>Ga0247727_10007693_pt1 | contig 20379 bp, 21 predicted proteins | sample WisWelCaveWW1625_FD_202498 | JGI IMG/M metagenome (GOLD analysis project Ga0247727, IMG submission 202498) | Biofilm microbial communities from Wishing Well Cave, Virginia, United States - WW16-25 | ecosystem: Environmental > Aquatic > Deep subsurface > Groundwater > Cave microbial mat | place... | reverse complement strand
CAGACGCAATGGAATCCCGACGCGCTCGTGGGCACCGGCAGCGACGGCGACCTCGAAGGCGCGATGACCGACATCGTGCAGCGCATGCTGGGCGAGGGGTATTTCACCTACGACGTCGTCAGCTATGTCGTTGCGCCGCGCCGCTACGCTACCCGGCCGCCCTCGTATCCGCCGTCAACCTCATGGGTGCCCCAGGCCGATACCGAGTACGTGCCTGGCGTCCCCGCTTCGTGCGTGGGCTGCAATTTCGTCTCGGTAATCGTGATCGATCCGTTCCTCGGCTGCAACCCGTTCTACGGCGTGTGCGTCGGATTCCCCTTCGTCGACTTCGGACCCCGCCCGCCGCCGAGTGGCCTGTGCGGCTTCGGGAGTGACTGCTGGCGGCAGGGTCGCACGATCGCGCTGACGTCCCGCGGCAACCCCGCCCTACGCGCCCGCAGTGTTCCACACCGCCCGCCCCCGTACGCGGTGCCGCAGAGCGCGCCACGCCAGGCCGCGCCGGCTCGCATCGAGCCGCGGCGCAGGGCGCCGGTGGGCGCGGCTCCGACACCCTCCGTCGCCACCAGGCGCGCGACGCTCGTGCCGGGGTCCCGCACGATCGCGAGCCTCGGGCGCCGGCCCGCTGCCGGCCGCACCGTGACGGTCGCGATGGCCCGCACACCACCACGGGCGCGCGTCGAGGCGCCGCCCGCCGAGGGCATCGTGCCGGTCGCGGCGCTGAAGCCGGCCCAGCCAGGCACACCGTCGCCCCAGCCCGTGGCGCGGGCCCGGGTCCGGACGCCGGGCGCGTCCCTGTCCGTGTCGCCGGCACCGCAGCGCTCGCGGAGCATGACCTACCGCCCATTCCCTGCCCGCAGCGGCGCGTCCGCCGCGACGGCGGGCGCGCGCACGCCGGCCGCCGGCACGTCGCTCCGCGGGACGACCGCGAGCGCCGCGTGGCGCGGTGTGCCGCCACGCGCCATTGTGCGACGGCGGTAGAGGGGCTCACACCCACATCCTGCAGGGCGCTTTCGCACACGGCCAAGGTCCTTGCGTGGGCGATAGCTAATTAGCTATCATAGCGGATGGTCCCCGATGCCGCCCACCTGCTGCGCGAGGCGCGTTCACGCGCGGGTCTCAGCCAACGCCGGCTCGCCCGGCGCGCCCGGACGGCGCAATCCGTCGTCGCGCGCATCGAGGGCGGGCTGGCCAGCCCGAGCTGGGAAACGCTCGCCCGCCTCCTCGCCGCGGCCGGGTTCGAGCTCGACGCGCGCCTGGCCACCCGCGCCACCCGGGGCTCGCACATGCTGGACGATGTGGCGCGGATCCTGAGCCTCACGCCGGAGGAACGCCTCGCCGAGCTCCGCAACGCGAGTCGGCTGGCGGCGGCGGCCCACCGTGTCTAGGCCGGCACCGCTCGATCCCGAGCGCCTCATCAGGGTCCTCGCCAGGCACGGCGTCCGCTACGTCCTGATCGGGGCCGTCGCGGCGCGGCTGCAGGGGTTCCCGCGGCTGACCGCCGATTTCGATATGACGCCAGCTCGGGATCCCGAGAACCTCGAGCGGCTCGCCGCGGCGCTGCGCGAGCTCGACGCGCGCGTCTTCACGGAAACCGTGCCGGAGGGCCTGCCGTTCGACTGCACGGCCTCCATGCTCGCGCGTGCGGACCTGTGGAATCTCACGACCGCGGCGGGCCGGGTCGACGTAGCGTTCCGTCCTTCGGGGACCCTCGGCTATGACGACCTGGTCCGCGACGCCGTGCGCTTCGAAACGTTCGGCGTCGAGCTCATCGCGGCGAGCCTTCGCGATATTGTCCGTTCCAAGGAGGCGGCCGACCGCCCCCAGGATCGGCAGGACGTGCTCGTGATGCGCGAGATGCTCAGGCGCCAGGGTCCCGCGGGGAGCGCGCGGTAGCCCTTGCCCCCCCGCCGCTCGACAAGAGTAGTCGTGCGCTGTGATGGGCGTTCGTCGATTAGAGGGACGTTGGGGTCCTACGCGTCCCGTGCCCTAAAGACCCGTTGGCTGACGCCCTTCAGGGCGCGTCGCCCGCGCCGAGCCAGCGCTTCAGCGCACGGTCAGCGGCGCGTATTGCTCGCCCGTTGGTGCAGCTCCCGCACCGCGCCGATCGTGTCGGCCGCCGCGGGCCCCTTGTCCGGTCGATAGCGCACGACGCGGGCGAAGCGCAACGCGAGCCCGCCCGGGTACTGCGGGCTCGACTGGATCCCGTCGAACGCGACCTCGACGACGAGCTCGGGGCGCACGTGAACGACGTGTCCGTCGCGACCGCTCTCGAGCTCCAGCAGCTTCTCGGTCTGCCAGGCGAGCACCTCGTCGGTCATGCCTTTGAACGTCTTCCCCAGCATCACGAAGCCACCGCCCCCGGCGTCGGAGTCGCGGGCACCCAGGTGCAGGTTCGAGAGTTTGCCGTGCCGCCGGCCGTGGCCCCACTCGGCGGCGAGGACGACGAGGTCGAGTGTGTGCGCGGGCTTGACCTTGAGCCAGGCGGCGCCGCGCCCCCCCGCCTCGTAGCGCGCGCCCAGCGCCTTGGCCATGAGCCCCTCGTGGCCGGCCGCGAGCGCGCGCGCGAAATGCGCCTCGGCCTCCTTGACGTCGGCCGTCACGATTCGCGGCACACGGTGCTCGGCCGGCACGACCCGATCCAGCGTCGCGAGCCGCCGGGCGTAGGGCTCGTCGAGCAGCAGCGCGCCGTCGGCGTAGAGGATGTCGAAGAAGAACGACGCGAGCGGCAGCTCGGCACGCAACCGCTCCACGTCGAGCTTGCGGCCGAAGCGGCGCATCGTCACCTGGAACGCCAGGGGTGCGCCGTCGGGGCGCAGGGCGATGGCTTCACCGTCGAGGATCGCCTCCCGGGCCGGGAACCGCCGGACCACCTCGACGATCTCGGGCACGGCGACGGTCACGTCATTCAGCTGGCGCGAGAAGACCCGGACCGCGTCGCCGGCTTTGTGCACCTGGATGCGGGCGCCGTCGAGCTTGTACTCGAGCGCCGCCTCGCCCAGGCGCGTCAGGGCATCCGCCACATCGTCCGCCCCCTGGGCGAGCATGGGCTGGAGCGGACGGAGAACCTGCACGCGATAGCGCGCCAGGCCCGCAGCGCCCTCGGTGAGGGCCGCCCGAGCCACCGCGCTCAGATCACCCGCCAGCATCGCGGCCCGGCGGACGGCGTCGGGATCGAGCTCGGCCGCGCGCGCCACGGCCGCCACCATCACGCCCTCGAGCGCACCCTGCCGCAGCTCGCCGATGAGCAGGCGGAAGAGGAATTCCTGCTCCTCTCGAGTCGCATGCGCGAGCAGGTCGCCGAGCAGCCGCTCTTTCGCGGCGGCCGAGCCCTTCCCGCTGGTGTCGCCCAGGCGCTGGAGCGCGGCGTCGACCTCGGCGAGCTCGAGGCCGGGCGCATCGGCCCCCCGCTCGGGCCGCGCCGCCGCGAGCGTGGCGTAGCCGATGCCGATGCGTCCCTGCCGGGTGGAGCCCGACAGGAAGGCGATCGCGGTTTCGATCTCGTCGGCGGCCGCGCGCTTGAGCAGCGCAGCGAGCAGCTCGATCTTGGCCAGCCGGCCGCTGGTCTCGCCGACGCGACACGAGGTGGCGACGAGGTCTTGGAACAGCACGAGGGCAATCTACCTCCCTCCACCGGCGCTTGATATTCTGACTAGTCTGACTAGATTGATTTCATGGCGCTCACCTACTCCACGTACGAGGCCAAGGCCAAGCTCTCCGAGATCCTGCGCAAGGTTCGCGAAGGGCAGCACGTCACCATCACGTACCACGGCGAGCCCGTCGCGGAGGTTCGCCCCGTTTCCCGCGAGGCGCGGCCGCTGGCCGAGCGGGTCCGCGAGCTGGAGCAGCGGGGAGTCGTCGTCGGCGCCGGGAAGTCTCCCAAGGGGCTCAGCCCGGTGGCTCGCCGGCCGGGCGCCTTGAAGCGCTTCCTGGAGGAGCGCGACTGAGGCTCGCGTACCTCGACACGTCGGTGCTGATCGCCGTCGCATTCGGCGAGACGGGCGCCCCCAAGCTGGCGCGCCGGCTGGAGCGCTTTGACCGGGTGCTGGCCTCGAACCTGCTCGAGGCCGAGCTGCGGTCCGCGTTCGCGCGGGAACGCGTGGAGCCGGCGGGTGAGCTCTTCGAGTGGATGCAGTGGGTGCTGCCGGAGCGGCCGCTCACCGCAGAGTTGGAGCGAGTCTTCTCCGCCGGTTACGTCCGCGGCGCCGACGCCTGGCACCTGGCGTGCGCCCTATACATCACCGGAGATCCTCGGGAGCTTGTGTTCCTGACGCTGGACGATCGCCAGCGAGCCGTGGCGCGGCGGCTCGGCTTCCCGGGCTGACGATGCCGGCGACCGAGGCTCAGTGTGGCGGCCCCGCCCGTATGACTCTCCTACCCTCGTCGTCCGCGATCCCCAGCCAGCCGCGGGGGTCGCAGTCTCTCCCCTACTTCACTCCGCCGGCGTCTCGCCCCCCGCGGGTGTCTCGCCCGTCTCGCCCCTCTTTCTGAACAGCCAGAACGCCAGGACGACGAGCCCGACCAGCAGCGCGAACTTCACGATGGTGAACAGGAAGCCGAGGAACGTCCCGAGGAGCGGGAGTAGGAGGATCGACAACACCTTCCATACGGCGACGCCGAGGATACCGGCGGCGGCGAGCTGGAGCATGGGTTTGGCCAAGAGAGCCTCGAGCGATAGGGGACCCGACCCATACGCGGGAGGGGCCGGAGAGGTTACTGCACCATTCCGAAGCGTTTGTTCTGGGCGGTCATCTTGAGGAAGTAGGCCAGCCGCTGCGCGCGCGTGTCGCGGCGAGTGGTGGCGGCGATCCAGCCGACCCGGATGCGCCTATAGGACTCGGGGAAGCGCTGGAAGTTCTTCCAGGTCGTGGGATCCCGCTTGAGCCGCTTCAGGATGTCCTCGGGAATCTCCCATTTCAGTCGCTGCTTCGTGTCCTTGCGGTGATCGAACACGTGCGCGATCCGCGCCAGACCGGCCCTGGTCATCCGGCGGGCGGCGATGAGCCGGCGGACGCGCTCGTGGTTCATTGCGGAGAGGCGGCTGGTCGGCCTGCGGGGAGAGAAGCGTTGCGCGTAGCAGTCCCTGTCGATCGGCTTCAGGATGCTGTCGATCCAGCCGTAACACAGCGCTTCGTCCACGGCGTCGTTGTAGGAGACCCGGGGTTTGCCGCTGTGCTTCTTGTAGTAGACGAGGAAGATCTCGGGGGCCGTCCGGTGGTTCCGGGACAGCCACGAGCGCCACTCGCGGCGGTTCCGGGCGTAGAAGGTCTTGCCGAGCTTCATGCGACGGGCGGACCTCTCACGCCGTGAGCACCTCGAGACCCGCCACGGTGAAACGACGGAAGTCGGCGGCGTTGGTCGTGGCGAGGGCCGCACCGGCGCCCAGCGCCGTCGCCGCGATCATGCAATCCATGAGCGTGCCTCGGCGACGTCCCGAGAGGTTGAACAGGCGGGCGGCCAGCGCGGCGTCGTCTTCGCCGAACGGCACTCGGTCTCCCACGACCCGCCCGGCGATGTCGGTGTGCTCGGCGGTGAGCGGCCCGCAGAGGAGCTCCGCCCAGGCGATCGCGCTCATCCCGAGCGCCGCGCCGCGCCGCAGCCAGGCGCGCAGCTCCCGATCCTCTCCGGAGCCCGAGACGAGGGCCCGGATGAGGAATCCGGTGTCCAGGTGGATGATCACCCGCGGTCTTTGCGCCGGGCCGTGGCCGCCCTCCGCTCGCTGCGGATGCGACGCGACCACGCGGCCGCCGCCTCGGCGCCGAGCGCCAGGGACCGCTGCAGCTCCTCCAGTGCCGCGACCGCGTCCGGTCCGCCGCCGGCCCCCCGGGCGGCAGCGTGAATCGCCCGCCGCAGCGCCTCCGATTTCGAGACCCTCCAGCGCCGGGCCATCTCCTCCAGGGCACGCACCGCCTTGGCATCGAGCGCGTACGTCCCCTTGATCATTGACCTGGCCATAATCAGTGGCATAGTATGGCCATACTATGCAGCTGTCAATGACGCCCGGCCACCCCCGGCGACCTCTCCGCCGATGCCCGCCGTTGCCACCCGCCCCGTCGCGCGGTAGTGTCCCGGCACGCAGCGGAACGGGTGCCGTGGCCTCAACGGCACCAGGGAGGACACGATGCTCGCGAAGCTCGCACGTGCCGCGCTTTCGGTGAGCGCCCTGAGCGTCGGCGCCACGGCCTGCGGCGGCGGCGACAACGGCGGAACGGGCCCCGGCCCCGGGTCGACGACGGCGGACCTGGCGATCACGATCACCGACGGGGCGACGGTCGTCGGCGACGGCGCGCCGCTGACCTACACGATCATCGTCACGAACCTCGGGCCCGGCGCGGTCACCGGAGCCCGGGTCAGCGACACCTTCCCGGTCCAGCTGGTGAATGTGAGCTGGACCTGCACGGCGTCCGCCGGATCGAGCTGCCCGGCGAGCGGCGCAGGGACCATCGCGGCCGACGTGAGCCTGAGAGCTGGCGGCCGGGCGACGTTCACGGCGACCGGCACGGTCTCGGGCGGCGGCACGCTGGCCAACACGGCACGCGTGACCGCGCCGGCCGGGGTGACCGATCCAGCGGCGAACAACTCGGCCACGGACAACGACACCCAGATCACGCTGACGGCCGACCTGGCGATCACCAATACCGACAGCCTCACGCTCGCGATCGACGGGGCGCCGGTCGTGTACACGATCGTCGTGACCAACCTGGGACCGAACCCGGTCACCGGGGCGCGGGTCGACGACGCCTTCCCCACCCGGGTGTCGAGCGTCACCTGGACCTGTGCGGCGTCGCCGGGCTCGAGCTGCCCGGCGGGCGGGTCGGGGAACATCGCGGCGACCGTGAATCTGCTCGCCGCGGCGACGGCGACCTTCTCCGCCGCCGGGACCGTGACGGGCACCGGGATCCTGTCCAATACGGCGAGCGTCACCGCGCCGGGGGGCATCTACGATCCGCCGGGCAACAACTCGGCCACCGATGACGACACCCAGGTCACCCTGGCGGCGCGGCTCAGGGTGTTGCACGCCAGCTCCGAGGCGCCGAACATGGACTTCGTCGTGAGCGGCCGCATCCTGCTGACCAACCTGGCCTTCAAAGCGGCCTCGGAATACCTGCCGGTGCCCGCCGCGACCGTGAGCATCCAGGCCCGGTCCGCCGGGACGACCACCGTCATCGTGAGCGCGACGTCGACGCTCGGCGCCGGGCGCGACTACACCCTCGTCACCACCGGCCTCGCGGCGTCGCCCATCGCGTTGGTGCTGGCCGATACCAACACCGCGCCGAGCGGCAACAACGGCAAGGTCCGCATCGTGCACGCGTCCCCCGGCGCGGGAACCATGGACATCTACGTCTGGCCGCCGGCGCTGCCGATCGATCTCTTCGATCCAGTCCTGTCCGACGTCACGTTCCAGACGGTGTCGCCCTACGTCACGGCCCCGGCGGGAACGTTCCGGGTGCGCCTCACGCCGCCCAATTCGAAAACGGCCTTGTTCGACTCGACCCTGACGATCCAGGCCGGACGCGTGCGGACGGGCGTGGCGGTGGACAAGCCGGGCGGCGGGCGGCCGGTCGGCGCGGTCGTGCTGGCGGACTTGAACTAGGACCGAGGTGCCGAGGGACGGCCCTTCAGGGCACGAATCCCGGCGCGGGCTACCATCCGAGCCCCCACCCCATTATCTTGTTGGCTGCTGCAGAACCGCGAGCTGGCATCCTTCCCGAAGGACGGTCCCGCTCAGGAGCGGGCCCGGTGCTGACGACACGCCCGGTCTGATCCCCAGGTTCAGTAAGCGACAACCGTAGCGACGCGGGGCCGACTCAACGAGCGGCCGGCCGCGTGCGTGTCCGTATGCTGTCAAGGAGTTTCACTTACAAATGCCATTCGCTGCTTTGGGGCTGCGCCCCGAGCTGGTCCGCGCGGTTCAGGAAGAGGGGTATGCCACCCCCACGCCGATCCAGCAGGAGACCATCCCTCTCGTTCTCACCGGCCGCGACGTCGTGGGCTCGGCCCAGACGGGCACCGGCAAGACCGCCGCCTTTCTCCTCCCCATCCTCGACCGGCTGGCCCGCTCGAACGGGTCGCGCCGCGCGCCGCGGGCGCTCGTGCTCGTGCCCACGCGCGAGCTCGCCGAGCAGGTGCTCGAGCGCGCGCGGGCGTACGGGCGCCATCTGGGCCTCCGCGCCGCCGCGATCTACGGCGGCGTGGGGATGGAGCCCCAGACAACCGCGCTGGCCCGGGGCCTGGATCTCGTGATCGCCACGCCGGGGCGGTTCCTCGATCACCTAGGCCGGGGCCATCTGGACCTGTCGCGCGTCGAGGTCCTGGTGCTCGACGAAGCCGACCGGATGCTCGACATGGGGTTCGCGCCGGACGTGCGGCGCATCCTCGACGCGCTGCCCGAGGAGCGTCAGACCCTGTGCTTCTCGGCGACGATTTCGCCGGACGTGGATCGCCTGGCCCAGCGGGCCCTGCGGGGCCACGCGGAGGTCGAGACGGCACGACGGGCGACGCCGGCCGACGGCATCGAGCACGGCGTCATTGCGGTGGACAAGCTCCGCAAGAAGGACGCGCTGGTGCGGATCCTCCGGCTCGAGGCCGTGCAGGGATCGCGGGCGCTGGTGTTCACGCGCACCAAGTACGGGGCCGACAAGCTCACGCGGCATCTGCGGCAGGAGGGCGTGCCGGCCGCGGCGCTGCACGGGGACAAGGCGCAGTCCACGCGGCTGCGGACCCTGGAGGACTTCCGTGAAGGCCGGGTGCGCACCCTCGTGGCGACCGACCTCGCCGCGCGGGGCATCGACGTGGACGACGTGCAGCTGATCGTGAACTACGACGTGCCGCAGGACCCCGAGGTGTACGTGCACCGCGTGGGGCGGACGGCGCGCGCGGGCGCGCGGGGCCTGGCGCTGACGCTGATGTCGCCCGACGAGTGGGTGCTGATGTTCGACATCGAGAAGCTCATCGGGCGCACGTTCCCGCGCGAGGTGGTGCCCGGCGTCGAGCCCGCGGTCATGCCGCCGACGCCGCAGCTGACACCGGTGGCGGCGCCGGCAGGCCGCTCGGTGCACGGACGGCGCGGGGGCGGGCGGCGGCGGTAGTAGCTCGCCGCCTAGCTCCCAACCTCACCCCCTGACCAACCTCACCCCCTGGCCCCCTCTCCTCATACGAGGAGAGGGGGGACTATGGGCCATCACCCGGCGGATACTTCGCCGCCAGCCGCACGACCGTGTTGAGACCGCGAAACGTCGCCTGCACCCGCAGCGTTTTCTCGAACACCGCGTACGAAAAGCCGGATTCGCTCAGCTTCGTGCGGCTGAGCCAATACACCTCACGTCCATGGACATGGAAGTCGTCGCTGTCGGTCCTCAGCCGCATCAGGGCCCGCCTGGCGTCGGCGCGTGGCGCCTCGGACAGGAACCCGACGTTGAGCGCCTTCGCGGAGCGGGCCTTCGCGCTCTCGAACAGCCGGTGTCGAGCGATGGCGGCGACTTCCGAGTCCGTTCGGATGAACGTCGCGACCTCATAGCCCAGCGACTGCTGCAGCAGCTGCTCGATCTTGCGGCTCAAGACCCTGGTGTCGCCGGACCGCGACTCGAACACCATGTTGCCGCTGGCGATGAACGTCTCGACGCCGGAGAACCCGAGAGAATCGAACAGCGAGCGGAGACGGTCCATCGTGACGACACGGCCGCCGACGTTGATCGCGCGCAGGAATGCGATGTACCTAGGCATGGCGCAGCTCGATCAGGTGCGGCCCCACGACCGTCGGGGTCGTGGCGTGCAGCCGCAGTCCAGCTGTCACGGCCAGCGCCGCGTACTCGTCCAGCGTGCGCTCGCGTCCGGTCCCCAGGATCAGCATCCGCAGGTCCATCGCGGTGAACGCGGTCCGGTCGTCGCCCGGTGCCACGGTGCGCTCGATCACGAGCACCCGGGCGCCGGCCCCGCCCGCGTCGCGGCAGCGGCGCAGCGCCGTCACCGCGGCGTCGTCGTCGAGCCCGTGCAATACGAACTTGAGGACGTAGACGTCGGCGCCCGAGAGCGCGACCTCGAAGAGATCGCCGGCCACGATGCGACAACGCTGCGCGAGCCCCGCGTTCGCGATGAGCGGCCGGGCGCGCTCGGCCGTGCGGGGCAGCTCGACCAGCGTGCCCCGCACGTCGGGATGGGCCCGCAGCAGCTCCACGAGCAGCGTACCGGTCCCGCCGCCCAGGTCCGCCACGTGCCGCACGGCGGACCAGTCGTAGCCGGCCACGATCGCCGGTGCCTGCTGGCGCGACTGGGCCTCCATCACGTCGTCGAACGACGCGGAGATCGGGTCGGACAGCTGTGACTCGTGTGCGGCGCGCGGCGGCCGGCCGTCACGGACGGTGGCGAGCAGATCGACGAACGCGAGATCCATGGTGCCGCCGAAGCCCTCGAGGTCGAGCCAGCGGCGGGTGCCGCTGGGGTGGTCGTCGCGCAGCACCGCGCCGAGGTCGGTCAGGGCGAACCGCCCGGGCTCGGGTTCGGCGAGCAGGTCGCGGGCGGCGAGATAGCGCAGCAGCCGGGCCAGCGCGTCCGGATCGGCGCCCGCGAGACGCGCGAGCTCGGCCACGCGCGTCGTGCCTGCGGCGATGTGATCGATCAGGCGCAGGGTCGCCGCGACGCGGATGGCGAGGGGCGTGATGATGTCGGCCAGCTGCCACAGCCGCGCGACGTCGGCCGGGGTGCCGCCGTCGCGAGAAGCCGGTGCTTCAGCTCGGGGGCTCGTCGAAGACTTCACAGCTGCACGGTCTCGGGCATGCCCATATTGTGCTCGGCTCGGCGACTGGGGGGCAAGGGGCGGACACGGGGCCAACGAGCGCGTGGTGGTCCGTGCTCTAAAGAGCCGGCTCGGCGCTTCGCGGCGCGCCCTGAAGGGCGCCACGACGAACGTCCTCGAAAACGTCCGCGGTGGCCGGGCCCCTTCAGGACCCGGATATCGCCGGAGTATACTCCCACGACCGATGCGAGCCGCCGCGTTTCATTTCCCCGCCGCCCTGCTGATCCTGGCGGCGTGCCGGCAGAACCAACCCCCGCGTGCCGATCCCGCGTCCGTCCGGGGCGCCGAGGCGGCGGTCACCGCACTGGCGCAGGACACGGCCGCGTTCGCCGGCACCACCGGAGTCGTGCGCCGGACCAGGGCGCCGGCGCCGGGCGCGCCGCCCGCGATCCTCAGCGCCGTGCGGGTCACCGCCGAGGCGGGATACGATCGCGTCGTCTTCCTGTTCGCGAGCGACAGCCTGCCCGGTTACCACGTGGAGTATGCGACGCGAGCGGTCGTGCGATGCGGCTCGGGCGACCCGGTGTCGATCGGCGGCGCGGCGCGGCTGGTGGTGCGGCTCGAGCCTGCCCAGGCGCACGACGAGCGCGGCAACGCGACGATCGGGGAGCGCGAGCGGGCGCCGGGCCTGCCGGTCATCAAGGAGATGAAGCTGGTGTGCGACTTCGAGGGACAGATCGAGTGGGTCCTGGGCGTCGCCGCAGCCACTCCCTACCGGGTCCTCGAGGCGGCGGGACCGGCGCGGCTCACGCTCGACGTGCGCCACGCGCGGTGACGGACGGCGCTCGATGACGTCGCGCGCGATGGGCGCCGCGCTGCTGCTGGTTTGCGCGGCCGGCTGCCGCCGGGCCCCGGAGGAGCCGGAGCCGTGCCCGTCACTACGCGTGGCGCTCCAGGCCGCCGCCTCGCCGTTCGACGCGGCGTTCGCCGCGGCCGGCACCGAGTTCGGGATGCCGCCCGCCCTGTTGCAGGCGATCGGCTGGGTCGAGACGCGCTGGCAGATGGTCGCGGGCGCCGAGGAGTTTCCCGGCCGGCCGCCGGCGTTCGGGGTGATGGCGCTGCGGGGTGCGGCGCTCGAGCGGGGCGCCGCGCTCGCGGGCGTCTCGCCCGAGGCGGCACGGCGCGACCCGGTGGCCAACATCCGCGCCGCGGCGGCGCTGCTCGACGCGTACGCCACCGAGATGAGGATCGACCGCTCACGCTTCGAGGAATGGGCGCGCGTGGTCGCCCGGTTCGGCGACATCGATCTCCCCGAGGGACGCGCCGCCTACCTGCGCGAGGTGGACCACGCCGTGGGCCGCGTCGATCCCACGGCGTCCCTGGTGGCGCCGGTGGGTCCCTGTCCCGAGCCGCCGCCTCCTCCGCCCCCGCCTCCGCCACCCGCCGCGACGGACTACCCGCCCGCGGTGTGGCGCCCGTCGCCCAACTTCAACCAGCGGCCCGCCGACGCGACCGGATCGATCCATCTCGTGATCATCCACACCTGCGAGGGTAACTATACCGGCTGCTGGAGCTGGCTGGTGAACCCCGTGTCGCAGGTGAGCGCGCACTACGTGGTGAACGAGGACGGCGGCGAGGTCTCGCAGCTCGTGCGGGAGCGTGATCGGGCGTGGCACATCGCGGCGTCCTACGATTGCGGGCTGAACCGCGGGCACGAGTGCTCGCTCGACGGCGTCCAGAGCAATCATTTCACCGTGGGGATCGAGCACGCGGGCTTCGCCTCGCAGGACTCGTTCCCCGCGTCCCAGCTCGAGGCGTCCGCGGCGCTGGTGTGCGACGTCACGCGCGATCGTGGGATTCCGCGCGACTGGCAACACGTCGTCGGGCACGGGCAGCTGCAGCCCGAGAACCGCACCGACCCGGGGCCGAGCTGGCCGTGGGTGCCATACCTCCATCGCGTCCAGGCGCTCTGCGGCGAGCTGGTGGTGGACGATGCGGCGCAGTTCAACGATGGCGCGGTGGCGGTCGCGGCGGTGCCGGCGGCGTGGGCCGCGGCCGCCGCGACGCCGGACTACTACGGCGGCGGGTATCGCTGGGCGTCGACGCTGCCTGACGCGACCGATGGGGCCGCCTTCTCGTTCCGCGTGGACACGACGGGCCCGCGCAGCGTGGAGGCGCGCTGGACCAGCGGGTCCAACCGCTCCCCCCGCGCGGCCTACGTGGTCATCGACGCCGTGGGCGACACGCTCGCCACGGTGCGCGTCGACCAGACCACGGGCGGTGGGCTCTGGCACACGCTCGGCACCTGGACCTTCCCCACCGGCTGGAGTCGCGTCGTGCTGGTGCGGCGTGACTCGGCGGCCGCGGTGGTAGTGGCGGACGGGGTGCGGGTGCGGAAGTGACGTTATCTTAGCACACCGTGACCGACTCTCTCGACCGTCTCGCCGCGGCCCTCGCCGGCCGCTACGCCATCGAGCGGGAGCTGGGCTCGGGGGGCATGGCCACGGTCTATCTCGCGGAGGACCTGAAGCACCACCGCAAGGTGGCGCTCAAGGTGATGCGTCCGGAGCTCGCGGCCACGCTCGGCAGCGCGCGCTTCCTCCGCGAGGTCGAGACGGCCGCCCGGCTGCAGCATCCTCACATCCTCCCCCTGCACGACTCCGGCGAAGCCGGCGGGTTCCTGTATTTCGTGATGCCGTTCGTCGAAGGCGAGTCGTTGCGAACCCGGCTGGCCCGCGAGGGCGAGCTCCCCGTCGGGGAAGCGGTGCGCCTCCTGCGGGACGTGGTGGACGCGCTGTCGCACGCGCACGCGCACGGCGTTGTGCATCGCGACGTCAAGCCGGACAACGTGCTGCTCTCAGGGCGTCACGCCATGGTGACCGACTTCGGGGTCGCGAAGGCGGTGAGCGAAGCCACCGGGCGTCACGGCCTCACGACCGCGGGCGTCGCGCTGGGCACGCCCGCCTACATGGCGCCGGAGCAGGCCGCCGCCGACCCCCACATCGATCACCGCGCGGACATCTACGCCGTGGGCGCGCTGGCCTACGAGCTGCTCACCGGCCGCCCGCCGTTCGAGGGCACGAACGCGCAGCAGGTGCTTTCGGCGCACCTGACGCAGGCGCCGGTCCCCGTCACCGGGCGCCGCCCGGCGGTGCCGGCCGCACTCGAGGCGGTGGTGATGCGCTGCCTCGAGAAGAAGCCCGCCGACCGCTGGCAGACGGCCGAGCAGCTGCTGGCGCAGCTCGAGGGGTTCGTCACTCCGACGGGGGGCATCACGCCCACCGACACGCGCCCGCTGACCGGCGCCCGGCCGGCCGCTTGGCGGCGAGCGGCGGTGCTGGCGGGCGCCGCGGCGCTGGTGCTCGCGGTGGGCGCCGGGGTATGGGCGCTGTCGAGGAGCGGCGCCTCGGGCGGGAAACCGCGCATCGTCGTCCTGCCTCCCCGCAACCTTGGCTCGCCCGAGCAGGCGTACGTCGCCGACGGCATCGCCGAGGAGATCAACAATCGACTGGTCGGGGTGGCGGGGCTCGAGGTGATCGGGCGCACCAGCGCCGAGCGCTACCGCGACACCGACCGGACGCCGCGGCAGATCGGCGCGGAGCTGGACGCCGACTACATCCTCGCCCTGCGGGTGGGGAGTGAGGGTCCGGCGAACGCCCGACGCCTGCGGGTCAGCGCGGAGTTGGTCCGCGGGACGACCGAGGCACAGCTCTGGGGCAAGTCGTTCACGGCCCAGGCCGCGGACGACTACTTCCAGGTGCAGGCCGAGATCGCGGCGGAGGTGGCGAGCGAGATGGGCGTGACGCTCGGCGCGGGGGAGCGCGAGCGGCTGGCGGCGCGGCCCACGGCCAGCGCCGAGGCGTACGACTACTACCTCCAGGGGGCGGCGGCCTGGAACCGCGGCCTGTCCGTGGCCGATTTTCGCGACGCAGCCGAGCGCTACGGGCGGGCGGTCGAGCTCGATCCTCGGTTCGCGCTCGCCTGGGTCGGCCTGGGTCTGGCCCACATCGAGATGTACTGGTTCTGGGGCGACCGCAGTGCCCGGCGGCGCGAACTGTCGCAGGAGACGCTGGAGCGTGCGGCGGCGCTCGCTCCCGAGCTGCCGGAGGTGCATTTCGCGCGGGGTGTGTACTTCTACCACGCCTTCCTCGACTACGAGCGGGCGCTGGAGGAGATGCGGCTCGCCGTGCGGCAGGACCCGGGACGCGCCGAGTTCCACGAGTGGATCGGATACGTGTTCCGCCGCTCGGGCCGCCTCGAGGAGGCGATCGCGAGCCTCGAGCGGGCGATGGCGCTCGACCCGCAGTCGGGACGCCTGCTGAGTGGGTTGTCGGAGACCTACGCGGCTGTGCGGCGCTATCGCGACGCCGAGCGCTTGGTGCAGCGCGCCGTGGCCGTGTCGCCCACCGACTGGGCCGTGCACAATACCCGCATTTGGGTTGCGTTGTGCTCGGGCGATGTCGCCGGGGCCGCCAGTCGCGCCCGCGAGGCCATCGAGCGTCTCGGCGTGTCGGGCATCCTGGCCGACCGGCCGGAGCTCGTGACCGGGTGGCTCCCCCTGCTGGCTCCGGCGGACCGCTCGGCGTTCGATCCGTTCCCCCCACTCACGGCCGCGATCTCCGACACGGGATCGTACTACCTGCAGCGTGCCACGGCGCGCCGTCATCTGGGCCGCGATGCCCGAGCCGATCTCGATTCCGCCATCGTCCTCTTCGAGCGCAAGGTGCGCGAACGGCCCGACGATCGCTTGCTTCACGATCGCCTCGGGCGCGCGTACGCCGGCGCGGGGCGACGCGCCGATGCCGTGCGCGCCGGCCAGGCCGCGGTCGCCGCGTCCGCGAAGGATGCGTACGAGGGCCCGTTCGCCTACCTGACCCTGGCGGAGATCTACGCGCAGTTCGGCGAGCGAGATCGTGCCGCCGAGCAGCTCGAGCGCTTCATCGCGGCGCTGCCGTACGGCCGCGACTGGGTGCGGTACCGGCCGGAGTTCGCCGGGCTGCGCAGTCACCTCCGGATTCGGCGGCTGATCGGGGGTTAGGCGCGGGGACCTCACCCCCTGACCCCCTCTCCTCTGACGAGGAGAGGGGGAATAATGGCCCTCTCCCCCTAGCCCCTCTCCCCGACGGGGATCCTCACCCCCTGGCCCCCTCCCCCTGACGGGGGCGGGGGAACGCTCATAGACTCACGCCCATGCCGATCCGCGCGGCGGTAATGGTCGCGCCCCAGCGACCACTCGAGGTGTGGCAGCTGGATGACCCGGTGCTCGAGCCGGGCGCCGTGCTGCTCGAGACCGTCGTGAGCGAGGTGTGCGGCACCGACGTGCACCTCTACCACGGGCGGCTGGCCGGCGTCCCCTACCCCATCATCCCGGGCCACGTCACCGTGGGCCGGGTGCTCAAGGCGCGCGGCGTGACGAGCGACGCGCTCGGCCGCCCGCTCGCCCCGGGTGACATCGTGACCTTCTACGACGTGCACGAGGTGTGCGGCCGCTGCTGGTATTGTCTCGTGGCGCGCCGGCCGACCCGCTGTCCCCATCGCAAGGTGTACGGCATCACGTACTCGGCGAAGGACGGGCCGCTGGGCGGGTGGGCCGAGCGGGTGTACCTGAAGCCCGGCGTGCACGTGGTGCGACTGCCGGAGCCGCTCACGGCGGACGATGTGATCGGTGGCGGGTGCGGTCTGTTCACCGGGTTCGCGGCGGTCGAGCGCAGTGGGCTGCGCCCGGGCGACGCGGTGTTGGTCCAGGGGGCGGGGCCCGTGGGACTCGGCGCGGCGGCGGTGGCGGCGCTGGCGGGCGCTGGCGTAGTGATGGTGATCGGGGCGCCTGCGGCGCGTCTCGCGCTGGCCCGGGCGCTCGGCGCCGACGCCGTAATCGATCTCGACGCCGAGCCCCCGGCCGCGCGGCGCGAGCGGGTGCTGGGGCTCACCGAGGGTCGGGGACCCGACGTCGTAATCGAAGCCAGCGGCAACCCCGCGGCGTTAGCCGAGGGCCTCGAGCTGTTGCGGGACGGCGGGACCTACGTCGTGGCAGGTCACTACACCGACACCGGCACGGTCGAGCTGAACCCGCATCTCCATCTCAACAAGAAGCACGTCGACCTGCGGGGGCAGTGGGGCACTGAGCTACACCACGTGCTGCGGGCGCTCTCGCTGTTTGCCAAACACCGGTCGCGGCTGCCGTTCGCTCAGACGATCGGCGGCCGCTATGGGCTGGCGGACGCGAACCGGGCGCTGGACGACGTAGCGGCGCGGCGGGTGACGAAGGCGGTGGTGGAGGCGGGGACCAACACCTCTTCCTAAACCGCGCTGGGACCGAAAGCCATCTCCACCGCCCGCCGGAACGCCCCCGGATCAACCGCCGGGTAGCGGTAGAGCTGCGGCTCGATACGGTGGAAGTACTCCAGCGCGCGGGGCGCGTCCACTACGGCGCGCCGCAACATTTCACGCACGTCCGCCAGGTCCTGCGCGTGACCACGCTCGACCTTGGCCAGAGCCTGCGCGTAGAGGTCGAAATGGTGGAACGAGAGGCGGCCGATGCGCGCGATGAACGGGCTGCGGTTCTCCCAGCCCGGCGGCACGGGGATGAAATCCACGGGACTCGCGAGCTCCACGTTCAGCTGCAGGGCTTCCTTGAGGGGCGGGATGGCCCGGAGCAGCGCGTCCTGTTCGGGCACGAGCGTCAGGTCCACATCGATCGTGCTGTCGCGCCATCCGAGGAGCACGGCCGTGGCGCCGCCGGTGAAGTAGACGCGGCTGTCGTCCCGCGCTTCAGCGGCGAGGCCTTCCATGAAGCGTCGGATCCGTTGGGCGTCCGCTAGCGCGCGCATGCGAGCGCGCGCTCGAAGCTCACGAGTCGGCGAATGAAAGCGTTGTAGCGAGAGTGCGCCGAGTCCGGGTCGTCGCGGCGCAGGCACTCGTACAGTTGGCGCTCCGGGTCGGGGAGGGGACGCGGGACCCGCACGCCCAGCGCTTCCAGACGCGGAGCGCCGATGGAAACGAGCAGCGCCGGGACCGACGCCACGCCGCGATCGAGATCCGTCAGTCCCGCCGAGACGAGGTCCGCTCCGGGCAACGCGAGGTCGGGGGTCATTGCAGGCGAAAGATACGACGTCCGCTCGCCGCGGCCGAGACCCGCCGCGCGTCGTTCATCTTCCCCTCACCCCACATCCCATTCCCCGGCTTCCTGAGGGGTCAGCTCACCGCCGGCGACCACGCGGATCAGGAACGAGTCGTCCTGAACCAGCTCGATCGGAAGCAGATCCCCCGCCCGCACTGCGGCGGTCCAGGCTTCGTCGTCGGGCTCGATCTCGCGGCCGCCCACGCCCTGCGAGGTAATCAGAAACCCCGTGGCGTCGTTGTAGACGTACACGTCGCGGCGAATGGGATCGGCGATCCGCGGAAGCATGGCCAAGAATGTGGGAGGCGGGAGAGGGGCGGTGCAAGCAGGTGGACCGGCCCGGCGTCGCCACCCGGACGCGCCGCAGCGCTACTTCCGCCGCTTCGACCCTACCAGCGAATGTGTCACGACGCTGTCCGGCACGTCGTCTCCGTGCCGCACCGAAAATACCGTCTTCCGCGTCAACCCGAGATCGAGCTCCACGACCAGGTGACTCCGGTCGCGGGCCATCCGCCAGCCGCGCGACGACTTCCGCTCACCGCCAGTCGCCGCCAGCGCCGCCGTGATGACATCGTCGGGCGGGTCGGCGATCGCCGCCAGCTGCGCGCAGGTGGCGCAGCGGCGGGACGGCTGCCGCAGGTCGGCCGTGCACACCTGCCGGCCGCAATACGCGCACGCCGCCCGATGTCCCGCGCACGCGTCCTTGCCGCAGATGGGGCATTCCTTGGCCCCGTTGAGCGAGTACGCCTGGCCGTCCACGTGGCACTGCTTGCGGTGCGCCGGGCAGCCATAGGAGCCGCTGGCGTCGAGCAGTGGCGCGAGGTGGGTAACGCAGTGGCGCTCCCGGTCCACCACGCACTCGGCCGAGTGGCCGGCGCAGGCGAGCTTCCCGCACGAGGCGCACGCCCCGACCTCGTCCGAGGCGAAGATCGCCGCCGGCTCGTGGGCGCACTCGGATCGGTGCCGGCCGCAGACCAGGCGCCGCGACTTGTCGGTGCGGCGCAGATGTTGGGAGCAGTGCACCTGCCCATCGACCACGCACACGGCCTGATGGGCCGTGCAGACCGACTTGTCGCAGCTGGCGCACCGCGCCACCTCGTCCACTCCCACCGGCTCGTTGGTCCCGCCCTCGCAATACCGCAGGCACGTCGCGCACAGCCGGCGGCTGCCCTTCGGCGCGTCCGCGCTGCTCTGTTGCGCGTGCCGGTTGCAGACGACGCGGCCGCAGCTGCCACAGGACTCGAGACACGCCGAGCAAACCTTGTGGTCGCCCTCCGCGCAGACTCCCTCGTGCACCGTGCAGTGCTGCAACCGGCACGACGGGCATACCTGCACGTGCTCCTCGCACGCCGGCTGGCCGTCCACGCGACACTCGGCGATGCCGTGGTCCGCGCAGAAGTCCTCGGTGCAGACCGAGCAGCGATAGGAGCAGGCCTCACAGCTGGTGTGCTCGTGCCGGCAGACGACGAGGGCCGCTGGCGGACGGCCGCAGTGAGGACACGTCATGATCCACGCGGCCGCGCCGCTGAGCGGGCGCTGCGCGCTGAACGTCGCGCGACGCCCCCGGGCCGACTCGAGCTGCCACTCCGCGCGTTGCATCAGGACGGCGGCCTCGATGAGCTGCAGGGGATGCACCACCGCCCGTACCTGGTTGCGCCGGATCTCTTCGGTGCGGCGACGCTCGCGCAGCGCCGTGACGGTTCCAATGGCCTCCGGATCGGACTGCTCCTGAAGGATCGACTCGAAGTACCGGTCGAGCCTGTCGAGCTCGGCGGCAAGGTCCTGCTCCGCCGCGGCGCGTCTGGCGGCAACCCGCTCCGCCGACTTGTCCCGGAGGCTGGTCAGGAGCAGCCGGAGCAGCTCCGCGGCCTCCCGTTGCGGGACAGGTGCCGCGGCGGCCAGCGACGGATCCGCGGGCCCGACCCGGCCGGTTTCTAGATCCCGGAACAGGCCGGCCAGCTCGTCGCCCAGCCGGGCACCGGCCGACAGGTCGTACACGTCGCTTTCCACCACCGCTTCCTCGACCCCGGCCCCCGCACGGAGCACGACGCGCGCGATGAGCCGCCCCACCGGATGGACGGCCAGCCGGGTCGCGGGCCGCTGCGCCGTGCCGTCCCGCACTGGAATCGCCAGCTCGACGCCCGCGGGATCGCTCGGCACGGCCGGCGCGATCAGGCCGAGTGAGAGCCGCGCCCCGCGCGCGCGGATCGCCTCGAGCAGCTGGGTCAGGAAGGGGCTGCCGAGCACCGCGATCTCGGCGTTCGGGTCGCCCGCGAGAGCGTCGAGGGAGAACGCGACCCGCAGCGACTGGCGGTCCCGGAAAAAGGCGCGTTCGGCCTGGGGCAAGCTCAGCTCGTAGTGATCGGTGCCGAGGGCGGCCCGTTTCACGCCCGCCAGCCGGCAGTAGCGCTCGAGCACCGGCCGGATCCGGGGGTCGGCGAGCGGATCGGTGTCGGCGGCCGACACGCGGGCCGGCATCGGAGCGTGGCGAGGGCTCCTCCTCATGCGGCGAAGTCCTCCACCAGTGGCGCCG
>Ga0247727_10007692_pt1 | contig 20379 bp, 33 predicted proteins | sample WisWelCaveWW1625_FD_202498 | JGI IMG/M metagenome (GOLD analysis project Ga0247727, IMG submission 202498) | Biofilm microbial communities from Wishing Well Cave, Virginia, United States - WW16-25 | ecosystem: Environmental > Aquatic > Deep subsurface > Groundwater > Cave microbial mat | place... | reverse complement strand
CCGGGGGACAACGTGGAGGTGGAGGTGGAGCTGATGGCCCCGGTGGCGCTGGAGAAGAACGTGCGGTTCGCGATCCGCGAGGGCGGCCACACCGTGGGCGCCGGCGTCGTCACCGAGATCTTGGCGTGAGGACGGGGGACGTGGAAAAAGTGATTTTGGAATCGGAACTCTACGGCGGGCCGTCGCTCGTGACGTTGAGCTTGCGGGACGCCCGGAGCGACGCCGCTCTCGAATGCGTTTTCTCGGTCAACTGACGTGAGCGCCCCGGCCGCTTCCACGCAACAGAAGATCCGCATCCGTCTGCGGGCCTACGACCACCGCATGCTGGACGACTCCCTCGCGAAAATCGTCGAGACCGCCCAGCGCACGGGCGCGACGTTGGCGGGGCCGGTGTTGCTGCCGACCCAGATCAAGCGTTACACGGTGAACCGCTCCGTGCACACGGACAAGAAATCCCGGGAACAATTTGAGATGCGCATCCACAAGCGTTTGGTGGACATCCTGGAGCCCACGGCGAAGACCGTTGAGGAAATGATGAAACTCGACCTTCCCGCCGGCGTGGACGTGGAGATAAAACTTTAAAGGGCGGACGCCTAAGTCAAATGGAACAAAAAACCTTGGAAACTCCAGCCGCAGCGGTGCCGGCGGAAAAGCCCCTCGCTCCCCCGCTCAAGGCCATCCTGGCCACGAAAATCGGGATGACCCGGGTGTACAACGCTTCGGGCGAGTTCATCGCCGTCACCGTGCTCGAAGCCGACTCGTGCCGAGTGGTCCAGGTGAAAACCCAGGCGGACCACGGATACGAAGCCGTGCAGTTGGGGTTGGGGAAAGCCAAGGTCAAAAACGTCACCAAGCCGGAATTGGGCCATTTCACCAAGGTGAACATGACGCCGGCCCGTTGGCTCCGGGAATTTCGAATTCCGAAAACCGAGGGGTTCCTTCCCGGCCAGGCGGTCGCGGTGGAACAATTTTCAATCGGCGATTCCGTGGACGTGACCGGCGTCACCAAAGGGAAGGGCTTCGCGGGGTCGGTCAAGCGCCACCGTTTTAAAGGCGGCCCCAAGACCCACGGTCAATCGGACCGATGGCGCGCCCCCGGCTCCAGCGGCCGCGAGCGGGTCTGGCCCGGCAAGCGCGGGCCCGGCCATATGGGCGCCGAGTGGGGAACGGTCCAGCGGTTGGAGGTGGTGAGCGTGGACCCGGCTCAGCACCTGATCCTTCTGCGGGGATCGGTCCCCGGACCGGACGGCGCCTGCGTCTCTGTCTACCAAACGACGCGGCCCCGCAGGGCCAAGAAAATGCCGGCTCACGCGGCCCTGAAAAAGGCGGCGAAAGCCGCCCCGGCCAAGGCCGCGGCGAAGCCCGCCGGGAAGAAGTAAGAGGATTTTATGTCACTGACGGTTGATGTCATCAACGCCAAAGGCGACAAGGTCGGCAGCGCCGATCTTGCGGAATCCGTGTTTGGCGTGAGGGCGGCGAAAAGCCTCGTGCACGAAGTGGTGACGGCCTATTTGGCCAACGTGCGCCGCGGCACCCACTCGACGAAGACCCGGGGGGAAGTCTCTGGGGGCGGATTGAAGCCGTGGAAGCAAAAGCACACGGGCCGCGCCCGCGCCGGGTCCAACCGTTCGCCCCTGTGGCGCCACGGCGGCGTCATTTTCGGTCCCAAGCCGCGGAGCTATCATCAGGCCGTCCCCCCCGCCAAGAGGCGGCTGGCGCTCAAAAGCGTTCTTTCCAATTTCGCCGCGGAGGGAAAGTTGCGCGTGGTGGAGGCGTTCGAGGTGAAGGAAGCCAAAACGAAGGCGGCCGCGGGATTGGTCCGGGCGCTGAAGCTCGTACCCAAGTCCCTTGTGGTGCTGGAAGACATCCCCCCGATGTTGGCCCAGGCCTCGGGCAATCTCCGGGATATCAGGATTTGCCGCGCTCGGGACCTCAACAGCTATCAAGCCATTTTGGCCGACGAGTTGGTGTTCACTCGGGCCGCGCTGGACCAAATCACGAAGCGCCTTGAGGGCGCCCCGGAGGCCGATTAACATGTCTCTCCCCTTGGCGAGCATCCTGAAACGTCCGTTGGTCACCGAACGCACGACGCTCCTCCGCGCGCAGAGCAAATTTGTTTTCGAAGTCGATCCCGGCGCCACCAAGGGCCAGATTCGCGAGGCCGTGGAATCGGCTTTCAAAGTGGACGTCGTGACCGTGAACACGATGAACGTCCCGGGAAAGCTCCGCCGGCGGGGGGCTCACGCCGGATATCAATCGGATTGGAAGAAGGCCATCGTCAAGCTCAAGCCCGGCCAGGAAATCAAATACGCGGAGCCCGCGAAGTAGCGGAGACACATGGCGATGAAAACCTTCAAACCCCACACGCCGTCCCGCCGGTTCATCACCGTTGAGGATTTTTCCGAGATCACGCGGACGACCCCGGAGAAGTCCCTGATGGAACCGATCAAAAAAAAGGGCGGCCGGAACAACACCGGGCAGATCATGGTCCGCCACCACGGGGGCGGACACAAACAAATGTACCGCCGGATAGATTTTAAGCGGAACAAACCGGGCGTGCCCGCCAAGGTGTTCTCCATCGAATACGACCCGAACCGGTCTTCCCGCATCGCCCTGCTCCACTACAGAGACGGCGAGAAGCGGTACATCCTGCAGCCCGTCGGCCTGAAAGTCGGCGACATGTTGATGTCCGGCCCCAGCGCCGAGATCAAGTCGGGCAATGCCCTCCCCCTGGCGAACATCCCGGTCGGCAGCATCGTTCACGCGGTTGAGCTCATCCCGGGGAACGGCGCTCAAATGGCCCGCTCGGCCGGCGCTTCGATTCAAATCATGGCCCGCGAGGGCGGCTACGCGACGCTCAAGATGCCGTCCGGCGAGATTCGCTTGGCGCCGGACCTCTGCATGGCCACGCTCGGCCAGGTGGGGAACACCGATCACGAGAATTTGACCATCGGCAACGCGGGCCGGAACCGCCACCGCGGTTTCCGCCCCACCGTGCGCGGCACGGCGATGAACGCGGTGGACCACCCTCACGGCGGCGGCCGCGGCAAGTCCAAGGGCAACAACCAACCGCGTTCCCCCTGGAACCAGCCGGCCAAGGGGTACAAGACGCGGTCGGACAAGCGGCACCACTGGATGATCCTCCTCCGCCGCACCGCCGCCGCCGAGAAGGCGCAATAAGGAGAGTCTATGTCCCGATCTCAGAAAAAGGGCCCGTTCGTTGACCACAATCTGGCTGAGAAGGTTCAGGCCGCCCGTTCCTCCGGCGACAAAAAACCCATCCGCACCTGGGCGCGGGCGAGTATGATCAGTCCGGATTTCGTTGGCCTGACCATCGCCGTGCACAACGGCAAAAAGCACCAACCGATTTTCATCACGGAACAAATGGTGGGCCACCGGTTGGGCGAGTTCTCCCCCACCCGCTATTTCCGGGGCCACGGCGAAGCCCACACCAAGGAAGCCGCGGCGAAGACGTAATGGAATTTATCGCGCGCGCAAAGTTCGCCCGCTTCTCTTACCGCAAGGTCGGCCAGGTGTTGGGCCTGATCCGGGGCAAGCCCGTCTTGGACGCGATGGGCATGCTTCCCTGGGTTCCCCGGGCCTGCCGCGTTCTGGTGGGAAAGACGCTCAAGAGCGCCATCTCCAACGCGGGGAAGACCGCGGACCCGGCGCGTTTCAAAGTGTCTCAAGCGTGGGTCAACTTCGGGCCGACCCTCAAGCGCGTGATGCCCAAGGCGATGGGCGCCCGGGCGATGTTCAAACGGAAAACCAGTCACCTCACGATCATCGTGAGCGACAATTAAGGAAAACACCAATGGGTCATAAAACTCATCCCAAAGGCATACGTCTCGGCTACATCCGCGATTGGGACTCCAAGTGGTTCAACCTCAAGGAGATGCCCGCCTTGATCGAGGAGGATTTCAAGATCCGGAAATTCCTGAAGGAGCGGCTCAAATTGTCCGCCGTCTCCAAGATCGGCATTCGTCGGACCGGAAAATACCTCTACGTCGACATCTTCACGGCCCGGCCGGGGCTCGTGATCGGGAAAAAAGGCGCCGACATCGAGGGGTTGAGGTCTGTCGTTGAGGAAATGACAAATTTAAAAACGGCCGTTCAAATCATCGAAATCAAGAAACCGGAAGTGGACGCCCAACTGGTGGCCGAAGGCGTCGCGATGCAATTGGAAAAGCAGGTCGGATTCCGCCGGGCCATGAAACGCTCCATGGAGCGGGCCATGCAGTCCGGCGCCCTGGGGATCAAGGTGCAGGTGGCCGGCCGCCTCGGCGGAGCGGAAATCGCGCGGACGGAATGGATGAAGGAAGGCCGCGTGCCGCTTCAGACGTTCCGCGCCGACATCGATTACGGATTCACCGAGGCCCGCATAAAAATGGGGACCATCGGCGTGAAAACGTGGATATTTAAAAAGGAACTCTTTAGGAAAACCGACGCGGACTTGATGGCCGAAGTGCGGGTGATCGAGGAGAAGGAAAAAGAAGAGCTCGCGAAGAAATTGGAGCAAGGGCTGGGGACCCCCGAGCCGGTCCTGCCCGTGGAGCCCGTGGGCGAGGCCGAGGTCATCGAGGAAGAGGTCATGAAGGCGATCGAACAGGAAGAAACGGAAACCCGCAAGCGCGGGGAGCTGGAAGGGAAGAAATAGCCGTGCTCATGCCCACGCGCGTCAAATACCGGAAATCCCAGCGCGGACGCCTGAAGGGCTGCACGAAGCGGGGCGCCTTCATCGCTTTCGGCGAATACGGCCTCCAGGCCCTTGAATCCCACTGGATCACGGCCCGGCAGATTGAAGCGACCCGGGTGACGTTGATGCGCTTTTTGAAAAAAGGCGGCAAGGTGTGGATCCGCATTTTCCCGGACAAACCGGTGTCGAAGAAGCCCGCGGAAACGCGGATGGGCAAAGGCAAGGGAAACCCGGAATTCTGGGTGGCCGTCGTGAAACCGGGACGCATCCTTTTTGAAATCGAAGGCGTGACGGCCGACGTGGCCAAGGAAGCCATGATTTTGGCGGGGCACAAGCTGCCCATCGCGACGCGTTTTGTCCAGCGCGATCACTTCTAACGAGAGAGAGTTCCCATGGCGAAGAAAACGGAAGATTTGAATTACGCGGGGCTCTCGAAAGAGGAGCTCGAGGCGAAGTTGGGGGAATCCCGGGACCGGTTGTTCCAACTCCGGTTCCAGAACGCCACCGCCCCGCTCAAAAATCCGCGGGAGATCCGCGCCACCCGCCGGGACATCGCGCGGGCTTTGACCTTTTTGAAACAAAAGGGAGTCCCCGCGTGACCGCACAAGGGAAACGGGCAGATCGAAAGGTGTTGGAGGGGGTCGTCCTATCCGACAAAATGGACAAAACCCGGGTCATCAAAATCGAGCGCCGGCTTCGCCACGCTAAGTACGGCAAAGTCTTGACCCGGTACAGCAAGGTGTACGCTCATGACGAAAGAAATGAGAGCAAAGCGGGCGACCAGGTGAGCGTCATGGCCACCCGCCCGATGTCCAAGCAAAAACGCTGGCGCCTGGTTAAAATCTTGGCGCGCGCCGATGTGGCCCAAGGGATCGACGTCGCGGCGGGAGCGGCCCGGTGATCCAAGAGCGGACCATTTTGAGAGTGGCTGACAACTCCGGCGCGCGCTTGGTGCGGGTGTTCCGGATGCACGGCGGGTCCCGCCGGCGCTACGCCTACATCGGGGACGTGGTGACGGCGTCCGTTCAAAGCGCCTTGGCCGATTCCAATGTCAAGAAGGGCGAAGTGGTGAAATTGGTCATCGTCCGCACCCGCAAGGAAAGGCGCCGTCCGGACGGCAGCTACGTCCGATTTGACGATAACGCGGGGGTCTTGATCGATGAAAACGGCGAGCCGCGGGGGACCCGCATTTTCGGCCCCATCGCCCGGGAACTGCGCGAGCGCAACTACCTGAAAATCATTTCCCTCGCGCCGGAGGTTGTGTAACGTGAGTTTGGCCACCGTTCGTAAAAGAGACAAAGTGCGCGTTCTGGCGGGGAAAGACCGGGGCAAAACGGGCGAAGTGCTCGAGGTTGACCGCGACGGGAAGCGCGTGCTTGTGGCGAAGCTCAATATCGTGAAGCGCCACACCAAGGGGACGGCGCGAAATCCCGGCGGCGTGAAGGAACAAGAGGCCTATCTCCCCATTTCAAAGGTGATGTTGATGTGCCCCAAGTGCGGGAAGCCCGCCCGGCCGAAGGCCGGCGCGTTGTCCGACGGCACCAAGGCCCGGGTCTGCCGCAACTGCGGCGAGATGGTGGGATAAATGACGACCACGGCTGAAAAAAAATACGCTCCGCGCCTCATCGCGACCTATCGCCAGCGGGTCGTGCCGGACATGATGAGGAAATTTTCTTGGAAGAACCATCTTCAGGTGCCGCGGCTGAAGAAAATCGTCGTGAACATCGGGGTCAGCGAAGCGCGGGAAAACGCGAAGGTGATCGACTTGGCCGCCGACGAGCTGGCGTCCATCGCGGGCCAAAAAGCCGAGGTCCGCCGGGCGAAAAAATCCATTTCGAATTTCAAGCTTCGCGAGGGGATGCCCATCGGACTGCGGGTCACGCTGCGGGGGGCCCGCATGTGGGAGTTTTTCGACCGGCTGGTGAACGTGGCCATGCCCCGCATCCGGGATTTCCGTGGCATCGACCCTCGCCGCGGATTCGACGGCCGGGGAAACTTCAACCTGGGCTTGACGGAGCAATACGTTTTTCCGGAGGTCAATCTGGACAAGTCGGACAAGACCCGCGGCATGAACATCACGATCGTAACGGACGCCGAAAAGGACGCCCCCGCGCTGGAACTCCTGACGCTCCTTGGAATGCCGTTCAAACGCGACGCCGCGTCAGCGGCTCTGCCGCCCCAGGCATCAAGACCTCTGGCCGAGACCGCGTCAGCGGATTTGCCAACCCAAGTGTCGCAAACACCGGGAACGACCGCCGACGCGGCGTCGAACTAAAGGAGCGAACGCATTATGGCAACCAAAGCGTGGGTCGCGAAGATGCGCCGGCCTCAAAAATTTGCGGGACGATTTCGGAACCGTTGCCGGCTCTGCGGCCGTCCCCGGGGGTTCTACCGGGACTTCGGCCTGTGCCGGATTTGTTTGCGCGCCTTGGCGCTCCGGGGGGAAATCCCCGGAATGATCAAGGCCAGTTGGTAGACCGAAAGCGAACGAAAGGACAAATATGAATTTTGATCCCGTCAGTGACATGCTCGCCATGCTCACGAACGCGAACCACAAGTTTAAAGAGCGCATCGATTTGCCCGCCTCCCGGCTGAAACGGGACGTGGCTCGCCTGCTGAAGGAGGAGGGTTACATCGCCGATTATAAAGTCCTCCCCGACCGCAAGCAGGGCGTGCTTCGGATCTTCATGAAGTACCTTCCGAACAAGGTGCGGGTGTTGCAGGGCGTTCGCCGCGTGTCGCGGCCCGGCCTCAGGGTTTACCGGGGCTGTGGAGAGATTCCAAAACTCCGCGGCGGCCTGGGCATGTCCATTGTGTCCACGTCGAGGGGCCTCATGACGGACCGCGCCTCCCGCAAGCAGAAAATCGGCGGCGAAGTGATCGCCCAGGCGTGGTGAACGAACCATGAGCCGATTGGGCAAGAAACCCATTGCGATCCCGGAAAAGGTCAACGTGTCGGTTCAAGGATCGATGGTGAATGTGGCCGGGCCTCTGGGGCAGTTGTCGCGCGCGCTCCCTGCGGGGATCGGCGCCCAGGTGGCGGGCGGCGTCCTCACGGTCACGCGGGCCAACGACAGCACCGTTCAGCGCTCGCTCCACGGGACGCTGCGGAAGCTTTTGTTGAACATGGTGGAGGGCACGTCCAAAGGCTTCCAAAAGGAACTGCGCATCGGGGGCGTCGGATTTCGGGCCACCTTGGCGGGAAGCAGGCTGCAAATGACGCTGGGATATTCGCACCTCATCGAGTACACGATTCCAACGGGCATCAAAGTGACCGTCGACGCCAAGCAGACCGGCTTGGTCGTTCAGGGCGCCGACAAAGCGCTGGTCGGCCAGGTGGCCGCGGAAATCCGTGAATTTCGAAAGCCCGGCGTGTATTGGGCCAACAACGAGCCCGTGGGCATTCGCTACATCGATGAAGTGGTTCGACGCAAGGCCGGCAAAGCGGCGGCGGGCGCGGCGGGAGTGGGGGGAGCCAAGAAATGAGCGTCAAATCTCCGGAAGCGCGCCTCGTGTTCCGCCGGCTTCGGGTTCGGCGCAAGGTGACCGGCACCGCAGCCCGGCCGCGGTTGGCGGTGTTCCGCTCCCAGAAACGGATTTACGCCCAGATCATCAACGACGTGGCCGGCAACACCCTGGCCGCGGCGTCTTCCCTGGGGACGGGCAAGACAGAGTCCGGCGCCACGGTGGCCGCGGCGGAGAAGGTCGGCCGGGCTTTGGCCGAACGGGCGAGGAGTTTGAACATCCGCCGGGTGGTTTTTGACCGCGGCGGCCGCGCTTATCATGGTCGCATCAGGGCCGTGGCGGAAGGCGCCCGGGCCGGCGGATTGCAGTTCTAAGGAGCGACCAGTGGCGCGAATCGATGCTTCAAGTTTAAATTTGAAGGAGACCGTGGTGGCCATCAACCGGGTCGCCAAGGTGGTGAAAGGCGGGAAGCGGTTCAGCTTCAACGCGCTCATCGTCGTGGGCGACCAGGCCGGCCATGTCGGTGCGGCGATGGGAAAGGCCAAGGAAGTTCAGGCCGCCATTCAGAAAGCCGTTCAACGGGCCAAAAAATGTCTGATCAAGGCGCCGCTCAAGGGGGGCACGATCCCCCACGACGTCACCGGTATTTTCGGCGCGGGCACCGTCCTCTTGAAACCCGCCGCCCCGGGCACCGGCGTCATCGCCGGGGGAAGCGCGCGCGCCGTCCTGGAAGCGGTCGGCGTGCGCGATGTGCTGACCAAGTCGCTCCGGAGCGCGAACCCCTTCAACGTTGTCTACGCCACGCTTGAGGCGCTCAAGGGTTTGCAGACCAAGGAAGACATCGCTCGCCTCCGCGGCAAGCCGATGCCCGCCTCGGCGGCGGCCCCCGCGACCACGGCGTCCCCGGCTTAAGACCATGGCCTTGATGCGGATCACGGAACTGAAACCGGCGCCGGGGTCACGGCACCGTCGAAAAATTGTGGGCCGGGGGGAAGGCTCCGGCCACGGCGGCAAAGGCTCGACCCGCGGTTTCAAGGGTCAAACGGCCCGTTCGGGCGACGCCTCCATGCGTCCTGGTTTCGAGGGCGGCCAGATTCCGCTGATCCGCCGCATTCCGAAGCGCGGCTTCAACAACACGGCGTTTAAGACGGTTTATTCCCTGGTCAACGTGGGAGACATTGAAGCCGCTTTCGAAAAGGCCGGAGAGATCACCCCCGAGGCGCTTCGAACGTCCGGGTTGGTCCGTCGTCGCGGGCCCATCAAAATTTTAGGGGACGGCGATTTGACCCGGGCCTACGCGGTAAAAGCGGAGGCGTTTTCGGCGTCGGCGAAGAAAAAGATCGAATCGGCCGGCGGGAGCGCGCAGATCGTCAACGTCAAGATCATCGTGACCCGGAAAAAGTGAAAATTCGAATCCGCAGCTCTGCGGCCCCTGGTGTCGCGAGCGCCGCGAGCGACCGCTGATTCATGCAATCCTTCGCCGACATCTTTAAAATTCCGGAACTCCGGAGGAGGGTCCTCTTCACCCTCGGGATTCTGGCGATCTACCGGGTGGGCGTGGCGATTCCGATTCCCGGGATCGAGGCCGCGGCTCTTCAACAGCTCTTTAAAGCGCAGTCCAACGCGTTCCTTGGGTTTTTGGACATGTTTTCGGGCGGCGCCCTGGGGCGCATGTCCATCCTGGCCATGGGGGTGGTCCCCTACATCAACTCGTCCATCATCATGAGCCTGCTTCAAGGGGCCCACGTCATCCCCTATTTGGACCGGCTGGCGAAGGAGGGGGAAACGGGGCGTAAGAAACTGAACCAAATCACCCGATATTTTACCCTGTTGCTGGCGTTGATCCAATCTTTTGGTCTCACTACGCTGATCACCAAGATCCAGTTGCCGGGCGACGTGGCGGTGGTCCGCAACCCGGGCGCACTTTTCATGTTCACGACGGTGATCACCCTGGCGACGGGGACGATTTTCATGATGTGGCTGGGGGAGCAGATCACCGAGCGCGGGATCGGGAACGGTATTTCGCTGATGATCTTCACCGGCATCGTCGAACGGCTTCCCCAGGCCGTGCGAAACATGGTGGTGGACATTTTTCAGCTTCAGCAACGGGGAATCTTGGGCGCGCTGGCCCTTGTGGCTCTGGTGCTGGCGGTGATGGGTCTTGTGGTGTGGGTCGAAACGGCTCAACGGAAAATTCCCGTCCAGCACGCCCGGCGCATGGTGGGCCGGCGGATGTTTGGCGGGGCGAGCACGTTCCTTCCGCTCAAGGTGGACCAATCCGGGGTGATCGCGGTGATCTTCGCCGTCTCCCTCTTGAGCGTGCCTGTGACTTTCGCTTCGTTCAACCCCGATGGGGCGTGGGCGAAGAAGGTCCTCGAATTTTGGAGCCATCGGGCTTGGTGGTATGAAGTCCTCTACGCGGGCCTGATCATTTTTTTCTGTTATTTTTACAATTCCGTGTCCATCAATCCGATCGACATGGCGGACAACCTGAAAAAAGCGGGGGCCTTCATCCCGGGGATCCGGCCCGGCGAACCGACGGCGAACCACATCGGCGCCGTTTTGGCGCGGATCACCATCGGCGGGGCGCTTTTCGTGGCCGCCTTGGCCATCCTGCCCGACCTGTTGCACCGGTTCATGAACACGCCGTTCTATTTCGGAGGGACGTCGATCTTGATCGTTGTGGGCGTGGCTTTGGACACCGTGGGGCAGTTGGAGTCGCACCTCATCATGCGCCACTACGAAGGTTTCAGCAAGTCGGGGCGGGTGAAGGGGCGATGGTTTAACGTGGGGGCCGCTTCCTAGAGGGAGGCGGGGAAAGGAGAATCCGATGAACATTGTTCTCCTGGGAGCGCCGGGTTCCGGAAAGGGCACGCAAGCCAAGCCCTTGGCGGAACGTTACCAGGTTCCCCACGTCTCCACCGGCGATATCTTCCGACGGGAAATGACCAAAGGTTCGGAACTCGGCCGGAGCGTCCAAGAATTCGTCAGTTCCGGACGCCTCGTCCCGGACGCGTTGGTGTTGGAGATCGTTTCGAAGCGGTTGTCCGAGGCCGATGGCCAGCGGGGGTTCATTCTCGACGGATTTCCGCGAACCCTCGCCCAGGCCGAGGGGCTGGACGTGTGTCTGGCCGGGATCAAACGTCCCTTGGAAAAAGTTCTTTACATGAATTTGTCCGAGAAAGAAGTGATTCGCCGCCTGTCGAGCCGGCGCCAGTGCCCCACGTGCGGCCGGGTCTACAATCTCTTGACCCAGCCCCCGCGCCAAGCCGATGTCTGCGACGCCGAAGCGGCGAAACTTGTCCAGCGCGAAGACGACCGCGCGGAGACCATTGAGAAGCGCCTGGTGGTCTACAGCAATCTGACCGAGCCGCTCATTTCCTATTACCGCGGACTCGCGCTTTTGGAGACGATTTCGGCCGATCAGCCGGTGGCGGAGGTGGCCCAGGCCATGACGGCGATTTTGGACGCGCTTCCGAAGAATGGTTGAAACCGCGCGAGGGATCGAGCTGAAATCCGAGGCCGATCTGGTCCGCATGCGGCGGGCCGGCGCTCTGGCCGGCCGCGTTCTGGCCGAAGTGGGCCGGTCGATACGGCCGGGGGTGACCACAAAGGATTTGGATGTTTTGGCTGAAAAAATCATTCGCGGGGCGGGGGGGATCCCGACCTTCGTGGGCTACCGGGGCTACCCGGCCAGCATCTGCGCCTCGATCAACGAGGAAGTGGTGCACGGCATCCCCAGCGCTGAGCGGGTATTGCGCGAGGGCGACGTGATCGGGATTGACGTGGGCGCCACTTTGGAAGGGTTTGTCGGCGACACGGCGGCGACCTTCCCCGTTGGGCGGGTGGCGCCGGACCTGGAAGATCTTTTAAAAACGACGGCCGAGGCGCTCAAGCGGGGGATCGCCCAAGCCCGTCCCGGAAACCGGATGGGAGACATTTCGCGCGCCATTCAGGCGTGCGGCGAGGCGCGCGGCTACGGCGTCGTCCGCGATTTCGTGGGCCACGGCATCGGCCGGCAGATGCATGAGGCGCCGGCGGTGCCGAACTACGGAACGGCCGGGACGGGGTTGCGGCTCGAGGCGGGATTGGTGCTGGCTCTTGAGCCCATGCTCAACGCGGGCACCTGGAAGGTGCGGGTCCTTTCCGATGGCTGGACGGTGGTGACCGAGGACCGGCGGCCCTCCGCCCACTTCGAGCACACGGTGGCCGTCACCGAGAGCGGCCCGGAAATATTGACGCGGCGGGACACGGGAGAGTCATGACCAAGGAAGAGAAAATTGAAGTCGAGGGGCGGGTGGTGGAAGCCCTGCCGAACGCCATGTTCCGCCTGGAAATCGACGGCGGGCACAAGGTGTTGGCGCACATTTCCGGGAAAATGCGCATGCACTACATCAAGATTTTGCCGGGCGACAAAGTCAAGGTGGAGTTGTCCCCCTACGACCTCACCCGCGGCCGCATCACCTACAGGGAGAAATAGAGGAAACTGACCATGAAAGTTCGCGCGTCGGTGAAACCCATTTGCGACAAATGCCGCGTCCAGAGGCGGCACCGCAAGATATACGTGCTTTGTTCCAACCCCCGCCATAAACAGCGGCAAGGATAAAAGGAGACCATTATGGCTCGCGTCGCGGGAATTGATCTGCCGAAGCAAAAGCGCGTGGACGTGGCGTTGCGGTACCTGTTCGGCGTCGGGGCCGTCCGCTCCACGATCATCTGCGGGGTCACGGGCGTCGACCCGGCCACGCGCGTCAAAGATTTGACGGAAGCCGAAGTGTCCAAAATCAACGCCGAACTGACCAGGAATTATAAAGTGGAGGGCGATTTACGGCGCGAGATTTCCGGCAATATCCGGCGCCTGATTGAAATCGGTTCCTACCGCGGTTCGCGGCACCGGCGGAACCTACCGGCCCGCGGCCAGCGGACGCGATCCAACGCGCGAACCCGCCGGGGCCGGCGGCGCACCGTCGGCTCGGCCAAACCCGGAACGGCCGTCGCGCCGGCCGCCGTCGCGAAATAAATTTCATGAGGAGAATCCATGGTTGACCAACCCGAAGCGAAAAAAGAACCGGCAAACGTCCCGCCCAAACCGCCCGCGAAAGCGCCCGCGGGGGCCAAGGCCCCGACCGCGATTCCCAAGGGCAAGAAAAAAATTTGGCGGGACATCGTCAACGCGCGCGTCTATATCCAGTCGTCCTTCAACAACACCATCGTCAACATCACGGACGAGCGCGGCAATTCCATCGTTTGGGCCACCGCTGGCAGCGCCGGTTTCAAGGGGACGAAAAAGGGAACGCCATTTGCGGCGCAGGTCACGGCCGATGCCGCCGCCAAGAAAGCGGTGGCGCTCGGCGTGAAAAGCGTTTCGGTGTTCGTGAAAGGCCCGGGGTCGGGCCGCGAGACGGCCATCCGGGCCCTTCAGGCCGCAGGGCTGGCGGTGACCTCCATCAAGGACGTCACCCCGATTCCCCATGACGGCTGCCGGCCGCCGAAAGCACGAAGGGTTTAAAGGTCAAAAGGAGAATTATGGCTCGATACACAGGTCCCGTTTGCAAACTCTGCCGCCGCGAAGGCGTGAAGCTTTTTTTGAAGGGGGATCGCTGTTTCACCAAGTGCCCCATCGATAAAGAAGGCGCCGCAGTCCCGCCGGGGCAGCACGCCAAGCGTCGGGGTTCCAAACCGACAGAATACGCCAAGCGGCTTCGGGAGAAGCAAAAGGCCCGCCGCATGACCGGGGTTTTGGAGCGTCAATTCCGGCGTTTGTTCGACGCGGCGTCCCACCAAAAAGGGAACACGGGGGAAAACCTGTTGCGGCTCCTGGAGACGCGCCTGGACAACGTCGTGCGGCGATTGGGATTTTCCGCCTCGCCCGCTGGCGCCCGTCAACTGGTGTTTCACGGCCATGTGACCGTCAACGGCAAGAAAGTCAGCATTCCCTCCTACCAAGTGGAGCCGGGGGACCTCGTGGCCTTGGAAGACGCGATGCGGGGGAACCTCTTTATCAAACGCTCGCTCCTCGGGGCGGCCCAGCGGGGGGTGGCCGGGTGGCTGGAATGGGACGGTTCTCTCTCGGGTGCCGTCAAGGGAAACCTGGACAGCGTTAACCTGGACGGCGTGGCGCTGGCCGGCAAGGTCAAAAACTGGCCCGCGCGCACGGAGATGTCCTTTCCCGTCAATGAACAGTTCATCGTCGAGTTGTACAGCAAATAAGCGCTTCGATTTTCTACGGAGGAGAGAACCCCATGACGAATCTCGGTTTGGTATTGCCCCAGAAATTAGAAACGACGGCGGCGTCCTCGGACACCCACGGAAGGTATATCGCCGAGCCTTTTGAAAAAGGTTACGGCCACACGGTGGGCCATTCCCTCCGGCGGATTCTCCTGTCCTCTTTGGAAGGGGCGGCGGTCACCGGGGTGCGGATCAAGGGAGCGCCCCACGAATTTTCAAGCTTGAAGGGCGTCCAGGAGGACGTCATCACCTTGCTCTTGAACCTGAAGAGCCTGCGCTTCAGAATGCACACGACGGGGCCGGAAACGCTCCACCTGAAAAAAAATGGCGGCGACGTGAAGGGCAAGCACGTTGAGTCCTCGAACAGCGTGGAAATCCTCAACCCGGACTTGGTGTTGGCCCACCTGGACGCGGGCGGGGAACTCGACATGGAAATCGACGTTTCCCGGGGCCGCGGGTATTCCTCCGCAGACCGGCTGAAGCGCGAGGGCCAGCCCGTGAACACGATCCCCGTGGACGCGCTTTTTTCCCCGGTGACCAAGGTTCACTACGAAGTGGAAAACGCGCGCGTGGGGCAGATGACGGATTACGACAAACTGATCTTGGACGTTTGGACGGACGGGTCGATCTCCCCGGCCGACGCCGTGGCGCAGGCGGCCCGGATCCTCAAGGGCGCGGTCACGGTCTTCGCGCCGGCCGAACCTGAGCCCGCCGCCGAAAAGATCTTGGCGGCCGCCGGGCTGGGAGGGGATTCCCAGGGACGATTGAAGGACATGATGGACCAGTCGGTGGACATGATTGAATTGACGGTCCGGGCGTCCAATTGCCTGAAGGCGGCAAAAATCCGCACCATCGGAGACCTCGTCTCAAAAACCGAGGCGGAACTGCTGGGGTTCAAAAACTTCGGTAAAAAGTCCCTCGAAGAGATCAAAGACCGTTTGACCGAAATGAAGCTGGCGTTGGGCATGCTGGCCCCGGCCGGGGATTCGAAATAATCCCACCACCTGCCTGCCGGCCGAAGGCCGGCGCCGGGTGTGCGTACGTTTATTTGTTGCGTAGCGACAAAGACGGTAGGTTTTATATCGGCTGGACGACGGACGTGGAACGCCGCCTGGCTGAACATAACAGCGGAAAGAGCGAATACACACGCTCTCGTGGTCCTTGGCGCATCGTCGGTTTTGAGAAATACGACGACGCCGAGTTGGCCAAACAGCGGGAACGTTCGTTAAAGAGGAGTCCTCGAATGAATATGCTTTTTAAGAAGCGCATTATGGGCCTTTCAGGCCCAAGGCAGGTGAACGGCGGGACGATCCCACCACCTGCCAGCAGCCTTAATCATCCGCTTTCAGCGGATAGGCAGGTGGTGGGATGAACACCCACGCCGGACGAAAACTTTCCCGGCCGACGGGCGCGCGCATGGCGCTTCTGCGGGGGCTGACGGTGAGCCTCCTCCGCCACGAGGAAATCCGCACGACGCACGCCAAAGCCAAGGAAGCCTCGCGGTTCGCCGAAGGGGTCCTGGCCCTGGCCAAGAAGAAGACCTTGCCGGCGCGGCGTGAAGTCGCCGCCGCCATCAACGACGAGGACGTGCGGAAAAAGATATATGATGTTTTGGTGCCGCGGTACCAGTCGCGTTCCGGCGGATGCACCCGCTTGTTCCGCCTGGGACCCCGGCCCGGCGACAACGCCGAGATGGCGATCTTGAAGCTCGTTCTCTAGCGGCAACCGCACGGGGTTTACGTGTTCGACTACATCTTCAGCCTTTTTTCGAACGACATGGGGATCGACCTGGGAACGGCCAACACCCTCGTGTATGTGAAGGGGCAGGGGATCGTATTGAAGGAACCCTCCGTCGTGGCCATCAACCGGGACACCCGGGAACCGGTGGCTTTTGGCCTGGAGGCCAAGCGGATGCTCGGAAAAACCCCGGCAAATATTTACGCGGTGCGTCCCCTGCGGAACGGCGTCATCGCGGACTTCGACCTCACGCAGGAAATGATCAAATATTTCATCCGGAAGGTGCACAACCGCCGAAGCCTGCTCCACCCGCGGGTGGTTATCGGGATTCCCTCGGGGATCACCGAGGTGGAGCGGCGGGCCGTCAAAGAAGCGGCCGATCAGGCGGGGGCGCGGTATGTGGAGTTGATTGAGGAACCCAAGGCGGCGGCCATCGGCGCCGAGATGCCCATTTCGGAGCCCACGGGCAACATGATCGTGGACATCGGCGGCGGCACAACGGAAGTGGCCGTGATTTCCTTGGGGGAGATGGTGGTCTCGAAGTCCCTGGACGTGGCCGGGGATGAGATGGACGAGTCCATCGTGCAATATTTTCGACGGAAGTATAACCTGCTCATCGGGGACAACACCGCGGAGGACGCCAAGATCCGAATCGGCAGCGCCTTCGCCCAGCCCGAGGAGCAGACGCTCGAGGTTAGGGGACGGGACCAGGTGACGGGTCTGCCGAAGACGATCAGCATCACCTCTGAGGAAGTCCGTCAGGCCCTCTCCGAACCTTTGAAGCTCATTGTGGACGTGGTCCGGGCCACCCTGGAGGAAACGCCGGCGGAATTGTCGGCCGACCTTGTGGACCGGGGCATCGTCCTCGCGGGGGGCGGATGCCTTCTGCGGGGGATGCCGGAGCTCCTGTCCCGGGAAACGGGTTTGCCCGTGACCCGGGCGGCGGATCCCCTGACCTGCGTCGTCATGGGCTGCGGCCGTTATTTGGAAGAGCTTGACAACATCAGGCGCTCCCGCGGCCGCGCTTTCGTCTAGCTCACCTCACTCCCGCCGCCAAGCGCCTCGGCGCCTGATCTTCATCAGGCGAGGAGACCGATTTGTTTCAGCGGCATCGTAGGTTGGTGTTCTTCAGTCTCTACTCCTTCGCCAGTCTCGCCCTGTTGTCCTGGTCGACCGACCGGTTCGTCCAAAGCCTCAAGTACGCCTTTCATTACCTCCTTCAACCCGCGGGGTTCCCCGCCGTCAGCCCCCTCGATCGGTGGGGCCGTTTCGCGGGCCGCGTGGCGCGCCTCATCCAAGCGGATCAGCGCGCTCTCAGGGCCGAATCCCGATGGCTGGCCGAGCGATTGGACGAAGAGCGGCTCGCGATGCTGGAAGAGGAAAACCGCCGGCTGACCGCATCCCTCGGCCTCGCGCGGTGGCCGCGCTTCACCCCGCACCCGGCCCGGGTCTGGGCGCGGGACGCCGCCGACTGGTTCCACAGCGTGATCGTCCGGGCGGGAGACCGGGCCCCGGTTAGCATCGGCGACGCGGTCTTGACCATCGTCGATGAACGGGTCGCCGTGGTGGGCCAAATTTCGGAATTGCTTCCGAACGGGACCGCCCGGGCTCTTCTCTTGACGGACCCCTTTTCATCCCTGTCCGCGCACGTGGTCCGGACGGGAGAGCAGGGCATCGTCGAAGGCCGCGGCGCCGACCGCCTCCTGCTCAATTATCTTTTTTCCGATTCGGACGTGCGGGCGGGCGATGAGATCGTCACGTCGGGTTTGGGGGAAGTCACTCCCGCCGGACTCCTGGTCGGCCGCGTGCTGGCCGTTCAGGAGGCCACCCGTGGGAGTTTTAAGCGCGCGGTGTTGGTCCCCGCGGCGAAGCTCAACAACCTTCGCGACGTCGTGATCCTTTCTGCGGCCGCCGCCGGCGGCCGTCCCGGTTCGTCGGATGGGGCGGCCGCCGGCGCTGGGGCGGAAAAATGACCCGCCGAGCGATGTTCATCGCCGTGACGTTTCTTCTGGGGTGGATGTTTCAATCCGTTTTTTTGTATGTCGTTCCGGTGGCGCTCCCCACGCCGCACTGGCTTCTCCTGGCCGTTCTGGCCATCGGGAGCGCCGGTCGAACGGAGGCGGCCCAAGGGCTCGGATTCTTCTGGGGCCTGTCCCTGGACGTCTACGGCATCACGGCTTTCGGCGCCCAGGGCTGGCTCCTGGCCCTGGCGGGGTTCGCCTCCGGAAGTTTGGCCAAGAAGCTCGACACGGAAAAGATGGAGACGCAACAGGCGCTGGCGCTGGGGGGAACTCTGTTGTACCTCCTCGGCGCCTCCCGGTTGATCGCGGTCTTTCAGCCCGCGGCGGGGCCGCGGGACGTGGCCTGGGGTCTGGTGGCGGGGGAAATTTTCCTCAACGCCCTGGCCGCCCCGGCGGTGTTCTGGGCCGTCCGCCGGTGGCTGGCGTGGGGAGATCGCTGGGCGGGAACGGGCGCGCCCCATGGTTAATTCCGGCGCCTCAGGTTTCTCCGCCGCCGATGATCGGCGGGTGGTGGCGCTCTCCTCCGCTTCCGCCCTGGTGTTTGTGGGGCTGTTGTTGCGCCTTTTCTATTTGCAAATCGTCATCGGCCCGGCCATGACGCGACGGGCGGAACAGAACCGGACCCAAGTCATCCCCCTCTTGGCCCCGCGGGGGCTCCTCCTGGACCGCCGGGGCGAGGTCCTCGTGGACAACGCCCCCCGTTTTTCGCTCTTTTATTCCCACACCCCGCAGTCCCCCTCCTTCATCGATGTGCAGGAGGAGTTGGCCCGGCGCTTTCCCAAGGACCACGGCGCGATCTTTCGCAAAATGGCGGAGGCCCGTCGATTCGGAAAAATGACCCGCATCCTGTCCAACATTCAACGGCAAGAGGCCTTGGCGCTTATGGAACGGCGCATGCTTCTGCCGGGCGTCAACGTGATCGTGGAGCCGCAACGGCGGGCGAGGTTCGGGGCGTTGGCGAGCCACGCGCTGGGGTATGTGGAGGAAATCGACGCGGCGGAATTGGGTCGTTACCGTGACCGCGGCCTTCGCCAGGGACAACGCATCGGAAAGACGGGGCTCGAACGGTACTACGACGAGCGTTTGCGCGGCCTGGACGGCGGCCTTCAGTTTGAAACCGACGCGGCCGGCCGCCACGTGCAGGTGATACGGCGCATCCCCTCCGAGCCCGGCCAGGACCTCCACCTCACCCTCGACCGCCGCCTCCAGGAGGTGGCCGAAGCGGCGCTGGACCGCTCGCCGTCGGGGCGCGGCGCCGTGGTGGCGGTGGACCCCCGGGACGGCGCGGTGCGCGTCCTGGCCAGCCGCCCCGGTTCCGACCCCTCCCAAAACCTGTTTGAATCCATGGGGGATCCCGGCCTGCCGTTGTTCAACCGCGCCCTCCAGGGGACTTACCCGCCGGGGTCGGTCTTCAAGATGGTGACGGCCGCCTGCGCGCTCTCCGACGTCGGCTGGGACGTCCGCAAGGCGTTCTATTGCACGGGGGCGTTCCGGTCGGGCGCCAAGGAGTTCGCCTGCTGGGGCGTGCACCGGCGGAAGGATTTCTTCGGCGCGGTGGCGTGGTCGTGCAACGTCTATTTTTACAACATGGGACTGGCGATCGGGCCGGATTTCCTGGAGGCCATGGCCCGTTCCTTTGGCCTGGGGGAAAAAACGGGCATCGACATGCCGACGGAATCCTCTGGCCTCATCCCGGGGCGGTCCTGGAAACGGAAGGCCCAGCGGGAGGGCTGGTTCGACGGCGACACGGTGAACATGAGCATCGGGCAGGGGGCCGTGACGGCGACGCCGATCCAGGCCGCGGTCCTCATGGCTTCGGTGGCCAACGGGGGAACCCTGTGGCGGCCGTTCCTGGTGGAGCGCGTCGTCGATTCCCAGGACCGTATTCTTGTGCAAGGGGGAGCGGCGGCGCGGCGGCGCGTCGCGCTCAGCGATGAGGTTTGGGGGACGCTGCGCCGCGCCCTGGAAGGCGTCGTCACCACGGGATCGGGCCGCGCGGTGAATCGTCCGGATTTGGCGGTCGGAGCGAAAACGGGGACCGCCCAAAACCCCCACGGGGAAGACCATTCCTGGTTCGCGGTCTACGCCGGCCGACCCGGCGAGTCGCCTTCTCTGGCCCTGGCCGTGTTCGTGGAAAACGGCGGCCGCGGATCCGTGGCGGGCGGCCCGATCGCCCGTGAAATCCTCGACGCGGCGTTTCCACGGGGCCCGGCGTGACGGTCGAAATCACCC
>Ga0247727_10007691_pt1 | contig 20380 bp, 23 predicted proteins | sample WisWelCaveWW1625_FD_202498 | JGI IMG/M metagenome (GOLD analysis project Ga0247727, IMG submission 202498) | Biofilm microbial communities from Wishing Well Cave, Virginia, United States - WW16-25 | ecosystem: Environmental > Aquatic > Deep subsurface > Groundwater > Cave microbial mat | place... | reverse complement strand
CCCGCTGCCCCACGTCGACGTCCGCGCGATGGACGGCAAGGTCGTTGCGCTTTCGACCTTGCTGCAGCCGGGCCGCACGACGGTGGTCAACTTCTGGGCGACCTGGTGCGAGGCGTGCCGCCACGAGATGCCCGAGCTGCAACGGCTCCACGCCAAGAACGGATCCCTTCGGGTCGTGGGCATAAGCGTCGACGAGGATCAGCCGATGCAGCGCATGGTGATCCCGCCCTTCGTGCGCAAGCTGGGCGTGACGTATCCGGTGTACCTGGCGGGAAAGGAGGCGCTGGACCGTGTCTTCACCGGGGGCGATGTCGGCGTTCCGCTCTCGCTCGTGGTCGATCCGCAGGGTCGGGTCTCGGACGTGCTCCGCGGGTGGTCGCGCCGGACACACCGGCGGCTCGTGTCGCTGAGCGAGGCGCCCTAGCAGGTTCCGCAGCCCAGCGTGGTCACCTCGCCGACGCACGTGGCGCTCCAACCGTCGCTACAGCACCCCGGATCCTGGGCGCAGACGCAGTCCGAGATCGCCTGGTCCAGGCATCCGCCGATGCCGTCGTGCGCGGTGCAACAGTCGCAGGTACCGCACCCTTGGGCAAGGACGTCCTCGACGCAGGTCAGGTCCCACTGCCCGGTGCAGCAGAACTCGGCGTCCGGCGCGCCGCTCCCGCAAACGCACATCTCGACGATGTCGTTGCCGCACCCGGCGACCGTCTGGCTCACGCAGCAGCCGCATTCGCCGCAGTCGCCCGGGCAGCTCTTGCAGCTCTCGTCCGGCACCGTGCACAGGCCATCGCCGCAGCACGGCGACGGCGCGCAGGTCGCGGCCATGTCCTGTTCCGCGTCGTGGAGGGGGGCGTCGGGCGTGGGTTCCGGCGCCGTGTCGATCACGTCCTCGTCCTGGCAACCGGTGATGAGGACCAGCATCGTGGCGACGGCGCGCACAGCTAGAAGCCGATCGCCGCGCGCAGGGCGAGCAGGACGGACCAGTCGATGCCCTTCGAGACCTCGTAGCCGACGCCCTGCGTGGCCGCCGCCTGCTGGTACTGCTGCTCGGCGCATTCGCGATCCTCGGTTCCGCAGTTGGCCTCGATCTGGGCCTCGATCTCGGCGATGTCCTGCGCGGTCGGGGCGATCGTGCCGTTGAGCAGGCGATAATAGCCGATGTCGAACTGCGGTCCGATCTCGAAGGGCCCGCCGAGCTCGTAGGAAATCCCCAGGCCGCCGCGCGCCGTGAAGCCCAGCGGCGTTTCTCCCACCTCCGCGGTGAACGGGCTGGTGTCGCCGTACGTCGCGATCATCGCGCCGCCGCCCGCGCGCAGGAACAGCGTGAAGTCGCCGTCGTCGCCGGGATCGAAGTTCAGGCGCATGCCCAGGACGATCTTGGTCATCGATCCGCCGTCGAGGAACTTGAGGTAGTCGGCGCATAGATCGATGCCCACCAAGGTGATGCCCACCTCCGCGCCGAAGGCCGGCCCGCTGACCAGCTTGTAGAAATCCTGGCGGGTGGGGACGAGATCGGCGAATCCCGCCACCGTCGTCGCCTCCTCCTCGCCGCTGCCGGCGGAGTAGCCGCCGTGCCCCTGCGCGTAGAGCTGGAAGAGCTTGGCGTTCGCCGGCGTCGGCGCGACCACGGCGGCGACAAGCACCAGCAGGCTGCGGAAAAACTTCATCGTCCCTTCCCGCCTCTCGATTTGGCGACGCGCTTGGAGAGCGCCTCGCGGTCGACCTTGCCGTCATCGACGAGCAATCCAATGAGCGACAGCACGAGTCCCTCCAGTCTGCGCACCGCGTCCTCGAGGTCGTCGATGCGTTGCGCCGACGCCGCCGGACGCGGTGTGGGCGCCGGCACCGCGGGCGGTGGCTGCGCCGCGGCGCCGTTGGCGTAATGGACCTGCACCACGCGATCCACCGCCCGTGGACCCGCCACGAACGGCCGGACCTTGAGCCCGGTGGCCGCCTCGACCGCGTCGATGGCTTCGTTGCTGGTGGCATCGGCCATGGCCAGGTCGAGCAGGCCGCGCTCGCGATCCAGGCGGAAGGCCACCAGCCCGTAGCGCTCGCAGGTTTCCTTCGTCACGACGCGCACGACGGCTCCGTCGACCTTGGCGGGGTCCAGTACCACCGCGGCCAGCTGGAGCTGGCGGGACAGCGCGCGCACATAAGGTTCCTCGCCCAGCAGGCCCATCTCGACGAGCACCAGGCCGAGCGGACCGCCACGGCGGTTCTTCTCGGCGACGGCGCGGTCCAGTGCCTCGCGATCGAGCACGCCCGAGGCGACCAGCAGCTCGCCGAGTCGTTCCGCCATGGATTCCATAGGCTACCAGCCGACCCTCAAAACGCAAAGGAACCGCCGAGCCGCGCCAGCACCGCGTCCCGGTAGCGGTTCCCCTGGGACAAGCGCCCGAGCGCCCCCTCGATCTTCGGCTCGCGGAGAAACCAGAACGGCGGAAGCGAGACACGCAGCACGCCCTCGACAAGGTGCGCCTCGAACGCGGTAAGCTTGGGATCGCCGGTGCAGTAGCCGGCGCTGCCCTCGGTCCCGACGAAGTAGGCCGCCGTCTGCGTGTAGGGCCGCCAGTAGGCCTCGACCTCCAGCGGCGGGAGCACGCGCTGGGTGACGCGCAGTTCGGCCGCGTGCGCCCGAACGGCCCAGCTGTCGTCATAGAAGAAATAGCCGGCGTATAGCGTGGTGTGCGTCGGTCGCGCGTGCCATGCGCCCCAGCCGACCGCGGTCAGGCGGCGACGGCGCTCCGGGTGGATCTCCCGTTCCAGGCTCGCGCACCGCCGGTAGGGGTTGGCCTGGTATCCCTGCAACAGCGATCCCTCCAGACCCAGGCCCACCTGCAGGTCCTTGCGCACGACCTGTGTCAGGTGCGCTCCCGCCATGTATGCGTCGAGGTCGCGATTCACTCCGAGGTCGAAGACGTTGTCGTCTTGGAGCTTGCCGAGGAGCTGCAGGATGGTCGTGTCCTGACGCAGCGAGAAGGTCGATTCGAGCCCCACGGAGGTCGACTCGTAGTCCGGCTCGTAGCTTGCGCGTATGCTGGCGCCCGGTGTCACGTCGCCGAAGCGCATGCGGAACGCCGCCCCCGCCTCCTCACGGTACTCTTGGTACACCGAGTCATCGCCGCCCTGGAAGGCGGCCGAGGCGCTAGTGATCTGATCCACCAGGAAGTAGGCGGACACCTCGGCCTCGCGCGGCAGGTCCTTCTTGACCTCGATCATCGGGTGCACGACGCGGGTGTTGCGCGCCTCGTACTCGTAATAATAGCTGCCGACGAGCGCAACGGAGTCCTCGGCCCACGCCGGCGCGCAGGCCAGCAGGCAGGACAGGATGCGGTTCTTCACGGCGCGGCGAGCGCCGCCCGGGCGATCGGCAAGAGCGCCCGGCGCACCGACGCGCGCAGCGGTTCGCTCTGGCGCAGCGCCGCGGCCAGCGGTGGGCTGGTGCCCTGGTAGAGGGCGACGAACAACCGTCCCAAGTCGCTGCGCACCAGGCGCTGGTCGCGGAATCGGCGCAGCGCGTCGACCTCGGCCTCGATCGGCCCGCCGAACGCCGCGGTGGCCACGAAACAGGGTGGGGTGGTGGTGAATGGCCGGCCGCCGCTGGTGACCGAAGCGGTGGCGAGCGCCGAGGTCATCAGGCACTCGTCGACGGCGCGAACCGCCACGGAGTACTCGGTGTTGGGCTCGAGCTGGGTGATCGAGAAACGCTGCCGCGTGCCCGGCGCGGCGGGATCCGGCGCCAGGGCCGGGACTCCGCTCATGAACTCCTTGTCGGTGCGCATCGGGTCGCCCGCACGATAGCGGATCTCGTAGGAGAACACCGCATGTCCGTCGTCGTCGGCCGGCGCCGTGAACTCGAACTCCGCGTAGATCTCCCGCTCGTCGTCGAAGTCGCCGTCTACGACCTGGAGGGTGCTGGGCGTCTCGGGTGGGGAGCAGGTGGCTTCGGTGTCCAGGTTGGCGCGCACGCGCCAGGATCCGTCTACCACACGCAGGCGTCCCGCCCCCGTTCCCTCGGCCTCGCTGATGGTGGCGTCCGGAGGGCGCACGTCGCCGTCGGCGCCGTCGTTGGCTCCGTAGCCGGCGTAGTCCAGCGTCTGCGCCGCCACCGCCTTCGTCCCGATCTCGATGGGGACCTGCCAGACAACGGACGGCTGACCCACGTACGGCAGCCCGAATGCGGGCAGCGCAGGGTCGGTCCAGCCGGGATTGAGCGTTTCGGTGTAGGTACCGTTGTGGTCGAACTCCTTGCTGGCCTCGACCCACACCCGGTAGGTTCCGTCGGGCAGCGCCTCACCGATCTCCTGGCGCAGCCGAACGCGTTGTCCAGCCGGCGGGGTGGCGCGGGTCACCGCGTCCAGGTCGTTGATCTGCGACAGCGTGAGCACGTCATCCCAGTCGCGGGCCGCGTTGGCCGCATTGATGTCGTTGCGGGGCGGGTAGAGTGTCGTCTCCGGCAGCGTGTTGATCAGGTCCGTGCAGTCGGGGTTGATCGGAGCGATCAGGGCGCGCGGAATGCCCTTGTCGCTCGAGAAGATCGGCGTCGGACAGGTGATCGCGTCGACCTCCATCTCGGAGGGGCGCATCGGCCGGCAGTAGTACGGCTCCACGGAGCTCACCGCCTCGTGAAACCCCATCGAGTCCTCGCGGCAATCCTGGAACACCAGCAACGGATACGCGTGATTGCGGCGATGCGCCCAGACCGGAAGCGCGCCGCTGCGGCGTCCGTACGGCCACAGGTACGCGCTCTTCATGTCCCACCGGCCCGGACGGTTGCCCAGGCCGAAGGTGCCGGTCAGCCGCGTCACCATGAGCGTGTCCACGTAGTTGCCGGCCGCGTCCTCCAGCCAGACGGCGATCTGCAGGCCCTCGACGGGATGGAACTCGACCTGGAGGATGCGATCGGCGCGCGCCGCCGGCACGGCCAGCAGGAGTGTGAGCAATGCCCCGGCACAGCGCATGGGCCTAGAGGGTTTCTGCTTCGCGTTGGCCTGTCAAGCACGATTGGGATATCGTGCCCGCCATGCTGGCGACGGGCGCACGATGATCGACGAGCTCCGCGAAGAGCCGATGCTCTTCGGATCGTTCCTCGGCCTCGGCCTGCTGGTCGTGCTGGCCGGCAGCTACTCCATGGTGCAGGACGAGGGCCCGGATCCCCCCCCCCCGCCGCCCCCCCCTCCGGTCGAGAAGACCACCGTCCGGCACATGCGCTTCACCGAGGGTTTCTACCGGGCGATGCTGATCGAGGATGCCGCGAAGTTCGGCCTGGAGAAGTTCGCTCCCGAAGGGATGCTCGCGCCCAACCGATACCAGGCGGAGTTTCGTGGCGGCCAGCTGCTCAGGAAGGGGCGGCCGGCGCTGCTCACCGAGCACCTCAAGATCTCGGCGCGCTCGTCGCGCATCCGCGTGGGCAGCAGCGAGGCTGGCTACGCCACCGAGCACGTGCTGCTGCGCGTGGAGAACCTTACCGACAAGCACCTGGCCTACCTGGTCGAGACCAAGCTGACCGACACCAAGGGCTGCTCCGGCAAGGGCGATATGCCGCACAACGCCATGGCGCTGCGGCCCGGCGAGGTCATCGAGCGCACCGAGTGCCTGTTCTCCAAGTGGAACGAGCTGCGCGTGACCCGGGTCGACGTGCTGGAGCTGACGCCGCTGGGCTACTACTACGTCAGCAGGCTCAGTCCGATGCAGCTCGGCTACGACGTGCGCACCGCCGGGGGCCACGTCATCCCGGGCGGCGCCGAGGTCTGCCAGCACGTGCCAGGACGCGAGGTGCGCGAGGGCCTGCTGGAGCGCAGCACGCGTTGGGAGAACGTGTTGGACTTCTACTCGCGGCACAACTGCGACGAGTACTGGTTCTTCCAGGGCTATCGCATGCCGGATCGGCCGCTTTCTGCGCTGCTGGCGGCGCGTGACGGGTCGGCCGAAAGCCCGGATGCTCCGCCCGTGCCGCCCGCGCCGGGCGCGCCTTGATTCGGACCGCTCGCTCGGATACGCTGCCCGCCATGCAATCGACAACGATGACCAAGTCGGAGCTCATCGACTCCGTCGCCAACAAGCTCAAGATGCCCCGGGGCAAGGCCGAGATCCTGGTGAGCGTGGTGTTCGACTCGATGGTCGAAACGTTGCAGAAGGGCGAGGGGATCGAGATCCGCGGCTTCGGCAGCTTCACCGTGCGCGAGTACAAGTCCTACGAAGGTCGCAACCCCCGCACCGGGATGGCGGTGCACGTGGCTCCCAAGCGGCTGCCCTTCTTCAAGGTCGGCAAGGAACTGCGCGAACGCGTCAACGCCAGCCGTGGCGGGGCGCAGGCCCCCGCGGCATCCGGATCCTAGCTCAAAGCCGAAACACTTTCCCTGCCGCGCCGTCCACGACGACCTCTTCGCCGTCCTTTAGCTCGCGTGTCGCCCAAACCGTGCCGATCACGGCAGGCAGCCCGTACTCGCGTGCCATGAAGGCGCCGTGGTCGAGCAGCCCGCCGTGGTCGGTCACCAGCGCGGCTGCCGTGGACAATAGGAAGGTCATCGCGGGAAGCACCGTGGGGACCACCAGCACCGCGCCGGGGGCCGGAGCCACGGGATGCGCAGGATCACGCCAGACGACCACCGGGCCGCGCGTGCGCCCGCCCACGCCGAAGCCCGAGAGCACCGCGCCGGCCGGACGCGGCCAGTGCCGCTCCTCGCCGCGGAGCGACAGGGGAGGCACGTGGCGCGCCTGCAGCGCCATCCGCGCGCGCGCCGCGGCGGCTTGGGCGCGCAGGTCACCGCCAGGGGCTGCGCCCAGAGGCAGGTAGAAGACATCGCTAGGGTCGTCCAAGTGGGAGGCGGCCACCAGCTCCCGTCCCGAGGCGAGCAACGCGCGCCGGACGATGCGCAGGGCGCGCGCGAAGTAGAGGTCGTCCTCCTCGGCGACCGTGCGCGCCCCCGCCGCGGGTGCGGAATCGACCCCGCGCCGCGGGGGCACGTCCTGCTGGGCCATGCGCAGCAGCACCGGATAGAGCGGGCGTGGATCCTCGCCGTAGGTCGGCGCCGCCACGTCCCAGACCGGCGCGAACGCCCCCCAGCGATCCAGGTGCGCGCGCAGGGCCGTGAACCACTCGATCATCTCGGCGCTGCCCGGGGCGGGATGCGCGGGATCGAGCAGGTAGTCGAGCAGGCCCGAAACATGCGCCGCCGCGCGCCCGAGCTGCCAGAGCTCCCGATCCCGATCCATGGCAGGCCGGTAGCCGGCGTCCCCACCCGGATCAAGGCGCGCGCGCAACGCCCTGCCGATGGCCAAGTAGCGACGGTAGAACGATGCGAAACACGACAGCGCTCGGGCGAGGCGGTCCGGCGTGGGTCCACGTTCCGCTTCGAATGGCAAGAGCGCGGCGTCGATCTCGGGCGCGACGAGTTCGCGCCAGCTTCGCACGACGTCGCCCCCGATCGAAGCGATCGCATCGATCCGACCGGGCGCATCGGGCGTGGATTGCGCGCCCGCGTAGAGGTAGCCGTTCCACACCCGGAGCTTGGCGCCGCCGGCGCCGGGATCCGCCACCAGCGCGACGAGCCCCTGCTGGGCGGGCGAGAGTGGGTCGGGGTTGTGCTCGCGGTCCCAGCGCCAAAGCGTGGCGCGGTCCTGGGAGGTGGTGAAATCGACGGGGAAGGGATCCGGGGCGACCCGCGGCGGCGCGGGACGAGCTTGGAGCACGAAGATCCGCCCTTCGGACTCGGCCCATTCCAGGTCGAAGGGGCCGCCCAGATCGGACTCGAGCGCCAGCGCCGACCGGAACGGCTCGTCGAGCGCCGCTCGATCGACCAGCGTCACGCGCGGGCCGTCTTCTGCGTGCTCTTCGAACCGCGCCATCGGGGAGCCGCCCGGATCCAGCGAGGCGAACGTGCCACGGCGTCCTGGTCCCACCATCGCCTGGACGATCACCGCGACAAAGAGCGACCGCGCATCGATGCCACGATGAGAAAGGTAGGCCTCTACGTGCGGGGCGCGAAGCGACGCGCGGCACGCCGCCACCGCATCGCCGATCCCCTCGGCTGGGACATCGAGGAAGGTGACGAGCAGCCCGGCGGCGCCCGAGCCCGGCCGATCCTCGAAGCCGGCCGATGAGCGCACGGCGAAGCGCGTCGAGTGGAGAGAGGCCAGGGCTGCGGGGGTCACGGGCGCGTCGTCGCAGGAAACCACGCCCGCCGGCACGGGTAATCCGCGCCGCAGCGCCAGCCAGAGTCCATGAGCTTTTCCGCCGAAGCGCCCCGGGTCGGAGGCCTGGGAAAGATCAGTCGTCAGACTCGTTGACCTCGAGGTCGACCGGCGTACCTTTGGCCACCTTCGTGCGCGCCGCCGGCTGCTGGCGCAGCACGATGTTCCCACCGTAGTCCTCATCGTAGTCGAAGCGCGTCGCGCCCACGGTGAGCCCGGCGTCCAGGAGCATCTTCTTGGCCCTGCTGATCCCCTTGTGGACCACGTTGGGCACTTCGACCGCTTCGCTGCCGCGCGACACCAGCAGGCTCACGGAGGTGCCCGGCGCCACCTCCGTACCGGCGGGCGGGGTCGTGGAAACGACCAGGCCCTTGGCCACGGTGTCGCTGGGCTGCTCGGTGATCACGCCCACGGGCAATCCGGCCGCCTGAAGCTGCGCGGCGGCCGCCTCGCCCGTGCCGCCGGCCACGGACGGAACCTGGGCGCGCTTGGCCTGACCTCTGGAGACCACGGCCTGCACCGCCGTGCCGCGGGCCGCCTGCGAGCCTGGGAGAGGCCGCTGCTCGCAGATCGCTCCGGCTTCGACCTTGGCGTCCTCGCGTTCCTCGCTGAGCATGAGCAGGAGCCCGCGCAGGTCCAGGATCTGGCGAGCCTGGTCGGCCTTGAGACCGACGATCGACGGCACCTCGATGGGGCCGGCCGGCGCGGGTGGCGCGGGTGCGGCGGCGAAGTGGCGCACCACCGTGTACGAAACCCCCGCGCTGGTCAGGAGCGAAACCAGCAGCGCCGTCGCGAACGTGGCGCCACGCGACATGGCCGGAACCTTAGCATCGGCCGTGGTGGACTTCCATCAGTGAATGGGTAGCATCCCGCCGTTGCGCTGGTTCGCCATACCCCTGTGGCTCGCGACGCTGTCGGGGAGCGCCGTCCCTCTGCGCGCGGACCCGGCCAAGCTGGACCCTTCCGGCAAGAGCAGCTCCTGCTGCGGTTACCCGCTCGGCGAGTTCCGCCTCACTTTCTACTGGGTGGCGGTGGAGACGGATCACCTGCTCGATGACGGCGACTCGATGATCTTCACGCAGCGTGGCCACGTGCTCGGGACGTTCCCCGAGAAGTTCGTCGCCGAGGTGTCGCTCGAAGGCACCGCGCTGCTCGCGGATGGTCGCATCGTCAACTACGACGGCCGCTGCCGGTACGGGACCGGGCGCTGCTTCGACACGCTGCCGCGCGACGAATGGCCGCTCGGACGTGGCGTCCAGGGACGATCGTTGGAGCCGTTCCGTTCGGTGGCCGTCGATCCCAAGATCATCCCGATCGGCGAGGCGATCTACCTGCCCGAGTTGGACGGCGTCGAGCTTCCCGACGGATCGTTTCACGACGGCTGCGTCCGTGCCGACGATCAGGGGGGCGCCATCAAGGAGCGCAAGTTGGATTTCTTCGTAGCCTCGTACGAGGACTTCCACTGGGTCGCCGATCGCCTCTGGTGGCGCCTCGTGGCTACGCCCCACGTGGAGGAGCCCAAGTGTGGCTACCTGGCGTCGCCGTAGCACGCGCCGCGGGCCGGCACCTTGCGGTCGGCACGACGCTACGGGTTCGCGGCTCGCGCGCCGCGGCGCGATCGGTCGCCCGGTGGCTCAATCGCCACGGCCTTGCGGCGGAAGCGGAATCGGCCCAAACCGCCGGGTCGTCGGTGGAAGCGCTCGTGCTGCTGGGGAAGTTCGACGAGAGGAGCGCCGCGGCCGCGGCGCTTTCGCTCCGCGACGGCGGCCGGCTGGTGCTGTGCCAGGTTCGCCCGGCCCGGCGCGGCCATGCCATGAACCTGACGGCCTGGTTGGCGGAGGCCGGCTTCATTGGGATCGGTCAGCGCAGCAGCGCCGGCCTGCTCCCGGTCCAGACCACGTTCGGGACGCTCCGGCAACTGCCCGGTGCGCCCAAGGAGGCTTGAGAATGCGCACCCCAAGATGGATTGGCGCCGGTGTCCTGGCGTTGGCGGCCTGCGCGAGCCGGCCGGCCGCGCGATCGGCCGCCCCCGCTCCACCCGCGGCCGCCCGACCGTCGCCGGCAGCGGCGATCGGGTCGAGCGCGGCGGTCGGGCCCGAGGCGACAGCCCGGGAGGTCGAGCAGGCCTTGCGAGCCTACGTGCAGGTCCACTCCGCCGAGGGCCGGATGCGCATCGAAGACGAAGCCCTGCCGGGCGAGTGGTCCGTGAAGCTGGTCGGTGTGCACCCGGTGCGCATCATCGACACCGACCATTGGTTTGCCTGCGCGGACTTCGAGGGGACGGTCACGCAGGGCCAGAGCTCACGTGCGGCGAACGCGGACTTCGACTTTCACGTGAATCGCGTGGGAGACGCCTGGCAGATCGTCAAGGTGGACATCCACCAGCAGGACGGCCAGCCGCGCGAGCGCCCCTACCGCTGCACCTCCAACCCGGATGTGCAGAGCACCACACCCGGAACCTGCCCGCTCGATGGCACGCCACTGGTGAGATGAAAACGCGGGGCGGCGCGCGCCGCCCCGCTCGAAACAACCGGCGCGAACTCGGGCCCGGCGGCGCGCTGCTAGCGCCGCTTGCCCTTCTTCTTGCCGGCCGACTTCTTCTTGGCGGGCTTGGCCTTCTTGGCAGCCTTCTTCGCAGGGGCCTTCTTGGCCGCCTTGCGCTTCTGGCCGCCGACGGCACGCTTGGCACGCGCCACGTCGCCGTCCTTGTCCAGGAAGTAGATGAAGTTGTTGTCCATAGTCACACCCGTGGACGAAACCTTCTCCGCCTTGCTCTTGGACACGCCCGGCTGCTTGCGGCGTACCCGCCAAACGTCGCCCCCCTTGATGAAGTACATGAAGTCGTTGTCGCGGCTAACTCCGACCCTAGCTACCTTCTCGGCCATTTTCTGTTCCTCCGTCGATGTTGGGTGCGCAGATAATAAGGAGGGCGACCGGCTTGTCAACTGCTTTTTCGTCGGGAAACGCATCAATTTCCGTCGAGCGCCGCCACGCAGGCCTGCACGCGGGCCACCTCGTCGAGGGGTTCTCCGTCGTAGCCGCCCTGCCGCTCCAGCAGCCGGAACCCGCCTAGCCGCAGCAGGACCTCGAGCTCGCGTGGGAAGAACATCCTGTGCGCCAAGCGCACGATCTGTTCAGGGCCGCCGTCGAGCGGGCGGTAGTAGAGATGCGCGTAGACGATCTGTCGCGCCGCGTCGTAGACGTGGTTGGTGCTGTAGAAGTAGGTTCGCCCGTCGGTGGGATGGCGGAAGCGGGTCCTGGCCCAGCGTCGCTCGGGATCGCGCGCCAGCCAGGCGGGGAGCGGGTTGCACACGTCGAACACGAAGCGCCCGCCCGGTGCGAGGTGCTCGCGCACGCAGATGAGGCAGCGCAGCAACGCGTCGGGGTGGTAGAGATGTTGCAACGCGTTGAAGGGCGCGATGACTACGGCAAAGGCGCGGGGCGGTGCGAGCGCGAAGCGGCGCATGTCGGCGCGTAGCAACGAAGCGCGGCCGCGCGCCGAGGCTGGCAGGCGGGCGATGCGCGCCCTGGCGCGGCCGAGCATGGCGGCGGACAGGTCGATGCCCACCACCCGATGCCCATCGCGCACGAGGGGCACGAGCACGCGACCGGAGCCGCAGCCCAGCTCCAGCACGGGGGCGCCGAAGCGGCGCGCCGCGCGCCGGTAGTAGTTCACGTCGGCGCGCCGCCGCCGGTACTCGTGATCGTAGAGCGCCGCGTCGGCGTAGTGCTCGCTGGTGCCGGCCACGAGATCGAACGGGTGGGGGAGGGCGGCTTTCATGTTTGCGGCCTGCTAGCATACGCGCCCATGCGCCCCGCCGCCTGCCTGCTCTCGGGAGGGATGGATTCGGCCACCGCGGCGGCGGTGGCGCGTCGGGACGGCTTTGCCTTGTACGCGCTGACGGTGCGCTACGGCCAACGCCACGCGCAAGAGATCGAGGCCGCCCGGCGGGTGGCAGCGGCCGTCGGCGCGGTCGAGCACCGCATCATCGACCTCGACCTGCGCTGGATCGGAGGATCGGCGCTGACCGCCGATCTGGCGGTCCCCAAGGACCGTCCCGTTGAGGAGCTGGGGGAGGGGATTCCGGTCACCTACGTCCCGGCGCGCAACACCATCTTCCTGTCCCTAGCGCTGGGTTGGGCCGAGACGCTCGGGGCCCAGGATCTGTTCGTGGGCGTGAACGCGCGGGACTGGTCCGGCTACCCCGACTGCCGGCCCGAGTTCCTCGAGGCTTTCGAGCGCGTCGCGCGGCTGGGCACGCGCGCGGGCGCCGCGGGAGCCCATCTGCGCGTGCACGCCCCGCTGGTGAACATGACCAAGGCCCAGATCGTGCGCCTTGCCGTCGATCTCGGCGTGGACCTTTCGCTCACGCATAGCTGCTACGATCCCGCGCCCGACGGCGCCGCTTGCGGCCGCTGCGACGCCTGCGTGCTGCGCCAGCGAGGCTTCGTCGAGGCCGGCGTCCCGGATCCGACGCGCTATCGGCAATGAACCTACAACGGTACGCGCAAGAATTCGGCGCGATATCGAGTGTCGATCCCTATCCGGACAGGGTTTCGCGGCGCATCTGGCGGGCGCCGTAGAGCAGCCAGAGGCCGCCGGCCACGGCCACGGAAACCGAGGCGAGCAGGCCGGTGCGAACCGAGCTTCTGTCGGCGATGAAGCCGATGGCCGTGGGGGACAGCCCGTCGCCCAGCAGGTGGATGATCAGGAAGTAGGTCGCCGTCCAGGTCGCGCGGCTTTTCTCGCCGACCAACCCGCACAACGCGGCCACGATCGGCGCGGTGAACCACGTCAGGAAGAAGACCGAGGTCGCCAGCGAGGTGAGCATGACCGTGCGGTTGGGCGACAGCAGCGTGAGCAGCACCACCGGCGCGCCCAGCAGCATCCCCGCGCCGCTGGCCAGCAGCCGGCCACCGGGATGCGTGCGCGTCCAGCGATCGCCCATCACACCGCCGGCCCACACTCCCAGCCCCGCGGTCGCGGCAATCGCGGCGGAGAAGAGCGCGGCCTTCTGCGCCTCGAAGTGGTGGTACTGCACCATGAAGGGCTGCATCCAGAAAAGCAGGCCCCAGACGAAAAAGGTCACCAGCGTGCCGCCGCCGAAGATGGCGAACAGAGCCGGGCGCGCGAAAATCGCGCGGGGCGACAGATCGACCGGTACGACCCATTGACCGTGCACGCGGCGGCGGCGCTCGTGCACCAGCAGCGCGCACAGCGCCAGCACGAGCCCGGGAAGGCCGACGATGAGGAGCGACGCGCGCCACCCGAACTTCGCGGCGATGACGCCGCCCAGGGCCAGCCCGCCGGCGCTGCCGGCGATCATGCCCAGATTGAAGATGCTGATCGCGCGCGCCAGCCGCTCCTTGGGGTAGTCTTCGGCGATCAGCGCGTTGGCCGCGGGGGCATACGTGGCTTCGCCGATGCCGACCAGCGCGCGGCTGATCAGCAGCTCGTGAAACGACGAGGCTACCGCGCCGGCGGCGGTGGCTAGGCTCCACAGCCCGACTCCGATGGCGATCACCCACTTGCGCATCCAGCGATCCGCCAGCCAGCCGAGCGGGACGGTGGCCAGCGCCAGAACCACGGAGAAGGCGCTGCCGAGCAACCCCAACTGCGTGTCGGTGAGCTGGAGGTCGTTCTTGAGGATCGGAAGGAGCGTCACGATGATCAGCCGGTCCAGGTAGTTGAAGAAGTTGATCAGCGCGAGCAGCCAGAGGATCGCCCGCGGCGAGCGGATGACGTCGAGCGGACCGCGGGTCTCGGCCGGAGCGCTCACGGAAGCCTCTCCAGCAACGCGCGGATACGAGCATCGATCTCGTCGCGGATCTCGCGGAACAGCTCGATCGGGCCGCCCACCGGATCGCGCAGCGGCCAGTGCTCTTGGCGAGACGCGCCCACGGTCGGGCAGCTTTCCTCGCAGAGCGTGATCACGAGGTCGACATCCTGCGGAACTTGTCCGAGGCCCTTGGGGCGGTACTGGGAGATTTCGATGCCCTGCTCGGCCAGCGCCTGGACCGCGCCGGGAGCGACCCCCGGCGCGGGAGCCGAGCCCGCGCTGCAGATCTCGTGCTTGCCGCCGGCCCGCGCGCGCGCCAGGCCCTCGGCCATCTGGCTGCGACAGCTGTTGCCGATGCACACGAAGAGGATCTTCATCGGACGGCGACGTTCTCCAGCGGGGCGGGGACGCTACACGATCACCCCATCGCCGGCAAGCGGACCACGAAACGCGCCCCCTGGCCCGGCCGGCCGTCGACCACGATGCGGCCGCCATGCTCGGTGACGATGCGCTGCGTGATGGGCAGCCCGAGCCCGGTTCCGCCCGCCTTGGTCGAGTAGAACGGGTCGAAGATGCGCGGCAGATCGTCGCCGGCGATGCCCGGGCCGGTGTCCTCGAAGCTGACCTCGACCTCGCCGTTGTGCGCCGCCGTGCGTACGGTCAATCGGCCGCCTTGGGGCATCGCCTCGCGCGCGTTGCGCACCAGGTTGAGGAACGCCTGGCGGAGCTGGCCATCGTCGCCGGCCACCGCGGGCACGGGATCGAGCTCGCGGCGCACCTCGATGCCCTGGCCGCCCATCTCCTCGCCCACGAAGTCCAGCAGGCTGCGCAACAGCTCGGGCAGGTCCTCGCGTTCCAGCTGCGCGGCGGGAAGGCGCGCGAACTGCAGGTACTCCTCGGTGATGGCTTCGAGGCGTTCGACCTCGCCGCGGATCGCCCGCAGCAGCTTGCGCGGCTCGTCGGCGTCGGCGGGAAGCTCGTCCTCCAACATCTCGGCGTTGAGCGAAATCGCGGAAAGCGGATTGCGCACCTCGTGCGCGACCTGGGCAGTCACGCGTCCGGCCGCTGCGAGCCGCTCCGAATGGATCAAGCGCCGCTCGCGTTCCTCGATAGCTTCGGCCATCAGGTTGAACTCCGCCGCCAGCGCGCCGATCTCGTCGGGCGTGCGCACGTCCACGCGCTGCGAATACTGGCCGCGGGCGATGGCCTTGGCGGATTCCGCCAGGCGGCGCAGCGGCCGGAGCGTGCGGCGGGCCCCCAGCACCGCGGCGAGCCCGGCCAGCAGCGTCGAGACCACCAGCAAGAGCGTCGCCCATACCGCGCGGCTCTCGGTCCGCTCCAGCGCCATGGCCGCCTCGGCGACGCGGCCGCGTTGCTGCTGCATCACCGAGCGCAGATCCCGCCGCCAGCGGTTCTCGAGACGGCCGAGCTCGGCCCCGGTGGCCGCGCTGGGCGGCCAGGGCGAGGTCGGTCCGACCAGCGCCTCCCAGCGGGCGTCGTGCCGGCGCATGTCCTGCTCGAGCCGGTGCAGCAACAGGCCGATGCGCCGCAGGAAGTCCGCGTCGTCCCCCCGTGCCAGCGGGAAAGCATCGCGCACCAGCAGCCGGGCATCGCCCAGCTTGCTGGCGCGCAGGCGGCGGATCGCCAGCAGCGTGCCGCGGCCCGCGCCCGTCGTGCCGCGTGTGGCGTCCTCGAGCAGGTCCACCAGCCTCGCCTGCAGCGGCTCGATCTCGCCGATCTTGAGGGTGACGCGGAGGTAGCCCCGACGCAGCAGCGCCAGCTGCTCGGCCGAGCGGTGCATGCGCCACACCGTGGTGGCTCCGACGGCGCCGAACACACCCAGCAGCAGCAGGAACCAGGCCAGGATGCGCGCCGAAATGCTGATGCGCAACGCGCCGAGCTTAGCTCGACGCACCCCCCCTCGCCAGTTCGCGCCTTGACTCGGCGCCCGGATCATTCCATTCAGTCCGGTGATGATCGGCGGCTTCACCGAGGATCAGTTCCGCCGCTACGCCAGGCACATCGTGCTCGAGGAGGTCGGCGGCAAGGGGCAGAAGCGCCTGCTGGAGTCGCGCGTGCTGGTGGTGGGCGCGGGAGGCCTGGGTTCGCCGGCCGCCCTCTATCTGGCGGCCGCGGGGGTGGGCACGCTGGGGCTGTGCGACGGAGACGTGGTGGATCTGTCCAACCTGCATCGCCAGATCCTGCATGGCACGGCCGACGTCGGCCGTCGCAAGGTCGACTCGGGCAAGGACGCCATCGGCCGCATCAATCCCGACGTCCGCGTGGTCATGCATCCGCTGCGGCTGGCGGCCGAGAACGCCGCCGAGCTGGTGGCGGGCTACGACGTCGTGGTCGACGGTTCGGACAACTTCGCGACCAAGTTCCTGCTCAACGACGTGGCGGTGCAAAGGGGCGTCCCGCTGGTCATCGGCGCCATCCTGCGCTTCTCCGGACAGTTGCTGACCGTGTTGCGGGACACCGCGTGCTATCGCTGCGTCTTCGAGGAGGCGCCGCCGCCGGGGCTGGTCCCGGCCTGCCAGGAGGCCGGCGTGCTCGGGGCCGTGGCCGGCGTCGTAGGCTCGCTGCAGGCCGTCGAGGTGTTGAAGGTGCTGCTGGGCCGGGGGGTCCCGTATTGCAACAGGATCCTGGTCTACGACGCCCTGCAGGGGTTCCGTGAGGTGGCGGTCGCCCGGCGTCCGGGCTGCAGGGCTTGCATTCCGGGCGAAAATTTGACAGTCCTGCCCCAACCGAATAGCTGATGCCCTAACCTTAGATAGCGGAGAAACACATGCCGACAGTCCGCATTCCGACGCCGCTTCGCAAGCTCACCCTGGGGAAAGACGAGGTGACCGCCGCCGGGGACACCGTGGGCGAGGTGCTCGCCAGCCTCGAGCAGGCCTTCCCGGGGCTGCGCGCCAAGATCTGCGACGAGACCGGCAACCTGCGGCGCTTCGTCAACGTGTTCGTGCATGCGGAGGACATCCGCTTCCAGAAGAGCCTGGACACGCCGGTCGGCGACGGCGACGAGATCTCCATCGTGCCGGCCATCGCCGGTGGCGCCGGCGACCAGGGAGGCGACATGGCGCGTGGCAAGTACTACCTGACCTTCCCCAAGGACCTCGCCGAGCAGCCGGTGATCTGCGACATGTACGATCGGCTCGGGGTTCGTTTCAGCATCCGGCAGGCACAGGTGGGCGACGACGACGCCATCCTGGGTGTCGAGCTCACCGGGCCGGAGGATCGCCTGGGGCGTGCGGTGGACTACCTGATGTCGCGCGGCGTCCGCGTCGAGCCCATCGGCCTCGTCCTGCTCTAGTGTTGCGCATTCCCGGCGAGATCCTGGCGCGGATCTACGCCCACGCGCGCGAGGGGTATCCCGAGGAGGTGTGCGGCCTGCTGATCGGGCCGCGCGCCGAGCCGCGCGTCGACGAGGCGCGCTCTTGCGAGAACGTGCAGAACCGTCGCCACGCCGAGGATCCGGCGGCCTATCCGCGCACCGCGCGCGAGGCCTACCTACTCTCGGACGCCGACACCTTCCTGGTGGCGCGCAGCCAGGACGGCGAGCGGCCGGTGAAGGTGATCTATCACTCGCACGTCGACCATGGCGCCTACTTTTCGGCCACCGATCGCGCGGCGGCCACGTTCGATGGCGAACCCGCGTATCGAGGCATGGAGTACCTGGTGGTCGACGCGCGTGCCGACGGGATCGGCGGCGCCAAGCTGTTCGCCTGGGACGAGGCGCGGGGGGATTTCGTGCTCACCGCCGAGTTCGCCGCACCGCCCGCACGCATCGACCGCGAGCTCGATCTGCGCGGCGAGGTGTGCCCTTTCACCTTCGCGCGCACGCGGCTGGCGCTCGAGGAGATGCAGCCCCGGCAGGTGCTGCGCGTGCTGCTCGACAACCCGGAGTCGATGCGTAACGTGCCGCGCTCGCTCGAGGCGCAGGGCCAGGACGTGATCTCGGTCGACGAGCTCTCCCCCGGCTTGTGGCAGGTGCTGGTCGAGCGCGCGCCGGATCGCTAGCGCGCCACGCCCGCTCCCTGCTAAGGTGACCGCAATGGACGACAAGCTGCTGCGCCTGCGCGGCGTCTGCGAGGAGTTGGGCTCCGTCCTGGTGTGCTTCTCCGGCGGCGTGGACTCCACGCTGCTCTTGCGCGTGGCCCACGACGTGCTGGGCGACCGGGCCGTGGCGCTCACCGCGGTGTCTCCGGCGGTGCCCGGCCGCGAGGTCGACGAGGCCCGCGATCTGGCCGCCGCCATCGGCGCCCGTCACCTCGTGGTCGAGTCGCGCGAGATGGATCGGCCGGACTTCGTCAAGAACCCGAGCGACCGCTGCTACCACTGCAAGACCGAGCTGATGAGCATCGCCCGTCCCCAAGCCGACCGCCTGGGGCTGTCGCACGTCTGCCTGGGAACGAACCTCGACGATCTTTCCGACCACCGTCCCGGTCTGCGCGCCGCCGACGAGTTCGGCGCGGCGCACCCGCTGGTCGCGGCCGGCCTCTCCAAGGCCGACGTGCGTGACCTCTCGCGACAGCTGGGCTTGTCGACGTGGGACAAGCCGCAGATGGCGTGCCTCTCCTCGCGCATTCCCTACGGCACCGAGATCACCGTCGAGCGCCTCGCGCGTGTGGAGCGCTTCGAGGACGCCCTGCGCGACCTCGGCTTTGCGCAGCTGCGCGTGCGCTTCCACGACACCACCGCGCGCATCGAGCTGTGCCCCGACGACATGCCTCTGGCGCTGGAGCGCCGCGCCGGCATCGTCGAGATCGGGCGCCGGCTCGGCTTCACCTACGTGGCCCTCGATCTCGTGGGGTATCGCAGCGGAGCGATGAATGAAGCCGTCCTGCCTGGCGCTCGGGCTGCTCGCGGCTAGCGGCACGGCGGCGCGCGCCGAACCGGCGCTGGCCAAGAAGGACCTGCTGCGGACCCTCAAGCTCCTTCCTGCGGCACGGTCTCGTCCCAGAACGGCGTCGCCCCTCTTGCCCGTGACCCTGTTCAATCTCAAGACGCACGAGGCGCTGCCGGTCGTCGATCGCGCCCCGCCGGGCCACGCCGAGTGGAGCCGGCTGGTACGCTGCCATTTCACCGGGACCGTGGCCTGGGTCGACCCGCGGCTGGCGGTCGAGGCCGTCGCCGTCGCGCGCGCCTTCGGGGCGAACCGCATTGAGATCGTCAGCGGCTACCGGGACCCCAAGTACAACCGGTTGCTGCGCAAGAAGGGTCGCGAGGTGGCGCGGCAGAGCCTGCACACGCGCGGGCAGGCGGTGGACTTCCGGCTGCCCGGCGTACCCACGCGCCGTGTGCGCGATTGGCTCCTCCGCCGGCGCGCGTTCGGCGTCGGCTACTATCCCGACACCGGCTTCGTGCACCTGGACGTCGGTCCCGCCCGCCGCTGGTCTGGGCATTGACCGTCCGCTCTATGGTAGCTTTCCGGTAGTGCCAACAAGGCTCTGGCTCCTCCTTGTCCTCGGCGGTTGCGCGGCGGCGCCCGCGGCGCGCCCGGCCTCCCCGCCCCCGTTGCTGCGGCTGTTCGACGAGGCGCGTTTCGGCGGCAGCGACGAGTCGCTCGCCAGCCTGTGGAAAGAACTGGGCTTCGATCCCCCGGCCGCGCGCGGGCCGGCGGCGACCGCGCGCGTGATTGCCGCTTTGCGCCAGCGGCTCCACGACGCCGGCTCGCAGCGACTGCTGGAGGCCGACGCCGCGCTGCTTGGCGCCGACCTGGCCGATCTGCCTGGCGCGGCGCTGGCGCTGCGCGAGGTGGCCGTCGGCGGCGACGTGGACCTCTCGGCGGCGGCCCGCCTCCGCCTGTTCTCGCTGTGCAGCAGCGCCCTGCTCGCAGCCAGCCGCGCGTTCGGTCCCGAGAAAGCCGTGGTCGCCAACCGGTGCCTCTACGCCGTGTCCGAACGCGATCCCGCGCCCTACTTCACCGACGACGCCGCGGCGCGGCCGCCGGATCCGCCGTGGACCGATCTGTTGGCGCAGGCTCGTGCCTTGATCGACGCGGTCGCCCCGGACAACGCGCTGCGTCCGACTGCGATCGGGTTCGCCGAGCGGGAGAGCAAGGCGATCCGCGAGGCGTCCAGCCGCATGCCGCCCACCATCGCGGTCGACGGCGCGCCCCGGCTAACCGCCATCCCCTACGATCGTACGCCGCTGCTCACCGTGCTGCCCAAGAACGTGCGGGTCGATGCGATGGCCATCGCCGACGACGATGAGGATCTGATCCGCCAGACGCTGCGCGAAGCCCTGGCCGAGGATCGTCGCGGGCGCGTGAACGTGCTGGCGCACGCCGGCGTTCCCTGGGCGCGCATCGCCTGGGCCGCGCGGCTCTGCGCCACGGCCGGCGCGTGGTTCGTGGATCTGGGCGTCGCCTCGTCGGTCGCCATCGACGGCTCGCCCGT
>Ga0247727_10007690_pt1 | contig 20380 bp, 18 predicted proteins | sample WisWelCaveWW1625_FD_202498 | JGI IMG/M metagenome (GOLD analysis project Ga0247727, IMG submission 202498) | Biofilm microbial communities from Wishing Well Cave, Virginia, United States - WW16-25 | ecosystem: Environmental > Aquatic > Deep subsurface > Groundwater > Cave microbial mat | place... | reverse complement strand
GAGCGATGCATTCGTTACGCTTTCGAATTCACGAGGAAACGCAACAAGCGGAAAAAACTGACCCTTTGCGCAAAAACGAATGTCCTCACCTATGCGCATGACCTGTGGTGGCGCGTGTTCCAGGAAGTCGCGAAGGAATACAAGGACGTCACTACCGATTATGCGCATGTGGACGCGACTTGCATGTGGATGGTGAAGAACCCCGAATGGTTCGACGTCATCGTCACGGACAATATGTTCGGCGACATCATCACGGATCTTGGCGCCATGATCCAGGGCGGCATGGGCATCGCCGCCGGAGGAAACCTCAACCCTGAAGGCGTCTCGATGTTCGAACCCATCGGCGGCTCCGCTCCCAAGTACACAGGCCAGAATGTCATCAATCCTCTCGCCGCGATCTGCGCCGGCGCGATGATGATAGAGCAGTTGGGTGAGACAAAGGCCGCCTTTGAGATCGAGGCCGCGGTGATGGACGTGACGAAGAATAAACTCAAGTCCCTCTCAGCGGGAAAAATGGGCTACGGAACCCGCGAAGTAGGGGACCTAGTTGCGGAGGCATTGGGTGAAAAAGAAGTCAAAGTATAACGTCGCTGTCATGGGCGCCACCGGCGCTGTCGGCGTCGAGATACTGCGTATCCTGGAACAGCGCCGTTTTCCGGTGGACCGTCTCGTTCTGCTGGCCTCCAAGCGCTCGGCCGGCAAAAAGATGAAATTCCGCGGCCGTAGTCTGACGGTACAGGAGTTGAAGAACGACTCGTTCTGCGGCATCGACATCGTTCTCGCGAGTGCCGGAGGCGCCATATCCAAACGCTTTGCGCCGCATGCTGTGAAGGCGGGTGCCGTGGTGATCGACAACACCAGCGCTTATCGCATGGACCCTAAAGTTCCGCTCGTCATTCCGGAGATCAATCCGGAGGACATCCAAAAGCACAAAGGCATCATCGCGAACCCGAATTGTTCGACCATCATCATGCTCGTCCCCATCCATCCCATACATAAAGTAAACCGCATCCGGCGTGTTGTCGTGTGCACTTACCAGGCCGCCTCTGGGGCCGGCGCCATGGCGATGCGGGAGCTTGAAACCCAGTCGCGTGATGTGCTGGAGGGGAGGCCCGCAAAAAAAGAGACGTTCCCTCATCAGATCGCTTTCAATCTTTTCTCTCACAATAGCGCCATCAAGGACGGCGGCTACAACGAGGAAGAACTTAAGATGATCCAAGAAACGAAAAAAATATTCCACGACAATAAAATAGGCGTCACCGCCACAGCCGTGCGCGTCCCCGTGTTCCGCGCCCACACGGAGGCCATTTATCTCGAGCTTTCCAAGAAGCCCGATGTCGTGAAGCTTCGCAAAGTCCTTTCGCGGGCGCCGGGCGTGCGGATCGTCGATGACACCCAAAAGAACCATTTCCCGACGCCGCTGGAGGCCACCGGAGGGAACGATGTCCTCGTCGGACGCATCCGTTTGGACCCCTCGAATCCCAAAGGCCTTTGGCTTTTCGTGTCCGGAGACCAGCTCCGCAAAGGGGCGGCGCTCAACGCCGTGCAGATCGCCGAAATCTTGTGCGGACTGTCCGGCTAACGATCGCCTTCCAAGGCACCCGCTACGAAGGCTGGCAAAGCCAGAAGAACGGCAAGACCCTCCAAGAGATCTTCGAGAAGCACCTGGCTCGTATCCTTAAAGAAAAAACCAACCTCATCTCCAGCTCACGAACAGACAGCGGAGTCCATGCCCGGGGCATGGTCGCGCATTTCCGGACGAAGAACAGACTTCTCGATAGCAAGATCAAAGACGCGCTGAACTATTATCTTCCCAAGGATGTTGTTGTCCTGTCCGCCAAGGCCGTTCCTGCTTCGTTTCACGCCCGCTACGACGCCAAATACAAGATCTACGAGTATGTCATCTGGAACAGCCGAACCCGACCCGCTTATGACCTGGCGCCATTCTCTTTATGGCACACCTCGAAGCTGGACCCATCCAAAATGAGAAGCGCCTCAAAGTATTTGCTCGGTAAACACGATTTTAGCGCCTTCCGTGATAACCCAGACGAAGGAAAGAACCCGATCCGGAACATCCATTCCATCCTGATCCGCAAAAGCGGGCCAAAGCTCAGCATCATGGTACGCGCGAACGGTTTTCTCCGCCACATGGTCCGCGTCATCGTGGGAACCCTGATAGAAGTGGGTAGGGCCAAGCTCCCTATATGCGACGTGAAACGTATCGTAGACTCCAAAAACAGAAAAAAAGCCGGCCCCACCGCCAAACCCCAAGGCCTCACCCTCCTCAAAGTTTCATACTAGGTAACAGCTACCTACCTGCTACCTATTTGCATGATTCAGGGCAGCACAGGTGTCTTGATCGAGGTGGGGTGGGGGAAACTTCTGATAATAGATATAGAAAGTATTATAAAATTAAGAGATAGGAAAAAAGCCGACCCCACTACCAAGCCGCAGGGGTGCACTCTCCTTAAAGGCCAGTACTAAAGCGCTATTCCTAGAGCACGCTAGACCCAAGGCCACAATATATAGAATTTAATATAAATGTATAGTTTTGTTAAAGAACATTGACATAAAATAACTAAAAAGCTAAAATCATAGCTCAAACACAACTATAAAGGGGGATCCTTGGAACGAGAAGAAGGGGTTTTTACAGTGCAAGAGCTCGCGCAGTATCTCCGCATGAAGCCGCTTACGATCTACAAGCACGCTTCCGGCGGCAAACTCCCGGGCTTCAAGGTCGGCTCCCATTGGCGCTTCAAACGCACCACCATCGACCAATGGATCCAATCGCAAGAGATCACCAACACCAGCAAAAAAGCGTTAGTAAACTCGTAATTTAGCTGCGGTTAGGGATCTCGTTTATGGATGGCCTGTCAGGAAAAACCGCCATAGTGACCGGTGCAACTCGAGGCATTGGAAGAGCGATCGCTCTGTCTCTCGCGAAGCATCGAGTTAACATAGCATTTAATTACCACGGCAACTCTGAATTGGCGAAGTCTCTCGAGAAAGAGATTGCGGCCAACAGGGTCATTGTCGTGGGAGTAAAGGCGGATGTTTAATAAACGCATAACTCAAACCGAAAGGCTTGAGTTTTTGTTGCTACTTTTATTATATTAAAGATAATTTAACTAAATTATGATTGAAACAAAAAGAGTTGTCATAACCGGCATAGGAGTTGTATCTCCCATTGGGATAGGTAAGGATGCTTGTTGGAGAAGCTTGAAGCAAGGCGCTACGGGTTTTAAACCCGTAACGCTTTTCGATACTTCAACGACACGCTCGAAAGTGGCTGCTGAAATCACCAATTTTAAGCCGGAAGAAATTTTAGGCTCAACAGGCTTAAAAAATATGGACAGGACTACAAAGCTTGCATTGTGTGCTGCGAAGCTAGCATTGGAAGATGCCAATTTTCAAATCAGTGAAGAAAATTCCTTCGATACGGGTGTGATTCTTGGCTCAACAAACGGAAGCTTATATAGTATGAGCGAGTTTGACAAAAAGGCTCTGCGAGACGGTCCTTACACCGTAAACCCTGCGTTATTCCCAAATCTTGTGATGTGCAGCGCCCCAAGCCAAGTGGCGATTAAATTTGGTATTAAGGGACTGAGTAGTACAGTCGCGTCGGGTTTTAATTCTGGGTTTAGTGCTGTTCAATATGGCATCAATATGCTGAGAAATGGTCATGTGAAATATGCTCTCGTAGGTTCTGTCGAGGAGCTTTGCGAACAAACTTATAAGGCATTTCATCAGTTGCGGTTATTGTCAGGATCAAAAGAAGGGGAAGGTGAGCTTTCTGCACCTTTAGATCGTAGGAGAAACGGATTTGTCATGGGTGAAGGTGCAGTTTTATTCATGCTCGAAACTTTAGAAACTGCCAAGACGCGGAAGGCAAAAGTCTACGCGGAAATATCCGGCGTTTTTGAAGAGAACTCCTTCGCCAACATTTCGCGTTTAAAACCTTATTTAAATAATATTGATGACCTTATGGACAGCATGCGTAAGCGAAACGATTTTAATACAGAAGGTATTGACTTTATAAGCATCGGTGTTAATTCGTCAAAAGTTCGTGATTTGCTGGAGACAAGAGTTGTAAATCATTTTTTTTCAGGTGGAAACGATCCGGCTATAAGCGGAACAAAATCGCTCGTTGGCGAATCTTTCAGCGCGGCTATTAGCTTTCAAATTCTTGGATCGCTTTTTTGCATGGATACGGATTCAATTTTTCCCACGGTCGGTTTGGAAAAGATGGATAGGTGCTGCTATGTAAGTAATTTGATTCAAAAACCGACCAGTAAGAAGATAAACAAGTCTCTTATCTGTAGTGCGGATATTGGCTTACCGGTGAATTTTTTATCTTTGGAGAAAATGAATCGTTAGCATAGGAAAGACCGATGAATCTAGATAATCCAAAAGAGCTGGAAACGGAAATAAGGAAAGTAGTTGAGGTGACAATTGAAAAAGACATCAACGCGCTTAGTTTGGATGATAACGTTTTACAAAAGATGGGCCTTGACTCAATGACCGCTTTGGAGATTATGGCAGCAATGGAGGAACGATTTAAGATAAGGATACAGGAGCAGGATTTGCCAAAAATTACCAGCTTAAGGTCTGTTATGGAAGTTCTCGTCAGGTATCTGAAAAAGAAAGAGGCTAAAACATGACAGCCATGACGAAGTTTTTCAAGGATGAAATTTTAAAGCATCTTCCACATCGACCGCCGTTTTTGTTTATTGATGAAGTAGATCATCTGGTGACTGGTCAAGACATCAGAGCGATAAAGAATGTCCGGGTAGAGGAAGAATACTTTAAGGGGCATTTTCCTTCTAATCCGATAATGCCTGGTGTGTTGATTATAGAAGCTTTGGCTCAGGCTTCGTGTGTTTTGTACGCCGTTAGTTTACCTTCAGATGCTATCCGCTCTTATTATTTATCTTCGTCAAAAATCAGGTTTCTAAAACCCGTTATGCCTCCATGTCGTTTAGAGCTTCATTCCGTATCCACAAAAATGGTTAGCCAAGGCGGTGTGTTCAAAGTAAAGGCTGTTGTTTCCAATGATACGGTAGCTGAAGGAGAAATGACATTCGCATGTCAGACGCAGAAATGACAAATCGTGAAGTGGTAGTTACCGGAGTTGGTTTGGTTTCATCCTTAGGAGATGACAAGGATATATTTTGGAAAAATATCTTGGCGGGTAAGTCCGGTATTACGGAAGTATCATGCTTTGATACAAGCGATTTTGATGTTCATCGTGGTGGCGAGGTTAAAGATTTTAACCCCGATAAGTACAAAATTAATCAAAATCAGACCGGCCGCTGCTCACAGTTTGCGGTAGCTGCTACGCAGAACGCTCTGAACGATGCGGATCTGACGAATTTGGAATGCTCAAAAATAGCAGTGGTTATAGGTACGACAATGGGAGAAAGCCAAGTCCTCGAACGTATCGATGAGTTGTGGTTGAAGAACGAGAATACGATATCATCTGAGTTGATACAAAAGTATCCCACAAACAATATAGCGGAATGTATAACAAAGTTTTTTAAATTGCGAGGATGCAGTATTGTTATTCCAACCGCTTGCGCGGCTGGCAATTATTGTGTTGGGTATGCTCTCGATCTTATTCAAAGCGGTGATTATGATGTTGTCATTGCAGGTGGGGCTGAATCTATGTCTAAGATTGCTTTTACTGGATTTAGCCGGATTTTTGCTGTGGCACCGGAAAAATGCCAACCCTTTGACAAAAATAGAAAAGGCATCATGGTCGGAGAAGGCGCGGGGATACTCGTTCTGGAAAGCCGAGAACATGCCAAAAAGAGAAAAGCCAAAGTCTATTGCAAGGTACTTGGCTACGGCTTGAGCACGGATGCAAAACACATGACAATTCCAAATGAAGAAGGCGTGGCAATGGCTATGAGGCGGGCTATTACGCGTTCCAGAGTGGATGGTTCCGACATTGACTATATAAGTGCTCATGGAACTGGTACACCGGCTAACGATGTCACAGAATGCACTGCGATTAACAGAGTTTTTGGCGATCACACCGATAAAATCAGCGTGAGTTCTATAAAGTCGATGTTAGGCCATACGATGGGAGCCGCGAGCGCCATCGAAGCTATTTCGTGTGTGCTAAGTATCCAGACGGGATTCATTCCACCTACGATAAATCTTGAGGAACAAGACCCTGGATGCCGGATTGATTGTGTGCCCAATCATGCTAGGCAAAAAAAAGTGAGAATCGCGTTGAATAACGCGTTTGCTTTTGGCGGTAACAATTCATGCGTTGTTTTTGCGGGTGAGTAACCCGAAGGAGCATTTATTAAATCGACTGCTTATGATTGCATAGTTATAGGCGCTGGTATAGGGGGGTTAACCGCGGCGTGTCTTCTTGCCAAAAGTGGAAAAAAAGTCCTTGTGCTCGAAAGAAATGATTATCCAGGCGGGTATTGCTCAAATTTTCAAAGAAATGACTACAGGTTTGAGAGTGCTATTCATGCCATTAATGGGTGTGGCGAAAATGGTCGTACACGGCGAGTATTGAGCGAGTGCGGTGCTTTTAGCAAGCTGCGCTTTCTTAAGCCACCACAGCTGTATAGGATTAATTTCCCAGACCTCGATTTAAGCTTTCCCCAAGAGGACATTTCCCAGTATTCAGATATTCTCTCCAAGCAATTCCCGGAAGAGATAGACAGCATCGAAAACTTTTTTGCGGAAACAAGGGCCTTATTCACAGAAACCCTTGTTTCTGATTCTAACGATACAGATTCAGTTGAGTCCTCGTTAATCTGGAAATACAAGGATTTGACACTGAAGGACTTTCTAGACCAGCGTTTTAAAAACGAAAAGCTGAAGGCGGTTTTAGCGCAGTATTGGGGATACTTGGGTGTGCCTCCAAGTCAATTGTCCGCCATCTATTATCTTTACATGTTTTGGGACTATGCAGCAAACGGCGCTTATTATCCAGAAGGAGGATCTGAAGGAGTCGCAAGACAGTTAGAAAAGGAAATCATAACATCAGGCGGCAAGGTAGTTTTTGGAGCGGAAGTTAAACATTTGATATCTGAAGATGGGAAGACAATTGATAGAGTTTTGTTGAAAAATGGGGAAGAATTTCATGGAACTAACTTCATTAGCAATATTAGTGCGAAGAAACTATTTGGCGAGATGATCGAAGGTGTTAGAGTGCCGGAAAAAATTTTGAGCCGCACCAAAACTATTGAGGGGTCATTATCAGCGTTTGTGCTTTATCTCGGTTTAAATAAAGATGTGAAGGACATGGGCGTAGATGATTATGAGATCTTTTCCAATCCTGACTATGACTTAGAGCGCCACTATGCCGCAGCGCTCAATAACGACCTTGTGCGAACCCAGTTGGCCATAACTATTTATTCCAATCTAGATCAAACAAGTTGTCCAAGTGGCAAGTCTGTTTTGAGTATTTTCGCGTTGGCAAATTATGATGGGTGGAAAAAATTGTCACGTAGGGAATATACGATTAAAAAAAAGGAACTATCCGAGGCACTCATTAAAAGATGCGAAAATATAATACCTGATCTAGGGAAATTAATAGATGTCATTGAAGTTGCTACACCTCTTACGCTTGAGAACTATTCGGGCAGTACGGAAGGCGCGATTTATGGATGGATTCAGGATATTTCTCAATCAAGTTTTAGAAGGCAAAAACCCGTTACTCCGATAAAGAACCTTTATCTAGCCGGAGCATGGACTAGACCAGGCGGTGGATTTTCGTCAGTTGTTTATTCAGGTAGTATCGCCGCGCATTGTGTGAGCCCAAAATACCAAGAGGCAGTTCATGAAGCCTAAAACCAGCATCGTTATTACTGGCATCGGCCCCTTATGCTCCCTTGGAATTGGAAAAGAAACTGTATGGAAGGGGATTAAGAGCGAAGAATCTAGTGTTGTAAAAAGGGAGTTCGTTAGTGATGGAGATAGTCTGGGAAGTTTTTATCACCACCCTGTTAAAAATTTTGATATATCGACGTTTGGTTTTGACGAAGAAATCCTAGCTTGGATAAAGGATTGGAAAAACGGGTTTGAGGATCTCGACCTTCTTTATCTTGCCGCTGCGGCAAGTCTTGCAATTAAAGATAGTGGAATTCAATATGACTTGGAACAGAACAATATTGGCCTTGTCACGACCCACGAAAATCCAGGCTTAGAAGACTTTTTTAATTCAAGCATCGACACAGCGTTTGATTTCCTAAAGAAAGATAAAACTGCTGATAGAAGATCATTTCTTAATCATATGTTTGAGAAATGCGAGCGTCTGGGTTATGACAGTCAGTCTTTTATGTACTTATTTTTTGTGGCCAAAATTTTATCTATTCATGGCTTCTCGTTATTTATCAATAATGCTTGTGCTTCAGGGCTATATGCCATAGAAACAGCAGCGCAATTAATAAAAACAGATAGATGTAAAGCAGTTGTTGTATCGGGAATTGATAGACAGCAGTTGTTATACAAGCATCTGTGGTTAAAAAGTCTTAATCTCTTTGCCGCTGATGGAGTCACAAGGCCGTTTTCAAAAGATAGAAACGGATTTGTAATGGGCGAGGGGGGCGGAGGGCTAGTTTTAGAAGATAGATCTGAGGCTGAAAAACGCGGTGCTTTTATATATGCCGAATATACGGGAGGAGGGTTTAACTTGGAAGGTGGGAGAGTAACTTTGCCCACCGTGGAAAGAGATTATTACGTGAAATCCATTCAGGAAGCCTTACGGAGGTCGAATCAAAAAGCTCATGACATCGATTGGATTATACCCCACGGTATAGGAACAAGAATTACTGATCTTCATGAAGCTAGAGCGATAGCGAAGGTATTCGCCGGGCTTAAGACCTTTGAGACGACAGCGTTTAAGGGATACGTTGGGCATAATTTGGGCAGTTGTGCGCTTCTCGAAACCGCAATTCTTTTAATGTGCATGAAAGAAAATCATATTCCGAAATCCCTTAACTCCGAACCTATAGATCCTGAGATAAAAATAAAGATAACTACCAAAACGGTATCTAAAAAAATACGCACTTGCCTTAAACTTTCTTGCGGATTCGCGGGTTATAACGGAGCTATTGTACTTCAAAGATGAATATCGCAGCCATCGCCTCGCTCTCACTGTCCGTAACATGTCTAGCTTTATCCGGATTTATTTTTAAAAATGCTAAGAGCAGACTTCATTCACTTTGGGCTTTGTTTAATCTCTCGATTGGTATCTGGGGAGCTGGTATTTTTTTGGCATGTATATCGACAAACCTAGACAATGTGTTTTTAGCATGGCAATTCGCACATGCGGGCGGTTTCTTTTCATCTGCGTTCTTTTTCCAGGTTGTGACAGAGTATTGCGATCTAAGGAAGCGTAATTTTTTAATCTTCTGCTACGTACAGGCAGCCATCTTTTTTATTCTCAATTTGTTTGGAATCACTGGATATGAAGTTACCAAAACATTTGACCCGCTTTATTATATCCATATAAAAAATTGGTTATACGTACCTATTACGGCATTTTGGTTTTATCCCGTTATTTATGGACATGTATTGCTGTACAAAAGCTTTCAACACGCATCCGGAAACCGTCGCAACCAATTGAAATATCTTTTTATTGCAATGTTCATTGGGTTCAGCGGTGGAGGGCAGCATTTTCTGCCTGTGTACGGGATTAATGTTTATCCATATGGAAATTTTCTTGTAGCGGTTTACACTCTAGTCGCATCCTACGCCATATTTAGACATAAACTTTTAGATATTGAGGTCATCGTTCGCCGTGCGGCGGTCTTTACTGGTCTCTTTGCGTTTGTTTATGGTACTTTCTCAGTTGTAACAATCTTAGGAAAAAGTTTTTTTAATGGCGCTTTGGGTTGGAACGAGTGGATGGCGATGATACCGATGGTCATAATCATCACGTTTGCGCTTAGGCCGCTAGAGACTTTGTTGACTAATGCCACAGAGCGTTTTTTATTTCAAAAGAAATTTGATTACCGGGATCTTTTAAGGACTTTTACTAATGAGGTTCTGACCGTGCTTGATTTACAAAAACTAACGGAGCAAACGGTCGTGGAACTCAGTAAAATCATTAAGCTTGAATCAGCCGCAATGCTTTTATTGGATAAGGATGTGAAGGTTTATAAACTTGTGGCGTCAAACGGCGTCAAGGATCGGAACGTAACTTTTTCTGATAACGATGCCGTGATCGCGTATCTTAAGCAAACGTATCAGCACATCTTAAAAGACAAAGCTGTTGACAAGATGGATGGTCATAGCCAACTAAGGGATGATTTTAAAAAGCTCAATGCTCATCTCTGTCTACCCATCGCCCATCATGATGAGCTCATCGGCGTATTAGGTTTAGGTATGAAAAAATCTGGAGAAGAATTTACCCCTGAAGATATTGACATACTCATGACCTTGGCTAGAACGCTTTCTATTGCCATCGCAAACGCCCAACTTTTTGACCAGCTTTCCAAAACGCAGGCGGAAGCCGCGCAGAGAGAAAAAATGGCGGTTATCGGTACGTTGGCGGCGGGCATTAACCACGAGATATGCAATCCTCTAGGCATTGTTCGCGGGCAATGTGAGATGTTTCTCTTGAACTTGAGAGATGGGCTTTATAACGATAAATCAAAGGAGGACCTATTCAGGATAGCTTCTGACATCATGAACAAAGTTATCAAAGAAACGGACCGCGCGACCGGCATCACAAAGAAACTTTCCGGCTTTGCCAAGCCGTCTAAAAAGGTAGAGAATGAGGAAGTCTTCGTGGAAAAGGAGGCGGACGAGGTCTTGGGACTTATTGGGCACGACCTCAGACTTAACAATATTACGTTCAGCAAAAAGATCAGGCCGGATTTCCCGGCTATCTACGCAGACAGGCGGCAGATCCAGGAAGTGTTATTCAATATCATTCGTAACGCCGCCCAAGCCATGGATAAGAAAGACGGGCGGATCGAGCTGTCCGGCGCTATTTCCGGGGACAAGGCCGTGCTTAAAATATCAGACAATGGAAGCGGCATCCCGGCTGATAAGATCGGGCAGATATTCGACCCATTTTTTACCACGAAAGAGCCCGGAAAGGGCACCGGGTTAGGATTGTTTATCGTGAAGCAAGTTATTGAAAGAAACAAGGGTGATATCCAGGTGGACAGCCAAGAGGGTGTGGGGACGACATTCACTCTGACATTCCCAGTAGCGGCGTCGCAGGCAAAAGTGTTGGCCGCCTGACATGCCTAAAATCCTGACGATCGATGATGAGATAGAGTTCACGAACTTGATCCAGGGATATTTTGGCGCCAGAGGATTTGAGGTGCATGTCGCCAACGCGGGGGATACGGGTCTCAAGGCCGCAAAGGAAATACGGCCGGATATTTGTTTGATCGATCTTAAGATGCCAGGTATCCACGGCGATGAGGTGTTGAGAGAAATTCTGTCGATGGATCCCAAAATAAAGTGCATAATGATCACGGCTTCTGAGGGCGAGGGAAAGTCTCGCCAGAATCTTATCGAAATGGGAGCCTATGCCTGTTTTGATAAACCTATCACGTCTTTAAGAGACCTGGAGAAAACTGTGAAAGAAGCGCTTGCGTCATGACCAAAAAACCGAGATTGCTCGTGGTGGACAACGAGATAGACGTATGCAATTTTGTGAAGTCTTTCTTTGAGATCCGCGGTTTTGATGTCGTGACAGCGTACAATGGGGATGAGGCGCTCAAGGTTCTCGACGCCGCAAAAGTGGATCTCGTCATCCTCGATGTCGTCATGCGCCGCGACGATGAGGGGATAGAGTACCTGCCTCAGATCAAGAAGAAGTGCCCGAGCGCGAAAGTTATCATAATCACCGGCGTGGATGACAAAGAGACCGTTGAGAAAGCCAAAAAACTCGGCGCCGACGACTACATTACTAAGCCTCTCGTCCTCGAGTATCTTGAGAGCACGGTAATGGGCAAGATCAAAAGCTTGAGCCCTTCCGCCTAGGAGTCCCCATTTACAGCAAAGTTGATTACCAGGAAGCTCTTCTAAACGCCTCCAAGGGCATGATACGGGTCAAGGATCCGATCACACTCCTCAAGATCATCACGCGTTTTATTGACCGCCAAATAGGCGTCACCCACGTTGCCGTGCTCCTGTATGAAAAAAAGCAGAACGCCTATGTCCTCATTGACAGCAAAGGGGACGGTGGGACGAAGATCCCTGTGGGATACGTGAAAGTAAGTGGGGAAAACCCCATCATCAATTTTTTTCAGAACTCGAACAATGGTGCCTTCGCCAGAAAAGAAGCCCTGGTTTATAAGGAGTTGGATCATGTGCGGAACTTTGAGATCCTGGTGAATAAAAAAGAGGGCCGCGCGATCCATTATGAGGACATCAAAAAGCACATGACCTATTTACGCGCGGCGATCTGTATCCCGAGCTTTTACAAGAGAGAGCTGATCGGCGTGCTTATTCTCGGGGACAAACTGTCGGGCGAGCCATACTACGATCCGGAGATAAGTTTGTTTGTCACCCTAGCGAATGATGTGGCCATGGCTGTCAAGAACGCCGAGCTCATCAAGGACCTCAAAACATCCTTTGACCGGGAGCATCAGCTTTTTATTCAAACCTCTATCGCGCTAGCCGCCGCCATAGATGCGCGCGACCGCTACACCCATGGACATTCGGAGAGAGTGTCGCATTATAGTCTTGTCATCGCCAAAGAAATGGTCGATGTGGGAAAAATGGAATACGACCGTCAATTCCTCGAAACGCTTCAGTTATCCGCGCTTTTACACGACGTCGGAAAGATAGGCATCCGGGATCAGATCCTGAATAAACCCGCGAAGCTCACGGATGAGGAATTTGAAGTCATGAAGACCCATGTGATGATAGGGGCCAACATTGTAAAACCCGTTGGAGGCCTATCACAGCTTGCGGACGGCATCCTTTACCATCATGAACGTTGGGACGGGAAGGGGTACCCCCATGGGTTGAAGGGGAAGGACATCCCGCTTATTGGCCGCATTGTCAACGTGTCGGATTCTTACGACACGATCACGACAGCCCGAGCTTACAAGAAGGCAGCGCCCCCTGCGGAGGCCTTCGAGGAATTGATGAAATGTTCCGGCAACCAATTCGACCCGGAAATTGTGGAGCTTTTTTTCCAAGCTTGGAAGAAAGGCAAAATAACCAAAAGGGATTACATCAATCTCGACTTTTTAAGAATACACTGATCGTCGTCCCCCGACCGACTTCGCTCTGGACCTCGACCTTCCCGCCGTGTTTTTTAATGATCGAATGCACGATCGCTAGCCCTAAACCGGTTCCTTCCTCGCGAGTCGTATAAAATGGATCGAAAAGATGGGAGAGCTGTTCCTTGGCCATGCCGCATCCTGTATCTGACACGCTAATACGAATATATCCGCTAGACTGAAGTCGAGAGGATACCGTAAGCCTGCCGCCATTTTTCATAGACTGAATACAGTTTAAAAAAAGATTCAGAAATACTTGCTTTAGCTGATTTTTATCGGCAAAAATATCCGGGCAAGCGTCAAGGTCGCGAACCAAGCCGATGTTATTGCTTAACATATTATTGCTCATTAGATTCAACGTTTCGTCTAGAAGTGGTCCTATTGTAATTGGTTTGAGCTCAGGCTCGGCAGGTTTTGAGAATTCAAGTAATTGCCGCACAATATTGTTAATTCGGTCGACCTCATCCGTAACAATTCTACTAAACTTATCACGAAAAGTAGGGTCGTCATATTTCTGAGGAAGGTATTCCGCAAAGGTTCTGATGGAGGTCAAAGGATTTTTTATCTCATGGGCCATGCCGGCGGCAAGTGTCGCAATCGATTTCATTCGGTTTTGCTTGGCAAGTTCATCTCTCATTAGAATATTCTCGGAGGATAATTTTTCAATATCCATCCCAAAGAAAGTCCTGTCGATCAATTTGATAAGAAAAAGCCGCAATGGATTGAATAGCAACACAATGGTCATGGCGAAAAGAATGCTCATCGCAAAAGATTTATAACCTACAACAGTCTGAAACGCTCTTTCAAATATTAAAATAAAAAGCGTATATATCAACGTTATGAACAGGGTGAGAGCCGTGTATACGAATGTTTTCTTAACAACAAGATTAAGACCTAAAATATCGTGTTTAAATGTCAAGTAGGCGGAACCTAATATATACACAGTTACGGCGGGGTTGCCTATGGGGTGTATGGGAGTAGCATCGTAGAAGTGAAACCAGCTAGTAAAGCCCCCGCTCCAGCCCACAATCGCGAGCGCCAGGAATACTTTGAGTCGTATTTTTAGTGGTTCATTTGAGGTTTGAATAGATTTGAGAAGAATGAAAAAACTAAATAATATGTAACTGATTTGAAATGCTATGAACATGCTAAGGAATGGCGTAGCATGTGGCCAATAATGGAAGGGAGCTCTGTCGCGTACATACGACATATTGAAGAAACCATTATTGGCATTGATTATTGCAAAGAAAATGCTAAGAGCATAACCTAGATTTAAATATTTTTTGTACCTGTGAAGATTTTCGGAGAATTGCAGAACAAAATGGAGATATGATACATGTATAAAACAAACAGGATATGCCAGTAATTGTATCCAAAACATTGATGATTTAAAATCTTTTTGGATGCCCCATATGTAGTATGTAGAGGCCCACAAAAACATAAGAAAATAAAAAAATGCATAAGTCAAATGGACAGGTTTACGTGGGCGCCTTAGAATGATAATGATGACGACGGTAAGCGCGCACAGAGAATTAATGCCATTTATTATCGCGTAATAATTCATTATTAGATTACTTTCTGGATGCTCTTTATGATTTCTTTTGAATCAAACGGTTTGGGGATGTAGTCGGCGGCGCCGTTTTTTAAAGCCTCTTGGGACATTTCGACGCTTTGGTAGCCGGTGACGATGATGACGAGAAGGCCAAGTATTAAGGTGTAAACCGATAAAAGAAGATTGGGAAATGAAAAGATATTCATTTGTCGGTTTTTGCGTTATTGAAGGTAACCTCGAATGTGGTGCCATTCCCAAGCTTGCTGTCGACGTTTACCTTACCTCCGTGTTCTTTGATAATCCCGTGCGATATTGCCAGGCCAAGGCCTGTGCCAGATTCTTTGGTGGTAAAGAAGGGATCAAATATGTGAGGCAGGTTTTTCGCTGAAATACCGTCACCTGTATCAGAAATACGAATTCTGGCAATATGATCGGACTCAAACAATGCCGAGATTATTAGCACGCCCCCGTTTGGCATGGCTTGGATGCTGTTAAGAAATAAATTTAGAAAGACCTGTTGCAACTGCGTCTTGTCGGCCTTGATCCAGATGTTGTCTGAAGAAAATTTTTTTGTCACTTCAATTTTGTGATTCATAAACTCGGCATGCAAAAAATGTAAAGTTTCATCGATTGTCTGAACAATATTTGTTGTTTCCAGCTTCGGAGGAACGGGCTTTGCAAACTCAAGCAATTGGCGCACGATCCCGTCCACTTTTCCCACCTCTGCGCTGACAATTCTTTCAAACTCTCTGATAAAACTTGGATCATTAGCGCGAGATGGCAAGTACTCAGTGAATGTCTTGATAGCTGTAAGAGGATTTTTAATTTCATGTGCCATGCCGGCGGCTAGAGTGGCCACGGCTTTCAGACGGTCCTGGTTTTTTATGGCGTCCATCAGCTGTTCATTTTCCTTTCGCAAGAAATCGGAAGTTTTTTTGAAAACGAATTTATCAATTACAAATTGGATACGTCTTTCTATCGGTTTGAATGCAAGGGCAATGATGCCAAATATAAATAAGGTAGAAACGAATGATTTAGATCCAATCATATTTTGGAATGAGATACCTATCAAGAATACAAAGCCAAAGTATATCAACGTTATAATGCCAATCAAGAGTGCATAAATTAAGCTTTTGCGAAATATGATGCGGATATCCATAAGCTGGTGGCGAAGAATAGCATAAGAAATAATTGGAGCATACAACCAGATGAAATTGGCGGACAACGGATTGATGTTAATATCAAACGCAGGAAGAAAAGCTAACGCGCCAAGCGCGTATCCTGCAGAAACTGCAACGATAATATATTTTATTTGGTTTCTTTTTTCATTTGAAAAGCGTTTCAGACTTTTCATAAATACGTGCTGTTGACAGATGAAAAAGAAAAAGAAGTGAAAAGTGAGTAGATAAAAAAAAGGACCCGCTTTTGGATAAAAATTGAACATAGAAATAGGTCTGACTGTCAGAAAATAATTAGATAATCCAAATATTGTTGATAGAAAACAGCCCGTATAAGCAAACCGTAACATAAAATGTAATTTCGTTTCGGTAATGGCAAGTGCGAAATGAAATAAAAATGCTGAGATATATGCAACAGAGATGTTGCATATCCGAGCGTATATTAAAGCTGTATCTGCATCTTTGGAACTAATCATTAAACAAAAAAATGAGCTCCACACAGCAACCGAGAAACACGATGAAAACCACGTGATATTAACGGTGTTTTGTGGATTTCTAGAGAGAACAAAGGATCCTAAAAGCAGGGAGATAATGGCCGTAAATGGCAAGCTTATGAGATATATACTCATATCGATAAAAGAATGCTCATCATATAATTCCTAAGAAGCATCTTAAATGATTCGCGAAACTACTTTTAGGATTTCCTTCGAATCGAATGGTTTGGGGATGTAGTCGGCGGCGCCGTTTTTTAGGGCTTCTTGGGACATTTCGACGCTTTGGTAGCCGGTGACGATGATGACGGGGAGTTTGGGTTTTAGTTTTTTGACTTGTTTTAGGATCTCCATGCCGTGCATTTTGGGCATTTTGATGTCGAGGAGCATGAGGCTGGGGGAGAGGGTTTTTAGCATTTCCAGCGCCTCCAAGCCGTTTGTGGCGAATCTTAAGTCATAGGTTTCTTCGAGGATCAGTTTAAAGGATTCGCGTATTCCCTCCTCGTCGTCGCAGATAAGGATCGTGGGTTTGGCGGCGCTCTTGTTCATAGGCTCTCCTTTATAGAGAAGTGGGAGTTATGATGGACAGTATCCGGCTCTCGGATTTCAGGCGGTTTATAAAGTGATGGGGGAGGGAGGCGTTGAAGTACAGGGTTTCGCCTTGATTTAAAGTCTTTTGGTCGGAGGCTAGGATGACGGATACGGAGCCTTTGAGGATGTAGACGAAGCGTTCCGAGGAGAAGGCCAGTTCCTCAGTTTCTGTGTGACCCTTGCCTTTTAGCTTTAATAGGACCGGCATCATCTTTTTTTGCAGAACCCCGGTCGTGAGAAGTTCGGCGACGGCGCCGCCGGAGTGGGAGAAGGTCTCCAGCTTCTGAAGGGTCTTTCTGTCCTTGGCCTCGGCGATCTGCCGCATGACGCTGTCATACAGTTCCGTGAGGCGCACGCCCAGGGCGTCCGCGATGCGGCGATGGGAGTCCAGGGTGCCGGTCATCCGGCCGTTCTCTATGCGGCTCAGGGTGGCCTGATCGATGCCCGTGGCCTTGGCGACCTCCACGATCGTGAGACGCTTGACCTTCCTTAATTGACGAATGCGTTCGCCCAAACCTTTCATAGATCCTCCAAAGGTACCAGTCAAGGGTACCAGGTACTACGCGGCAGGCGTAGCAGTACCAGGTACCCGCTTTCTAAAGTTCGTAGTGTAAGTCTATACCAGAATTGATAAAAAATCAATATATTTGATTATTTACCAGATATCGGTATTTTCTTAATACTCAAAATAATTTGATTATTTATCAAATTTATCTTGACAAGGAACCACGCGTAGTGTAATTTCTAAATTACCAGCCAATCGGAGGGAGAGAGAATGAAACAAAATAAATTCCTCATCCGGGTCATCGCCTCCTTCCTCGTTTTCACTTTTTCCGCTTCACAAATTCTCTGGGCCGCGGATGTGCGGCAGATGCTCCTTGACGCGAAAGCGTTCTTTGAGGAGGAGGACGCCAGACGTCCGCATGGCATGACGTCCGAGGATCTGCAAGCATCGCAGGACGCGCAACAGGCGATGATCGACCAACAACAGGCTCTCCAGGATTTTCAGAACACGACGTTCAATCTGACCACGCCTAACGGAGATGTGCTGAAGTATGTCGGCGACAAGCTTAGCGGGGTGACGCGCCCGGACGGGACAAAGCTCAACAACATCGTGACAGACGCGAGCGGGAATATTGTGGACGCGGACCTCAAGCTCGCGGACGGCTCCGTCCAGATCTACCAGAACGGCCAGGTGATCGGATACCAAACCCCGGACGGTAGTCAGGTGATATACCAGAACGGCGTGATACAGAAGGTGACGGATAAGAACGGCGTCGATACTTTTTATATTTACACCAAAGACGCCCAGGGGAACGTGACGGAAACGATCCTCGACAGCCCATCCCATACGACAAAGTATGACGCGAACCGAAAGATCAAGGAAGCCACGCGTAAGTCGGACAACCAGAAGATATTTTACACGAACGGCATTATTCAAAAGATCGTCAACGCCGACGGCAGTCAGACCCTTTTTAGCAGTGCCATTGTCAACGGCGACACGGTGGTGACCCCGCAGAGCGGCGCCTCGGATGTTTACATCGACCCGCAGGGCAATAAATTCTATTTCACCGGGGGAACGGTTTCCAAGGTGGTGTTGCCGGATAACGCCACTTTGGAAAACATCACCTGGGACGCCAATAACAAGGTAGACGGCGCCACGCTGACAGAAGCGGACGGCTCGCGATACATCTATCAGCTCAAGCAGCTCACCCGTTCTTACGATGTGGCCGGGGTGGTGACCAACTTTACTTACGCGGCGGACAAGATCACAGCTTCTAAAGCTGGGAATACATATGAATATCTGCTCGACAAAACTCCGATCAAACTGACAGCGCTGGACGGAACGGTCACGACCTTTCTAACCTCGGGCGCTTACAAGGGATTGAAAGACCGAGAAACCACCTCAGCGGGCGCGAGCTATATTTATGAGTATAAGGGATCCGGGGCTTCGATCACCGTGCAAAAGAGGGAAGTGGTGACGTCCGTTTATAACATCACGACAATAGATGGGCAGACGGTGAACGCGCAGACCTCCAACCCCACTTTTCGTACGACCGTGAATTTCGCCAACGACGGCTCCATTGATCAGTCCGTCGTCATTACCGCTATCAATGGCACCAAGAATCTAAATTTAACCCTCAAATCTGGCACGGCTTCGACCTACAAATGGGGAAGCACTACCACATCCCTGGGTGTGACGCTGAACAAAGGAACCGACTACAAGGTTGAGATCAAGTGGGAAACCGGCTGGATCGGCATTTACGTATGGCCGGCATCCGGGATCAAACCCTCAACGCCGACCAAATCTGTCACCGACCGCGCCTGGGACCCCAAATTCAAGGTTGTTGCCACCAACGTTATTACGACGTTCGATTCCACATCCAGCGGTTATTACAACCGAAACATAGACTCCCGCGAGAAAAACAATACCCATTTGACGTCAAGCCCCATCTTCAAGTTTGACTTCAAGCAGATCTCCGCCGGCTACAAGATCATCAATCTGAAGGCCATCCAGGCAACTTCTGGAAACATTACCCGGACACTGAAGTTCTATTTTTCCCAAAACAACAACTGGACATTTACGACCGAGGATTACAACACATCTACCGGTCAGACCACCAGCACATCCAGCCAAGTCCTGAACGTGCCTCTGGTATCCGGAAAAGAGTATACGATCGAGCTTCGGATCGAAAACGGCAAAGCTGACTTCTATCTTTATGATAAAGGCACCGCCCGTCCGGCGACGCCCTACAAGTCCCTGACAGCTTTCAATGTCTCGACGCGCCTCGAAGTCTACACGGTCAACGCCCAGGGCTCCGGAGCTCTCTATAAGAACTTAACGACCCCCGCACTCAGCACCGTCCAGGCACAGGCATTGACGCCGCGTGCGGACACGGTCAAGAATCTGACCCTTGTCAAACCCGCCGCGCCGGGCAGTATCAATTCCACCGATTTCACATCCATCACCTACGATTCGTTGGCAAATTTGAAGGAGGTCTTGTTCAAAGACAGTTCAAAGCTGATCTTTGACCAAGGAGTTTTGAAGCAGTCCTTTGATCCTTCCGGCAACCGAACTGATTTTAATTTTCAGCAAAGCACCATTTCCAACATCGTCGGTTCAAGCATCGTGCAATCGAATTTGACCTCGACGTACAGCGCCGAGGGAAAACTCTCGAGTATCCAGGTCAACGGCATGACGGTGCATTATTTGCCGGACGCTACGTTGGACTGGATCGAAAAACTCGACGGCACCGAGATCTATGGGATGGTTTTTGACGCGGCGGGGAACCTTACCAATGCCACGATCTACACGCCGGACGGGGAAGAACGGACGTACGCGGC
>Ga0247727_10007689_pt1 | contig 20380 bp, 15 predicted proteins | sample WisWelCaveWW1625_FD_202498 | JGI IMG/M metagenome (GOLD analysis project Ga0247727, IMG submission 202498) | Biofilm microbial communities from Wishing Well Cave, Virginia, United States - WW16-25 | ecosystem: Environmental > Aquatic > Deep subsurface > Groundwater > Cave microbial mat | place... | reverse complement strand
TCTGTCGCATTCGTGGCTATATTTCAACGAACAGAAAGCAAGGTTGCAACGTTCTTGAAGCTTTGCAAAATGTTTTCAATCATAAAATACTTTTGTGTCCAGCTTAGCTGAATAGTTACTTTTTAAGACTTAAAAAACCAGAGTCCCTGACCGTATGAAAAAAATCACCATTTACAGCGGTTTTATTTTTCTGGTTTCGGCAATCTTCTTTGCCCCGCTCGAAGCACAGAATCTCGCCGATGCCTTCCAAGCCTATATTCCCCAAGCGCTCAGTGCAAGCGATACCAATAAACATCAACTTTCAGCGCGGCTGGCGCAGTTGGGGGAAATACATCCCGATCTCATTTATCATTATTTGGAGTTTTTGAATGCGCAATTTGCCCAACCGCGATCTTCTCAAGCTTTGAGGCTCTATCAGCGCTTCAATGCAATGGAAAAACATTATAAACAGCGGCGCCATGAATGGGCCACGCGACAGTTAAGCAATTTAATAAAGCGAGATGATCATTCAGAAATTTGTCAGTTGGCGCAACGGTATTTTGAAGTTTTGCTTGTCGACCCCACGATCCAGAAACCAGATGAAGAGCATAATATCGCAATAGATGCAGACAAGTTGAATTGCCTTACGGTTCAATTTTATCAAAGAAATAAAAAAATAAATTGCTCTACCACAAGCGACTATCTCGGCCTGAGGCGATTGCTTGAAGAAAAGCTCAGGGATGAATTTGCAAGAAAAAAATCCGCCCTTTCTGCAATTCCCCGTTTGTCTCATGGCAAATTAATAAAAAATTTTCTAAGCTACTGGCACCTGTACGATGGTCAACGCGACTCCACCTTTGCCAGCGATTTTATTTTGACAATCCAACAACATCATTATTCGCTTCATGACGTGCCAAACGATTTGATAAAACCGCCTCGGCTTGCCATCGCCAGCGGGCTTTATCATAACAAGACATATCGCTTTATTAACGGCATTCCCATTGCTGAGACGAATCGAGAATTGCCTCTCGGCAAGTCGACGGCGTTTTCGCAAAATTTGTTTTCAATTCAACTCCGCCAGCCCTTGCGAAAACACCTCAGCATGTTTTCTTATCTAAACATCCAAATGACCTATGCAGGCAACGCGGAGCGGGAAAGATTTGCCTTTAATAACTCTCTGGCTTTTAACTGGGTTGTCGAAGATACGATGGCAAAGATTACAACCTTTTACAATGAAACCGTAAACTTTACAAAGGGAAAAATCAACATCAATTTGCAGAAAAGTTATTTGGGCAAACTGAGCGTTCCCATTATTGTCTTTACCAAAAACATTACGGTGGAAGCTGGGGCATTGTTTGGCAGAAATCGCATCGTATATCAAGTCGAGTATAGCTATCGCTACAGACTAATCGAAACAAAATTCATACCCAATCAAGGGGGAAGAACGACCATACTCAAGGACGTCGCCAGTGGGAATCGCGCGTATGCCAAAACTCTGACACACTGGTTTGTATGGCCGAGTCTTGCTTGTGTGGTTCAATTGCCGTATCGGCTCATATTCGAAGTGGGTGTTTTTAAAAAATACGAGACGATTTCGATAGGTTTCGCCCTAATTTAAAATTTGAGTTGCCCGGTAATCAGGGTTGTTCTTTTTTGTTTATAATTGTAAACTTCAAATTCTGATCTCCCCGCAAAACCCCGATCTCGACGCGATTGGTGTCTTTCTTTATGGCGGCCGCTTTCAAAAAAGCCTCCAGATCGCGAATTTCTTCATTATTCACCCGCAATACGATATCGCCGACCCGAATGCCGCTTTGCAGTGCCGGACTGTTTTCTTGCACATCGGCGACCAACACGCCTTCGCGGCGGCCAAAAAAGTTCGCCAGATTTTCGGTGAGTGCTTGAATTTTCATGCCCCAGTGCGAAGTTTCCACCGGTTCAAAGCCTTCATTTCTCTCTTCGGTTTTCAACGCGGAAATCGGCTGGAGCAAATGCGGCATCGCATAAATCGGGGCTTGAGTCCGCAGCGACAGGGCGATCGCGTCGCTGGGCCGCGCGTCAATTTTGTGCGTGCGGCCGTTTTGCCGCACTAAAATTTCCGCATAGTAAACCCCGTCGCGCAAATCAGTGATCGTCACGCGATGCACTTCGACCTGCAGTGATTTAAAAATACTCGCCATCAAATCATGCGTGAGCGGGCGCTTGGCGGTTTGGCCGTTGCGGCCCAGTTGGATGGACAGAGCTTGGTCGCCGCCGACGGCGATCGGCAGAAATCTTTTGCCCCGCTCATCCGTCAGCAACACCGCGATTTCCTCGCGGCCGGCGCTGGCTTGCAGGGAATGAATTTTCATCCGTACGGCGCTGGAATCCTTCGCATGCGAGCAGGAACCGCTCATTCCGCAAAGAACAAAGATCGAAACAGCGATGGCGGCGCGACGACAAAATTTCATTTCTCCAAAGCTCCCACCACTTCGATGTGGCTCGTATGCGGAAACATGTCAACCGGCTGGGCTTTCGTCAAAGTGTAGCCCCGCGTCGACAATTCCTTGACATCGCGGCTAAACGTGCTGGGATTGCAAGAAACGTACACGATGCGGCGCGGCGAAAGCTCGATGACTTTCTGCACGACTTTGGGATGCATGCCGGCGCGCGGCGGATCAATAATGACGACCTCGGGCTTGCCCCAGCGTCGCGTCAGCAGGGGCGTTTGCGCCAGCTCGTCTTTCAAATCGCCTTGCACGAAAACGCAGTTCGTCACATTATTCAAGCGGCAATTCACCCCGGCGTCATGAATCGCCGGCGGCACGATTTCGAAGCCGACGACTTGTTTCGCGCGCTGGGCGACAAAAATTGAAATCGTGCCCGCGCCGCAGTAAAGATCGTAAACCGTCTCTTGTCCGGTCAGGGCGGCAAATTCACGCGCTACGGTGTAGAGTTTTTCCGCGCCGGCGGTATTGGTCTGAAAAAATGAGTTGGCGGAAATTTGAAAAGTAAATAAACCGATGCGCTCGCGAATGTAGCCGGGGCCGCGCAAAATCAACTCTTCTTCGCCGGTCGCAATCTGCGCCTTCGAGCGATTGAGATTATGTACGATGGTGGTAATTTGCGGGAATTTCGCCAGCAGCTTTGCCGCGAGTTGTTGCACCGCTTCGCGGCCCTCCGGAGTATCGGCAGTCACAATATTGACCATGACTTCGCCGGTCTTTTTGCCTTCGCGAATCACGAGAAAGCGCCAAAAGCCGGTGTGCCCGAAAGTTGTATACGGCAACAGGTGATGCTGCGAAGTGAAGTCACGAACGGCGACGAGGATTTGATTGCTCTGCGGCGATTGCAGGTGGCATTCTTCTATCGCCAAAGTTTTGTCGTAGCGATTGCGCGCGTGCAGTCCGAGCGCAAAATTTTTGGAAAGTTTGACGTCGTTGCCGGCGATCTCGGCGCGCGTCAGCCAACGCTGGCGCGAGAAAGAGAATTCCATTTTGTTGCGATAGAAAAAAATCTCCGGCGAGCCAATGACGGGCAGAACCGGCGGGACGGGGAGTCCGCCGAGGTGTTCGAGAAGCTCTTTGACCTGTTGTTGCTTGGAGTTTAATTGAATTTGATAGTCGAGATTTTGCAGGAGACAACCGCCGCAATCTTCAAAATGGCGGCAGCGTGGTTCGATAAAGTTCGGTGACTGCCGAATGATGGCGAGCGGCCGCGCTTCGGCGTAGCCTTTTTTCTTTTTTATAATCTGCGCGAGCACGCGTTGCCCCGGCAATGCTTCCTCAACGAAAACAACATAGCCATTCAACCGCGACACGCCTTTGGCGCCGAAAGCCAACGACTCGACGTTCAGCTCGAGCTCGGCGCCTTTTTTCAAATCGATCATTTCATTTGATTAAAAATTTCAAGCCATTTCATTCGCAGTAAACGATGCTGTTCGCCGTGCCCGCAATGTGGCGAACGATATCATCCAGATCGATTTTATGATAATTGTTTGAGTTCGCGCCTTCATCGTTGAATGCCATTGACGACGCCGGGAAGATTTCTGCCGACTTCAAGACGAAGGCGCTCATTTTTTTGATAAAAGATTTCCTGCGGCAAAAATCATCCAATTCTCAATTGACAAATTTTCAAAAAATATCATACAACCAGCTTCACCAATTCCGTTTGCGCTTGCGTGTGCACCTCCGGCCCGTTTGCGCCGAAATAAACATCGATCTCGGTTCGCGCGCCGAAATCCGGCAAATAAATTCCCGGCTCGATGGAAAACGCCAGGCCCGGAATGATGTGCCGCGAGTCGCGCGTTTCGTAGCTGTCCATATTCACGCCGTTGCCGTGCACGCTGGTGCCGATGCTGTGGCCGGTGCGATGAAAGAAGTATTGGCCATACCCGGCGGCAGTGATATGTTGGCGGACGACTTCATCAACGCGGTAGCCGGGCACGACTTGATTCGCGGCAGCCTGCTGGCGAAGAAAACTCACGGCGCTGTCGCGCGCGGCGACGACGGTCTGAAAAACGTCTTGCACTTTATCCGGCACGTCGGTTCCGGCGTAGCCCATCCAGGTGACGTCCGCATAAACCGCGCGCGGCGCCATCATTTTGCACCACAAATCGAGCAGAATCACGTCGCCTTGGCGAATCGGCTGATGAACTTTTGCCGTCGGCGCATAATGCGGATTGCTGGCATTCGCATTCACCGCCACAATCGGATCGTCTTCAATCATCGCGCCGCCGGCCTGAATTTCTTTCACGATAAATTGTTGAACGTCGTATTCCGTGATCGCTTGCTTGGCCTGCAACGCGGCCTCGATTTTCTTGAAAGCCTTTTGTTGCGTCGCGTATAAAATTTTTGCGGCAGCGATGTGGCTTCGCAATTGCGTCGCATCCCACCGCGCTTGAAAAAGCTGAATGAGATTGGCCGACGAGACGATTTCCGCGCCGAGCGAGCGCACCAATTCGAGCATGCCGGCGTCGACATATGACACGGTCGGCACGTCGTTCATCGGCGAATATTCCATGGCGAGACGCGGCTTGGGCTTGCCCATGCCGTTCAGCATGTCGCGCAAATGCTGATGCAACTCCTGCCAGCCGGCATAGTAAACCACCCCTCCCGGCAACGCCGGAAAATTAGCTTGCTCGATTTTATGCCCGAGCAAAATCGGCGCGCCCGCCGCCGGAATGAGATAAAACCAGCGCCGCGTCACCATGTGCCCATTGAAGACAAAAAGCTCGCGCGCCACCGCATTGAGGCGATGAAAATCATAAATCAGCCAACCATCAAGCTTTTCGGCCACGAGCGCCTTTTGCACTTCTGCCACGTCAAGAAGCAAGCCATTGAAAACTGGGGTGGACATGCTCTCCTCCTCTCCGCACATTTATTCGAGTCGATACACACTGATTAGTTGACATTTTAGCATGACACGGAAAATTTCATGTCACAAATTTATTATACGCCGACCGCCGGCGAGATTCGAGGTTGCCAGGTAGTTTTTAGCGCTGCTGCGGTCAGGCGAAAAGTAATTTACAACCAAACAATTTTAAATGCAAGTGCTCATTCATTTCAAATTCGGCGCCGCCAAAGCGCCATTGTAAATCACGACTGCAGAAAAGATATCCGGCAACCACGGCTCGGCAATAGCCAACGCCTCCTGCAAAGATCGGGCGGGAATAAGTCCGAGGCGCTGCACCAGCGCCGGTTCGAGCGCGCTGACCAGCACCACGTGGATTTCCCGGGTTTTCTGTAAAGTCGAGAACGCCACGAGGGCGGCGGTTTCGTTTTCATGAAACAATTGATGACGCCAATTTTGTTCAGCCGGGCTTTTCAGCCAGTCGTTTTTCTGTTCGCCGGACGCCGATTCACTCATTTTAATTTCATCGCACCAGCGCCTTAAAACTTCCGAGCCGAGGCCGTTGCGACATTCGGCGACGAGAATGATCACGCCGCTTGAACGCACGATTGGCGCGGCGCGATGCAAGGCTGCATGCGCCATGCAAAAATCGCGATCCGTCGGAAAACCGCCGCAGCCGACAATCGCCAGCGTCGTTGGCTGCGCGACGGGAACTTGAAACATGTCATCGAGCGCGCGACAGCCCGCGGCAAACGCTTGCAGCGGTTCGCCCGCTACCGCGCCAATCAACTGCTGCCGGTCATTCCAAATCGTATGCAACAGAAAATTCGTCGTGATAAATCGAAAGGCTTCGCGCGCATCTTCCTGCAGCGGATTGCCCTCGATGACGCCGTTGCGACAGCGGGGATGCACGCACGGAGTTTCCCAATCAACCGCGTGCGCATAGTATCGACGAATCGTTTCATCGCCGGCACATCCCGGGATAATCAATCGCGGCCCGCCTTCGTAGCCTGCGAATGGATGATGCGAAACGCTGCCGCAAATAATCACATGATCTGCTTCCAACAACAGTCGATTGACAAAAATCGGCGTTCCGCGTCGCGTCAGCCCGACATATTCGAGCGCTTTGTGATCGCGCGGTTCGTGATAAAAGACTGGCGCGCCGGGCTGCGGCAAGCTTTGCAAAGCGCTTTTATTTTCTTCGGCAGCGGCGGCCTTCACCGCCAAAATTCGGATTTCTTCTTTCGGCACGTGCAATCGTTGCAGGCGCTCGCACAACAGCGGCAGATAATGTTCGGCGCCCGAAAGTTCGGCGGCAGCCGAGGTCACGATCAAAACATTGCGCGCGCCGCGAAAAACTTGATTGAAAGGATAACAGCCCAACGGTTTGTCGAGCGCTTGATTGATGATCTCCGCGGGTTTTTGCAGCGTCGCGATGTGTCTGGTCTGTAGTTCAACAACCTGATGTTCCGATTTTCCTTTTATATTTTTTGCAGAAAGATCCGGAAATTCGGCCAGCGCCATCCCCTCGCCATAGTTGAGTCGCAATTCCATATTTTGAAAGATGCAGCAAATTAAAGTCTCGGCGCGTCGCCAAAAAATGAATTGCATCAAATTATGATAATCCCAGTAAAATGTCAACCCTTTTCATCGGCGGCTCATTCAATTTATTTCGAGACAAGCTGCCTTCTCGCTTGTCACATATTAGATACATACCATATGTAGAACGCTATTTTTTCGCTAATTCGTCAAATAAATTTAAGAGTTTATAATATAATTAAAAAAATGTTTTATGATCGAACACTGTTTTCAGTTGAAACAACTCTGCAATTTTTCATGCGGCAGAAATCACTCGGTTATCCCAGCTTAATTTCTTTTAAAAACAAATGTTTGGAGCTAAGCCCTCTCGCGTTCACGAAGTGGCACATGATTGGCTATGACTTTTTGTGCACAAGCAGGTGCTCTTTGAAACAAGCAATATGGACGCTCCTATTGAACAATATCATTGCGCTGCGAGCAGGAGGCAGTCTTGAAAGAAATATTGTTATTTGGCCGCGTCGAACGTGAAGACTTGATTTGCAACGTCATGGAGCATGCACAAGGCTACAAGTTTCGACACACCAGCAGCGCCACCAAAGCGCTGAAAATGCTGGAAAAGACCTCGCCAGATTTCATCATGGTTACCGGCAACATTGGCAAAAATGGCGATGGGAGTTACTACATAGAATTGTAGTGCGCCGGCCAACGATATTCGGCTACCCCATCATCCAATATACTTCCATCCTTAAAAAGAAGTTTTTTTTAAGGACACCTACCCCAAAGAAAGGGACACGGTTTCGCGCGCTGTGTCCCTTTTTTATTTTTGGCCATTTTTTATTTTGAAAATTTCCTTGCATCTTCCTCCCCTTTTCAATATCTTAATCTGCGATTTGTTTAGCCGCGTCATTTGAAACGAGACGAATTGAGACCCGATGAATTCCTCGCAACTTTTTTTGCCAGTCGTCAATCATCCTGCCGCTCCTTCTTTTACCGCTACGGCTCAAAATAAAAAAACGCGCCGGCTGCTTGAGAAAGTGGATTGGGGTATTGGCCAAGAAGTTTGCATTCCGCAACTGTTGAAAAGTTTGACGCTGCGCCGCGTGTGGAACGCCGCACAAATACTCGCCTCGTTTCTGCTCTCGGCAATTACAAAAAAAAATATTGTGTGGGGTGTGCCGCCGATTCTGACCATCGAACCAACGAACATTTGCAACTTGCGCTGTCCGCTGTGTGTCACCGGCAACGGCTCGCTGGAACGCGCCAACGGCCGCATGGATTTCGCGACTTACAAACGGCTCATCGACGAACTGGCCGATCGCGCCATTTACGTCGTGCTCTTTCATCAAGGCGAGCCGTACCTCAATCGTGAGTTCAACGAGTTTGTCGCGCACGCCAAACAACGCGGCCTGTACGTCACCACCAGCAGCAACGCGCATTATTTTGATCCGCAAACCGCCGAAGCAACAGTAAAAAGCGGCCTCGACACGATTATCATTTCAGTCGACGGCGCGACGCAGGAGAGTTACAGCCACTACCGCGTCGGCGGCTCGCTCGAAAAAGTGTTGGCCGGCGCGCGTAATTTGGCTGCCGCGAAGAAAAATTTGCAAAGCAAAACGCCTTACATCTATCTGCAATTCATCGTCATGAAACACAACGAGCATGAGCTTGCCGCGATGGAAAAGTTAGCCGAAACATTGGGCGTTGACCGCTTTTTGAGAAAGACCGTGCAAGTCGAAACGTTTGAAGAAGCGCAGGAATGGCTGCCGGCGGCGGAAAGTTTTCGCCGCTATCATTTGACTCATGAAACATTCGACGTGAAAAGCGGCGGCCAAGGCGCATGTCCGCGGCCGTGGTTAACAACTTTGGTCAATTGGGACGGTTCAGTCGTGCCCTGTTGTTTTGATAAAAACGGCCGTCATCTCACCGGCGATATGCGCGCCGCAAAAAATTTTGCCGCGGTGTGGGAATCGAAAAAGTATGCGGATTTTCGTCAAACTTTGTTGGCGGATCGACCGGCGATCGAGATGTGCAGAAATTGCAATCAGGGAATCGGGCTGTTTATTTAGAAGAAATCCCTGTGGGCTTGGCCTTTTGAAATCTATAGGCGCGTTGTGTCATTATAGTCAAATGAGTGCGAAAGCAAAGATTTTTAAAACCGCCAAGACACAAAGACACGAAGAAAAATTAATTAGCTTGGTGTCTTGGCGCCTTCGCGGTTATCTTGGGTCGGGCGTTTTTTTGCTCGCGTTTAGTTTCCCGCTTTTCGCGCAATCGAACAAATCCGACTCGCTCCTCGCCGCTTCTGCCGCGGTTCAACTCGAACATCCGGTTTATCCGTTTCTCGAAAAATTAGTTGCCTTGTTGCCATCTCACGCGCTCGATCTGCACGTGCTGCCAGTTGATCGCCGGCAGGCGCAAAAAATTTTATCCGACGCGAAAACGAGCGGACTTTCCCTTTCACGCGCCGATCAAAATTTGCTGCAACAATATCTCGCCGAATTTACCGACCCGCAAATTGGCGAATCGGTTCCTCGCGGCGCGGAGCGGCATCTCGCGCGTTACGAAGATTTTGACACGCAAATTTTCATCGATCTTTTTGCGAATCAGCGCTTCGAATTTCGTCGCGGCGCGTCGGAAAGCGGCGCAGCCGATATTTCACAAACCCGCGCCGGGGTTCGCATGCGCGCCGCGCTGCATCCGCGCCTGTTGGCCGCCGTCGATCTCAGCAACATACTCGAACGCGGCACGAACGATACATTGGAAATTTTAACGCCCGGCGCCGGCTTGCCCGTCGTGCTCTCCGGCGCTTCGGCATTTCGCGAAAAAGTCATCGCCTATTTTCGCCTGCATCTGCCGTGGTTCGAAGTGGAAGCCGGCCGCAATCAACTCGCGTGGAATATCGGCCCGCTGGCGCAGCTCACCCTGGCGCAGAATAACGAGCCGTTTGATTTGATCAAATTGGACCGGCGCTGGCGAAAATTTCGTTTCACGTTCGTGCATGCCAAATTGCGCGCGACGCAGCGCAAATTTCTCGCCGCGCACCGGCTCGAAATCGCCGCGCCCCCGCGTTTCTCCATCGGCGTTGGCGAGTCGGTGGTTTATGGCAATCGCGGCGCTGAGTTTGAATATCTCAACCCGCTCATGCTTTATCATGCCGCCGAACATTTGCTCGGCGATAAAGACAACAACACCCTCACCATCGATTTCACGGCGTTCCCATTTCGCGGCGCAAAATTTTACGGCGAGATTTTTATTGATGACTTGAGTTTGGAATTTCCGATTGGCACGTACTGGGGAAACAAGCTGGCTTATCTCGGCGGTTTATACTGGGCGCAACCGTTCGGCTGGCGCAGCGGTGAAATGCGTTTGGAATACGCCCGCGTCGATCCGTTTGTGTACACGCATGAAGATTCCGCGAACGTCTACGAGCAGGACGGCGAAGGACTCGGGGCGCGTTTCGGCCCCAACGCGGATCGCTTCACGCTGCAAGCGGCGTTTCAACCGCATCGCGATCTGCGTTTGGTTTCGCAAATTTCTTTTCAACGCCAAGGCCGCGGCGATATTTTTCAACCGCATCGCCTTGAAGATGGCAACAGCAAAGGGTTTTTGAAAGGCACGACGCTCAACTCCGCATTGTGGCAATTTGAACTGGAAGATCAACTGCGGCGCGATATTTATTTAAAACTGGAACTGGCGTGGGAACGGCGGCTTAACGCCGGGTTCATTCGTGATGCCAACAAAACCCAACGCCGCGCTGCATTTTCCGTGCGCGCGGATTTTTGAAAAGCTTTTGCTCCAACAACGATTTTTACTTTTTATCATCCGCAGTCGCATTGGTTCGCCGCGCATTTTTATAAAATCAATGGCTTTTTTAATCGGCATTCTCGTCGTTTTCACTCTTTTTTATCTCGGCCTCTTGATTTGGCTCGGCTTCGGCCTGCGGCGAATCGAAATTTCAAATTCAAAAAATAAAGCTCACCGCGCCAATCACGTGTTGCCCGCTGTCGCTCTCATCGTCTGCGCGAGAAATGAAGCGCTGCGCTTGCCACGCCTCCTGCGCGCGCTGGCGCAACAGGAGTATCCGGCCGACAAGCTCGAAATCTGTTTGGTCGACGATCGTTCTACCGATCGCACCGGCGAAATCATCGCAGATTTTGCCGCGTTCTTTCCCAATGCCAGCCATCTTTGCATCAAAGATACGGTTTCCCATTTCGCGCCGAAAAAGCGCGCGATTGATACGGCGATTCGTCGCACCACCGGCGAAATCATTCTGCTCACCGATGCCGATGCCGCGCCGGGCCCGCTGTGGGTTCGCGAAATGGCGTCGGCATTCGGGCCGAATGTCGTGATGGTTTGCGGCTACTCGCCTTATCTGCCGCGGCAAACATTCCGGCAAAAAATTTTAGCGCTCGAATATTTTTCTCACGCGGCCGTCGCCGCCGGAGGCGCTGGCCGGCTTCAGCCGCTAACTTGTACCGGCAGCAATCTGGCTTATCGCCGCGCGGCCTATTTTCGTATTGGCGGCTTTGACGGCATCGCGCATTGGATTTCCGGCGATGATGATTTGTTGCTGCACAAGATGCACAAAGCCCAACTCGGAAAAATCGCCTACGCAACTCATCCCGCTACTTATGCGCCCGTGCGGCCGCCGAAATCCTGGCCGGAGTTCAAAGCGCAGCGGACGCGCTATGCTTCTAAAAGCTTGCATTATGCGCGAGCTTTAACCTTGACGCTTGCTTTGATTTATTTACTGAACTTGCTCGTCTGCATCGGACTTCTTACTGTCATTCTCGGCGAATGGAGAATCTTCATTCCGACGCTAATTATCGCTGCGCTGAAAGCGGTTGGCGAATATCTGTATTTGCGCCGCGCCGCCTCACTCTTTGGCGAGCAAAAATTCTTTTCGGTTTTTCCCCTCGCGGCGCTGCTGCATCCGTTTTATATCGTCTACTTCGCAACGCGCGGGCAATTGGCCAAATTCAGTTGGCGCGGCGAAGAGTTTGGCGCCCGTAAAAGCAAAGACGCGCTGAAATCGGTCGGCATATGAACGCAATCACGCTAATCATTGCGGGAATCACCGCGCTTTATGCCCTCTCTTCCCTGCTCATTTTTTACGGCGCGCTTCGCCAACGCCCGCAGCGTATTTCGCATCAGCCATTCGTCAGCGTCTTGATCGCGGCCCGCAACGAAGAACAGCGGTTGCCGCGATGCCTGCATTCGCTGGTGCGCGCCAACTATCCTTCCGAAAAATTTGAAGTCATCATTATTGACGATCGCTCCCGCGACGGCACCCGGCAAATAGCGGAGAATTTCGCTCGTCACCATTCACAAGTAAAAATAGTTTCCATTCAACATCGTCTTAAAAATCTGTCGGGCAAAGCCAACGCGTTGTGTCAGGGCCTGGCGCGCGCGGGCGGCGAGATTATTTTAATGACAGACGCCGATTGCCAGGCGCCGGCGAATTGGATTGCGCAAATGGTCAGTTATTTCACGCCGGAGATGGGGCTTGTCGGCGGCTTCACCCTGCTCACGCAAGCTGGAAAAAAGAATTCAATCCTTGCCAAAATTCAAACACTCGATTGGCTTTACTTGCTCACCATCGCTTCCGGCGCCGCCGGGCTTGGCAAGCCGGTTTCGATCATCGGCAATAACTTCGCCTTTCGTCGCGCGGCTTATGATGCAATTGGCGGCTACGAAAAGATTGGCGTCAGCATCATCGAAGATTTTGCCCTGATGCGCGCAATTCACAAGCAAACCCATTGGCGAATTGTTTTTCCTTTTGACCCGCAACTGGCGATGGCAAGCGCGCCCACGACGAGCTGGCGCGAATTTTTCGATCAACGCCAACGCTGGGCTGCCGGTGGAAAGGAAGTCGGCTGGCTGGCGAAAGGGCTGATGGCGATTGCATTTTTCGGGCATTGGGCCTGTTTTATGGCCTTGTTCATCTCACCCAAATTGGCGATGAGTTGCTTTCTCGTTGCGGTGGGCGTTGATTTTTTGCTCCTGTGGAAAAGCGCGCGACGGCTCGAACGCCAAGATCTTCTGGCAATTTTTCCGCTGTTTGAAATTTATTATTTTCTCTACGGCTTCTTTTTTGCGCCGACCGTTCTTTTGCCTGTCACCGTGCGCTGGAAAGATAGGCAATACCGCTGGAATTTTAGGGGGAAAATCAACCGCGTGGAAGAAAGCGTTTAAAAACGTGGCCGCATCGAGGCGCCGATGAATTTTGATAATATTGTTGGCCTCGCGCATTTTTCTTTTCTTTATTTGTTTATCATTCCCGTTTGGCTCTACGCCGAAATTCATTATCGCTTCAAATTCATCCCCAGCCGCTTGTTTTATCGCCGGCCCGAAATCATCGCGGATGCGCCGCATCGCATCGCGCCGAAACAGCCGTTGCCGCTTTTGCTTATCGTGAAAGACGCCCATCGCTTTCCCATCGTATTGCAATCGGTAAACGCAACGATAAAAACCGCTCAACAAGAAAGTGTTTTCCGCGCTCTGCAAAATTCTACCGAGCGCATTAGCTCGTCGCTGTGGTGGCGAACTTTTCATCTCAATATTCCCGATGGCTGGCGAGGCAAATTGGCGCAGATCAATACTGAAATCATCTATCGTTGCGGCGATCGCCAATTTCGCTGTTATAATGACAATCATATCGGCACGAGCCACGCGCCGTTGCGAGTTTATTTCGCCGGCGACCCGCTGCCGGCATTATCAAACTTTTGCCACGGCGAGCTGCATTGCCACACCGACGCCACCAGCGATCAGGTTGAATTCGGCGCGCCGCTGGAAGCGATGGCGGAAATGGCGACAGCGCAGGGGTTGAATTTTTTTGCGGCAACGGATCACTCCTACGATCTTGACGACTTGCCGGACGATTATTTGAAAAACGATCCGGCGCTGCACAAGTGGCATGCATTGCGTGCGCGCGTCAACCGCAGCAACGAGTCGCAGAAAGACTTTGTCATCATTCCGGGCGAAGAAGTTTCAGCGGGAAATTCACGGCGGCGCAATGTGCACTTGCTTATTTTCAACGCTCTCGAATTTTTCCCCGGCAGCGGCGATAGCGCCGAGCGTTGGTTTCGCACCGAGCCGGAGAGGTCGATTGCAGAAATTCTCGCTCAACTCGGCGAGGAGGCGTTGGCTTTTGCCGGGCATCCGGAAGCGCCGACCCCAATTCTTGAGCGGCTGCTGTTGCGGCGCGGCAAATGGCAATGGCCGGATTATCAGCATCCGCGTTTAAATGGTTTGCAAGTCTGGAACGGCTCATTGGAGGGAATGGAAGAAGGCGTCGCGCGCTGGCGCGAATTGATTCTGACTGGGAAAAAATTATTCATCATTGCCGGCAACGACGCGCATGGAAATTTCAATCGCTTCCGGCAGGTCGGCCTCCCCCATTTGAAAATGCGCGAGCATCATTGGCATTTATTCGGGAGAACGCGAACGGCGGTTCTGCTCGGCAGTCAATTAAGTTTGCCTTCGGTTTTATTCGCGCTGAGAAATGGGCGGGCTTGTATCACGACTGGACCGTTGATGGATTTGCGGATCATTTGTGAAAACGGCCGAATCGCGCAACTGGGTGAAACCATCATGGCGCCGGTGAAAAATTTTTCCGTGCAGGCGATCAGTTCAACCGAGTTCGGCGGGCTGGAAAAAGTGGTCGTCTGGCTTGGCGATTTACAGGAACGGCGAGAACGTATTTTATTTGAAACACGCGTTTTTGCCAAAACTTTTTCATTCTTCCATACTCAGCCCTTCAATCTGCCTATTGGCCGATTCTACTTGCGCGGCGAAGTGCACAGCGCCGGAAGCGGATTTTTGCCTAAAAATTCATTGCCCTGTTGCGGATTGACAAACCCGATATGGGTAGAAATTGCAGGCTAACACCGCTGTGCCCTTGCGCGACCTTGCGAGCACGGTCTTCGAAGGAAAACGCAAATAATATAAGCGCCTATACCGATCCCGCATCTTCCCTTGCCCATGCCGGCAAATCTCCCAATGCAAATCGTCCGGCCATTTGTTCGAAATACGCAAATTCCACTCTCTCGACTTGCACTTTGGTCACGCCTGGCCATTGCTTACGCCCGCTCAATATACCTCGCCCGTTCCCAACTCGTCACCACTTCGTCAAACTTGCGCTGCTCGGTGCGAAAGAAGTGCAGATAATGTTCGATGACGGCGTCGCCAAAAGTTTCGGCCGCCCAGCGGCTCTTTTCTAATTCGTGAATCGCCTCGTTGAGCGAATGCGGCACCTGCGGCAAATCGCGGCTGGCATACACGTCGCCGGAAAACATCGGCGGCGGCTCGATTCGCTTTTCGATGCCGTCAAGTCCGGCAGCCAGCGCGGCGGCAAAAGCCAAATAGGGATTGGCGTCCGCCCCCGGCGCCCGGCATTCGATGCGCAGCGAAGAGCCGTGTCCGACAATGCGAAAGCCGGCGGTGCGATTGTCGTAACTCCACGCAATGGCCGTCGGCGCAAACGAGCCGGCGCGATAGCGTTTATACGAGCTTGGATACGGCGCATAAAAAGGATAGATTTCGCGAATGTGCGCCATCCAGCCGCCGAGAAACCAGCGGAACAGCGGCGAGGCCTGCACCGGACCAAAAGACTCTTTGCCGGGAAACAAAGCATTTTTGCCATTCGCATCCCACAAGCTCACATGCACGTGCAAACCGGAGCCGGCGTAACGCTCGTCCCATTTCGCCATGAACGTCACGGCGCAATTTTGCTGCAAAGCGATTTCCTTTGCCGCATGTTTGTAGATCGCGTGTCGATCCGCCATTTCAAGAAACTCGGCGTAGCGCAAATTGATTTCCTGCTGGCCGGGACCCCATTCGCCCTTTGAAAATTCCACCGGCACGCCGGAACGGTCGAGATGATGGCGAATCGCGCCGATTACAAACTCTTCTTTGGTGCCTTGCAAAATATGATAATCTTCGATGTAATTGCCAATCGGCTCGAGGTCGATATATTTTTTTCGCGCCGCCTCGGCGTAAGAATCTTTGAACACATACAACTCCAATTCGGAGCCGCCCATTGCGACGCAGCCTTTGCTTGCGGCGCGCTCGATTTGCTTTCGCAAAATACTGCGCGGCGCAATTTCGACCAACTCGTCTTTCTCTTCATTATAAACATCGCAGAGCACGATCGCGGTTTTATCGAGCCAGCTTGCGAGGCGCAACGTTTTCAAATCCGGCGCGAGCCGAAAATCGCCGTAGCCCTTTTCCCAACTCGTGAACGCATAGCCCGGCACCGGATCCATTTCCATATCGCAGGCCAGCAAATAGTCGCAGGCGTGAATCGCCTGGTCGAGCACGTCGTTGACAAAATAATTTCCGGTAATGCGCTTGCCCATCAACCGGCCGTACATATCCGGAAAAACCGTGAGCACGGTTTCGATTTGTCCGTCGGCCACCAATTGTTTGAGGGTTTCAGAATCGAGCATGCCGCGCGCTGGGGAAATTGGCATATTTCTGACTCCAAAATATAGAATAGAACACGGCTGACGCGGATTAAACGGTTCTACACAAATTTTTATGTAATGTTTTTAATCCACGAAAATTCGCGTCATCCGCAAAATCCGTGTTCAAAGTTTTTTAGTTGCCCGTATGAATAAAAACGCTCTTCAATTCACTATAATGATCGAGCGCCGCCAATCCCAATTCGCGCCCCACGCCGCTGTGTTTGACGCCGCCGAACGGCGCTTCGAGATGGACGCTGCTGCCGGAGTTGATGGAGAGCACGCCGGTTTCGACGGCGCGCGCCACCCGCAACGCGCGCTCGATGTCGCGCGTCCAAATCGAGCCGGACAAGCCGTAGTGACTGTTGTTGGCAACGGCGACAGCCTCGGCTTCCGTTTCAAATGGAATAACCGCGAGCACCGGTCCAAAAATTTCTTCTTGCGCGATTTTCATGTTCGGGCGAACGTCGGCAAAAAGAGTCGGATTCAGATAAGCGCCGCGAGCGAGGGCGCCAGTCTCTGGCATGTTGCCCCCGCACAAAAGTGTTGCGCCCTCGCTTCGCCCGGATTCGATATAATCGCAAACACGTTCGCGATGGCTCAACGAAATCAGCGGCCCCATTTCGGTTTTCTCATCGAGCGGATCGCCGACTTTCACTTTTTGAAAAAGCTCAATTAATTGCGCTGTAAATTTATCGTAAATCGAACGCTCAACGAGCAAACGGCTGCGCGCACAGCAATCCTGACCTGTATTTCCCAAAAGACTCGAAGCCGCCGATGCCACCGCGCGCTCGAAATTTGCGTCGGCAAAAACGAGGTTGGCGGATTTGCCGCCCAACTCCAACGTCACGCGCTTAATGTCATCCGCCGCAAGTCGCATCACATGACTGCCGATTTCAGTCGAGCCGGTGAAAGAAATTTTGCGCACCAACGGATGGCGCACCAACGCCTCGCCGGCGGGAACGCCTTCGCCGGGCACGACATTAAAAACGCCTGCAGGAATGCCGGCTTCCAATGCAAGCTCGCCGAGACGCAAAGTCGTGAGCGGCGTCTGCTCCGCCGGTTTAACCACAATCGTATTGCCCATCGCCAGCGCCGGCGCAATTTTCCACGCGGCAATCACCAGCGGATAATTCCACGGCAGAATCAAGCCGCAAACGCCGATCGGCTCGCGAAACGTCAAGCTCACGCCGGGAGCGGCAACCGGAATCGTGTTGCCGCCAATTTTATTGATGGCGCCGGCATAAAATTCAAAACAATCGGCGGCGTACGACACGTCGCCGCGCGCGTCACGGATGGGCTTGCCGACATTTTGACTTTCCAAGCGCGCCAGCGCTTCGACGTGCTCGCGCATGAGCATCGCCAAGCGCAGGAGAATTCTCGTGCGTTCACGGCTATTTATTTTTCGCCAAGCGCTTTCACGGAAGGCGCGATGGGCGCTTTGCGCGGCGGCATCAACATCTTCCGAGCCGGCTTCGGCAACAACGGCGAGCGGTTCGCTCGTCGCCGGATTAATAATCGTCGCGGTTCGGCCCGAAAGCGCGGGCACGCGTTTGCCATTGATCAGCAGTTGTTCCTGCTGAATAGTTGCCGTCATGAAAATACTCCTAAGATTGACTCAATTTTAAATTTTCAATTAAAAATTTAAAATTCTTCACTGATAAAATCCGATCACGCGTTGGCTTATCTTACCGGCGATAACGCGCACGAGATCGTTGGTCATGAGATCGGCGGCTTTCGGCTCGCCCGGCGCGTCGAGAAGCTTTTGTTTGTCTTTCGGCAGATCATAAACGCTGCCTTGATACCGTACCCATTGAGCCTTGTCGGAGCTGCTTTCGGAAAAGCTGTCCCCGCCGAGGTAACGTCCGGTGACCACATCCACGATTTGGTAACTGGCAGTAACCTGCACCGTGCGTGAAGTCGTGTATTCGCGAAAATAAATTTTTTCGCGCTTTTCGACCGGCTTGCCCGCGCTGTCTTTAACGGTGTAAACTTTCTCATGCGTTTTTTCCACGAAACTCGGCGAGGTCGTCTCCGCGGAAATTTGCGTGACGGCGCCGGTCACGAAAGAGTGAATCCCTTCCAGCTTGCCGATCGCAACGGCCTGGCTTTCATCCACCACCCCGGCCTGGCTCAATTTGTACTCATCAAAGATTTGGTTGAGATGCTCGCGGTCGATAAACACCGCAAATTTCAGATTGGCGTTGATGCATTTGTTGAGCAACTCATCCGCAAGCAAGTGGGCATATTGATTGTTGTATGAAGTACGATTGCGGAAGGGAAAAATCGCCACACGTTGCAACGCCTTCTCGTAAGCTTGCTGCGCGCGTTTCGCGGCGTCTTTGTAATCCGGCGCAAACTGCATGGCGTTTTCGAACTTTGCCATCGCCTCGCGATAATTCTTGCTAATTTCCAATTGCTCCGCCCAAAGATAATAAGCCTCGGCAAGCTGCCGGTTGGTCGCTGCGGCGTCAGCGGCGTAATTCAAAGCCTGTTCGTATTCGCTGATCGCTTGTGAAAACTGTTGCGCTTGCAGCTCGCGGTTGCCGAGACGCGTGTGAGCTTGCCACAGCTTCTCTTGTGTGTCATGCTGGTAACCGGCGATCGTGACGACGTTCTCGTACTCCGCAATCGCCGGCGCATAATCTCCGTCGGCAAAATGCCGTTCGGCCGTTTCGTAATAATACGCCGCGCCCTTTTCCCGCGCTTGCGCGATGCGGCCGGCGACCTCGATGGTTTGCAAAATGATGCCGTGTTGCTGGAATCGTTTCAAAAACGAGCCGAGCCTTTCATAGCTTTGCACCGCCTCGATCCACTGGGCGTTGGCTTCGCAAGCCTCGGCTTGACCGAACAATTCCTGATACGCCAACGGCGCGATTTTCTGCAAATGGACAAAGGCTTCTTCGTAGTTTGGCTTCTTGTCGAGCGCTTCAAGTTCTTTGCGCGCGGCTTCCGCATAGCGGCCGGATTTTTCGTATTCGAGCGCGCGTTGGTGCGCTTTTTTATGCGCGCAACCGCCGATCAAAAGCGCGGCGCCGCACAAAAGCGCAACGAGCCGACGGGATGCGCTTTTCTGAAATTGCATAGAACACCCTCCTTCCAATAACATAATTTTTCAAAAAGTCATTAGGAAATCCTTTCGTTTGCCTTTTTAGAATTTGATTTTAAATGATGGTAACGCAAAATACACAAATCTCTTAGCAAAGTCAAGACGCAAGTGACAAATGTAGCGCCACCCACCCGTCACTTGAGGCGTTACCAATAGATCATGAAATCAGCTTGACTATCTCTGCAAAAATGCTATTTTTTGAATGAGGCCGGATCATTTTTTAAAAGAAAAAAGGTGCATATCATGCGAATATTCATCTCACAAAATCATGGCCGCCGGCAAATTTTTGTCGTGTCAATCCCGCTCACCATGCTGTTAACTTTCGCCGCCTGCACGATTCACACGCCGGAAATGAAATTCACCGGCGAAAAAACGGCGCTGGAGAATCAGATTCTCGGCACTTACAATCAGGTGCGGGAGGACGTGTGGATGGTGGCTTCGGTGCGCGCGGCCAATCCCGACAGCCAGATCACGCTGTCCGATGAGAAACGCACCGTGCTGACGGCAATTCAAAATCGCGAGTTCAACAAAGATGACGTTGAGGAGTTCGGGCGCAACGGCGCCGTGGGCGAAAATGCCAAAGGTTTTTTGGAAATTCGCCCGCTGCCGCGGCTCGACAATGATCCGAGCTATCGTAAACTCGTGGAAGATATTGTCGCCGAAGAAAATCGCGACCGCCAGATCATCATGCAGCGTATCATGGCCATCAATCCAAGCGTGCAAGCCACGGGCGCGACGGAAGTTGAAAAAGTGTTCGCCAAGCTGAATCGCGACAACGCCAAAGCCGGAGAATGGATTCAACTGCCGGAAGGGGAGTGGATGAAGAAAAAATGATAAAAAATAAAAAAGAAAAACAGAATTGAGATTGAAGCAGAGAAAAATTGCGGCGGCCCGTTTCGGTTGAATGGCGTATAAAACAAAAGGCCGGCTATGCAGCCGGCCTTTGATTGCATGCGAC
>Ga0247727_10007688_pt1 | contig 20383 bp, 14 predicted proteins | sample WisWelCaveWW1625_FD_202498 | JGI IMG/M metagenome (GOLD analysis project Ga0247727, IMG submission 202498) | Biofilm microbial communities from Wishing Well Cave, Virginia, United States - WW16-25 | ecosystem: Environmental > Aquatic > Deep subsurface > Groundwater > Cave microbial mat | place... | reverse complement strand
TGGGCTTCCGTTTAGAGGCCGCCGTTGGTTAGTTTCTTAGTAGGAGGGCTCTTGCTCTTTCCGACGAAGCGTCGCGTGGCGCCGTGGCGACACAATCCCCCTGTAATGAGGAGACTGCTTCGGCAAAGGCTCGCAGTGACATTTGTTCCTTAGCGCGCAAAATTTGCCAGCGCACCCTGCGGGTTAATGAGCGCGGTCAATTCGCTGTATGGCACGAGGACTTTCTGCGGTCCTGCCGCGCCGGGCGCGACCTGGTATGTATCGAAGGTGATGGACAAGCCATCCGGGGCGATGTTCCAATTGCGATAATTTTCCAACGTGGGATTCGCGCCGTCCTTGAACGCGCCGTCGAAGAAGGGTTGTTTGCCGAGTTCGGTTATACAGTAATCCGCAATCGTTTCGAGATAGTTTGAGTTGGGGAGGAACAGATCGCTCAACGTCAGTTCCCGTCCCTGACCTAAATCATAATTCAACGCGGCGCTGATCAAACCGGGATGCGCTGCGCCGTCTGAATAAAAAGCGAAATCGAATTTGAAACTCCATAGATCGCCGATCTGCCCGACCAACGCGTAAGTCACGTCCAGATAACTCCCCGTTGAAAACGGCGTGATGGGCGTCTGCTGAAATCCCTGCCGCCACACATCCACTTCCTTTGAGACGAGATCGTTGAGCCTTTGATTGAAAGCCAGGACGCGCGGATCGTCGCTGCCTGTTAATTGCGGCGTTTGGGCTGTGAGCGTATACGGCGGGTAATCATTGCCCGGGCTTGTCTCGTTGAACGGGATGGAGACTAACGTCACTTGCTGGCTGATGAGCGGCGCGGGTGTCGCAGTCTCTGTGGGCGCGGCGATTGTTGGCGCTGGAATGGTTGGCGTGGGGTCGCTTGCTGAAAATGTCGCGTTACAGGCGAGCATGAAGGATATGGAAATGCTGATGGATAATAGAGTCTGCTTTCGGCGAAGGGATGTCATGCCCATGCTCTCCTATTTGTTTTATCGCAGGAAAACGGATAATGGACCTTGCGGGTTGACAATGGTTTTCAATTCATCATACGGAATCGTTACGATCTGCGCGGGCGCGGCATACGCGGCGACTTGTCCGCGCTCGAAGGTAACGACCAATCCCTCCGGCGTAACGTTCCAGTTGCGGTAATTTTCAAGTGTTGGTCCCGCGCCGACAGTTGTCTCGTCGAAGCCAATCGCGCGCGCGGCTAATTCCTTTGAACAGAATTCCGAAATGAATTCCAGATAATTTGAATCGGCGAGGAATAATTCATGCAGGTTTATGATTCTGCTTTGGGCAAAATCATAATTGAGCGTTCTGATCAAATAGCCCTCGTGCGCCGCGCCGTCCGCGTAGGCCGCGATATCGAACTGGAGACTCCACAGATCGCCGCCCTGATGGATGACGGTATATTTTGCGTCGAAGGAACTCACGGCAATCGCGGGCGGGTCAGGCAAGCCGACCAGTCCAGCCTTGAAGGATTCGATCTCCGCCGCCAGCAACAGGTTGACCGCTTCGTTGAACGAGGTCACGCGCGGGTCGTCGCTGCCGGTCAGTTGCGGGATAAGCGCGGTGATGGTGGAGGGCGGGCTTTGGTTGTTTTCGTTATAGGGAATGGACGTGAGCGTGAGTTTCAGACTTGGCGGCGTGACGGTCGCGGTCCCGGTGGGAGGCGCGCTGGTCGCGGTGGGGTAGCCCACGCTGAAGGTCGCGTCGCAGGCGAGCAGGAAGAGGACAAACAGGCTGATCAGTTTTCGGCGTCGGGTTTTCATTTCGAGAATCTCATCTCCGAGGTTCTGAGATATGGAACGAAAGGGGGGAGAGTTTTGTTTCAGGTTAGATCCGCCGTATTCAACAACTCTTTTAGCGCCAGCAGTTCCTCCCGCGACAAGGTCACCCCTTTGCCCATTTTCCCTCCATCCGCCGACCAGTCGCGGAGGTCGTATTTTGGTTCCCTGTCGTTCCAACTGATCAAGTTGAGTTCCTTCGCCCAGCCGCTGGAAGATTTAGATAGCGCCCCGATCTTTTTGACGATTTCGTATTTGATTTCGGACATGGTTTTTTCTCCTTATTCTCACAACCAAAACCATCCTCGAATAAAACCGCGAATACTCGAATGTGAGTCGCCCACTCGTTTATTCGTTTTGAATTCGTGGACGGTCACTTCCCCTCCACAATCTCGATCTCATCCTCCGTCAACCCATACAACTGATACACCAACTGATCAATCTCCCCCTCCCACTTAGACGTATCCGCCTGCCCCGCAGGATTGGCACGCTTCGCCGCCAGTATGCGCTCTACAAGTTTGATGAAAGGTTTCTGGTCTTCATCAGAAATTTTCTTAATTGGAATTTCCGAGAGTGGCTTTTGATACAACTCTAAAGATTCGCCCTTTCTTTTACCGCGATGATAAAGCCATAGGTAGTATAGTTTTGAGTTAAGGAGCGCTAAAATGTATTTCAAAGATATTGCGCTGTCTTTTTGTGAAATATAGTAAACATCGGCACTTGCATACCAAGGAACTTCGTTGTAGCCGAAGATGTTGCTTGGACTTCTCTGTGGAGCCACGATCTTTGGGGAGTCGAAAACGCTTTGGTCCCTTGCATATGAAATACAATAATACTTTCCTTCTTTGAAAGCAGATGCGATCATCACATAAGAAATATGCTTAGTGTTGTTTAGGAAATCGTCGTAGTCTTTTTCGGTAATAACACCTGTTCCGCTTCGAGTATTTCTATTAATTAGAATGCTTTTATATTTCCTGAAATGTTTGAGAAAAGCAGGGTCAATCTTGTAAGCACTCTTACTTGTATAGTAAATTAATCTTTCTTTTGAAGTTTCATTTGTTGTCCATTTAGATATGTCGGAGTTCTTGAACCAAGGTTTCAAAATGGTTTCTGAAGTTGGGTTTATATTTTTTATTTCTTCTTTTGACAGCACAAAAATCCCATCGCCTATCTCGCCTTTTGTTCTATAAATTTCGATGTGTTTATTGGAAAGCTTGTCTGCGCCTGTCACTATTCCCTGTATAACATCGCAGTACATTTCGAGAGCGTTTGAGTTTTCTCTGACTTTTATTAGGATTTGGGGAACGAAATCCTTTGATGTAGCTGCTGTGCCTTTTGGGCGAATATAGCAATCCTCGCCGTCAAATAAATCTGTTTGCAGTATGGTGTGATATGTAGTTTCGCTATCGTTTCCGTTGAGAATATTATTTAGCAATTCTGGTGTGGCAATATTTTTTCTTGCAACAACGCTGGTTTGTGCAACTATATTAGGGCGATACCCCTTTTGAAGTAGGGTGACCATATTGTGTTGGCCAAGTGCTGATTCAAATATTTTAAACTCATTAAAATTTACCAATCTTATGATTGACGACCTGTTTTTGATATCCCTTCGCAGTTTGTCAGCATAAGTTGCTGTAGGGAAATAATTAGTCGTAATAAAACAAATAGATGAGTTTTCTTTGCTTATATTTAAGGCTAGGTGGAAAAAGAAATAAAATATATCCATTCGTCTTTGATGAAATTTGCCAAGCTTTCCCCTTCTTATTATTTGAAACAAAGCGTTATATCCCTTTTGCCCAATATAAGGTGGATTTGCGATAACTATATCGAATCCATTTTTGTGATGAAATACCTCGGAGAAACTAAATTCGAAATCAAAATCAACAGCATATCCGAGACTTCGTGCTGAGGTTTCAAAAGCCTTTCTAATCTCCTGGTCAATTTGAGCTTTCAATTTCATTTTTTCAGAATAACGTGTCTCGTCAAAGTATTGACTTTTTAGGTTTTCTATTTCATCCAATCTTTTTGACTTAAACGGGAATCCCACAAGCGAGTTGCCACACACAATCTTGTAGTCTAAGTTGGGCAAAGGCTTGATGTTTTGAATATCATCTTCATCCACAATCAGCGAAAGCCACAGGCGCAGTTTGGCAATTTCCACCGCGCCCGCGTCAATATCCACGCCGTAGAGCGAGTTTTCAATGCACTCGCGCTTGAATCTGTAGGCTGAGACTTCCGAAGTCTTCGAGACTTCGGAAGTCTGTTTGAAGATAGCCAACGTTTGCCGCGCCCGCACGATTTCGCTCATCATGCCCACAGGGAAGGCGCCGCTCCCAACCGCAGGGTCACATACTTTAATGGCAGCCAGCTTCTCATCAATGAGAGCGGCGTTTTCTCGAATCGACTCGGGAGTTTTGTACGAGTAGGCATCTGTCTCTCTGCCCGTCGTCTCCACGCGTTCTTCGTTCTCGCGCCAGTTCTCGCCGTGCTGGATGAGCAGGGCAATCTCTTCCTTTGCGATTTCCGCCATCGGACGGTGTTCCACGCTCAAATCCATTTGCCCGCCCTTTGCCGCGTTGCCGAACATGTCGAACTGGTCAGCGCCCAGGCTTTGATAGACCACATTCGGATTCAATTCCGAATATAGATAATTGATCAGGCTCTGCTGGCACATGTAATGGACGATTTCGCGCGGGGTGTAATACACGCCATATTGCTTGTTGAACTTGCTTTCATCGCCCTTCTTGCCGCTCTTGAGCGCCTTCAAAAACTCATCGTAATTATCGGGGCGGATGGCGTTGAACTTTTCATACGCCTTGCCGAGCAGTTCGGGGTCAATCGCTACTTCCTTTTCAAACGGCTCATCTTCCTTCACCGTAAAGTTATACAGGTCGAACACATCCAGAATGCCATCGCCCTCATCAGTGGATGTCATTGCGAGCGCACTTTGCGAAGCAATCTCCTTGCCACGGGATTGCTTCGGGCTACGCCCTCGCAATGACATACCTTTATTCGAGAACAACTCATTCGGCAAAAGTATCTCCGTCTTCACCCAATCGTAATTATTCATCGGGTCGAACAGACCGCCATTCAGGAACGGGATCTTGCAATCGAAGAGTTTGTAATAATGATCGTCGTGACTGCGGTCAATGCGCAGGGCTTCGTAAAACAGCGGTTCCAGAATATCGTTGAAGAAATTCTTTTTCTCGTTCTGGCTCTTCGTAAATAATTCACGCAGGAAGGTCTTCGAGCCATCCCCCCACTTCAACTCCTTCGGGACTCCAAACCAGCCCTTCTTTTGCAGATAATACAGGAAGACGATCTGACCGAGCAGCTTCTTCGCCAAATCCACCGTATTGATGCCCTTGCGCTCAAAATCGGACCTCGTAGCTGGGTTCGCTTTAACGGCTTTATCCAATGCCTCTTTGGCGCCGATGAACAACTCACGATACTTCTCGAAGAATTCCTTCGTTACCTTCTCGATGTTGAAGGCTTCTTCCAGTTTCGCCAGTGTGGGGTTATTGTCCGTATCCTGCATGATCGGCACAAACTGAGTCTGCGCCGTATGACTCTTTTCATTTGCACCCACCAAAAACGACCAGCGCTTCGCGGGCGTAAACTCATCGACAACCTTCATCCCGCCTTTGTCAGTTGCTTCTAATCTAACATCCAACTTGACCAGCGAAAAACGCCAATCCTCCCCATTGGGCGATACAAAGGCGACCAATGCCGCATCTTTATCCGAGTCAGTGCCATACTTGCCCTGCAAATAGCCCGCAATGAAATTTCTCTGCATCGAACGCGCCCGCTCAATCGAAGTCTCGCGCTTCAAATGGACGATGAGGATATCGATCCTTTTTTCTTCACTGTCTTCATACTTCCCAAGCCGTTCATATTTGACAATGTAATCTTTATACGAGTCGGGAATGTATTTCCCTGTGTAGGTGAACTCACCGCGATCATATTTGTTCAAAAGATTGCCAATGAATGTAATAAACAGTCCCCTTCCAAAAGGCGATTCAAAAGTTTCTCTTACGAGATCAATGGCTTGTTGTTTGCTCATACGATACTCCAGACCTGACAGGTTTCAGCGTAGCGCGAGTCCGTCGTAACTCCTGCGTGGACAATGATTCTCGTTAACCGTGGTTCTGTGAAAACCTGTCAGGTCTCTTTACCCAAGATACATCGATAAAATTACTTCACGCTTCCCTGCTGCTCTCGGGTTATCTTCCACATAATGACTTTCCAATAGACCCGTAGGAATTTTCGATTGAAGCACAGCTAATACCTTGAATGGGTTTGCCATATCAGACTTCATATCATTCAACGCCTTAAGCGCAACCTTTGTGGTTTGCTTGGGCAAGCCGCCTTCTTCCAATTGCGACATCACCTTCTTCACGTATTCTTCCTGCTCGTCCGTTAACTGCTTGGTGTTTTTGAATACAGCCTTCAGGATTTTCAACATCCTGACGCCGCTGTCCCTGCCTTTACGGGTTTGCGGCTCCATTGCGCCATCTGTCGTCGCGTTGATAAAGGCTTCCTTGTTTTTATCCAGCAACTCAAAATAGGATTCTGGCAGTTTCTTCCGCTGCTCATCCTTTTCGCTTTCCAGGGCTTCGGCGGCGCTAATAAAGTCCAATTCCCTGGCATCAAGATTATTTCCCGCGATGAAAAACTTTTGCACCTTCCCTTTTCGGAAATAGGTGATAAGGAAATCTAATGTCATTGCGAGCGCGCTTTGCGAAACAACACCTGCACTTGCGCCAGGTGCAAGTGTCTCCTCGTTATTGGGGGACTGCTTCGCCCACTCGCTACGCTCGGGGCTCGCAGTGACATGCAATTGTTTTCCCGACCTTGCCTTTCTCGGTAGCCTCTTGATTTTCTCAAACAAGTCTTCGTCATTGTCACGAATATCTTTGATGAGCGTTAGATACTTCAATTCGCTTGTTTCGGCTTCGTCTTCACCTGTGATCGTTTTCCTGGAAATTAACCGATTAAAGAGTTCATGCGAGCCAATTGGTTCGCCGTCAGTTAATAGGGCAGCGTCGCCACCAAGTAGCGTCAGGAAGGCGTTAATTTTTGCTTCCGCTGCTTCCCTCAATTTCAGTTCATTGTTTGACTGCACGGTGGGGAAGAAGTTAAATGTGTAAATCGTATCGAACTTTGTATCCACGCGGTTGATACGTCCCACGCGCTGCATCAACCGCGTCGGATTCCACGGAATGTCATAATTGATGACTACATTCGAGCGGTGAAGATTTACACCTTCCGAAAGTACTTCTGTCGAAATCAAAATTCGATATTTATCTTCCTGCTTTTTCGCCTTTGCATCGAAGTTCCTGATCACGACTTCACGCGTCCCTTCGCCAGAACCACCAGTAAAACAGATGGCATGGTCTTTATGCGCCTTATTGACCTCCGACATGAGGTATTCGGCAGTCTCTTTTGATTCGGTGAACACGATCAATTTGTTACTCTTCAAGAGTTTGTTCTTGGAAAGTTGGCTAAGGAAAGCCAGTAATTTTGGATCTCTCTCAACCTTCAACCAGAGTTTTTGCACATTCTTGAGGATAGAGAGATCGCTTTGCAGATGGGTCAAGAACTCAGGCTTGAACTCACTACTTTTGAACTTATCGGCTTTTCCTTCATCGATTAATCTCTGTACGGATTCGTCATCATCGTTTTCGAGATATTCAAAAATTTTATTTATATGTTTCTTGCTGGTATAAACATTCCCCTTTTCAAATTCTTTGATAAACAAATCATAGGAATTGATAAACCTGCCGACTGAATTTCGGAATGCAAAAAAACTGCTCTCGAGCCTCTTGATAAGCAGGATCTTCATGAATTTGCCCATGTTCTTTTGTGCCGTTTCTTCAAGCTGATCGAGTGGTTTTTTCAAATACAGCAGAGGTGTATAACGCGCATAAGTGAATTCCTGGGCTAGCATATCCATTGTCGTATTGAAAATCTTGTCTTCTTCGTCGTTCAATTCATAGAATAATGGCTCTGGTGCAGCAACATCAGGAAAACGCAGATTTTGCTTGTTGAGATCATTACCATAGTATTTGACGATTTCAGTTCTGGTCCTTCGCACCATCAAATATTTGAGAACTTTCTCGCGTATCTCTTTGGAATTCTCTTTGACAACTCTGAGATATTCCTCGTTGTCTCTTTGTCGATCCAGTCCTTTCAGGTTTTTTGCCAATCCGCTAAAGAAAGCATTGAGGTCAGGTAAATTAGGGATGGTGCTTTTCTTTGAGTTTTGAAACAACTTGATCTCGCTCAAGATGTCCCAGGGTGAATTGTTATACGGAGTTGCCGTCACCAAGATCACTCGCTTACCGCGGCAAATCTCGGCAAGCTTTTCGTAGGTCATATTCGTTTCGGTCCGAAAGCGATGGGCTTCATCAATGATGATGTTCGTGTAGTTATCTGTTCCTCTTTCCAGAATATCATCAAGCTTTCCAATAGATTCAAAATCTGCGGCAACTCTGAAATCTGAAAAGGCATTCCGCCATGAACCTGGATTGTCTGGATCAAGCAGTACAGGCGGCGCGATTACCAAGGTTCTCCCGTCTAACTGTCCAGCGAGCAAAGTTGAAATATAGGTTTTTCCCAGTCCCACTACATCTGCAATAAATACGCCGCCGTATTCCTCCAATATTTTCTTGGCATTAAGTACAGCTTGCTCTTGATATTCCAATTTCATGAAATTTTCTGGAAGATAACTCGCAAAAACTTCGTCTGTTTGGCTTAGTTCATCTTTAAAGTATTCGTATAAGAGTTTTAGGTAAAGCTGATAAGGAGTAATATCCTGATTGAGCCAGGTTTTTGTGTTGATTGTTTCGATGTATTTTTCGCTGACGTCAACGGCATCTTTCCATAACTCTTCAAACTTACTTCTGGCAAAGTTGTAATCAGCGCTGTTCTTGAGTTCTACATTGAATTCAAGGTTGTCTGCCAGCCCCGATTGGGTCAAATTGCTTGAGCCAGTGATTACCCTGCCTACATCACGGTCACCTTCGTTAAAAGTGACAACATAAACTTTGGCATGAATATTTTGAGATGGGTACGCCTTGATCTCTAACTTCTGGCTTCTAATCCACTCAATGAATTTAACGACTCCCCGTTCAACATATTCGCTATCTGGCGAAGTTTCAAGTTCTTTGGCCACCTGATTTTCAACAACCTGCTTGGCTTCGGCATGCGAAAAAACAAGTTCTAGTTGTTTTCCATCCTTGGCGCTTTCAAGTAAATCATAGGTCTTTCTATCTGTGCTAATGCCAACGAGAATTCTTATCTTTTCAGTCTTCTCCAAAGCAGGGTAAATTGCATAAAACCCGCTGGTGAAGAAATATCCCACGAGAGCATCAAAGTAGCGTGCGTCTTTGATTAAGACATTGAACCTGTCTTTCAGGCTCTGTCCATTTTCGTTTGTAATGAAGGTGAGGTCGGTTGTCATGGATAATTTCATCAAACGGCCTATCTCGAACATCGGATTCCGATGTCGCAAGCATACAGCCAAAATCCCCTGCGCGCAAGCGCCAAAGTGTTTCAGGTTGCAGGGATGGCTGTGAATTCCTTATGATCCTGTCAACTGCTTCAATATCTCCAGGGCTTCGCGTTTGCCTCCATATCCATTCTCGCCGCCGGGTTTTCATTTCAAGCATTCCCTCTCTGGCGTTCCGAGGCATAGAACGAGGAGATCGAGGTTTTGTTTCAATATTGAAAAATCACGCTTGCAAATTCAATGCGAACGCATTAGAATAACTTTGAACGGTATCGTAAAACCTGGTGACTCTGGTCACTTGTAGAGTGTCCTAGCTGTTCCTGAAATGGAACGGGAACCAGAAATCAGACTGAAATCAAAGCCCAGGATGAGCCGTTCATAAAATCCCTCACAAGAGGGATTTGTTATTTCCATCTCATCCGCAAGATCCGTGTATGAAGGGTTGTAAATCAAGGCTTTTGAAAACTCATGCAGAAATTCCCTGGTTGACGTTTCCCCTCGAACTGATTATTATTAAATCGTAAAAGCCCTGCGGCTTCTCCCGCCCTGCGAAAGGTCGCCAATTGTGGCGGCCCCGCCCCCGTCTGGAAGCGATGACGGATCGGCTAGCAGGGCGGGTTGCTTTAATGATATTCGATCAACTCCACGAGTTTTCCCTGAATCTTTTCATACGCATCCGATTCGCCGCGCGTATCGCGCCGAAAGACGGCGCCAGCCACGAGATCGGCAATTTGAATCAGGGGTTCGCTTTTCGAACGCTTGGTCAACACACGGTTGAAACGACGCGGGATGTTGCGTATTTTCATATATCGTCGGAATTCGAGCGGCAGATCCGGCTCTCCGCCGAACTCATCGAGAATCAAGGTCGCCCCTTCGCGCATGCCCGCAGGGATGGCTTCCAGTAATTCCATAACAAAAAACAAATAGAAATTCAATCGCGGTATCGTCTCGTAAATCTTGGGTAGGACTGTTTTGTCTACAATGATCGCCCATGCCGAAAAATCCGCCTTGCTTAACCTCATTCAGCATTTCGCGCAAGCCCTGGGGATCGGCAGTGGCAATAACGGCAACCACAAAATAACGCGAAGCGCCCTTGCTGAAGTTAAAACTCACATCACCCGATTCGTCGCCTGCAAAAGTAAGTGTAATCATCCGTTAACTCCATTTGGACTTGCGGTTTCTCCAAAGATTTTGCCAAGCATACAACCAACTTCCCCGCCGCGCAAGCGAAAACTCTATGAGCCAATTAATTCCTTCAAAATCTCCAATGCCTCCTGTTTGCCGCCGTAGCCGTTCTCGCCGCCGGGTCCCACGCATGAGGGACAGCCGTCCGCGCAGGCACATTCGCTGACGAGTTCATACGCGCGGGCGATCAAGTCATCGTGCATTTCAAAGAGTTTTTCGCTGAAGCCGATGCCTGCCGGAATTGAATCGTATATCACAACGGTCGGTCCGCCGAAGGTTTTGTTTTCAACGGGTTCGACGTGGGTTCCCAGATCGGATGAGTCGCACATGAGGAATAGCGGCGCGAGATTTCCCAACACATACGCGAGTCCGGCGAGTCCGCTTCTCATGCGGACGTTCGCTTCCGCTTTGTGGTGGCAGGACGGACATAACGTCGTCAGATTTTCCAAACGATTCGCTTCGTTATGTGCGGGGTCTGGAGACCCCGCACGAACAAACGCCTTGAATGGAATCTTGTGATGAACATCGTGCTGGCGCGTGGACTCTACCGCGCCGCAGACCTGGCACGTATAGTTATCGCGCGCGCGGACGCGGTCGCGGATTTTGTTCCAGTCGGGTCCGTAATCGTTCGGGTCGTTGGTCCAGGCTCCGGCGTCGCGCAGACGCGTTACGGTTTCTTCGGAGAGGGTAAGCCAGTAGCCGGTGGTCTGCAATTCGGAGGGCGGCAAGTCCAATGGTTCTTCGCCAAGATTCTCGTGCGTATACCAGCGGCGTTTGCGAAAGCCTGAAATGTAAGCGGTAATTTGTAATTCACCCCATGATTTGCTTTGTTGCGTGGAGCGTGTTGCATCGGTCTGATTGACGGATAGAAGATCAACGTTTGTTTGTCGCAACGGTTCGGTGTAATAGTCGCTGGCGATGGGTTTGAGGCGCGCGATATGTTGATCGAGATTTAATTCTTCGACAAAATATTGCTGCGCTTCGTGGAGATAGATCGCGCCGGGGTGAGTCAGCCAGGTCGCGCTTTCGCCGTCAACGATGCCGATGGTCTGCGGTTGATCATCGAGGACGGTTTGTAAAACAAAACTTTGCGGCGAGGCGGAGCGCAATGAAATATTTGCGGCGGGATATTGATCCGCCATCCAGAAATATTTTTCCTGCGAGAGATGGGCTTCGTTGTTCTCGACTAAAAAATTCAGATATTCTTCAATGGTTTGCGCGGAGATCTTCCCAAAGCCTTCGTCCTTTTGAAACGGCAGTTCAAACATCGCGCAACGCAAATGTTCGAGCAATATCAAGAGATGATCGGGATTGATCAACGCCTGTTCGGGCGAACGCTCGAAGAAATATTCGGGATGATGCGCGAGGAATTGATCTATTGGATTTGCGGACGCGACCAGCACGCTGACGGCGGACTCAAGCCCGCGTCCCGCGCGACCCGCCTGCTGTCGCGCGGAAGCGACGGTGCCCGGATAGCCGACGAGGATCGCCGCGCCCAATCCGCCGATGTCAATGCCTAGTTCCAACGCGTTGGTGGCGACGACGGTTTTGACTGTGCCGTCGCGGAGTCCTTTTTCGATTTCTCTTCGTTGGGAGGGGAGGTAACCGGAACGATAACCCCTTATGGAGGATTGGAGAATTGGAGAATTGGCTTTTGGTAATTGGTAATTAGTAATTTCAGATTCGGCTTGTGTATTTTGTTGAAGATATGTCAATATGATCTCAACGCTTCTTCTCGAACGGGCGAAGACGACGGATTGAATATCGTGTTTGAGTAAATCCTGGGCGAGGCGCACGCCTTCGAGCAGGGATGATTTTCGCAAGCCGAGGGAGGCGTCCACGAGGGGCGGGTTGTAGAGGATGAAGTGACGCGGTCCGCGCGCGGAGCCGTCGTTGTCAATTAATGCGACGGGTTCTTCGATTAATTTTTCCGCGAGTTCCTTTGGGTTGCCGATGGTCGCGGAAGCCAGAATGAATTTTGGTTTACTTCCATAAAAATTTGCGACGCGTTTGAGTCTGCGGATCACATTGGCGACGTGCGAACCGAAGACGCCGCGATAAGTGTGCGCTTCGTCTATCACGACGTATTTTAGATTCGTGAAAAACTCCAGCCAGTTGGTGTGATGCGGGAGGATGCCGGTGTGGAGCATGTCTGGGTTGGTGAGGAGGAGATTGGCGGTCTGCCTGATTTTGGAACGGGATGAGGCTGGCGTATCGCCGTCGTAGATGGAGGCGGTTGGTAATTGGTAATTGGTAAATGAGGATTGGAGACTGGAGACTTGTCCTGAGCTCGGTCGAAGGATTAGAGATTGGAGATTGGAGAATTGATCCTGGGTTAAGGCTTTGGTGGGGAAGAGATATAACGCGCGGGCGTTTGCATCTTGAAGTAACTCAGCAATAACAGGGATGTTATAGGCAAGCGTTTTTCCGCTCGCGGTGCCGGTGGCGAGGATGATGTTTTCGTTCGATTGCGCGCGCGTCCAGGCTTCGAGTTGGTGGGAGTAGAGGGAATGAATCCCGGCGGCGATCAAGGTTTGGGAAAGAGGAGCAGGCAGACCCGTCGGGAAGGGATGCGTTTGCGCGGGGCGGGAAGGCAGAGTCCGCCAGTCAAAAAGATTGGGGGCGGTGTCCGGGTCGCGTTTCCAGAAATCCAGAAGAGAATGGATGGACATGCGTTGATTATATAACGCTAAAACAAAAAACTTCGGAAGTCTCTGAGACTTCCGAAGTTTGAGTATATGATATCTGGATGTTAATCGTCGCGCCTGCCGCCGACGAGCATGACGTAGTAGAGCAATTGCAAAATAGCGGTGACGAGACCCGCGACGTAGGTGAGCGCGGCGGCGTTCAGGACTTGATTGACGCCGCGCATTTCCTCCTCGGAGCGGATGATGCCGGTATCGGCGAGGAGGCGCTTGGCGCGGGCGGAGGCGTCGAATTCAACGGGGAGCGTGGCGAGGGCGAAGACCGCGCCGCCCGCGAAGAAGAGCACGCCGATCCATGCCAGGCTGGTCCATTGTAATATCAAACCAGCCACGATAAGGATCCAGCCGAGGTTGGAGCCGATGTTGACCATTGGCACGAGCGCGGAACGGAACTTCAATGGGAGGTATTCCTCGGCGTCCTGCATGGCATGTCCCATTTCATGCGCGGCGATGGCGATGGCCGCGACGGACGGAACGTTGGCGACGCCGGGGGAAAGATAGAGGGTTTTATCCTGCGGGTTGTAGTGATCGGTTAAATTGCCGCCGATGCCAAGCACGCGCACATTGCGAAGGTTGGCGTTGCCCGCCATGCTGTGATAAGGCGCGCGGGCGATCAATTGTTGCGCGGCTTGCGCGCCGGTGAGACCGCTGTTGGAGCGGACCTGGCTCCATTTGTTGTAGGCATGGCGCACATACCAGGATGCGATGCCCATCAAAATCAGGGATGGGATTGCGACAAAGATGAAATAGGTTGGGTCAAAGAAAAACATGGTTCCTTCCTTTCAACTAACAATATGTCGGGCGGACGTTAGAGAACATCCGCTTAATCGTATCTACGGAATTCAATCGTTTGAGTCGCTAACCCGACGGCGGGACGCCGTCAGGAGCGGATCGCAAATCATGGAACAATGACGGCGGGCGTACTCGTCGGCTGTGAGGTGGGGATGGGCGTTTGATTGAGGATCGCCAGCAGGGTTTCCACGGCGGCGTCGAGTTGCGGATCGCGTTCCGCATCGTGATCTTCAGCCGTCATGATTACGTAAACGTCGGGGCTCAAACCGACATCCTCGATGAGACGCTGGTTGGGAGTGAGCCATTGCGCTTTGGTGATTCCCACCGCGCCCTGGTTTGAAAGCGGGTTCAAGCTTTGCACGGAGCCTTTGCCGTACGTTGTGACGCCGACCAGTTTGGCGCGTCCGTAATCCTGCAACGCGCCCGCCACAATTTCGGAGGCGGAAGCCGAGCCTTCGTTGACCAGCACGACCATGGGGATATCCACGGCGAGTCCGTTGCCGATGGATTTATTCTCCTCCGTGTGTCCGTCGCCGTATTTTTCGTACACGATCATCTGGTCTGCGGGCAGGAACTCGGAGGCGACCGCGATGCCTTGATAGAGATACCCGCCGCCGTTATAACGCAGGTCGAGGATCAGGCCTTTCGGGTTTTGGGCGATCATTTCTTCGAGCGCTTTGCGTAATTCCTCGTCGGCGGTGTCGCCGAAGGTGTTCAACTGTACGTAGGCGATGCCGTCGTCGCGCATCTCATATTCCACTAGCGGAGTGACGATCCTGGCGCGCGTGATGATCACGTCAAAGGAACGTTCTTCGCCCTTGCGGAGGATCGTCAATGTGACGTCTGTGCCTGCGGGACCCATCACCTGCTCGCGCGCCTCCTCGGGCGAAACGCCGGTCATGTCCTGGCCGTTGATGGCGATCACCATATCGCCCGGGCGCAAGCCCGCTTTGGCGGCGGGCGAATCCTTGATCGGGCTGATGATGGTCAGGTATTCCCCGTCGAGGTCAACGTACGCGCCGATGCCTTCGTAATCCCTGCCGTTCAAATACTCGTCGCGTTGTTTTAATCCCTCGGCTGTTTCATAATAATTAAGACCCACGTCGAGGGTCTGCAACATGCCGTTGATCGCGCCTTCCATGAGTTTGACGTCGTCCACGGGCTGGTCAACGTATTGTTCGTGGATGATGGTCCACGCTTCCCAGAACGGCGCGAAGGCGGTCTGAAGTTCGGGGGGCGTCGCGCTTTGTTGTTCCGCTGAGACTGTCGGCGGCGGCGCGAGCGGGATTACAACCGGCTCCAAAACCGGATCGCTGAACGGCAATTGCAGGCTGTCGGCAGGTATAAGATGCCCGACGACGAAGCCTCCGGCAAACCCGCCCGAAAGCAGGATGACTGACGCAAAAAGTCCAAGAAAAATTTTGACAGCTTTATTCACGATACCTCCGAGTTGTGCGGCAGTCACGTTGAACGTGACTGCAACCTAAAGATACTACGCCGTGATTAATCTACGCTGAATCAATTATTGAGATTGCGTTGGAACGATGTAAGCGAATTGTAGAACCAGCCGCGCGCGCTGGCGTACAGCGCGAAGTTCGAGCCGACGATGAGGGCGATGAAGATCAAGGATCCGATGAGGGTGCGGTCTGCTTCCATGTTTAACTCCATTCGTAATGCGGGATTTACCTCGCTCACGGGTTGCGGAATAAATTCCGCGCTACGCGTCGCCCAACAAAACCGGCAGATGATTCCAGTCGGTGAAGACTCCGCTGGCGTCGGCAGTCGGCTCATCGGTTCCATACAACAGACTCGCCATGCCCGCTTCGAGCGCGGCGCGCGTGGTGCGCGGCAGGTCGTCAATCATCACGCATTTGCGCGGATCGGGTTCGTCGGCAAGTTCCTGCGCGACGGCAAACGATTCGGGCATCGGTTTGCAATACGGCGCGATAGCGTTGACGTCCACAATCGTTTCGAAGAGATCGTCGAGTTGAAGCGCGGCGAGGACGCGTCGGGCGTGGGGAACGTCCGCGTTGGTGAAGATCAGTTTGCGGCCGGGTAATGAAGCGATGATCTCGCGTTGAGTCACATCCGGCGTGAGGTAATCCTTCAAGGGTAGATCATGCACAAAGGCGAGGAAGTCCTGCGCGTCCACGCCATGACGCGCCTGCAAGCCGCGCAGCGTCGAGCCGTACATTTTGAAATATTGCTCGCGCAAAACCGGCGCGTCTTTTTCAGGCAGACCCATGCGCTCACGCATATAAAGATTTATGCGCTCCTTGATCGCCGGCCACAAGCCGGTGGAGTTGGGATAGAGCGTGTCGTCGAGGTCGAAGAAGAGGGTTGTGAATCGCATGAGGCGATTATATAATACCCGTGGTCGAAATGCGCGCATTTCGACCGCGCTGGGTATAATCGTGACATGCCCATTCGATTATTATCCTCCGAAGTCGCCTCGCAGATCGCCGCCGGGGAGGTGATTGAACGTCCCGCGTCGGTCGTCAAAGAGTTGCTGGAAAATTCACTGGACGCCGGCGCGCGCATGATCACGATCACGATTGAGGAGGCGGGGAAAAAATTGATCGAAGTCGCGGACGACGGATCGGGCATCCCCTCCGACGAATTGGAACTCGCTGTTTCGCGTCACGCGACCTCGAAACTGATCCGCTCCGAGGATCTTTTTTCCATCTCCACGCTCGGGTTCCGCGGCGAAGCGCTGGCTTCGATTGGCTCCGTTTCGCGCATGACGATTACCGCGCGCGTGGAAAAAGAAAAAGAGGGCGCGCGCCTGAAAGTGGAGGGCGGTAAATCTGGCAAGCCGACTAAAGTCGGCGCTACGGTTGGCACGACCGTGCGCGTGGAGAATTTGTTTTACAACGTCCCGGCGCGTTTGAAATTCCTGAAAGCGGACGTGACCGAACGCCGCGCGATTGATTCGCTGGTCACGCGTTACGCGCTGGCGTATCCCGATAGACGTTTCAAATTATCCGAAGGTAAAAACGCGACTCTGCAAACCTCGGGCGACGGCGACCGGCGATCCATTCTCGCGTCGCTGTACGGCGTGGATGTGGCGAAGCAAATGCTCGAAGTTACGATGGAAGAAGACGGATACCGATTGACAGGTTTTGTGAGTCCAACTTCGCTCACGCGCTCGAATCGCAAAGAGATCACCTTCTTCATCAACGGTCGCTGGGCGCATGACATCTCGCTCAACACGGCTCTCTTGCAGGCATATCACACATTATTGATGGTGGGACGTTATCCCTTGACGGCGCTGTTGCTTCAGATCGATCCCGAAGAGGTGGACGTGAACGTGCATCCTGCCAAAGCCGAAGTGCGTTTCAGGGAGCAGGATAAAGTCTTTAGTTTTGTGCAACGCTCCGTGCGGAAGGCTTTGCTGGCGTATTCGCCGATCCCCAACGTCGCGCCGAGTTTGTGGGGTACGACGCGGACCGCATCCGCGCCATCTGATTCAAGATCGTCAGTTGGGTTGGATTGGGCGATTGGGCATGATGAGGCAGTGAGCAGTGATCAGTTATCAGTGGGTAGTGAAGCGGGGGAAAGTAACCAGTCATCAGTCGTCGGTACGCAGCACGCAGCAGGCAGTAACGCTCAACGGTCCTTTGAACGAATCCCATTAATGAGACTCATCGGTCAAATCGGCGCGACGTATCTCGTCGCCGAAGGTCCTGATGGGTTATATCTTGTGGATCAACACGCCGCGCATGAGCGAGTCTTGTTTGAAAAGTTAATGGCCCTTCGACAGGCTCAGGACGGCGCGCAACGCGAGATCAACAAGATACCGTCGCAGTCATTGCTCACCCCCGCCATAGTTACCGTCCCGCCTCAATCCGCCCAATTACTAATTACCCAATTACCTCTTTTGCAACACTTCGGCTTCGACGTGGAGGAGTTTGGTCCGAACACGTTTCAAGTCCGCGCCATGCCGACTCTTTTCATGGGCAGCGATCCGTCCGCGGCGTTGCGCGCGCTGGTCGAGGATTTTGAGGAGGACGAAGCGCCGTTGCAAAACGAAATCGAGAAAAAATTGGCGGCGCGCGTTTGCAAGCGACTGGCTGTAAAAGCGGGGCAGGTTTTATCCAACGAGGAACAACGCGCGCTCCTCACCGATCTCGAAGCCTGCGATTCGCCGCGCACCTGTCCGCATGGCCGACCGACAATGATTCATCTTTCGGTGGATATGCTTGAGCGTCAATTCGGGAGGCGCGGAGCTCGTTAGTGATATGCAAAGAACTATGGAAGAGATTAATGAGAAGTGGATGATGGGTATGATGAAAAATTGGTAAGTTGAGGCATCCAATGAAATTAAAAAATATCCGTATCCTACTTTTGATCATTTTGTCTGCTTCATGTAGTAGCAGAGAGACGACGACAATTGGGTCCATGCCAGTAGCATCTGTGACAGTAGTTATTCCAAGTTTGGCTCCAACCTTGCGTTCAACCAAGACGCCGACTTCAACTGCGACTCCAACTTCAACATTTTTGCCAATCGAGACTATATCGGTCGCAACACTGAATGCTGTTTCAACATTGGATGCTATCCGCCTTGATTTGATAAACAAGTTTCCCGAATTACAAGAATATTCTACCAGTTGTTTCGTGACAAGTTGCTATGGTGTGGAAGCTTCGCCTAACGGACGTTGGATGATTTTCACTAATGGAAATACCATAGAACTATATCGCGCAGATGGCGAAAAGGTGGGAAAATATTCTTTCTATGATATCTACGGCTTTCTTATTGGTTTTTATGAAGGCTACGTTGAGGCAGTTCACTGGGCAAAAGATGGGAGATATTTATATATATCTGCTACCCCCGGCGGCGATGGAGGTCCTGAACCATATTTCCGATACAGAAGCGCGCTTGTGCGCGTCAATTTGGAGAATGGCACATGGAGGGATGTGAATGTTTCCGGATCATTTGAATTTTCCCCAAATGATAAATTCATTATTTATAGCAACAGTAAAGGTCGCGTTAATCTTAGAGACATACAAACAGGTATGGAGCGGGCATATTTTGCACCTGAGAAATATTTCTACTTTGGGGAATATGTTTGGGCCTCTGGTGGTGAGAAAGTCATTTTTGTTGCTTCCCCTGAAAGTTGGGAGTCTGAGGATAGCACGTTTGGTTTGTTAATGATTGACGTTGAAAGTGGAGTACTTCTTGATCTTTACGAATCACTCTTTCCTTTTTATTACCCAATTAGTTGGGAAGAAGAGGATAAAGTGACACTAAATAAATTTCAGGAATATGGCGAGTGGGTATTACACTTGTCAACAACCCAGCCGACCATAAGTCCCTAAAGTGGGGGTAATAAAAAGCGCGCCGCAAATATAGGCGCGCTCGTAGTTCCAAAATCGCTTCAACCTTCATTGCGCGGCATCGTGCGCGCGACGCGGGGGAAATGGATCGTGAATGAAGTCCCCACGCCCATCTTGCTCTTGACTTCGATGCGCCCGTTGTGTCCCTGCACGATCTGTTTGCAGATCGAAAGTCCCAGCCCGGTGCCGGAGGCTTTGCCTTCATGTTCTTTCACGCGATAGAATTTCTCGAACAGGTGGGAAATCGAATCTTCGGGGATGCCGAGTCCCGTATCCTGGATGGTCATGCTGAGGTCGGCGTCCGTGAAATTACCAGTGATGATCACCGATCCGTTTTGGCGGTTGTATTTGATGGCGTTGCTCATCAGGTTAAGCAACACCTGTTTGATCTTGTCGCGGTCGGCTTCGAGCAGGGGCATATCGTGAGGCACGTCCACGCGCACCTGAACGTTTGTCTCCTGCGCCTTGGTCGCCATCACGTCGCTGGCTTCGTAGAGCAGGTCGGCGGCGCTAAAGCGCGATTTGCGGAACTGCACGCGACCCGATTCCAAACGCGCCAGATCGAGGAAGGACGAGGCGAGCGAGTTCAATCGCAGCGTTTCATTGTGGATGTTATTGACGATCTGGCTGCGCTGCTCCTGCGACATCTCGGGGCGCAGCAAAAGATACGTGGCGGTGCTTAAGGAGGCGAGCGGCGTGCGTAACTCATGCACGAACTCGGCGATCAAGTCCGATTGCTGGAACAAGCGCGCGTTCTCGATTGCCACCGCCGCCTGCGCGCCCAACACTGTGAGCATGAACTCATCCGGCTCGGTAAACTTGCCTCTTTTCTTATTGACACACTCCAGCACGCCGACCACCTTGTTCTTGGTGATCAAGGGAATGCCGAGCAGGGATTTTGTGGAATATCCGAGCGTATTGTCCACGTCGCTAAAGATGCGCCCGTCCTTGCTGGCGTCCTCCGTGCGCACCGATTTGCGATTCGTGACAATCCATCCGGCGATGCTGTTATCGAGCGGCACCACGAGTCCGCGCATGGTGGGTTCGTCAATGTTGGTGGC
>Ga0247727_10007687_pt1 | contig 20387 bp, 17 predicted proteins | sample WisWelCaveWW1625_FD_202498 | JGI IMG/M metagenome (GOLD analysis project Ga0247727, IMG submission 202498) | Biofilm microbial communities from Wishing Well Cave, Virginia, United States - WW16-25 | ecosystem: Environmental > Aquatic > Deep subsurface > Groundwater > Cave microbial mat | place... | reverse complement strand
TCCAGCGGCTGCCGCTGGGTCGCCTGCGGCTCTACCTCGTCACCTGCGTCCACTGCGGGACGACGCTGACGACCCGGACCCTGCGGGATCTGCGGAAGGAGAAGGGGCCCGCCGCCGCACCGTAGCAACGTATGGTGCCAGGCACCTTTCGTTGATGGCGGCGGGGTGGCGCGCCCTGGAGGAGTCGAACCCCCAACCCCGAGATCCGTAGTCTCGTGCTCTATCCAATTGAGCTAAGGGCGCGCGGGCCGCGGAGCCCCGTTGTCTAACGGGCGGGCGGCGCCGCGGGCAAGGAATCCCGCCCGAGGACCAAGCGGCCGGAACCGGGGACGGACACTTTGGGGTCGCCTCGTGATAGCCTCCCTGCAGTCGTGGAGGATTGCCCATGGCAGGAGTGCTGGAGACGGAGAGGCGGACATTCGAGCGGCTGCGCGCGGACCTTGTGCGTACGGACCACGGGAAGTTCGTCATCATCCGTGGCGAAGAGGTCTGCGGGGTCTTCTCCACGGAGGATGAGGGCCTAGCGGACGCATACCGGCGGTTCGGCCCCAGGGCATCCTTCTATCTCCGCCGGATCGAGACCGATGAGGAGGAGGTCCCCATCCACTTCGGGATCTTCTCCGCCGCGCCGTGACCCCGCAGCCGGAGCGTGCTTTCCGGCTCGCCTTCCACGGCCTCTTCGTCCCTGTGCGTTTCACCGTCAACACTGAGCAGGAAGCCGCCCTCCTCGCGACCGAGGGTCGGACCCCCGACCCGGTCCCGCTCCTGGCCATGATCGACACGGGATCCAACCGCACGGCGGTTCCCCCGGGGACCTTCGCGCGATTGGGCGTGGAACCCATGACCGACGACCGGATCGAGGTCGCCGGGGGCCAGTCCCTCCGCCTCCCGGCCTACCGCGGAAGACTCCTGTTCGCCGGCAGGGGAGGTGAGGTGGTGGAGGTCCCCGCCACCGCGGTGGAGATGTCCCTCGGGACGCGCCTGGAGTGCATCGTCGGCCGGGACACCCTCCAGCATGGGCGACTCGCCTACGACGGCCGCGAGGGCGTCTGCGGGCTCACGCTGAAGGGCGTCGACATCGCCCTCCACGAGCCTCCCTCGGAGCCGGCGTAGACCCCCACCCAAGGAGCCGGGATCAGGAGACGGGTGACAACGGAGGAGAAGATCTCCGCCCGTGCCCGGAGGAGACGCCGACGAGAGCCACCCCCGCCGCCACCGCCGCGAGCCCCGCGACCCCGAGCCCGGCGCTCGTCCCTCCGACGAGCGTCCCGCCGAAGGACCCGGGCCCCGCGGTCTTCGCCAGCGCCACGAGAATCCCGTTGTTGAGCGCGTGGGCGAGGACCCCGGGCCAGAGCGAGCCGGTGCGGAGCGCGAGGAATCCCAGCGCGAGCCCCAGCGCCGCGGTGAAGGCGATGCGCTCGGGCTCCAGGTGGAAGGCGCCGAACATCACCGAGGAGAGGAGGATCGCCGCGGGCCCGCTCATCTGCGAACGGAGCCCGCGGAGGACCCAGCCGCGGAAGAGGGCCTCCTCCGCCAGCGCCGGCAGGACCGCGAGGAGGAGGACGAGGGCCGGGGCGCCGAGGCCCCGCACGAGGCTCTCGATCATCGCCCCGGTCCCCGCGTCGGACTCGGGCACGAGGCCCAGCGCCCGGACGAGCCAGGAGGTCGCGGCCGGGGCGCCGCAGCCGATCAGGAGCGCGCCGGCGAGGGGGAACGCTCCCGGCACGCGGAGGCCCAGCGTGGCCCGCAGATCGAGGCCCCCGAGCGCGATCCCCGCGGCGACGGCGGCGATCATCACCCCCTGCTGGAGCGCCACGGACCAGGCCGGAGGCGAGGACAGGTCCTCGGGCCGGAGCAGCGCCCGGGCGAGGAAGAAGGTGGCGGCCAGCGTGGCCGCCGGGAGGAAGAAGGCCGCGCCGGGACCGGGGAGCGCGCCCCGGCGCCGCACGGGCCGGAGGTCCCTCCAGTGGAAGGTGACGCCCGGGTCGCGGAAGAGGACCTCCTCGCGCTCGAACATCCAGACCGCCCAGCGGATGGCGAGCCCCGCGGCGAGCGCCGTGGTCCCCAGCACCACGGGCACGAGGGGGAGGACCTTCGCCAGCAGCGCCGGCTCCCCCTGCGCCAGCATGAGGTCACGGAAGAGCAGGACCGCGCCGGAGACCGGGACCGAGGCGAGACCGGGCGTGAGCTCGATGTTGGGGATGACGGACACCATGGAGAGCGGCATGGAGACGAGCAGGAGCGGGGTGAGGTAGGTCTGGGCCTCCTTGGTCGAGCGGGCGAGCGTGGAGAACGCCAGCGCCAGCGCCGAGAACAGCGCCGCGAGCGGGAGGAGGACGAGGAAAATGGTCACCGCCGTGCCCGCGTCCACCTGGAAGTCGATCTTCCCCCGCACGCCGAGCGACGAGGCGAGCTGCCCGAAGGTGAGCCCCATGGACAGCAGGTTCCCCAGCGCCGTGGCGATGGAGACCGCGAAGACCGAGAGGAACTTCCCCAGCACGACCTCCAGACGCGTGGCCGGGCAGACGAGCAGGGTCTCCATCGTCCCCCGCTCCTTCTCCCCGGCCACCGTGTCCACGGCGGGGGTGAAGGCGCCCGTCACCATCATGACCACGAGCATGAAGGAGAGGAGCCGCCCGAAGACGTGCGCCCCCCGCCGGGTGGCCGACGCGATGTCCGTGGCTGCGGAGGAGGGCACGTCCACGGGCTGGACGTAGGCCCGGGCGAGCCCCGCCCGGGCGAGCCGCTCCTGCAGCACCGCCTCGCGGTACTTCTCCACGGCGTCCAGGGCCTTGCGGCGCGCCTCGGCGGAGGCCTCGTCGGCGGAATCGTGGAGCAGTTCGAGACGCGCGGAGCCCCCCTTCTCCAGGACCTCCGGGAAGTCCGGCGCCGCGCGGACCACGAGGCGCACCTCGCGGGCCCGCAGCGCCTTCTCCGGGTCCCCGGTCTCCACCGCCCGGAGCCCCTTCGCCTCCGCGAGCGACCTCCGGAGCGCCTCGGGCAAGGGACCCGCCAGCGCGTAGGCCTGCACCTGCTCCCGGAGCTTCCCCTGCTGTCGGGCCGAGACGGTGCCGAGGCCGATCATGAGCGTGGGGTAGAGGAGGATGGGGAGCACGAGGGTCACGAAGAGCGTGCGCCGGTCGCGGAGCGCCTCGCGGACCTCCTTCCGCAGGACGAGCAGGACCCGGCGCCCGCTCACGCCGCGTCCCCATCCATGAGGCGGAAGAAGGCGGCCTCGAGGTCGGGGGCGTCCCCCGCCGCGGCGCGCACCTCGGCCACCGTCCCCATGGCCCGGACGCGGCCCCGGTGGATGACCGCGAGCCGGTCGCAGAGGCGCTCGGCCTCGCCCATGTCGTGGGTGGAGAGGAGCACCGTGCGCCCCGCGGCCCGGGCCGCGCGGATGAACTCCGTCACCGAGCGGGCCACGAGCACGTCGAGGCTCGCGGTGGGCTCGTCGAGGATGAGGACCGGCGGGTCGTGGACGACGGTGCGGGCGAGGGAGGCCTTCTGCTTCTGGCCGCTGGAGAGCGTCCCGCAGGGCCGGTCGGCGAACTCCTCCGCCTGCAGCAGGCGGAGGGTCCAGGCCACGCGCCTCTCGAGGTCCTCCCCCCGCAGCCCGTGCAGCTCCCCGTAGTAGCGGGCCTGCTCCCGGGGCGTGAGCCGGTCGTAGACCCCGGTCGCCCCCGAGAGGAAGCCGATGCGGCGGCGCACCTCGTCGGGGCGGGCGGCGACGTCCACGCCGTCGATGGAGAGGCGCCCCGCGGTCGGCCGGAGCACCGTGGAGAGCATCCGCAGCGTCGTCGTCTTCCCCGCCCCGTTGGGGCCCAGCAGCCCGAACACCTCCCCCGGCCGCGCCTCGAAGGAGACCCCGTCCACCGCCCGGACCTCGCCCGGGCGGCCCTCGCGGAAGACCTTCGTCAGCCCCTCGACGATGACCATGGAATCCCCGGACGGACGCCGGACGCCCCCGCAAGCCTAGATCGGCCCCCGGGAATCCCGGCTTGAGTCCGGAAAGGGCTGGACAGAGTTCTAGAGTTGTATAACACTATCCCTTCCCGTGCACCTTCGCATCGACCCGAACGCCGGGGAGCCGCTGGCCCTCCAGATCTCCCGCCAGGTCCGCCTGGCGGTGGCGGCGGGCCGCGTGGCGCCGGGGGAGCGGCTCCCGGGCTCCCGGGACCTCGCGGCGCGTCTGGGGGTCAACTTCCACACGGTGCGGAGGGCCTACGCCGGCCTCGAGGCGGAGGGGCTGCTGCGCACGGTCCACGGCCGGGGGACCTTCGTGGCGGAGGGCGCCCGGCGGATGTCCCCCGCGGAGTACCGGGCGCTGCTGCGGGCGCACCTGGAGCGCCTCGCCGAGGACCTGGCGGGCACGGACTTCGCCGCGGAACGGCAGGAGGCCCTCCTCCTCGAGGAGTGGCGGCGCGCGCTGGGCGCGCGGAGGGTGCGGCGATGAGCGGAACGGGTCCCGTCGTCGAGGTCCGCGGGCTGCGCAAGCTCCTGGGCTCGACGGAGGCGGTGCGCGGGCTCACCCTCGCGCTGGAGCCGGGCTCGGTCTTCGGGCTCATCGGTCCCAACGGCTCCGGGAAGACGACGACGCTGAAGTGCCTCCTGGGGCTGCTCCGCCCGGACGGGGGGGAGTGCCGGGTCCTGGGCGAGGACTCCCGCGCGCTCTCCCGCGGGTGCCGCCAGCGCATCGGCTACCTCTCGGAGAAGCCCTTCCCCTGGCAGGACCTCGCGGTCCCGGACCTCCTGCGGTTCGTCGCGTCGCTCTTCGAACGCTGGGACGCGGCGCGGGTGGAGGCGCTGGCGAGGCGGATGGGCGTGGCGCTCGACCGCCCGCTGCAGGCCATGTCCTTCGGGGAGCGGCGGCGGGCGGAACTGTTCCTCGCGCTCGCCCCCGACCCGGAGGTGCTGGTGCTGGACGACCCCTGGCTCGGGGTGGACGCGCGGGTGCGGCGGGACTTCCTGCTGCTCCTCCTCGAGGAATCGCGGGAGCGCGGTCGGACGGTGCTCTTCACGAGCCACATCCTCACCGACGTGGAGAAGGTGGCCGACCGGGTCGCCATCCTCGTCGAGGGCGCGCCGCGGGTGCTGGACGACCTGGATGCGCTGAAGGCCCGGGTGCGGCGGGTCGTCGTCGAACTGCGTCCCGGGGCGGCCCCGGAGGACGTGGTGCTCCCCGGGGAGGTATCCCGGACCGTCGCGGACGGCGTCGTCACGGTCGTCACCGAGGCCTGGAGCCCGGCGCTGGAGGCGCGCCTCGCCGAGCGCTGCGGGCGGGTCGTGGTGGAGCCGCTCAACCTCGAGGCCGCCTTCATCGAGCTCACGGGCGGCTCACCCGCCGCCGCGGAGGAGGAGTCCCCGTGAAGCCCGCCTCCCTCCGCTCGGAGATCGCCGAGTGCCGGGAGTGGGAACTGCGGCTCCACGGCGGCTCTGCGGAGATGCAGAAGACGGCGGCGTTTCCCCGGCGGATCGAATGGCTCGTTCCGTTCATCATGCCGCTCTACGGCCTCCTCGCCTGGCAGCGGGGGGCGAAGTTCGATTCCGAGTGGTGGATCGCCGTCATCCCCTGGTGGTGGACGATCGCCTGGGGCCGGCTGTTCCCGCGCGCCGCCCCCACCGACTGGGAGGCGCTCCTTCTCCCCTCGCGGCGAGGGTGGTTCCTCGCGCGATGGTCGTTCCGCGTCCCGGCGCTGCTGTGGCTCGGTACCTGCACGCTCTCCTGGGTGGTCCTCCTCGGGATCCGCGACGACCCCGGGTACCCCGGGCCTTCCGTCCCCGTCGGGACGGCACTCCTCCTCGCCCCCTTCCTCCTGGGGGCCCTGGAGTCCTGGCTGCCGCTCCAATCGGCGGCCTTCGGCGGGCAGAGCGCGCTCCCTCCGCTCCTGGGGTCCATCCTCGGCCTGGGGTTCGTTGGCGGCGGAACCGTCGTCCTGGTCCTCAAGGGCATCGAGGACCAGGTGGCGCTCGGCGTCGCGGCGCTCGGCGGGATCCTCGGCGGCGGGGTCCTCCTCCTCTCGCTCCCCTCGTGGATCACGATTCTCCGCTCCGCGCCCGGCGATACCCCCGGAGCCCGGATCCGGAGCCTGGTCTGGATCGCCTTCGCCGGGACCGCGGGGGTCGTTCCGGCGCAGACCCTCTGTATCCTGCTCCTGGAACGGGAGCACCTTCTGGATGCAGGAGGGGCCCACCCGATCGTGGACCTCGTGCTCCTCCCGTCGGCAATCCTCGGGACAGTTCTCCTCGCTGCCGATTCCCTCCGGCTCGTGGACCTCGCGGACCTCGGTGTGGAGCCCCGGGCCGCCGCGCAGTCCCTCTTTGCCCGTGCCGCCGGAGCTCGGACGGCCCTTCCGGCTTCCTCCGACGCGGGGAGGGGGAACCGCGCCGCGGCCTGGGCCCTCTACCGGGGCCGCTGGCGGAACCTCCAGCACCCCTGGCTCGTCTTCCTCCCCAAGCTCTTCTGGGAGTGCCGGGCGCCGGCCTGCGGCTTCATCGCGATGATCGCGCCGGTGATCCTCTCCCTCGAAGGGGGCCTGGTGAGGATCCTCAGCCTCTGGCTCACCGTGGTGTTCCTCCTCGTCATCCCCTCGCCGCTCCACCTCCCGGCGAGCCGCCGCCTCCACCTGCTGGGGGCCGACTTCGCCGCCGTCGCGCGCCACAACCTCCTCTGGGGGACCCTCCTCGCCGTCCTCCCCGGGGCGCTGGGCGCGGCGGTCTTCCTCCTCCTGCCAGGCAAACTCCCCGCGCGGGCCATCGTGGGCGCCCTCCTCCTGTGCGTCGGCGTCCTCCTCCTCCGCCAGGGGCCGAGCGCATTGGAGACCCTGGGCGCGCTCCTCCCGGGCCGGTGGGCGAGGGTCGCGCTCGTGCTGCTCGCCACTGGAGGCCTCGCAGTCGGCTGGTCCATGGACGGCCCGACCGCGCTGCTCGTCCTCGGCGAGGCGGTCTTCGTCCTCGCCGGGGCCGCCGTCGTCCGGGACCTCCGGGACCCCGAAGGCGCGGGCCGCAGGCTGGAGGCCGCGGCGGCGGACGACTGACCGGCGGCGCGCTTTACCGCGCGCCCGGCGCCGCCGGCGGAGACCCGCCGTTCCCCCCGGGCCCGCCGGCAGGCGCGCCGTTCCCGTTGCGCGGCGGGGCCCCCTCTTCGACGCGGGCGAGGACGACGGTGATGTTATCCTTGCCGCCGCGCTCGTTGGCGAGGTCCACGAGCTCCTCCACCGCCCGCTGAAGGTTCGTGCCGTTGCGGGAGATGGCGCGCGCCATGTCGTCGGAGGAGACGAGGTCGGAGAGGCCGTCGGAGCAGAGGAGGAACACGTCCCCGGGCCGCGCGTCCTGGAACCGCACCTCCGGCTTCACCGCCTGCCGGGTCCCGATGGCGCGGGTGATGATGTTCTTGTGGCTCGAGAGCGCGGCCTCCTCGGGGGTGATGAGCTTCGCCTTGAGCTGGCTGTTGATGAAGGAGTGGTCCTCGGTGACCTGCCTCACCTCGCCCCCGCGCCAGCGGTAGATGCGGCTGTCGCCGACGTGGACGAGCGCCACGAAGTCCTCCTGGTGGTAGAGGAAGGCGAGCGTCGTCCCCATCTCCCGGTAGCGGGCGTCCACCATGCCGAGCCCGTAGACCTGGTTGTTCACCTCGCGGACCCAGCCGTCGAAGAGCGTGCGCAGGAGGTCCTCCAGCAGGCCGTCGCCGCCGCGCCGCCGCCCCCGGAAGGTCTCGGGGAAGTTCTTCTTGAAGTAGGTGTTGAAGGAGGAGACGCAGAGCGAGGAGGCGACCTCCCCGAAGTCGCGCCCCCCCATCCCGTCGGCCAGGACGCAGAACCCGTCCTTCTCCGAGTGGTAGAAGGAGTCCTCGTTCAGCTGGCGCTTGCGCCCGACGTCGGTCTTCCCCGCGCAGACGATCCGGATGGCGTGCCCTCCCGGGAACCCGGGGGACGAGGCTACCCGGGGGGACGGGGGCCCGTCAATCGGTTCCCGCGCCAAGGTTGCCACGGCAGAGACCTGGCCAGTCTCTCCAGCGCTGGCCTCCCGGGAATCACTCCGCTGAGGATTCCCCCGCTGGGCCGCCGGCGAGAGTCTGGATGGCGTTGCGGTACTCGCGGGCCGCCTCTGTGCGCTTGCGGACCGTCTCCTGGAAGAGGGCGCCCACCTTCTCCTTCGGGCCCGCCTGGGCCTTCTCGTAGCGACCTTTGGTCGTCGCGTCCGTGATGGCCTCCGCCTTCGCGCCGATGTCCTTCTTCACCTCCGCTTCGAAGTCGAGGAGAGCCTGCAGAAGCGTGACGGTTCGGTCCGGCGCCTTCACGTCCGCGGCGGCCGCCGCCGCCGGGGAGGGGCGGCGGGCGGGCTTCCCGGCGCCGTCGGGCTTCTTCGCTGCCCCGTCCGCGGCGGCCGTCCCGTACTTCTTCGCGTCCGCGGCGTCCTGCGTCTTCCCAGGTTCCTTCTTCGCGTCGGCCTCAAGGGCTCCGGTGAGCGATTTCGCCTTCTCGGTGAGGATGACAATGCACGCGTCTCGGACCGTCTTACCGTCCTCGCCCTTGACGCCGTCCCGCTTCTCCCAATCGTCCTGGACGCTCTTGGCGAGGCTTCCGAGTGATGTCCGGAGCGCATCGTGGTCCGTGGCCGCCCCGTCGCGGAACCGCTTGCGGAACCTCTCGAGGGCGCTCCTGGACTCGAGCGCCGGGCCGCCGGCGGCGGCGCCGCCGTCCGGGGCGGCATCCCCCGCTGCGGACAGGAGGTCCATCCCCATCTTCTCTCCCATGCCGAAGAGCGCGAGCCCCTGGGCGGACTTGATGATCTTCTTTGGATCCGCGGAGTAATTCTTCACGTACCAGTTCCCGATGTCGTCCTTGACAAGCACGTAGTTCGTGTCGCCGGTCCCGGCGACGCGGACCCGGTTGATGGTCTGCCAGGAGCGGCGGTCGAATTCGTCTTGGAGGCCAGGGCTGTCGGAAAAAAGCGAAACCCCCGGGATTTGGCGCGCCAGCTCGTTGATGGCGGGGCCCGTCGGGTCGATGGCCGCCCCAGAGGCCGGCATGACCACGGTCCGGAGGAAGGCGGTCGCCGGGCGGATGTGGATGAGGTCCGAACGGTAGAACTCCGCCCGTTCGATGGCATCCTGAAGCCGCAGGGACCAGTCGGTGTCCTTGCCCTCCATTGCGACGGCCTTGACATGCTCCTCGCGGAGGTACGCCAAGAGGTCGTCGTACACTTCGAGGGCCCCGGCCTGCGAGTCGGGGGTGGGGGGACGGAGCCTCGTGCGGAAGGCCGAGGAGACCGCCTCGAGGGCTGCCGCCTTCGCCTCTTCCTTCTTCGCCTTTTCCTTCTTTGCCTCTTCCTTCTTCGCCTCTTCCTTCTTCGCCTCTTCCTTCTTCGCCTCTTCCTTCTTCGCCTCTTCCTTCTTCGCCTCTTCCTTCTTCGCCTCTTCCTTCTTCGCGTCTTCCTTCTTCGCCTCTTCCTTCTTCGCGTCTTCCTTCTTCGCCTCTTCCTTGCCGGGGGCTGGCGGCTTCTCCTCTTTCGTGGCGAGGGCCGGCGGCTTCTCCTCCTTCGGGCCGGGGGCTGACGGCTTCTCCACTTTCGGGCCGGGCTCGACAGCTCCAGACTGCTGGATGGCATCAGCGAGATACGCCTCGGTCAAGGCCCATCCGAGCGCGTCCGCCCTGTCAAGGGAATCCCCGATACCCCCACTCCCGGCGCCTAGAGCCTTCGGGAGGAGGCCCCGTAGCAGGACGGCGGCGGCCTTCGCCGTGGAGGCGGGGGGCCCCCCCACTCCGGCCGCGGCGTCGAGCCGCGCCAGGGCGGAGCGCACGGCGTCCGACGGCCGTGCGGGGTAGAGGCGTTCGAGGACCGCGCGCTGGTAGCGGCCCGCGGCCTCGTCGCGCTCGGCGTGGCGCTCCCGGTACCGGAGAGCATCTACCTGGGCGACGATTGCGCTGCCGATGGCCTGGAGGAGCCGGAGCTGCTTCCCGTATCCGAGGGCACGGCCCCCCGGGTCCTCGCCGTCGTAGATTCCTGCCCAGTCCGAGATCATCTCGAGCGTGGAACCGAAACTCGCGAGAGCGTCCAGCATCTGCGTCCACTCTCGCGTCTCCATCGCGTCGTCGCAGGTGCCCTTGCACGATGTGCCGCAGGCATCGTTGCACGCCTTCGCGGCGACCACCAGGTACCGGCGGACGACCGTGTCGATGCCCTCGGGGAGTCGGGCCTTCCCAAGGAGGGAGCCCCCGAGAGCAGTCGCGGCGTCCTCGGCGTCCGAGGCGAGCTTCGTTACGTAGTCGGTCCCACCGTTGTTGGGACCTACGGCGATTCCGATCTCCCGCGCGACAGGAACCCCAACGAGGGCCGACTCAGCGAGATGGCTTTCCTTGGGGAACCTCGCACCGAGGGAAAGTTGGCGGTGCAGAACCTTCAGCGCTTGGAGGTGCTCGACGGGGTCCCGGAGGACGATTGTCCGGATGAGTTCTCGGGCCTCGTCCGACCCGAGCCTGCCCTCCGATTTCGCATAGGCGGCGCGGAACGCCTCGATCCGCTCTTGATCGGCCCCGCCGAGACCGCGCTTGCTCTGGTTCTCGAGTGCGGTCTCCAGGCGCGTGAGGCTTACGAATGACACGAGAGCGTCCACGCCTCGACGGACGATCGACTGCCGTGCCTCGTGGCCCGGCCCGGAATCCCCGAGTACGACGAGTAGGCCGTCGACGAAGGCGTCAATGAGGCCTGCGCACGCTCTCCGGGCTTCGAGGAACGAATGGGCGATGGTCCTTACCCGGTTCACGAACTTCTCCCTGTTGCCCTTTGTTTCCTCATGAGTCTTGTCAGGGAAGAGCAATCCGGCGTGAGCCCGCAGTAGGGTCTCGTCTTCGAGCGCCGCGAACCTCACGTTGGTCGCGTCCAAGTCCTCCTCGTGGGGTCGAACAGTCCTCCCCTCCGCCTCCTCCTCGAGCTTCCTTCGCCTCGCAACCTCCAAGGCATCGTACTTGCCCGCCGTGTTGAGCATCTCCGAACGCGGTCCCGTGGGGTGATCCTCTGGCCCGGCGAGCGTGACGGCCGCCTTGATGACCTCCTCGACTTGGCGCTGGCCGCGGTCGTCGATCTCGGAAAGGAAGAGAGCGTACTTCTCACGAAGTCCTTTGACGGCCTCCGATTCCCCGGCGATGTCCGTCCTAAGGAGTTGCGCGATCTCCGCATCTTCCACCGCTTCGTCCGACCCAGGGAGAGGCACGAGGTGAAGCCGAGCCGTCCGCAACCGCTCGATGTTTCCCCTGCCTCTCTCGATGATCCTCTGCAGCTCCGGACCCGTTCCAGTCTCGTCCTCGTACAGGCAGAGGATGTCGTTGATGAGTCTCGCGTGGTGAGACTTGAAGTCCTTCGCTTCGATCTGGCTGGCCCTGGGAAATCTGTCCAAGCGCTCTCTCACCTGCTCCGGAGAATCGCATCCCGCATCCGCCTCCAAGCGGTTGCGCAGGAGCACGAGTGTCGGCCGGGCTCCCGCGGCCATGGCCGCCACGCGCTGGGCCTGGACGCACTCGTCGTTGGCGAGCGGGCCCTTGTAGACGTCAACCTCGACGGTGAGGACGGCGCAGCCCCCGCAGAGAGCGAGGGCCGCCACGACCGGGACGCGCCGGACGAAGCGGGCGAGGGTCACTTGGCACCTCCAGAGTCCCCTAGGGCCTCCTTGCCCTTCTCCGCCACGCCCTCGAGCCGATCCTCGTGAGCCTGGACGGTGAGAAGCGCCTCGAGGAGGGACTCGCGCGACGAGGCGTCCCGCCGCGCCTGCCTGGCGGCGGCCACGGTCCCCAGGGTGGAATCGACGGCCTGGAAGAAGGCCTCGGGGCTCGCGCCCATGACGATTACGAGCCGATGGTTCCGGGGCTCGGGGCGGAAGCCCGTGGGGCCGAAGAGGATGAGCCCGCGGCCCGTGAGGATGGAGGCCTTGGCGGGGTTGGCGTTCGCCGGGGCCGCGTCCGATTCCGCGCGGTACTCCGCACCGACGGACTCCCCGAGGCTGTCCACGAGCGTCGCGTCCACCCAGCCGGAGCCGAACTTCATCTTGCTGTAGACGCTGGCCTGGCCGACCACGCGCACCCGGTAGAAGGCCGGTGGAATCTGCCCGCGCGGGTCGAAAACCCCAAAGTAGTATACTTGGCGGATCTCCTGTCCGGGGGTCATGCCTCCGCTCACCCCGGCGGCCACCGTGCCGGCCACCAACTTCTCCGTGGCGCAGGCTGCGGACGCCGAGGCGACCGCGAGGAGCCCTGCGAGGATCAGGGTCCCCGGGGAGCGCCTTCCGTTAACCGACCTACTCGCCGGTGTTCTTCCCTTCATTCTCCACCTCGCTCTTCGAATCGTCCGACACCGACTCCTCGGGCGGCCGGGCCTCCGGCGGCAGGAGAGAGGTCCCGAGCGCCGCTTCGAGGTTGAGAATCCGGGCTCGGGCCCCCGATAGTCCCAGGCCGATGGAGCCCAGGAACCCGAGGTCAAGTCCCAGTTGCTCGCCTTGCCGCTTCGCCTCGCTGAGCAGTGGCAGGGAGATCTTCGTCCACTCCTGGACCGGAGGAAGGCTCCCGACCGAGAGGTACCCGGAGGGAGGGGTGTCGATCTCCATGCGTGGAGGATCGGGGGAGACCCGGGCGGGGGAAGTAGCGCAGCCGCCCGACACGAGCATGCTCCCCAGCGACGCTGCAAGGACAGCGCAATCGCGGATCCCTGACACCATGGTTCTCCCGGCCCGAATCACTCCCTTGCGAATCTCGGCTCCCACCCCGGGTTGCATCCCAGACTCCCCGCTTCCCGGGACGGGGGAATGCTACCTCCGTCTGCACACGGAATCAATGCCCTGAGCCCATCGGGGGCCGCAGGGGAACGAATCCTTGCGCCCGCCTCCGGGAGATCGCATTCTCATCCCTTCCCCCGACGCGATCGCGGTCGGAGGGGGAAAGAGGGCGCGGGCTTCCGGGCCGCGTCCGCAGGGGAAGCGGGCCCGGACCCGCAGGGGCGGACGCCACGCCCGGGACCCACGAGTTGCCGGATCGGCCCCGCATCGTCCTCGCCTTCTCGGGGGGGCTCGACACCACCTTCTGCGCCGTGCGGCTCCGCGAGACGGAGGGCGCCGATGTCCTGACCGTGACGGTGGACACCGGCGGATTCACCGACGCGGAGCGGCGGCGCATCGAGGAGCGCGCCCGGGCCGCGGGCGCGGTCCGCCACGAGACCGTGGACGGGCGGCGCCGCGTCTGGGACCGCTTCGCCTCCTACATCGTCAAGGGGAACTGCCTGCGCGGCGGAGTCTACCCCCTGTCCGTCGGCGCCGAGCGCATCGTGCAGGCCGAGGAGGTCGCCCGCGTCGCGAGGGAGGTCGGCGCGGTCGCCGTGGCCCACGGGTCCACCGGGGCCGGGAACGACCAGGTGCGCTTCGACACCGCGCTCGCGGCGCTGCTCCCCGGCGTGCGGGTCCTCGCGCCGGTCCGGGAACTGGGCTGGTCGCGGAACCAGGAGGCGGACTGGCTCGAGGAGCGGGGCCACAAGGTGGACCGGTCCACCCGACGCTACAGCGTCAACGCGGGCCTCTGGGGCGTCACCATCGGGGGGGGGGAGACCCACGACCCCTGGCAGTCCCTCCCCCCCGAGGCGTGGCCCACGACCGCGGACCCGGAGAAGGCCCCGGCGGAGGGCGAGGAGGTCGTGCTCGGCTTCGAGCGCGGGCTCCCGGTGTCGCTGGACGGGAAGAGGCTCGACCCCCTCGACCTGCTGGCCGATCTCGGCGCCCGGGCCGCCCGCCACGGCGTCGGCCGCGGGATCCACCTCGGGGACACGATCCTCGGGATCAAGGGGCGCGTCGCCTTCGAGGCCCCGGCCCCCACGGTCCTCCTCCGGGCCCACCGGGAGCTGGAGAAGCTCGTCCTCACCGGGGCCCAGCAGTTCTGGAAGCAGGTGGTCGCGGAGTTCTACGGGGGCGCGCTCCACGAGGGGCTCTGGTTCGACCCCGTGATGCGCGACTGCGAGGCCTTCCTCGACTCGAGCCAGGAGCGGGTGAATGGCGAGGCGCGCGTGCGGCTCCACCGCGGGGCCTGCGAGGTCCTCGGGGTGCGGAGCCCCGACTCGCTCATGGCCGGCGCCGGTGCCTCCTACGGCGAGGGGTCGACGGCCTGGACCGGGGCGGAGGCCGCGGGGTTCTCGCGGCTCCACGGGCTCCAGGGGGTGCTGGCCGAGCGCCTGCGGGCGCGGCGGGCCGCGGGAGCGGCGGAGGGGGAAGCGAAGTGATGGTCCGCGTCGACAAGGTCGCCTCCTCGACGGCCACGCTCCGGCTGGGCAGGGAGCTGGAGATCTCCGACCGCGTCGAGGTGCGGACGGGGAACGTGATCGTCGTGAAGGCGCTCCAGGAGAAGTCGGTCTACGACAAGCTGGAGCTGGACACCGGCCGCATGGCCCACATCTCCCGCGAGGACGTCATCGCGGGGGTGCTGGGCCGCCGCCGGGCGCTGAAGGGCTTCGTGGGCGACCTGCCCGCGGCCATCGCGGTCGGGGACCGCCTGCAGATCCTCAACCTCGGCGGGGTCATCGGCGTCTGCGTCTCGGGCCACAAGGACCTGGGCACGCCGCTCCAGGTCGAGGTCCTCGGCATGGCGGTGCGGGACGGGAGGCCGCTGAACATCGCCGAGGGGGCCGTCCCCCCGCGGGAGTCGCTCGCCGGGATCCCGGACTTCCCCCCGCTCGTGCTGGTGGAGGGGACCTGCATGGCGGCCGGGAAGACGCAGGCCGCCTGCGAGATCGTCCAGAAGCTGAACCAGCGCGGCTGGCGCTGCGCCGCCATGAAGGCCACGGGCGTCGCCTGCATGCGCGACCTGCTGAACATGATCGACCACGGGGCGCGCGAAGGCCTCTCCTTCCAGGACGCGGGGCTCCCCTCCACCGTGGACACGGACAACCTGGCGGCGGTCGCCAAGGGCCTGCTGGCCCGGCTCGCCGCGGGGAAGCCGGACGTCATCGTGGTGGAGCTGGGGGACGGGATCATCGGCGGCTACGGCGTCCAGACGCTGCTCCGGGACCCGGAGATCCGCGGAGCCGCCCGCGTCCACGTCATGTGCGCCAACGACCTCGTCGCCGCCTGGGGAGCGGTCGCGGTGATGAAGGAGATGGACCTCCGGATCAGCGTCTTCGCCGGGCCCGCGACGGACAACTCCGTCGGCATCGAGTACATCCAGCGGGAGCTGAAGGTCCCCGCGGCCAACGCCCGCACCGACGGGAACCGGCTGGCCGACATCGTCGAGGGGCTCCTCGGTTGACCGGACCTGCCCGGATCCCCGTCGGACTGGTCGGCGCGAGCGGCTACGGCGGTGCCGAGACGGCCCGCTGGCTGCTCCGGCACCCCCGGTTCGCGCTGGCCGCCGCCACGGCCCGCCGCGCCGCCGGGCAGAGGCTCGCCGACGTCCACGAGTTCCTCGAGGGCGCCACCGACCTCGTGGTGACCGACGAGGACGCCGCGGCGGTGGCGCGGCGTGTCGAGGCGCTCGTCTTCGCGCTGCCCCACGGCGAGGCCGCGAGCCTGGTCCCGGCGGCGCTGGAGGCGAACCCCTCGGTCCGCGTCGTGGACCTCTCCGGGGACTTCCGGCTGGACGACGCGAGGGAGTGGGAGGCGGCCTACGGGATGGCGCACCCGGCGCCCTCCCTCCTCGGGCGGTTCGTCTACGGGTTCACCGAGGCCCACCGCGCCGAGGTCGCCCGCGCGCAGTGCGTCGCCAACCCGGGCTGCTTCGCCACGGCCGCCGGGGCGGCGCTCTTCCCGCTGGCGGCGAGGGGGCTCCTGCGCGGCGAGGCGGTCGTCTTCGCCGTGACGGGCTCCTCGGGGTCTGGCGCGGAGCCTTCGCCCGGCACCCACCACCCGGAGCGGGCCCGGGACCTCCGCGCCTACAGGGTGCTCGACCACCAGCACGTGCCGGAGATCGAGCGCCTGCTGCGGGAATCCGGCGCGGCCGACCCGAAGGTCTCCCTCATCCCCCACTCGGGCCCCTTCGTGCGCGGCATCTTCGCCACGGCCACGGTCCTGCTGGACGCCCCCGCCGACGCCGGGGCGCTGGAGGGGCTCCTCCGGGAGGTCTACGCCGGGGAGCCCTTCGTGCGGGTCCGGAAGGGGACGCCGCGGGTGGGCGTCGTCGAGGGGACGAACTTCGTGGACCTCGCGGTGCACGCGAAGGGTCGCCGGGTCGTGGTGCTCGCGGCGCTCGACAACCTCGGCAAGGGCATGGCCTCCCAGGCGGTCCAGAACCTCAACGCCATGTTCGGGTTCCCCGAGACCGAGGGGATCCTCGACTTCGGGAGGCGGCCGTGAGCGGGGCGGAGGGACCGGGCGCCTTCGACCGGATCCGCGCGGACGAGGAGAGGTACCTCGTCCCCACCTACGACCACCTCCCGCTGGCGGTGGTGCGGGGCGAGGGATGCCGGGTCTTCGACAGCGAGGGGAACTCCTGGCTCGACTTCTACGGCGGCCACGCCGTGGCGCTCGCCGGCCACTCCCACCCGCGGGTGGTCGGGGCGATCCGGGAGCAGGCGGTGCGGCTCCTCTTCACCAGCAACGCCGTCTACAACGACGTCCGGGCGAGGGCGGCGAAGGCGCTCGTCGGCACGGCGCCGGAGGGGGTGACGAAGGCCTTCCTGTGCAACTCGGGGGCTGAGGCCAACGAGGCGGCGCTGCGGGTGGCCCGCTCCTCCACCGGGCGGCCGGGCGTCGTCGCGCTCGCCGAGGGCTTCCACGGCCGCACGCTCGGCGCGCTCTCGGCGACGGGGCTCGGGCGCTACCGGGACTACGGCGGCCCGCTCGTCCCCGGGACGACCTTCGTCCCCTTCGGCGACCTCGCGGCCGCGGAGAGGGCGGTCGGGAAGGACACGGCGGCGGTGCTGCTCGAGCCCATCCCGTCCATGGGGGGCGTCCGGGTGGCCCCCGCGGAGTACTACCGCGGACTGCGGCGGATCTGCGACGAGCGCGGCGCGCTGCTCGTCTTCGACGAGGTGCAGACGGGCCTGGGGAGGACCGGCAGGATGTGGGCCGGGGACCACTGGGGCGTCCGGCCCGACATGCACACCGCGGCCAAGGGGATCGCGTCGGGCGTCCCCTGCGGGGCGGTGCTCTTCCAGGACCGCGCGGCGGCGGGCGTCCGGCAGGGCGACCTCGGCTCCACCTTCGGGGGGGGCCCGCTCGCCTGCGCGGCGCTGGAGGCCACGGTGGCCGTCGTCCGGGAGGAGCGCCTGGCGGAGCGCGCCGCGGCAACGGGGGAGCTCCTGCGCCGCGGGGCCGTCTCCATCCCGGGAGTCCGCGAGGTGCGCGGTCTCGGCCTCCTCCTCGGCATCGCCTGCTCCGCCGACGCGAAGGTGGTGCTCGCGCGCCTGCGCGAATCCCGCGTCCTCGCCTCCTCCGTGTCCTCCGACCCGAAGACCGTCCGCCTCCTCCCCCCGCTGGTCGCGGGCAGAGCGGAGGCGGAGGAGTTCCTCTCGGCGCTCTCCCGCGCGAGGCCCGACCGCCCATGACCGTGAACCTCCGCGGACGCTCCCTCCTCTCGCTGGACGACCTGGCCGACGAGGAGATCGACCACCTCCTCGCCACGGCGAAGTCGCTCCAGGAGCCCGACTCGAGCGGGCCGCTCCGCGGGGTGTCGGTGGCGCTCGTCTTCCTCAACCCGTCGCTCCGCACACGCCTCGCGGCCGAGGTCGCCATGGCCGACCTCGGGGGACACGCGGCGGTCCTCTCCCCGGGCGGCGACGCCTGGAGGTGGGAGTTCCGCCGCGGGGCGGTGATGGACGGGGATGCCGTGGAGCACGTGCGGGACGCCGTGGGCACCCTCTCCCGGATGGTGCGGGGGATCGGGCTCCGCTCCTTCGCCGCCATGAAGTCCTGGCCCGAGGACGCGGCCGAACCGGTGCTGCGGGCCGTGGCGGAGTCCGCGACGGTGCCCGTCTACAACCTCGAGAGCGCGCAGGACCACCCCCTCCAGTCGCTGGGGGATCTGCTCGCGCTGCGCGAGGCGATCGGCCCCGACCTCAAGGGGAAGCCGCTGGCGCTCACCTGGGCCCCTCATCCCAAGCCGCTCCCCATGGCCGTCCCCCACGCGGTCCTCCGCATGGCCTCCCGGGCCGGGATGGCCGTCTCGGTCTGCTGCCCCGAGGGGTTCGACCCCGACGCCTCCTTCCTGGAGACCTGCCGGCGGGTCGCGGGGGACCGGGGCGGGTCGCTCGCCGTCTCCCACGACCGACTCGCCGGGCTCGCCGGGGCCCAGGCGGTCTACGCCAAGTCCTGGGGCGCCCCCTCCTTCTACGGCCGCTGGGAGGAGGAGGCGAAGGCCCGCGCCGCCGCCGCCGACTGGACCGTCGGGAGGGAGCGCATGGCCGCCGCGGCCCCGAAGGCCCGCTTCCTGCACTGCCTCCCCGTGCGGCGCAACGTGGTCGCCGCCGACGACGTGATCGAGGGCTCGGGCTCGCTCGTGATGGCGCAGGCCCGCAACCGGCTCCTCGTGCAGAAGGCCGTCTTCCTGGAGACCCTCCGCCCATGAGCGAGGCCCCCGCGCCGCAGGACCCCGCGCCGCCCGAGGCGGAGATCGACGTCGGCACGCTCCGCCAGGCGCTGCCCTACATGCGCGAGCACCGGGGGAAGACCATGGTGGTGAAGCTCGGCGGCCACCTCGTGCAGGACCGCGTGGCCCTGGACGACCTCGCCGCGGACATCGCGCTGCTGCACCACATCGGCGCCCGGGTCTGCGTCCTCCACGGGGGCGGCCCCCAGGCCACGGAGCTGCAGGAGAAGCTCGGCGTGCTCCCGCAGTTCGTCCAGGGGAGGCGCATCACCGACGACGCGACGCTGGAGGTCGTGAAGATGGTCTTCGCGGGGAAGATCAACCTGGAGATGCTCTCGGCGCTGCGCATCCACGGGCTCCGCGCCGTGGGGCTCACCGGGGTCTCCGGCGGGCTCGTCCAGGCCCGCCGCCGGGAGGTGAAGGAGGTCACCGACCCGGTCACCGGGGAGCGGACCGCGGTGGACTTCGGGCACGTGGGGGACATCGAGGGGGTGGACACCTCCCTGCTGCGGGTCCTCATGGAGAGCGGCTACGTGCCGGTGGTGGCGTCGCTGGGTGCCGACGCGAAGGGGAACGTGCTGAACATCAACGCGGACACCGTCGCCCTGGAGATGGCCGTGGACCTCAAGGCCGACAAGTTCCTGAACCTCACGCAGGTCCCCGGGGTCCTCCGCGACCTCTCGGACCCGGCCTCGCTCGTCACCGACCTCACCGCGGCGGAGGCCGAGGCGCTCATCGCCCGGGGCCTCGTCGGCGGCGGGATGATCCCCAAGGTCCGGACCTGCGTCGAGGCGGTGCGCCGCGGCGTCTCCCGGGCCCACATCCTGAACGGGCTCGAGCCCCACGCCATCCTGGTGGAGCTGTTCACCGTGCGCGGGACGGGGACCATGATCACGGCGGAGGCGGTGAAGCCCGAGGGGCCCGCCGCCTAGCGCGGTATCCTTCGCACGGCCATGATCGACCCCGTCGCCCTCCTGAAGGAGTTGGTCGCCATCCCCTCCGTCTCCGGAGAGGAGGCCGATGCGCTGGCCCACCTCGCCGGGGCGCTCAAGGCCGAGGGCCTCGCCCCCACCGTCTCGGGCCGCAACCTCTGGGCCGCCGCGGGGTCGGGGCGGCCGACGCTGCTGTTCGCCTCCCACGTGGACACGGTGCCGCCCTCGGAGGCGTGGACCCGCGACCCCTTCCGGCCGGTCGAGCAGGACGGGCGGCTCTACGGGCTCGGGTCCGGGGACGACAAGGCGTCCGTCGCCGCCATGGCCGCGGCCGCCGCGGCGCTCGCCGCCGAGGGGTTCCCGGGCACCGTGGTCCTCGCCGCCACCTGCGACGAGGAGACGGGCGGCGAGGGGCTCGAGGTCCTCCGGCGCGAGATCCCGTCCCCCGAGGCCGTGGTCATCGGCGAGCCGACGGCCCTGCGCGTCGCCACCGCCCAGCGGGGCCTCATCCGGATCGAGGCGGTCGCCGAGGGGAGGGCGGCCCACGCGGCGCGCCCCCACCAGGGGGTGAACGCCATCTACAAGGCCGTGGACGACATCCAGCGCCTGCGGGAGATGCACTTCACGAGGGCCCACACCCTGCTCGGGCTCCCCACGGTGCAGGTGACCCAGGTCCAGGGCGGGGTGGGCCGCAACACGGTGCCCCCCTCCTGCCGCTTCACCGTGGACGTGCGCACGACGCCCGAGTACGACAACGACTGGTTCGTGCCCGAGCTGCGCCGGCGGATCCGGAGCCAGGTCCCGGTGCTCCGGGGCCGGATGGTCCCCGTGGAGACGCGGGGCGACGACCGCCTCGTGGTCGCGGCGCTGGAGGCGACGGGCACGACCGAGCCGGTCGGCTTCGGCG
>Ga0247727_10007686_pt1 | contig 20388 bp, 17 predicted proteins | sample WisWelCaveWW1625_FD_202498 | JGI IMG/M metagenome (GOLD analysis project Ga0247727, IMG submission 202498) | Biofilm microbial communities from Wishing Well Cave, Virginia, United States - WW16-25 | ecosystem: Environmental > Aquatic > Deep subsurface > Groundwater > Cave microbial mat | place... | reverse complement strand
ACCAGGGTGTAGATGTAGACCGCCACTGCCGCGTTGAGCGCTCCGACCACGAGGTAGAGCTGCGGCAGCGATAACCCGCCGTGCAGCAGTGCGGCCGCCATTGCGGAAGCAACGACCATGAAAATCGCGTTGAGGATGTTGTTCGCCGCGATGATGCGCGCGCGGTGCGATGGCTCGCAGCGGCTCTGGATCAGCGCGTAGAGCGGCACGCTGTAGAAGCCGCTGAACATGGCGAGGAGGAAGAGGTCGGCCATCACGCGCCAGTGGGCGTGATCGGAGAGGAAAGCCCCGAGGCCCGCAAGCCCCGCAGGCGTCAGCGTGCTGCTCGCGAGCCACAGGTCGACGGCAAACACCGTCATGCCGATCGAGCCGAAGGGCACGAGGCCAATCTCGACCTTGTGCCCGGAGAGGCGCTCGCAGAGCAGCGAACCGACGCCGATGCCGATCGAGAACACCGCCAGCAGCAGCGTCACCACGTTCTGGTCGCCGCCCAGCGTTTCCTTGGCGAAACCGGCGAAGGTCGTGAGGAAAATGGAACCGAAGAACCACAGCCAGGAAATGCCCAGCAGCGACAGGAACACCACGCGGTTGCTGCGCGCGTGGCCGAGGTTCTTCCAGGTCTCGGTGAACGGATTCCAGTTGATCGCGAGACCCGGCTCGGACGGGGGCGAAACCGGCACGAACCCGGCCGCGATGCGGCCGATGATCGCCAGCGCGACCGACACGGTTGCGACCCAGTCGGGCCCGACCCCGGGCAGGCCGACCAGCACGCCGCCCAGGATGGTGCCAAGCAGGATGGCGACGAAAGTGCCCATCTCCACCATGCCGTTGCCGCCCACCAGCTCGGATTCGCCCAGGTGCTGCGGCAAGTAGGCGTATTTCACCGGACCGAAGAGCGTCGAATGCAGGCCCATGAGGAACACGCCACAGAGCAGCAGGAACACGACCTTGCCGACGAAGCCCGCGGCGATCGCGAGCATGATCGCGATCTCGAGGTTCTTGACGAAGCGGATCAGCGCCGCCTTGTCGAACTTGTCGGCGAGCTGCCCGGCGGTGGCCGAAAACAGCACGAAGGGCAGGATGAAGATGCCGCCGATCACGGCGCCGGCGGATTTGGGCTCCATGCCGCCCCACTCGGCGGCGCTGTAGGTCGCGAGCACCGTGAAGGCGAACTTGAAGACGTTGTCGTTCGCGGCGCCGAAGAACTGCGTCAGGAAGAACGGCAGGAAACGCCGCTCGGCGAGCAGTCGGAACTGGCTTCTCTCGGCCATGATGGAACGGTATAGTAGCGCTCCGCTTTGCTTCCTCGAGGACGTTTTCATGATCCAGCGCGACAAATTCTTCATCGGCGGCCAATGGGTAGCGCCGGCAGCGAAAGAAACTATCGACGTCCACAACGCGGGCACCGGCGAAGTGATGGGCAGGGTGCCGGCCGGCGGCGAGAAGGACATCGCAGCGGCCGTCGCGGCGGCACGCGCGGCGCTCGAAGGCTGGAGCGCGACGAGCGCGCCGAAACGCGCCGAATACCTGCAGAAAATCTCCGACGGCCTCAAGGCGCGCGCGGCCGAAATCGGCTCGACCATCGCGCAGGAAGTCGGCATGCCGATCAAGCTCTCCGGCCGCATCCAGGCGGGGCTTCCTATTGCGAATTTTTCCAACTATTCAAAACTATTGAACGAATTCAAATTCGAAGAGCGCATCGGCAATTCGCTGGTCGTGCGGGAACCGGTCGGCGTGGTCGGTGCGATCACGCCGTGGAACTATCCGCTGCACCAGATCGCGCTCAAAGTCGCCCCCGCGCTCGCCGCGGGCTGCACCGTGGTGCTCAAGCCCTCCGAGGTGGCGCCGTTCAACGCCTTCATGCTCGCCGAGGTCGTCGAAGCGGCCGGCCTGCCGAAGGGCGTTTTCAACCTTGTGACCGGCTTCGGCCCGGCGGCGGGAGAAGCGCTCGTCAAGCACCCGCAGGTGGACATGATTTCCTTCACTGGCTCGACGCGCGCCGGCAAGCGCATTTCGGAAGTCGCCGCGCAGACGGTAAAGCGCGTGGCGCTGGAACTGGGCGGCAAGTCCGCCTCGGTGATTCTCGAGGACGCCGATCTCGCTGCCGCGGTGAAGGGCACGGTGACCGGCTGTTACCTCAACTCGGGCCAAACCTGCACCGCGCTTACGCGCATGCTGGTGCCGGCATCTAAATACGACGAAGCGGCGAAGCTCGCGGTGGAAGCCGCCAAGGGCTTCACCCTGGGCGACCCGATGTCGGAGGCGACCCGGCTCGGCCCGCTCTCCTCGCAGATGCAGCTCGAGCGCGTGCGCAACTACATCAGGAAGGGAGTAGAAGAAGGCGCGGAACTCCTGATCGGCGGCGCGGACCAACCCGATGGCGTGCCGGGCGGCTACTTCGTCAAGCCGACCGTGTTCGGCAAGGTGAAGAATTCGATGACCATCGCGCAGGAGGAAATATTCGGGCCGGTGCTCTCGATCATCGCTTACCAGGACGAGGAGGAAGCGGTCCGCATCGCCAACGACACGCCCTATGGGCTCGCCGGCGCGGTCTGGTCCGCGGACGAGGCGCGCGCGCAGAAAGTGGCGCGCCGCATCCGCGCCGGGCAGGTGGATGTGAACGGCGGCGCCTTCAACATGAACGCGCCCTTCGGCGGCTTCAAGCAATCCGGCCACGGCCGGGAAGCCGGGATCTACGGGCTCGAGGAATTTCTCGAATACAAATCGCTGCAGCTCAAGGGGTGAACTTTCCATGAAAAGCATTTTTCAATCAATCATCGTCGCAATTACTTTTTTTTCAGGAACAGCGTTTTCTCAAAACTGCCCTGACAAGAACCTCAACTACTGGCAGGCCTTTCCCTCGGGCGGCGAGTCCGACATCTCGGGCCGCCACCAGCAGGTGGTGCTGAAGAAGCGCTGCCCGGCGATCGAGACCATCATCCAGTACAAGCCGGGCGCCGGCGGCAGCCTGATGTGGTCGCAGATGAACGCGCTCGCGGGCGACGGCAGCCATATCGTCGGCATCAACCTGCCGCACATCGTGTTCCAGCCGATCGAAGGCCAGGTGCAGTACAAGACCGACGACATCACGCCGGTGTTCTGGTTCCACTACACGCCGGACGCGCTGGTGGTGCTGGAATCGAGCCCGATAAAAACAATGCAGGATTTCGTCAGGGCGGCCAGGGAAAGCCCCGGCAAAATATCGCTGGGCGGCTCGGGCCTCAATTCCGCCAACCATGCCGCGCATGAGCGCATGAACGTCGCCTTCGGCTTCAAGACCACCTACATCCCCTTCAAGGGAACCGGCGACATGACCACCAATGTGATCGGCGCCCACGTCGGCGGCGCGATGTCTTACACGGCCTTTGCGATCAACAACAAGGGCAAGGTGCGCACGCTCGCGGTGGCGATGGACAAGCGCCACCCGCTGCTGCCCGATGCGCCGACCTTCAAGGAACTGGGCATCGACTGGGTAGACGGCGCCTACCGCGGCATCGGCGTGCCGAAATCGACGCCGGCGGACGTGAAGAAGCGGATCTCGGATTTGTGGATGGCGCTCAACAACGATCCGGAGATGAAGGAGCTGGCGGCGAAGAGCGGCTTCGAGCTGGTGAATGTCGGCGTCGGCGAAATGGACGCCTTCATGAAGGACAAGATCAAGCTCTACACCGAGGGCGCCAAGCGCCTCGGGCTCGGCAAGTAGCCACAGAGAGAAATTCGCTTCATCCGGGTTTTCTGTGAGTCGATTCCCGGCGATGGTCTTATCTTCGCGCTTGCTGCTTTCCCTGGCCGTCATCGCGGCCAGTGCGCTCCTGTTCATCGATGCGCGAGCGATCCCGGATTTGTTCCTGAATGCCGATCCCACGCTGCAAGGGTCATTTTCCCTGCTGCATCTGCGGCCATTTGTTTCGGTGCTGGGTCATGGGTCCGTAGTGCTGATGTCATTACACCGGTTATTCGCCCGCGGGCCTGCCCCCTCCGGCGCCCGAGTGGCGTTCCAGGTGGGGCTGGGCGCGCTGGGATTGGAGGCGGTATCGCTGGCGCCCTGCTTTCTCGTGCTGGGCGCGCTCTGCGGGGTGTTCTACTTCCTCGTCAACCTGGCCACCGCGCCTGTCATGTTGGCGGCATTCGTCGTGTATCTTGCCCGGGTCGGCAGTTCGATGCTGATGCGCACCTCGGCGACAGTCGCTGTCCTGCTTGCAGTCGGCGTCGCGGCGGCATTCTGGCAGTTCACACCAAAGTTAGCGGCGGGCTGCGAAACGATTCAGGATGAATTGAAGCGCGGCAATTGCATCATGAACTTTGCGCTGCGTGACAGTGACGAGTCCCTGTGCGATCAGGTCAGTTTTGATTCCTCGCGCTGGAGTTGCCTCTACGAGATCGCGGAGCGCAAGGGCAAGCCGGCGCTTTGCGAGCAGATCGCGGCGCCATGCCGCTTCAAGTCCCGCGGCCTGCAATGCGATCCGGAGACCTATCGCGATACCTGTTTTCTGGTGGTGGCGCGCAAGCTCAAGGATGAAAAGTGGTGCGGCCAGATCTCCGACGCGGCCAAGCAAGCCGGCTGCCTGGAGCAATCCAGGCGTTGACAATGACGGGGCGGGCCTCATTGCCTCGTTCGGGGAGTAGCATCGCGCCATGGAGACTTTCCGCTTCCGCCAGGGGCGCTCGCCCTTGCTTGTTTCGATGTCCCATGTCGGGACCCACATTCCCGCGCCGATCGCCGCGCGCATGACGCCGCAGGCGCTGGCGCTTCCCGATACCGACTGGCATCTGGAGCGTCTGTACGAGTTCGTGGACGCGATGGGCGCCTCCGTGCTCGCCGCCACGCACTCGCGCTACGTGGTGGACCTCAACCGGCCGCCCGATGGTGCCAACCTCTACCCCGGGCAGGACAGCACCGCGCTTTGCCCGCTCGACACATTCGCAAACGCGCCTGTCTACCAGGGCGCGCAGGAGCCCGCTGCAGCGGAGATTGCGGAGCGGGTGGAAATCTACTGGCGCCCCTATCATGCCAAGCTCGCCGAGGAACTGGCGAAACTCAAGCGCAAGCACGGTTTCGCGCTGCTCTGGGAGGCGCACGCGATTCTCTCTGAAGTGCCGCGGTTTTTTTCCGGCCGCTTGCCCGATTTCAACCTGGGTACCGCCGACGGCACCTCCTGCGGGCCGCGAATCGGCGAGTCGCTGCTGAAAACCGCGCAGCGCGCCGCCGGCTACAGCGCCGTGCTCGACGGCCGCTTCAAGGGCGGTTACATCACGCGCCAGTACGGCAAGCCGAGCGAAGGCGTACACGCGGTGCAGCTCGAACTGGCCTCGATCAGCTACATGGACGAGCGTGCGCCCTACGCGTTTGACGACGCGCTTGCGGCACGCCTGCGCCCGCACCTGCGGGCGATGCTCGATACATTCCTTGAACGCGTCTTCATGATTCCCGACTAGACTTCTCGGACGATGCGGCCGATCTGTCGGGCCGTTCCGGCACAGAATTACTCGACTAGGAGATCCATGAACCTGCGGACACTGCTTGGCGCCGCCATCGGCGCAACGATCCTGTTGCACTCCGCGGGCGCCCTGGCCCAGGCCTGGCCCGCCAAGCCGATCCGGCTGATGGTGCCGTTCCCGCCGGGCGGCTCGACCGACATCGTGGCGCGCATCGTGGCGCAGAAGTTGTCCGAGCGGCTCGGCCAGCCGATCGTGATCGAAAACCGCGGCGGCGCGGGCGGCACGATCGGCACCGCGATCATCGCGAAATCGGCGCCGGACGGCTACAACTTGGCTGTCGCCTCCACCAGCACGCACCTGGTAGCGCCGGGCGTGTATGCAAAGCTCGACTACGACCCGGTGAAGGACTTCGCGCCGGTGGGCTTGATGGCTGTATCGCCCTATCTGCTGGCGGTCACGCCGTCGGTACCGGCGAAAACACTGAAGGAACTGGTCGCGCTCGCGAAAGCACGGCCCGGCAAGCTGAATTACGCCTCCGCAGGCGTCGGCTCGACCACGCACCTGGCGATGGAGATGCTGAAACACGCATCGGGCACCTTCATGCTGCACATCCCCTATAACGGCAACGGGCCCGCGGGCACCGCGCTGATCGGCGGCCAGGTCGAGGTGCTCTTCGGCAGCCTGCCGTCCCTGCTGCCGCACGCGAAGTCCGGGCGCGCGCGCGCCCTCGCGGTCGGCACCCCCAAGCGCTCGCCTTCGCTGCCCGACGTGCCCACGGTGGCCGAGTCCGGCTACCCCGGCTTCGACGCCTCCCTCTGGCTCGCAATCATGGCGCCCGCGGGCACGCCGCAGCCGATTCTGGAGCGCCTGAACAAGGAAATCGTGGCACTGGTCGCCACGGCGGATACCCGCGAAGCCTTTGACAAAGCGGGCACCGAACCACTGACCGGCACGCCCGCGGATCTGGCGGCCATGATCCGCGACGGCGTGCCGAAATACGCGCAGATCATCAAGACGGCTGGCGTCAAGGCGGAGTAAATCGATCCGGTGGCCGAGCCGCAAACAGCAGGCCTCCTCTCCGGCATCCGCGTGGTCGAGGCAGCCAGCATGATCATGGTGCCCTCGGTCGGCGCGGTGCTCGCCGACTACGGCGCGCAGGTGGTGAAGATCGAGCCGCTCGACGGAGATCTCAACCGGCGCGGCCACCAGATTCCGGGCATGCCGATTCATGCCACCGGCTACGGTTATTGCTTTCTCCCCGACAATCGCGGCAAGCGCAGCCTCTCGCTCGACCTCAAGGCGCCCGAAGCCAAGGGCATCGTGCGCCGCCTGGTCGAGGGCGCGGACGTTTTTCTCACCAACTATCGCCCCAAAGCGCTCGAGCGCCTGGGCCTGGGCTGGCCCGAGCTGCAGTCGGTGAACCCGCGCCTGGTCTACGCGCACGGCACCGGGTTCGGCGATGCAGGTGCCGAGGTCGACAAGCCGGGCTTCGACACGGTTTGCTACTGGTCGCGCTCCGGCATGGAGGCGAACGTATTTCCCACCGATGGCTGGCTGGGGCCGCTGGGCTACGGCACGGGGGATCATCCGGGCGGAATGGCGCTGCTGTCCGCGGTGCTGCTCGCCCTGCTCGCGCGCGAGCGCAGCGGCCAGGGGACGAGAGTCTCGAGCTCTCTGCTCGCCAATGGCGCGTGGTCGAACTCGGTCATGATCCAGGCGCGGCTCCTCGAGGCCGAATTCCTGGAGCGCCGCCCGCGCGAGGAGGCCCGCAATGTCACCAGCGTGTACTACCGCGCCGGCGACCGGCGCATCTTCAAGATCGCCATGGTCGATATCCCGCGCGACTGGCCGAAGCTGTGCCGCGCCATCGGGCGCCCCGAGCTCATCGACGACTCGCGCTACGCGACTCTCGAGCAGCGCACGCAGGAAGGGCGGATGCGGGAGCTGATCCAGATCTGCGATCAGGTCTTCGCCGGCCGGCCGATGGACCACTGGCAGCGCGTGCTCGAAGAGCACGACCTGCCCTACTCGGTGGTCGCGACCTACGACGATGTGGTCGCGGACGAGCAGATGGCGGCGAACGGCGTCTTCCTCGACATCGAAGACCCGGAGCTCGGCCGCGTGCGCACCGTGGAAACGCCGCTCCACCTCGAATCGCACCCCAAGGTAACGCGCGGTCCAGCGCCGCGCCTCGGCGAGCACTCGCGCGCGATCCTGGCGGAGATCGGCCTCGCGAGCAACGAGATTGACGCGCTCGTGAAGCACGAAGTGGTAGCGGAAATAAAGGAGAAAACATGAAAAGGCTCGAAGGAAGGACGGCGCTCGTGACGGGCGCGGCGCGGGGAATCGGCGCGGCGACCGCGAAGCGCCTGGCGTCGGAAGGTGCGCGCATCGTGATCGGGGACCTGCTCGATGAGCTCGGCGCGAAGACCGTGGCGGCGATTTCCGCCGCGGGCGGGCAGGCAGAGTACCTGCATATGGACGTATCGCGAGAGAGCGATTGGTCGACCGCCTGCGCGCTGGCGAAATCGCGCTTCGGCGGACTGGACATCCTCGTCAATAACGCGGGCGTGCTGTTCGCGGCTTCGGCGGAGGAGACCTCGCTGGAGGACTGGCGCAGGATGCACGCGGTAAACGTCGAGGGCGTGTTCCTGGGCATCCGCATCTGCACGCCGCTATTGAGGGAAAGCGGCCGCAGCTGGCCGGGCGGCGCGGCGATCGTCAACCTTTCGTCCATCGCGGGCCTCGTCGGCTCACCGCGCATGCCCGCCTACAGCGCATCGAAGGGTGCGGTGCGGCTGCTGACGAAATCCGTCGCGCTCGAATACGGACAGAAGCAGTACCCGATCCGGATCAACTCGGTACATCCGGGCGTGATCGACACGGACATGGGGCAGCTGGTGGTGGACCTGGTGATGAAGCGGATGGCCAAGGACGAGGCCGCGGCCAAGGCCTTGCTGGTCTCCCAGCATCCGCTCGGGCGGCTGGGCAGAGCGGAGGACGTCGCCAGCGTCATCGCGTTCCTGTGTTCGGACGACGCGGCGTTCGTCACCGGCAGCGAGTTGGTGGTGGACGGCGGCTACACGGCGCAATAACGGAATCCGGATGCCGAACTTCAATTTCAGCGGCCCTGCTCAGCGATCGCGCAGAACGATCAGCGCGTCCAGCGCGGTCGCGCCGTCGGGGCGGGCGAGCAGCGGGTTGACGTCGATTTCCTCGACCTCGTCTGCGTGGTCGGCGGCGAATTCGGAAATGCGCGCGATGGCGTCGCACGCCGCATCGAGGTCCGCTGCCGGCGTGCCGCGGTAGCCCTGCAGCAGCTTGAAGCCGCGCAATTGCTCAAGCATCCGCCTCGCCTCCAATCTGCCGACCGGCGCGAGCGCCAGCGCGGTATCACGCATGATTTCGACCAGCACGCCGCCCATGCCGACGAGCAGCACCGGGCCGACCTGCGGGTCCCGCTTCACGCCAATTACCAGTTCGATGCCGCCCTTCAGCATTGGCTGCACGAGGAATCCGTCCTTCGCCGCCGTCATCGCCAGGCAGGCGGCGCGTAGCGCGTCCGCGTCGCGTAGATCGAGACGTACCGCTCCCGCCTCGGTCTTGTGTTCGATATCGCCGTCGGCCTTGAGGACCACCGGATAGCCCAGCTCGGCAGCCGCCTTCACTGCCGCCTCGACGTTCATCGCCGCGCGCTCCGGAACGCAGCGAACGCCGTACTGGGCGAGGATTGCTTTTGCTTTTCTTTCGGTAATGATTTTCTTTTCTTCAAACTTGATACTTCCAGAAACATCCTTGGAAAGGCGCGGCGCCGGCGCTATCCGGTCCTCGTGCCAGCGCTGCCAGGCGGCGATCGCGGCATAGCAGCGATCCAGCGAACGGAACAGGCCCACCTTGTCGTCCGCCTCGTAGGCCTCCGAGCCGGGGCCCTGGAGCCATTCCGATACCCAGACCACCGATACCGGCTTCGCCTGCGTGCGCGCCAGTTCGGCGATGGAGGCCGCGCGCGCACTGCCGGTCTCGTGCGTGGCCACGCTCATCGCGCACAAAAGCACGCCGTACTGCGGGTCTTCCAGCAGCGCGCGGCAGCACTTGGCGTAGGACTCGGGCACGCTCAGCACCTGCCCCGTGGGATCGCAGGGATTGCGCGCGGCGCCGAATTCCGGCACTACGCTGCGCAGCGCTGCGATGGTTTTCTCCGTGGGCTGCGGCATCGGCACGCCGTGGCGCGCCGCCATGTCGGCGGCGATCACGCCGGCGCCGCCCGAGCCCGAAACCACCGCGACGCCGCGCGCGAGCGGTTTGCCCGAGGCGGCAAAGAACTTCGCGTACTCGACCAGCGCCCCGTAGTCCTCCACCGTGACAAAACCGGCGCGCTCGAACAACGCGCGAAATGCTGCCGCCGAGCCGGCGAGCGATCCCGTGTGCGAGCGCGCCGCCGCCGCGCCGTCCTCGCTGGTGCCCAGCTTGTAGACGATGACCGGCTTGCCGGCGCGACGGGCGCGCTCGCCCGCCTGCAGCAGTCTTTGCGTGCTCGGCACGCCCTCGAACAGGCAAGCAATGGCGCGCACGCCGTCGTCCTCGGCCATGGCGCCGATCAGGTCGGCCACATCCACGTCCGCCGAGTTGCCCGCGGAAAAGAAATAACGGAAGCCGAGGCCGCGCTCCGCGGCCTGCGCGAGGCAGTAGCCGAGCGCGCCGGACTGGCTGACGAACGCGATCGGGCCGAGCGTGCGCGGCATCTTCGAATATTCGGGGATGAAGCTGACGCCCACGCCCAGCTCGTGATTGACCAGTCCCATGCAGTTCGGCCCCAGCATCGGCATGCGCGCAGCGCGCGCGATCTCAGCCAACCGGCGTTGCGCCGCACTGCCCTCGTCGCGCGCCATCTCGCCGTAGCCCGAGGCGTACACGACCACCCCGCCGGCGCCGGCTGCCGCCGCTTCCGTGAGCGCCGCCTCGACGCCCTCGCGCGGCACCACCAGCGCCACCAGGTCGGGCTTGCCCGGCAACGCGGCCAGCGACGGATAACATTCGTGCGCGCCGATCTTCGGGTACTTGGCGTTGACCGGCCAGATCGCGCCGCGGAAATGCGCCAGATTCTCGAGCGTGCGCAGGCCGAAGGAGCCGGCGCGCGGCGATGCGCCGACGATCGCGATCCTGCGCGGCGCGATCAAGCGCTCGAGTTCGGCGCGCGTGTAAACCGGACGTTCCGTTGTTGTTAACATGGAGGTCTGCATACTAGGGGAGCACGCATGAGTGTCAAGAAGCTTTTCGATCTAAGCGGGCGCGCCGCCATCATTACCGGCGGCTCGCGCGGCCTCGGCCTGCAAATCGCCGAAGCGCTCGGCGAAATGGGCGCGAAGCTCGCGCTCACGGCGCGCAAGAAAGACGAGCTCGATCACGCGGTCGAGCGTCTCGCCAAGCAAGGCGTCGAGGCGCAGGCCTTCGTCTGCGACATCGGCAAGCGCGACAGCATCCCCGCCGTGTTCGATGGGATGCTGGCGAAACTCGGCCGCCTCGACATCCTCGTCAACAATGCCGGCGCGGTCTGGGGCGCGCCGGCGGAAGACCACCCGCTGGAAGCCTGGGACAAGCTCATCAGCGTGAACCTCGTAGGCGGCTTCACCATGGCGCAGCAGGCGGCGAAAAAAGCGATGATCCCCGCCAAGTGGGGCCGCATCATCAACGTCGCCTCGGTCGCCGGGCTCTACGCCAGCGACCCCGCGGTGGTGCGCACGGTTTCGTACAACGCCACCAAGCACGGCGTGGTCGGCATGACCAGGCAGCTCGCCGCCGAATGGGGAGAGCACGGCATCACGGTGAACGCCATCTGCCCGGGTTTCTTCCCCTCGAGGATGACGCAGGCGACGCTCGGCACGACCGGCGAGATGGTGCGCAAGGCAACGCCGACGCGGCGCCTGGGCGGCCCGGAGGACCTGAAGGGGCTCGCAGTGCTGCTGGCGTCGGAAGCCTCGCGCCACATCACCGGACAGGCCATCGCGGTGGACGGCGGGGCGATGCTGATATGAGCACCGGCGTAACTCCGGAGGTGGCGGAGTTCCTGAAGAAAATCCGCTTCGCCGAGCATCTCGGCATCAAGGTGGACTCGCTGGAGAAGGGCGTCGCGCGTCTTTCGTTCGAAGTAAAGCCCGAATTCACCACCAGCTGGGGCACCGCCCACGGCGGCTCCATCCTGTCGCTGCTCGACGTGACCCTGTCGATGTCGGCCCGGACCCTGTTCGACCCGCCGCGCTCCATCATGACCATCGACCTCTCCACCCAGTTCATCGGTACAGCCATGGGCGTGCTGCGCGCCGAGGGCCGCGTGATAAAGGCCGGCCAGACAACGATTTTCTGCGAAGGCGAAGCGCGCAGCGAAGCGGGCGAGCTGGTGGCGAAAGCGATCGGGACGTTCAGGGCGAGGAGCCCTAAGACCTGACCTTAGGGGTTTTGCCGCGGATCTTTCTCCTGCATCCGGAAGAGAATCACTTCATCCGGACCAGGTTTGCGGAACTTGAAGCGGGCCTTCTCGTAGTCCTCCACCAGCTTGGCAAGGATCTCGAGCCGACCCCCATCCCTGGAATCGGGACGAGGATCCGGTGATGCAAGACGCTCCACCTCGCCAAGGTAGCGCCGGTATTGTGCTTCCGTCTTGATGATTCTCGGTTCCATGAGTTCTCTCGCCTAGCGTTTCTTTACCGATTTTACGCGATTGCCCATTCGGCGCTGAGCGCTGCCGCCTGCTCCAGAACGATCTGCGTTGCCTTTTCCTGCTTGTCGGGTGGATAGCCGTATTTCCGCAGAATTCGCTTCACGATCACGCGCAGTTGTGCGCGCACGTTTTCCCGCACCGTCCAGTCGATGGTGACGTTCTCCCGCACCGCCTTTACCAGTTCGTGCGCGATCTTCACCAGGGTGGGTTCACCCAACACCTTCACCGCGCTGTCGTTCACTTCCAACGCGTCGTAGAACGCCAACTCTTCCTCGGTGAGGCCGAGCTTCTCGCCACGCGCGTTCGCCTGGCGCATGTCCTTCGCCAAGCCGATCAGCTCCTCGATCACCTGTGCGGCCTCGATGGCGCGGTTCTGGTAACGGCGGATGGTCTGCTCCAGCATGTCGGCGAACGACTTCGCCTGCACGACGTTCCTTTTCCGCCTCAATCGGATCTCTCCTGATAAAAGCTTCTGCAGCAGCTCGACCGCCAGGTTGCGCTGCGGCATCCCTTTGACATCGGCCAGAAACTGACCCGAAAGAATGGAGATGTCGGGCTTCTTGAGCCCGGCCGCCGCGAAGATGTCCACGACCCCCTCCGATGCGACCGCCCGCGACACGATCTGCCGCACGGCAAGATCCAGGTCTTCCTGCGTCTTTGCGCCTTCGGGAGAGCCTTTCGCCAGTACCGCACGCACTGCCTGAAAGAACGCCACGTCATCGCGAATGCGCAACGCCTCATCGTGCGGCACCGCGAGCGCGAATGCCTGCGACAGTTCCTGCACAGTCCTGAGCAGCCGATCCTTCCCGTCCTTCTGCGCGAGGATGTGCTCCTGCGCCGAGGGCAGGAGGCTCAATCGCTCCTGCGGAGTACCCGACACCCACTTGGAGTGATCGAGGCCGTGGAACAGCCCGCAGCAGATTTCGTACTTCTCCAGCATTACCGCGACCGCCTCCTTCTGGTCGATCGCAGTCTTGCCGGTGCCGCCGCTCTCCGTGTAGGTGGCGAGCGCCGCCTTCAGTTCATGCGCGAGGCCAAGGTAGTCCACCACCAGGCCGCCCGGCTTGTCGCGAAATACCCGGTTCACGCGCGCGATCGCCTGCATCAGGCCGTGCCCCCGCATCGGCTTGTCCACGTACATCGTGTGCAGGCTCGGCGCATCGAACCCCGTGAGCCTCATATCGCGCACGAGGACGATCCGCATATCGTCCTTCGCATCGCGGAAACGGTTGGCGAGCGCCTCGCGGCGGGGCTTGTTGCGGATGTGTTGCTGCCAGTCAACGGGATCGGTCGCCGATCCGGTCATCACGACCTTGATTGCACCCTTGCCGTCGTCGTTGTGGTGCCAGCGCGGCTGCAGCACGGTGATCGCCTTGTACAGTTCGACGCAGATCCGGCGGCTCATGCACACCACCATGGCCTTGCCTTCCATGGTCTCAAGGCGCTTCTCGAAATGGTCTACCAGGTCGCGCGCCACAAGCCTGATGCGCTTTTCCGATCCGACCACGGCCTCCAGCTGCGCCCACTTGCTCTTCAGCTTTTCCTTTTTCTCAATTTCTTCGCCTTCCGTGACTTCCTCAAACTGGGGATCGATCTTCGGCTTCTCTCTTTCATCGAGTGCAAGCCGCGCGAGCCGGCTTTCGTAGTAGATAGGCACGGTGGCCTTGTCTTTCACCGCGCGCTCAATGTCGTACACGCTGATGTAGTCGCCAAATACCGCGCGGGTGTTCTTGTCCGTCATCTCGATCGGCGTGCCGGTGAAGCCGATGAACGAGGCATGCGGCAGCGCATCGCGCATGTGGCGCGCGAAACCGTCGATGAAATCGTACTGGCTGCGATGCGCCTCGTCGGCGATGACCACGATGTTGCGCCGGTCGGACAGCACGGGGTGCCGGTCGCCTTTTTCCTCCGGCAGGAACTTCTGGATCGTGGTGAATACCACCCCGCCCGCGTTCACCGAGAGCTTGGCCCGCAGATCGGCGCGGTTCTCTGCCTGTGCGGGCGGCTGCCGCAGCAGGTCCTGGCAACGCGAGAAAGTTCCGAAGAGCTGATCGTCGAGGTCGTTGCGGTCGGTCAGCACAACGATGGTCGGATTGGTCATCGCCGCCTCGCGGATCACCCGGCCCGCGTAGAACGCCATCGTCAGGCTTTTGCCCGAGCCCTGGGTGTGCCAGACCACGCCGATGCGCCGGTCGCCGCCCTCGCCACCGGGCCTTCTCGTTTCGTACCGGCCCGCCGAAGGATCGCGCAATCCATGCGCGGCGCGCAGCGTTTCCTCGACCGCGACGCGCACCGCGTGGAACTGGTGGTAGCCCGCCATCTTCTTCGCGAGCTTGCCGCCACCCTCGTCCTCGAACACGAGGAAATTGCCGAGCAGATCGAGCAGCCGGCGCTTCTCGAACACGCCTTCGATCATCACTTGGATCTCCGGCATGCTCGCCGGCGCCAGCGTCTCGCCCGCGATCGTGCGCCAGGGTTTGAACCACTCGCGCCCAGCGGTGAGCGTGCCGATCCGCGCTTCCGTACCGTCGGAAATCACCAGCAGCGCGTTGTACGCGAAGAGTGCCGGCAGCTCGGCCTTGTAGGTCTGGAATTGCTGGAACGCGGACCAGATCGTCGCGTTCTCGTCGGCGGGGTTCTTGAGTTCGAGCAGCACCAGCGGCAGGCCGTTGACGAACAGCACCACGTCGGGACGGCGCGTGTGCTTGTTCTCGCTGACGGTGAACTGGTTGACCGCCAGCCAGTCGTTCTCGTCCGCCTTTTCGGTCCACGCGAAGTCCAGCACCCGAACCTGCGCACCGGCGATCGAACCATCCGGCCGCCGATACTCGACCGTGACGCCGTCCACCAGCATCCGGTGAAACGCGCGGTTGCGCGCTTCCGGCGTCGGCCCCTCGACACCCCTGATCTTACGGAAGGCATCGTCCAGCGCCTCCGCCGGCAGCTTTGGATTCAGCCGCGCGAGCGCCTGCCGCAGCCGGTCCTCAAGCAGAACCTGCCCGTAGTCCTTGCGCTCGGCGGCGAGTTCCTCCGGCGCGATGTCCGGGCCGTGCGCGATCGAGTACCCCAGCGCGCCCAGCCAGGCAAGCGCCGCTTCTTCGACCACGGACTCGGTAAATCCCCCCATTCGGCGAGATAATGCCGCATATGGGAACCAAAGCTGGGAGAAGCGCCGAAAAGCACGATCTGAGGGACCAGGCCGCCTACGGGCTGGCCGAAGCTGCCCGCTACCTGAAGCTCCCTGCCCCGACTCTCCGGTCGTGGGTGGCTGGTCGCGCCTACCCTAAGGCCAGCGGGGGCGTCGGCGTCTTCAGGCCGGTGATCCATCCGCCGCAAAAGCAGCCCCCGGTGCTGTCGTTCTGGAACCTGATCGAGTCCCACGTGCTGCGTTCGCTTCGCACTGACCATGGTGTCTCCCTCAAAGACATGCGTGAAGCTCTGGCCTACGCCGAGCGCACCCTCAGAATCGACCGCCTGCTCCTGCGCAAGGAACTCCGGACCGATGCCGGCCGTGTATTCCTAGACCGGTACGGTCAGCTCATCGAACTCTCCGCGTCGGGCCAGCTCGCGATGCGCAAGGTCTTCGAGGAGCATCTGAAGCGCGTCGAATGGGACGAGTGGAAATTCCCGGTGAGGCTGTATCCGTTCGTCTCTGGCGACACGCAGTCCATCCGGACAATCGCCATCGACCCGAAGATCGCCTTCGGCCGTCCGATCGTGGCACGCGCCGGCATCTCTACCGGAGCCATCGCCGGCCGCATCGACGCTAGGGAACCAGCCGCCGAAGTGGCCGCTGACTACGATCTCACCGTGGAGGAAGTCGAGCAGGCCGTGCTCTACGAACGCGCTGCGTGAGCCGTGTCTGGTTCACCGACCGCGACCTAGGTAAACGCTTCCCCGAAATCCTCACGGCCGCCGGCCTGACCGTCGAGCGACACCACGACCTCTTCCCACCCGATGGCCCCGACGAGCAGTGGCTCGAACACTGCGGCCGAAACGGGCGTATCGCGCTCACCCACAACGAACGAATCCGCTACACCCCGAACGAGCTAGCTGCGGTTGACCAGCATCGCGTTTCATTGCTCATTGTGATCGGCAAAGCGCCTCATGCAGAACTCGCGCGCAATTTCGTCAACACGCTGCCGAAGATAGCAATTTTCCTCGACGAACACGAACCGCCGTACATTGCCAAGGTGTATCGGCCGTCGTCGACTGAGGTCACGCGGGATCCCACGGCCGCGGGTTCGATCTCGCTGTGGTATCCGAGATAGCAAACTAATTACAGCCTATGACCATCCAGCAGTGTCGATGAGTGAATCGCATCTGTCAGTATCAAGACGTGCTGGCGCGCTCTCGTAATCGCTACCCGGACCAGCTTCCGGCTTCGTCGAAAAGGCGCAGGTTCCTGGCAGTATATGAGCGGACAGCTATTGGGATCATCGAAGATCACAACGGCAGTCCGTCGAAGAACAGCTCAGCCGACTTGATGCCGCGAAAGTTTTGAATCTTGAGCTTCGTCAGCTTCATGCTTGCATCCCGGCGAATCGCTCTCGGTTCATGACGCGTAGTTCGCCGGTGATGAGCTTGGGCAGCAGCGTGTCGCGCAGGGCGGCGAGAGTGCGGGATTCACGTGCGCTCTCGACGATGCGCTCATAGAGAGGCCGCGCCAACTCTTCAAATACCCGCATCATGTCGGCCGATGGGGTGACGACCGGGATTGGCCGGAAGTTCGCCTTGCTGATCTCAAGGAAGGTCGAGCCGTTCGCGCGGCTGACGATCTCTTCGTGTGCGACGCTGGCCCAGAGAAGCAGGAAGATGTTCGACGTTCCAGTCTTTGGCGTCATCGCGATGAACCCCTGATTGATCGCAACCGGAATCTCTGCGACGGCCAAGTAGCCGATTGGCGCTCTCGATGACAGAAGGACGGTTCCCTTCGGCAGCAATCCGGAACCGATCTGCGACAGCCCCGCGTCGGTGATCCGCCGTTCCGTATCGAGTAAGACCGGAACCGATAGTCCGGACAGGTCCTTGGGTGTGGCCCATGTGTGCGACCCGCCCTCCCAATAGGCCGGCTCCTTGGTGCTCGGCGTGGTGCCGCCCGCCACGTCCGCGAGGTCGCCGATGGATTTGATTTCCCACCCCTTCGGAATCTCTCCGAGCTCCGAGTTCTCGAAGGAATCCGGGAACATGTCAGCGAGGGGCTGGGGCAGGCCAGGGTCGCGACCCTCGGCCTTGGCGCGGACTGGGTCGAAATCTACGAACCACGACTTGAAGAGCGCCCGCGCCATCGCCTCCACTGTTTCGTTCAATCGCCGGTTTGAGTCAATCTTGTCGTCTAGCGTGCCGAGAATTTGGACGATCGCTCGTTGTTCGGGGAGCGGGGGTGTGAGCAGCGGAACCCGATTCATGTTGCTCTGAGTCAGCTTCGGCATCGTTGAGCCGGTCAGGTATCCGCTGATGTCCGCTGCCGAGAGCGCATACATGAGGAAGCGCGTATCGGCTTCCCTGTTGCCCCGCAAGATGTGGGCGTGATTGTTCACCCAAAACTTTCCTCGGGCGAGGAAGGCGACCGGTGTGTTTCTCGTTCGCAGGTTCTCCCCATCCTCGGCGATGAGCAAGTACTCGCCGTCATAGAGATAGTTGTCGACATGGTCCACAACCCCGGAAGCACCGTAGTACGGATAGGGCCCAGTACGTCTGTCCGCTTCCTTCACGGGCACACGGATGCCGTCGAAATTGTCAGTCAGCTCACCTAGTGGACGCTCGCGCCACTCACCCGCCATACCCAAGCTCCTTCAGGTTAGCGGCAACAGCAGATTCTAGTTTTGCGGCCTCGGCCTGCTGCTGGCGCAGCGTTGCGGTGAGCCGCTTCATCTTCTCTTCGAAGGGCTCGCCATCGTCCTCCTGCACCTCAGCGCCGACATAGCGGCCCGGAGTGAGTACGTGGCCGTGCTTGCGTACCTCTTCCAACGCCGCACTCTTGCAGTAGCCCGAAACATCTTTGTACTTGCCGGCATCCTTTTCGCCGCGCCAGGCGTGGTAGGTCTTCGCGATGCGGCCGAGTACTTCGTCAGTCAGTTCACGGTGGGTGCGGTCCACCAATTGGCCGAGCTTCCGAGCGTCGATGAAGAGAACTTGGCCGCGGCGGTCGCGGAACTTGCTGTTCTTGCGATCACGCGCGAGAAACCAAAGGCAAGCGGGAATCGGTGTCGAATAGAAGAGTTGGCCGGGCAGCGCGACCATGCAGTCCACGACGTCGGCTTCGATAAAGTTGCGGCGAATCTCGCCCTCGCCGGATTGATTGGAGGACATGGAGCCGTTGGCGAGGACGAAGCCCGCGAGGCCGGTCGGCGAGAGGTGGTGGACGATGTGCTGAACCCAGGCGAAGTTGGCGTTGCCGGCAGGTGGAGCGCCGTACTTCCAGCGTTTGTCGTCGCGCAGGCGCTCGCCGCCCCAGTCGCTGACATTAAAAGGCGGATTGGCGAGGATGTAGTCGGCCTTGAGGTCGGGGTGACGGTCGTTGTGGAACGTGTCGCCGTGCTCGATGCGGCCTTCTATGCCGCGGATAGCGAGGTTCATTTTGGCGAGCCGCCAGGTGGTGTAGTTGGATTCCTGACCGTAGATGCTGATGTCGCCGAACTTGCCGCCGTGAGCGACGATGAATTCCTCGGACTGGACGAACATGCCCGATGAGCCGCAGCAGGGGTCGTAGACGCGGCCCTTGTAGGGCTCGAGCATCTCGACGAGGAGCTTGACCACGCAGCGCGGGGTGTAGAACTCGCCGCCCTTCTTGCCCTCGGCGCTCGCGAACTTCGAGAGGAAGTATTCGTAGACGCGGCCGAGCACGTCCTTGGAGCGGCTTTCGGCGTCGCCGATCCGGATGTTGGATACGAGGTCGATGAGCTGGCCGAGGCGCTGCTTGTCGAGCGCGGGCCGCGCGTATTCCTTCGGCAGCACGGCCTTGAGGGAGGGGTTGTCGCGCTCGATCCCGGTCATCGCGTCGTCCACGAGCTGGCCGATGGTGGCCTGCTTCGCCTGGCCTTTCAGATGCGGCCAGCGCGCCTCGGGCGGCACCCAAAAGATGCCCTTGGCGCGGTACTCGTCAGGATCCTCGGGGTCAGCGCCCTGCCTCTTCTCGCTCAAGAGCTTGGCATGCAACTCCTCGAAGGCGTCGGAGATGTACTTGAGGAAGATCAAGCCCAGGACGACGTGCTTGTATTCCGCGGCGTCCATGCTGCCGCGCAACGCATCGGCCATCTTCCACAGTTCGGCCTCGTATCCGACGTTGGCGCCATTGCCGTTTTGCTTTTTCTTGGGGGATCGCGCCACTGTAGAAAGCCTCTTGTGATGGATCTGCCGTATTCCTCGTGAATCGTAGCCCAGTAGGTGTCAACGCGGGTGGACTTCCTGGATGTGTTTTTCCAAGGCCTGGAAAAACCGCCCCACCAGGAAACGCGCCACGCCAGTGAGCACGCGCTGGCCGACGCCGGCGACGACGCCGCCCACCTCCGCGCTGCCGGCATAGCGCAGCAGCGTGCCGCCCTCGGCGCGCTCCTCGAGGTCGAATATCCCCTGCCCTTTCATGAAGCCGATCGAACCCTCGCCGCCGACGGCCAGCACGTAGTGGTGCGGCGCCTGGCGGTCGAGGATGGAGACCTCGCCCATGTACTCGCCCGACACATTGGCCACCTGCAGCTTCAATCCCATTCGATAGCGGTCCTCGGCGATGCGTTGCACGGCGTTGCAGCCGGGAATCGCCCGTTTGAGCACCTCCGGATCGTTCAGCAGGGCCCACAAATCTGCCCTGGCGGCGGAGAAGACATATTCGCCCTTAATTTCGAGCATCGCGTCAACAGGCGCAGTCGGGCCGGATCTTGAACACGCTCTTCGCAGTCTCGCCGAGGATCGCGTCGCGGTCGTCGGTACCCAGGTTCAATTGCTCGACCAGGTTCCGTGGCGACAGATCGCCGATCGGGAACGGCATGTCGGAACCCATGAGGATGCGCCGTGCGCCGGCCTTCGCGGCAAGGAATTCGAGCGCCTGGCGATCGAACACGATGGTGTCGAAGTAGAGCGCGGCGAAACCGGCTTGCGGGTCCTGCAGCTTGCCGTGGGCGATGTCGAAAGCGCGCGCGAGCCTGCCCAGCACGAACGGCAGCGCGGCGCCGCCATGCGAGAGCACCAGCTTGACGCCGGGAAATTTCAGCAGATGGCCGGAAAAAAGCAGGCGCGAG
>Ga0247727_10007685_pt1 | contig 20389 bp, 23 predicted proteins | sample WisWelCaveWW1625_FD_202498 | JGI IMG/M metagenome (GOLD analysis project Ga0247727, IMG submission 202498) | Biofilm microbial communities from Wishing Well Cave, Virginia, United States - WW16-25 | ecosystem: Environmental > Aquatic > Deep subsurface > Groundwater > Cave microbial mat | place... | reverse complement strand
ACTCTGTCGATTTGGGTACAAAGTTCTTTCTATTTGAATGAACTTTTCCAGCAAACTTTCGACTAATCGCTGGAAGAAACCCAAGCCGTTGTCATATCATTAATCCCATGAGGAGCGTATACTTGGGAATCTATTTCAACTCATGCTAGTGTCGAGCAGTGGCAGCTCGTCGGGCTCATAACCCGAAGGTCGCAGGTTCAAGTCCTGCCCCCGCTATAGAAAAGGCGCTTTTGAGCGCCTTTTTTCATTAAAACGATGCAAGAGTGAGGCTGAGACTTATAACCTTCGGGTCGTAGGTTCAAATCCTGTCTCCGCTATGCTTTACGAATCATAGCTCATAAAGTATGTTTTGATTTGGATTATTCATATGGAGACCTCCAGAGTCAATTTAGAGAATCTTAGTGGCGATAAGGTGAGGGAAATGTCTAAGTCGATTCGAATTCACGTACAAGCCGCGCGCGATATTCAACTTGTGAGATTCTCGAAGATCGAATCATTGCACATCGTTGCAAACGTGGATATGCGCTTGGGGGATAAGGCGATATTGCCGATTGCAGGACGAAGGTCAGGGTTTGTTACAGGGGGCAATGAGTCAACTCAATGTATCGGCTAGAGCCAATCATCGCATCCTGAAACTGGCGGGCATTATTGCAGACTTGGCAGGGGGTGAGGCAATTCAATCTGCACATTTGGCAGAGACATTGCGCCTGCGGTCGTCCGAAATTGATGATAGGATAAAAGGAAACTTATGGAACTCACTCTTGAACAACTAAAGCTAATTTCAGATTCTGTCGGTGAGAGCACAGGCTGGGACTTTTCGCGGATGCGCGTGGAACGTGGGCCTGTGCCGTGGAATTATGCTGATATCGCGCGTCAATTCCGGGCTAATATTGGATAAGCTATATTAACCTGAATTCGGGATAAGGAATTTGGACGCAGATGAACGCAGACAAACGCAGATTTTTCTCTTTTTCATCAGCGCAATCAGCGTTTTTCAGCGTCCTAAAAGATTCTGTGACTTATCCCGAACTGACGTTATATTACATCTCCTCCACGGTCTTCAACGCCAGATCCAACGCCTCATCCAGTGACATCTTCTGCCCCTCCACAAACGCGGACTCGAAAGCCGCGTCGCCGAGAGCTTTTCGAGCATGGGCTTTGGCGGGGTCACAATAAACATGTTTGAATAATGGATCTACTATTGCATTATCCATTTCTCTCTGTGAACTATCAATCACACCCAGTAAACGAGCCGCGTTCTCGGGTTTTTCAATGTATATGGATTTAAGGATGTAAGCCAAAAAATGGGAATTTGGAGCTATACTGAGTCCTTTTGCCAAACGAATGCCTTCCATCAAATGCTGCTTGAACTTTTCGATGTTTCCCTGCAGGTAATAAGTAATACCCAACACTACCAGCCGGTATGCAATACGGGTGCGATCTTCAAGTTCTCGCGCAGTCTCGAGTGCTTCTTCCATATATGCCTGCGCTTGAGCTAAATTGCCTTCCTCAATAGCCAGTTGCCCTAGACTCGCAATTACAAACGATCTGATGTTTTTCTCTCCTAACAAGCCATAACGCTCCTGCATTTCCATATAAAGTGATCTGGCTTTTTTGTAATTGCCATTTAACCATGCAACTTTTGCCAACAAGAAAGAGGTAGTACTTATGTTTGAGCCGATCTCTTTGAACAACATATCCGCTTCTTCTGCATACTTATTAGCCTCATTTACTCGATTGAAAGAATAATTCCAGGAGGCATATTCAGATAAAGCTCCGGCTAGATTTAATCTTTCTCCAGCTTTACGAGCCAATTCCAGAGCCTGCACAGTCATTTCAGCAATTTTTTTTTGTTCATCTGGAGTTACAAGATAATAAATCATCTGGCTATAGGAATATGCCTCCCAGTAAGGATCATCAAGCTCTCGAAACTCGGCGAGACTTTGTTCTATCAATGAGCGGGCACGATCATTATCATTGCGCCGAAACAGGACAAACCCCACAAAAAATCTTGCAATAACAATATCCCGCCTATCTGAACCTTCCTGTGCCAATGCCAGGCTTAATTCCGCAGAGGTCTTCATGCGTTCGAGATCATCCAACTGGTTAGCAAGTTCCGCATCTCGATATAGCGCTTTCACACGTGCGGCTTTTTCAGCCGCGCTCGGGGATTTCGTTGTCTTTGTAAGAGCGCTTTTCAACCATTTCGAGCCTTCCAGCCAGTAAGAGCGTAGATACCAGAAGCTGCCCAGAGCCGCGCACAGGCGTAGTGAGAGTTCAGCCGTCTCCTTGCTCAACGCCCATTCAAGCGCGAAGCGCAGGTTTTCGTAATCGGCGTCCAATTGTACCAGCCATTCCAACTGCTCAGGTCGAATCAAATGCGGCGCGGCTGTCTCGGCGAACTGTAAAAAATAATCCAAATGCCTGTCATGCAGGGCATCGCGCTCGCCCGCATCCACCAGTTTCTCAAGAGCATACTGCCGCATGGTCTCCAACATGCGATAACGGGACTCGTGTCCCATTTCCTCCGCAATGACCAGCGACTTGTTGATCAAATGCTCCAGCAGATTCAGAACATCCTCGCTTCGGATATCATCCCCGAAGGGGACTAAGCCTGAGCCTGCCCTGAGCGGAGCGACCCGCTCTGCGGGGAGCGCAGTCGAAGGGTCGCAACAAACGGACTCTGCTGCCTCGAGCGTCCAGCCATCAATGAAGACCGTGAGTCTGCGAAACAAAGTCTGCTCCTGTTCCGAAAGTAAGTTGTAGCTCCAGTCCAGCGCGGCGCGCAGAGTTTGGTGACGTTCGAGCGCGGTGCGGCTTCCACCTGTTAATAATCTAAAACGATCATCGAGTCGCTTGGCGATTTGCTCCAGGCTCAATACGCGAATTTTAGCGGCGGCTAATTCAATCGCCAGAGGAATGCCGTCTAAACGGTGGCAGATCTGGGCGAGAGCAGGCGCGTTGTCATTCGTCACCGTGAAGGTCGAAACCGCCGCAGTGGCGCGGTCAATGAAAAGTTTGACGGCTTCATATTGACTCAACGATTCAACAGAGGGGAGATTTTCCAAGTCTGGCAGTCCAAGAGAGGGGACTTGATACGTGACTTCGCCCGCGATGCCCAACGCTTCACGACTGCTGGCAAAAATACGAGTGTTCGACGCGGCGTGCAATAAACGATCTGTCATTTGCGCGCAGGCCTCCACGAGATGCTCACAGTTATCGAGAATGATGAGCATCTTTTTCTCGCGCAGGTAATCGCACAGCATGTCAATCACGGGACGCTGCGGTTCATCGCGCAAGCCCATGGCAATTGCAGTCGCGCGCGGGACAAGCAGAGGATCGAGAATGGGAGCCAGTTCAACAAACCAAACCCCATTCGGATATTGATCCAGCGCTTCACGCGCGGCTTGAATCGAAAGGCGCGTCTTGCCTGTTCCGCCAGGACCAGTCAGAGTCAACATGTGCGCGTCGTGCAGAAGCTTCTTTACATCGGCAAGTTCTTTCTCGCGTCCGATGAAGCTGGTTAATTGATTGGGTAGATTATTTAGTGTAGTAGGTATTGAAAGGTTATCTGTTGTAGAGATTCCGTCAATATGCGCGGCTTTCGCCAACTCCAGCAGGCGCGCCACCCATTTCGGTTCCTGCTCGATGTATAAGGCTTGGACAAACAGGGCAGTCACAGTCGCTGAATCAGGCACGCGTTGATTTTGTTCGATACGGCTGATCTGGGTATCGCTGTACCCCACCGCGATGGCAAGTTCGCGCTGAGTGATGCGTGCCTGGCGGCGAAGGTGCCTAAGCAATTCGCCAAAGCTTGAAAATTGATCGGGCGTGACCGCAGTAGGACTCAATATTGATCCTTCCTAGTTGGTGAAGTGGACGGTTATGGCGGCAGTTGGATTAACCATCTTACATCGCCTCCACCGTCTTCAACGCCAAATCCAAAGCCTCATCCAGTGACATCTTCTGTCCCTTCGCGAAGGCGGACTCGAACGCCGCGTCGCCGAGAACCTTACGAGCGCGGGCTTCGGCGCGGTCGCGAAGGTATCGTTTCGCCCAGGGGTCTTTTTGCCAACGAATTTCCCGTTCATAAAAATCAATAACACCAAGTATACGAGCAGAACTCTCTGGCAGTTGATTGGATATAGGAATCAATAAAAAACCTAAAATTTCGGATTTTAGATTTTGACTTCGCTCATTAGCAATGGAGATACTTTCTCTGGAATGTTGTTTGAATTTTCCAATATTTCCCTGCAAGTACGAAACATATCCTAAACAAATCAGACACCTCGCCATTTGAGGGCCGAACTTAACTTCTCGCATGATCATGAGCGCCTCTTCCATATAAGCCTGCGCTTTACTTAGATCGTTCTCTTCTATTGCCAGAAGGCCAAGATTCATCGATGCGTGCGAAGTAGTATAAATGCTTCCTAACAGGCTACAGCGCTCCTTCACTTCTGTATAAAGCGATCTAACTTTTTCATAATCACCGCTGAACCAGGTAATTTCTGCCAGCAGCAAAGATGGAAAGTTCAGCTGTGAGCCCATCTGTTCTAATAGCAAAAGCGCCTCCTCAGCGCATTTTTTGGCATTATCCATCTGATTCAAAAAATAAAGACAGAAGCCGTAAGTATCTAGAGAACCTGCTAAATTCAACCTCTCTCCCGCTTTACGAGCCAATTCCACAGTGTGCACCACAGTCGCTTCGGGATATTTTTGGTAATTTTGTTCTCTAAAATAATCAGTAATCCCATAATAGGAACGTGACTCCCAGTATGGTTCATCAAGTTCTCGAAATTCGACGAGACTCTGTTCCATCATTGGGCGGGCATGCTCATAATCATCGCGTAGATACAGGGCAAACCCTGTATAAAATCTTGCAATCGCGATATCGCGCTTATCTGAACCCTCCTGCGCTAATGCTAGGCTCAACTCGGCAGAGGTCTTCAAGCGCTCGAGATCATCCAGCATGTTAGCGAGTTCTGCATCCTGATATAGCGCCTTCACACGTGCGGCTTTTTCCGCCAAGTTTGAGCTTTGCGCTGGCTTCGAAAGCGCACTTTTCAACCACTTCGAGCCTTCCAGCCAATAAGAGCGGATATCCCAAAACTTACCCAGAGCCGCACACAGGCGTAGTGATAATTCAGCCGTCTCCTTGCTCAATGCCCATTCGAGCGCGAGGCGCAGGTTTTCGTATTCGGCGTCCAATTGCGCCAGCCATTCCAACTGCTCAGGTCGAATCAAGTGCGGTGCGGCGGTTTCGGCGAACTGCAGGAAATAATCCAAATGCTTGTCACGCAGGGTATCGCGCTCGCCCGCTTCCACCAGTTTCTCATGCGCATACTGCCGCATGGTCTCCAACATGCGATAGCGCGATTCGTGTCTCGCTTCTTCTGTGATGACCAGCGACTTGTGGATCAATTGCTCCAGCAGATTCAGGGCATCTTCGCTTCGGATTCCACTCTGGCCTGCCGCGTCGGAACAAACCGACTCTGCCGCCTCAAGCGTCCAGCCATCAATGAAGACAGCAAGCCTGCGAAACAAAATTTTCTCCTGTTCCGAAAGCAGGTTGTAACTCCAGTCAATCGCGGCGCGCAGAGTTTGATGACGTTCCAACGCGGCGCGGCTTCCGCCTGTCAATAATCGAAAGCGGTCATCGAGCCGCTTGGCGATTTGCTCCAGGCTCAATACGCGAATTTTCGCAGCGGCTAATTCAATCGCCAGAGGAATCCCGTCCAATCGGTGGCAGATTTGGGCGAGGGCGGGCGCGTTGTCGTTCGTCACCGTGAACGTCGAAACCGCCGCCGCGGCGCGGTCAATGAAAAGTTTAACGGCTTCATATTGTCTCAGTGATTCAACAGGCGGGAGATTTTCCAGGTCAGGCAGTCCAAGAGATGGGACTTGATACGTGACTTCGCCCGCGATGCCCAACGCTTCGCGACTGCTGGCAAGGATATGCGAGCTCGATGCGGCGTGCAATAACCGATCCGCCATGCGCGCGCAGGCGTCCACGAGATGCTCACAGTTATCGAGAATGATGAGCGCCTTTTTCTCGCGCAGGTAATCGCAGAGCATGTCAATGACGGGGCGCTGCGGCTCGTCACGCAAGCCAATGGCAATCGCCGTGGCGCGCGGGACCAGCAGGGGATCGAGAATGGGCGCTAGTTCGACAAACCAGACTCCATGGGGATATTGATCCAGCGCTTCCCCCGCGGCTTGAATCGAAAGGCGCGTCTTGCCTGTGCCGCCGGGTCCAGTCAGTGTCAGCATGGGCGCGTCGTGCAGAAGCTTCTTTACGTCCGCCAGTTCCTTCTCGCGTCCGACGAAACTGGTCAATTGATTGGGTAAGTTATTGGGTGTAGTAGGTAATAAACGGTCATCTGGTGTAGAGATTTCCCAAACCTGCGCGGCTTTCGCCAACTCCAGCAGGCGCGCCACCCATTTTGGTTCCTGCTCGATGTACAAGGCTGGGACAAACAGGGCAGTTACAGTCACTGAATCAGGCACGCGTTGATTCTGTTCGATGCGGCTGATTTGGGTATCGCTATACCCCACCGCGATGGCAAGTTCGCGCTGAGTGATGCGCGCCTGGCGGCGAAGATACTTGAGTAATTCGCCGAAGGTGGAAAATTGATCGGGCGTGATCGCAACAGGACTCATTGTTATTTGTTCCTTGCAATAAAACAACCGAGATCCAATGCTATAAATGAGTATAGTCCAAATCGCAGAAACTTGGGGAATTTTCGGGGAATTATGTCAAGTATTCCAAGGAGTCAGATGCTATAGTGGCGGCATCAACAGAAAGTAGCAACAATCATGAAAACCATAATCGCTCTGTTTGCAACCCTTGTCCTGCTCGTCACGATAGGCTTACGCCCCGTCTCCACGGGCGTCAAGGGCGGCGCCTCCCAAGTAACGGATCACATGAACAGACTATCCAATACCCTCGCAAGCACTGACAGCGGCTCCGATGGCATGGGTAAACCGAGCTTCGATAGGGGTCTCAACTCATTGTTCGGCTAACCCGAAAATTCAGGTCAGATGCTATGGTAATCCAATCTTCAGAAAGGAGATTGACATGTATCACCCTAATTTACAGATCGCCCGTGAACGTCAAGCCGAAATGCGCCGCGAAGCGGAAAATTTCCGAACACTGCGAAAGCCCAAGATGGATAGACCCTGGGTAGTTAACCGAATGCTTTCCATCGGCGCAACCCTTGCCATCGTCATTGTTGCGCTGGTGAGATTTCTGGGGTAGCCCAGGTGCAAGCACCATGACCAACATCCAAACCAAAGTGCTTGAGACCGCGAGGCTGATCTTGTGGACCGGCTTTTGAGAAAGAAGTGGAAGTTGATGGAAAACGAGTTCTTTTATTCTCTGCAACGAAACCTTCAGACAGCCAGCGATGAAACGGCATTGATTTCGTCGGCGCTGGCAGGCGATCTGGAGTCATTCAATTCCCTGGCGCTGGCATACCAGAACCTCATCTATAACGTGGCCTTCCGGATATTAGGCGAAAGATTCTCCGCTGAAGACGCCGCCCAGGAGGCGTTCATCCTGGCGTTTCGCAAACTGAACTCATTCCGAGGCGGTTCCTTTCGAAGCTGGTTGCTGCGGATCGTGACCAACGTCTGTTACGACGAATTACGCCGCCTCAAACGTCATCCAACATCCAGCTTGGAACTCCAAGGTGATATGGGAGAAGAGATCGAATCACCTAAGTGGATCACTGATCCCGGAGAGTTGCCGGAGGAAAGTCTGGAGAGAGTTGAATTGGCGCGAACCATTCAAGCCTGCATTGATGAGTTGCCGCTCGAATATCGCCTCGTCGTCGTATTGGTGGATATCCAAGGGATGGATTACGCCGAGACAGCTGAGATTCTCAGCCTGCCTCTTGGCACGGTAAAAAGCCGCCTGGCGCGTGCCCGCGCCAAGCTGTCGGTTTATTTGCGAGGAAATCTGATATGAAAAAGACCCTTGTATTTGCAATGCTCCTCCCAGGGTTCTGGTTGATTGCCTTTATGTTTGTCGCCATAGGAAGCCAGGATTCACAACCAACGGTTATTTACCGCACAGAAACCTTCTACGACGATTTCAACGGCAACCGACTGGATAACGATAGCTGGCTCATCGCTCATAAACAATGGGGTGGCGATGATGCAAACGGTGGTGTCATCCCCGAAAACGTTCAAGTCAGTGAGGGCAAACTGATCATCGCCGCTCGAGGAGACCAATATGAGGGGTCCTTGCTCGGCCTCAATCGCAATGGCAGTCAACGGTCCAATGGTAAGCGTGTCGGTGGCGCCATTGCCACGCGCGATTACTTCGCTTCCGGCCGCTATGAAGTTCGCATGAAGGTCGTCCCCAGCCTGGGCGCTGTTTCCGCCATCTGGACATTCCATTACAGTGAATATTATCCCGGCGATGCCGCTTACAAACGCAATTCAGTTGGCTCCCCCTTATATTACCCGGTGAATCATGAGATTGATATCGAAATGCCCGGCCGCCCCAATGCTGCCCATTCTGGTTACAACTTTAACTACGCCCTGTTTACGGCTTGGGTGGGTGAAAATGAGGGCGAACATACGGTCAACTATACCGACCTCGGCTCCGCTCAAAACGATGGTCAATTCCACATCTATCGCTTCGACTGGCATACCGGCAATCCTGACGAGTTGCCATACGTAGACTTTTACGTTGATGATGTCTGGCAACATAGCATAGACGCCAACATTCCCACACGTGCCGGGCGATTGTGGATCGGGGCATGGTTCCCCAAAGATTGGGCGGGGACGCCTGACTTTGATACGGAGTATTTAGAAGTAGATTGGGTACGAATCACACCCTTCGGAGAAAGTGGCGACGAATCGCATCCGGAAAGTTTTCCCAATGATGGTTGGGCAGAGATTTCATACGCCAATGGCGATGGAGGCCACAAATGAACGCCTTGATACAAGCTCACAAGATCGCGCGTGAATTGACCGTGATTGTACCGGCCTACAACGAGGCTGAAAGCATCGCCGATACGATTAAGAGTATTCAGTCTCAGACAACGCCGCCAAAGGAAATTATTGTTGTGGATGATTTTTCCAGTGATGATACAGGCGACATCGCTCGCTCATGTGGTGTTCGCGTCGTACGACCTCCTCAGAATACAGGCTCCAAAGCCGGTGCACAAAACTTTGCCCTCGTCATGGTAACGACGCGCTATACGATGGCGATTGACGCCGATACGACTTTGGCTCCAGACGCGATTGAAAAGCTGGCGCCTGCACTTAAAGATGCCCATATTGCTTGTGCCTGCGGCTTTGTTGTGCCAAGAAAAGTGGAGACAGTATGGGAGCGCGGGCGTTACATTGAGTATCTTTTTGCGTTCACCTTTTATAAACCCATCCAGGACTATTTTGGTAAAATTCTGATCTCATCCGGCTGTTTTTCCATTTATCGGACAGATATACTCAAGCAGGTTGGGGGATGGCCCACTCGCACGATGGCTGAAGATATGGATCTCACATGGACATTCTACAATAAACACTACGGTACGCGGTTCGTGCCGGATGCAGTGTGTTATCCAATCGAGCCGTCCAGTTTTCACATTATGCGGAAACAACTCAATCGGTGGTCTCATGGGTTTGTGCAAAATCTTATGCTCCATTGGCAGGAGGTGTTGCAAATACCCTACCTGCGCATGGCAATTGGTGTGGCTTTGTGGGATACCGTTAGTGTCGCCATAGCGTATCTATTATTAATTCCGCTTCTGACAATACTCTTTCAGAACCCGTTCTTTCTATTAGCCTATGTCATTGATGCGCCGGCTGTGTTCGTCCCGGTCTTTCTGCGAGCGCAACAAAGGCAGGAGATCAATCAAGCTTTGGTCAGTTTTCCTGCCTTCTTTTTGCTACGGGTTGTCAACAGTATCTTTATCCTTGAAGCAATATGGAGTGAGCTTGTCAGAGGGAAACGGTTATTGATTTACGAGAAAGGACATTAACATGACTGCAGGAATTCCCGGAACCGGTATCAGTGTGATTTTTTATGTTGTTTCGATCTTGATCATGTTCTTGCGTGAAGGCTTAAGTTGGTCACAAAAGCGACAAGGTTCAGATAAAGGTCGGATACTCTGGTTGGAGTTAATAATTGTCCTTTGTTCTGTTTTCTCCTTGTGGCTGACAGACTCACTCATGAATTATCTGTTAATCCCACTGGCAGATATGACGAACAAATCGCTCAGCATGATCGGCAGTTTTCATTTGCCTTTGCATCCCCTGCTTATTGGTTTGTGTTTATGGCTGATGCTCACTGTCAGCATCGAAGTGACGGCTTTTTTGATGAGGAGGCAGCGAATAGCTGCGCCGACACGTGACTATCCACTTGATATTAGCTCAAACGTCTCGCCAGCAACGAAGGGTTTAGTCGTCTAATACTACGGAAAGGAAAAGGATGAGTACATGATGACGCCAGGCAACATTATCCTTTTGAACGGCGCCTCCAGCGCGGGCAAGACGAGTATTCTCCTCGCTTTACAGCAGGTTCTCGACACGCCTTATCTCGACGCGGGTATTGACAAGTTTCTGTGGATGCTGCCCAAACGATACCTGGATGTCCCGTTGTGGCATGAGGTATTCGAGTACACATGGAACGAGCAGGGCGATACGAGGGAGCTCTCTATTCAAGCTGGCCCGCTAGGGCACAGGCTGATGTCCGGCATGCACCAAGCCATCGCCGCCATGTCTCAAGCCGGGAACAACGTTATTGCCGATCATGTGTTGATCGAGAGGCAGTGGGTGCAGGAGTGCGCTCATCTTTTCGCCGATCTCCCGGCGCTGTTTGTAGGGGTACATTGTCCTCTGGAAATCCTGGAACAGCGCGAACGAGAACGCGGCGACCGGACGTTGGGCCAAGCCAGGGCATATTTTAGGAAAGTCCATGCTCACGGCATCTATGATCTTGACGTAGACACATCACGTTTTTCTCCCGTGGAGTGCGCTTTGCAGATCAAGCAACAGTTCCAGGATGGTCCGCCGCCGCGGGCCTTCAAGATGTTGCGTGAGAGGACGAACAGTTGTGACACAGTTGCAAAGGAGTGAAACATGTTTACGCAGAAAGCCGAAACGATGCTTGGGATGATATTGCTGGGAACTTTGGCAGCCTGTACAAACGTCACATTATCTGACGACGATTATGCCAGGCTTGTAGAGGATTTGCGAGCCGCCTCGCACGTGCCTGCGCCCGGTTCTGTCTGTGTTTGCGATGAAGGGAAAGTCTCTATGAAAAAGAGATCGAATTCAATTATGGGGAGAATAATTTGTATGCCAGCAACATCGGAATCCGTTCCTTACAATTTGACAAAAAGGATTGACTTTGTAAATCTGATGGCTATACTGTATATATACGAAGCGTTGACCCAGTTGCCCTTATTGGTCGCTTGTGAATTCATTATACGGGGCGCCTGGCGAGCGAATAGCGAAACCGGTCGTATGGTTTCGTTTTTTGTTTTAATTCCCGACTCACCTAACAGCCTTCATTCGAGCCGGCATCTTTGCAGTCTAAGGAGGTTTCCATAGACGCGTTACATTGTCTGTCTGCTCATCTTCAATCTGTCGTGGACGAATTTCCATGGGCAGTGTGGCATGTGCTTAATTCTTGCCGCGCGGCAATATCTAGTGGAATCAGACAAGCCAACAAAATCGGCATAAACCAGCCGATTCTTCTCATTGCGGAAAGGAGGTGTAAATATATGAAGATGTAAGTTATATACCTCTCGCTCAATGTCAACCACTTGTGCGATTTCGTTTGAGATCGCACCCTGATCATATAAGGAGTTACACGATGAAAACCAAAATCAAATTTACACGGTTCGCTTTTGCGCTTGTGCTCGCGCTCAGCGCTCTCGGGGTCTCCGCGCCGGCCGCGCTGGCCGCCGCACCGACCAACGACGAGTTTGCCGGTGCCACACCAGTCACCGTGGGGTTCAGCGCGGTGCTCGACACCACAGACGCAACCACGGACAGCAATGACACGCAACTGAACACGAACTGCGGCGCGCCGGCACTCGACGCAAGCGTATGGTATGCGCTCGCCGGCTCTGACACCGGAGTCATAGTCGATGTCTCGCAGTCCGACTACTCTGCTGGCGTGCTGGTCGGCGTGGGCAGCCAAGGGATGCTCGAGCTCGTCACGTGCGGGCCGGGGGCCGTGGCCTTCTTCGCGGCCGCGGGGACGACGTACTACGTGCTGGCCATTGATGACCAGTTCGACGGGGGCGGCAACGGTGGATCGTTGAGCATCTCGTTCAATGAGGCCCCGCCGCCGCCGACGGTGGACATCACCGTGAACCGCTTCGGCCGGGTCAATGCCCAGACCGGGGTCGCCACGATCTCCGGGACCTACACGTGCACCAACGGTGACTTCATCGAAGTGTTCGGAGACGCCCGCCAAAACGTCGGGCGGTTCGCCATTTCCGGGTTCTTCGGTTTCTTCGACGTTAGCACGTGCGATGGAGCGCCCCACGACTGGGCCGCTGACGTCTTCCCGCAGAACGGCAAGTTCAAAGGCGGCAAGACGATGACGGTGACCTTTGCGTTCTCGTGCGGCATATTCGAGTGCGCCAGTGGATTCGTCGAGCAGAAGGTTCAACTGCGCGGCGGTCGCAAGTAGCAGGTTGCGCGGTGGGTGACGGGGTGGAGCCGCAGACCCCATCCCGTCACTGTGGGGCTGGACCCACTGCAGGTACGCGCCGCTCGTGTATTCCAACGAGCAGCGCTCTACTTTCCACAACTCACACGAAGGAGAATAATTCATGTCCACTGAACAAAACAAAGCCATCGTCCGCCGTCTTGTGCAGGAGGTTTGGAACGGAAGGAATCTGGCCGCACTCGAGGAGCTTGTTGACCCCAACTTTACCCACCTCAATCCCCCTTACGGAGTGGCTCCCGACCGCGACGGCATAAAGCAACTCGTGGAAATGTTCAATGTTGCCTTCCCCGACCATCATACCGCCATCGAGGATCTGATCGCCGAAGGGGAGAAGGTCGCGGCCCAATTGACCAGGAGCGGCACACACGAGGGCGAGTTTTTGGGTATCCCGCCGACTGGCAAGCAGGTGAAATACTCGTTGCTCGCCGTCTACCGCATTACCGGGGAAAAGCTAATATCGTGTCAATACGCGGCCGACGATCTGGGCCTGCTGAAACAACTCGGCGTCACGGATGGCTACCGATGGGGACTCTGGGGCTGATGCAGCTCGGCATTGTCCCACCGCCGCGGGCCTTCAAGATGTTGCGTGAGAGGATGAACGGTTGTGACACAGTTGCAAAGGAGTGAAGCATGTTTACGCAGAAAGCCGAAATGTTGATCCGCAACTCACGGAAAAGCCGGTTCTTCTTATTACAGGGAGGAGGTGACTATGTAAAGATGTAATTTGTATCCCTCTTGCTTACTGTCAACCGTTTGTGCGATTTCATTTGAGATCGCACCCCTATCCTATAAGGAGTCACATCATGAAAACCATGATCAAACTGCTTGCTGTCCTAGCCATTGCAATGGCAACCTTCAGCCAGCACACAACCGCCTCGGCCGGCAGCGTTTTCCATTTCAAGGGGAAGGGCGCCGATGCCTTCTTCTCCACTATCGACTCGTCAGGATGCATCTTCACCGATGTATTCGTCTTCGCCAGTGAGGAGATCTTTCAAAACCCGCCTGGTCCAAGGAGTGCGTCGTCCGGGACTTTCCTCTTCATCTCGCAGTACGACACCTGTACGAATACACTACTGCTCTCTGCAGATGGCTTCACCTCGTTAGGAGACCCTGATTTCCAAGCCACGAGAAAACTCAACTCGGCCACGTTGATCGCTACGGTCAATGTCCACGATGGCGTTTCCGACTCATTCTTCGATGTCTTCGTAGACCTGGCTTGGACCGGCACTGGTCCCCTCAACCGTCAAAACGGCAGATTCCACTTCCACTCACCAGGCTGTAACTCCAATAGCCACTTCAACAGCACCTTCCGACCTGCTGAAGCTTCAGGCAGTGTGTCTGACGGCGCGACGAATTTCACTCCAGACACCTCCTTAGGCGCAGGCATCTTCTCAGCCAAAAATGGCGATGTGGTGGTCGGCTGCAACTAGCGGCCAGGCAAGAGGAGTGATGCCGGCGCGCAGTTCTGCTCAAGCATGTTTGAGTGAGAAGCGCCGATGGTTTCGTCTGCCATGGCAACTGAAGATACATAAGGAGGCTGACCTCTTTTATTACTGAGGGCCGACTATCTGGCAAAGCATGTCAAATAGCTCGGCCCGACTCAGCTTGGCTCTTCTGCCGCAGGCATAGGAATTAGAGCCTTAGACGCGTTGCGTCGCATGTGGAAGGATGACCATAATGGCAATACAGTTACCAATCCAGGCTCACGCCTACATTGATGCACAATGGGATGTGCATCTTGAGCGGACGCGTACGTTTTTGTGTCAACCCAGCATCTCGGCACAGAATATGGGCGTGCGGGAAGCGGCGGACTTATTTCGCCAATGGCTGGAAGAGCGCAATGCGCATGTCGAATACCATGGCCGGGAGACCCATCCCATTATTTACGCCGAATGGGATGTGGGCAAACCAAAGACTCTGCTCGTGTATGGCATGTACGATGTGCAACCGGTGGACAACCAGGCGTGGACCACGCCCCCCTTCGATGCAAAAATATCGCCTTATCGCGTGCGCCAGAGACGGCCAGCAGCGCGGCCACGTCCTCGAGAGACACAGGCTCGAGGATGTTCTCAGGCACCTTCGGCGCTTTCACCTTGTGAATGGGATTACGCCAATCGGCTGGCATGACTTCCTCGAGTTCAATCCAGCGTAGGAACGCGCGCACCGTCCGATAAAAGCCATGCACGCCGCCCGGGTTGTGCGTCTCAGCCAGGGCAAGCAGATAATGACGGATAAAGTCCGCGCTTAGTTCCTGAATATGCTTCAAGCCCAGCGCTTCGCAGTAGGTTATGAAATGGGTTAGGTGTTCTTTGTAGTTTTGGATGGTCCCCTTGGTTTTCCCGCTGGCTTTACGATCTACGAGAAACGATTCCGCGGCTATGCCGATATTGCCGCCTTGAAATTCCAGAAGAGTCTGGTGGTTTTGTGTCGCGCATTGGAGCATTGCCAGGCGTCTAATCTGCGAACACGTAGAATAAATGGTGCCCCCGGCGCGGGTCGAACGCGCAACCACCAGATTCGAAGTCTGTTACTCTGTCCATTGAGCTACGGGGGCGGGCAAGAAAAATTATACTCGAAAAGAAATCGCCATTACGAGTATATCCTCAGCGGAAAATATCTGTTCGATGACGATGAAATAAAACTATCAGCCGCGAATCACACGAATTTTCGCGAATTGGTTTTAAAAATCCGCGCCAATTCGTGAAATTCGTGGCAACAGCGCTTTGGAGACGCAGTGACGACGATACCCCTCTACAGAGGGGTATGAAGCACTTGCCCATCCCTTTGAACCCTCGTACAATCAGAGCGGTAAATCAGTAAGGGCGACCCGCCATATGTATGTGAGAACGTGAAAATGGCGTTGAAGGGTCGCCCCTACAAGTCACAGAAAACGGGAAAGGGAATCTTCATGACCGACCTCAAAAAATTCGGTGAAAGTATTATCAATAACCTTGAGCAGGTGATCGTGGGAAAGAGCCAGTCACTGGAACTGGTTGTCATTGGTTTATTATGTCAGGGACACGTCCTGATCGAAGATGTGCCCGGTGTAGGCAAGACGATGCTGGCGCGCAGTCTTGCCAAATCCCTGGATTGCGCGTTCAACCGCATTCAATTTACGCCCGACATGCTCCCAAGTGATGTAACGGGCGTTTCCATCTTCAACCAGCAGAGGCGCGAGTTCGAGTTCCGCGCCGGACCGATCATGGGGCAGATCATCCTGGCGGACGAAGTGAACCGCGCCACGCCTAAGACGCAGGCGGCGCTGCTGGAAGCCATGGATGAGCACCAGGTGACAGTGGATGGGATTACGCATCCGCTCCCCAAACCATTCATGGTGCTTGCCACGCAAAATCCCATCGAATACGAAGGGACATTTCCATTGCCTGAAGCGCAACTCGATCGGTTCCTCCTGCGCGTGCGGATGGGCTATCCCACACCGTCAGAGGAGATGAGGATCCTAAACGGTCAGCAGCTTCGGCATCCAATTGAAGCGCTTAAGGCGGTCGTCAAAGTAAAGGATTTGTTGAGCGCGATCGAATCCATCCGCAAGATTTTCGTTTCTCCCGCGATCCAGAGGTATATTATTGATCTTGTGGGGCGCACACGCCAGAGCGGGGATGTGTATCTCGGCGCGAGTCCGCGCGGCAGTCTGGCTTTGTTCCGCGCCGGGCAGGCGCGCGCCGCGCTGCATGGGCGCGACCACGTATTGCCCGATGACATCAAAGCGCTGGCGATTTCCGTGCTTGGGCATCGCATCATTGTGTCGCCTGCGGCGCGTTTGCGTGAATTGAGCGCAGATCGAATTGTGCAGGAGGTGATCTATAACGCGCCCGTCCCTGGCGGTGATTATCAGGCTTCCGCTTCCTTCGGAAAGAACAAGGAAAAGGTAAAGTGACGCCGGGCCGCGTTTTCGTTTTATTGATCCTGGGCATCGGCGCAATTGGGACGGCGGTGAATGGCGCTGGCTTCTATGTTCGCATCCTCTATATCGGTTTCCTGCTGATCGCGCTGGCGTGGTTGATGACGACCCTTTCCTTGCGCGGCATAAAAGTGGAGCGGCGGGCGCGGGCGATGCGCGGGACTGTCGGCGATATTTTTGAAGAGCATTATGAAATTACCAATACAAGCAAAATGCCCAAACTCTGGCTGGAGGTTGTGAACGAGACGTCCATTCCACATGCCAGCGGATCACGCGTGCTGACCCTGTTGCGCGGACGACAAAAGCGATCATACACCTCCCGAACCTGGCTCACTGGCCGCGGCGGATTCGCGCTGGGACCCACCAGGATCACATCCGGTGACCCGTTTGGAATCTTTCGCGCCACGCGGACATATCCCGCGGATTCATCGCTTGTTGTCCTGCCCATGTTATTCAATGTGAATCACTTTATTTCCCCGCCTGGTTTGCTACCGGGAGGCAAGGCGATCCGCCGCAAGTCCATTGATATTACGCCTCACGCCGCGGGCGTGCGCGAGTACGTTCCAGGCGACCCGATGAAACGCATCCACTGGCCCACCAGCATTCGCCGCGATCAATTGATGGTCAAAGAGTTTGAACAAGACCCTCAAGCCGAAGTATGGCTCTTTCTGGATACACATAAGACCGCGCACTTTGCGAAACCGGGTGAATCATACGAAGCGCCTCCAGTGGATGACTTGTTCCTGCTTCGCCGCCGCAAAGTAAAATTGCCTCCATCCACACTGGAGTATTCGATCAGTATCACCGCCTCACTGGCTCATTATTTTATTGGGCAACGACGCTCGGTGGGGCTTGTCACTGCCTCGGGACGGACGTATAAAATCATTCCCGCCGAACGAAGCGAACGGCAGGAGGCGAAGATCCTTGAAGAGCTTGCGTTCCTGCAGGCTGAAAGCACGTTTACGCTTCCCAGCCTTGTCACCGCGCAGATGGGACAGTTGCCTCAGGGAAGCAGTGCCATCCTCGTCACGCCCACCATCTGGTCTGAGTTATTGCTCGGCGTGGATAGCCTCCAGCGGCGCAGTCTGCGACCCGTTGTTGTCTTGCTCATGTCCCAATCCTTCGGAAGCCGCGCAAGCAACGAAGACCTTGCAAAATCCCTCTCAGAGCGCAACGTGCCTATATGCCGCGTCTATTGCGATGCGGACCTTTCCGAAACCCTTTCAGGTTTTACTGCCAGCGCTTTTGCCCAGGAATTCTCATGGCGCCCACCCGTGTTATCACACTTGACCTGAATTTTCAGGGACGCCCGCATGCGATTGCATCTTATTTGATTCGACGCGGGGATGCGGTTGTCCTCATCGAAAGCGGACCCGGCTCGACTCTTTCTTCGCTTGAGGCTGGTCTCGCGAAAGAAGGCTTATCCCTTCGGCGCGACGTGACCCACGTCCTGCTCACGCATATCCACCTCGACCATGCGGGCGCGGCGGGATGGCTGGCTCAACAAGGCGCGGAGATCTATGTCCATCCCGTTGGCGCGCCGCACATGTTGAATCCTGAAAAGTTAATTGCAAGCGCAACGCGCATTTACGGGGATCGGATGCAAACGCTGTGGGGTGAATTCCTGCCTGTCCCAGAAAATAAATTGCAAGTGGTTGAAGATGGTGTGCAAATCGTAATTGGTAATTTGGAATTTATTCCAGTTAATACCCCCGGTCATGCCGAACATCATTACGCGTATCTCTTCGAGGATATTTGCTTTTGCGGTGACATAGGCGGAGTGCGAATCCCCGGCTATCAATATCTGCGAGTCCCCATGCCGCCGCCTGAACTGCACGTCGAACGCTGGCATGAGAGCATCGCGCGCCTGCGAAACGCTGCGCGAAAGTTCGCGCGCATCGCGCCCACTCACTTCGGTATCTTCGACGACCCCGAATGGCAATTGAATGAAGTTGAAAAAGGTTTGGATTCTGCCTCGCGCTGGCTTGAGCAAACGATGTCAGAAGATGCGTCCATGGAAGTGGAAGCCCTACGCGAGAGTTTCACGGAATGGATGATGGAAGAAGCCGTGCAAATGGGCTTAAGCGAGGATGTGATGAAAGCCTATAAACTCGCCAACCCACCCGGCATGAGTGCGGATGGGCTGTTGAGGTATTGGAAGAAAAAGATCAAACCGAGTTGATATTCCAGCATCTTATTTGACGATATAATCAATATGTAATGAACCTGCATGACATTCATGGCGATCAGCTGGTCAATGAACTGAACGCTCTCGGCATACATTTTTTGCGCGGGGGGGATGACGCGCCTGCAGTTTATAAACCCATTGACTTGATCGTCGCGCTGGCTTCCAGTCCCGAAGCGAGGTTGAGGCTTGCGCTTATTCCATTGTTCTTGCAACATCCTGAATATGCTTCGTTTGCAAACGCCGCTAAAGGTTTGATGTCTGAGCGGGCGAAGGTTTTTTTCGTGTGTTATTACACCGCCGCACATCTGTTTCAAAAAATAAATCGCGAAAAAGTCAAGAATCTTTTGGGTCACGTTGACCCTTTGCCTGACCTGTTCTCAGGAGAGATTGACTTGCAAAAGACTCCCGACCCACAGACCCGCCTGCAACTTTTGGCGCAACGCCAGCGTGAGTTAAGCGGCGATGATATTAATTGGCTTGGCACGTATCATCATGGTTTGGAGCGTTGGTTGAGACCGATGGAGCGAGGACAAAGGCGGAAACATGAACGAGCGTGAAATCAAAGTTTTCCTACAAAGGTTAAGCGAAAGAATAGCAGTACCGTCAAAAATCCATGTGCTTGGGGGCAGCGCCCTGCTTCTTTTGGGAGGATCCCGCCCTACGATTGACCTTGATTTTGTTGGGGATGATTTGAGGGTAGGCGAGTTTCAACGGACGATACATTTGCTGGCAGATGAAATGGATGTTGAAGTTGAACCAATATCTATAGGCCAGTTTATCCCTTTGCCTGAGGGGAGCGATAAACGGGACATACGAATTGGTCAATTCGGAAATCTTGAAGTGTACGTTGTGGATCCTTACGCCATTGCGATCAGCAAACTGGATCGCGGTTTTGATACGGATATTGAAGATATCATATTCCTCGTTCAAAATGGATTTGTTGCGCACGACCGCCTTGAATCCATGATGGAGGCTGCCTTACAGCAATCTCGAAAATTTGATCTCGACCCTGCTTCCATGAGAAACAGCCCGAAAACTGTCCTAAAACATTTGGAGTAAATAACTCGCTGTGTATATAGAATGCTTGAGCGAAGACGGGGTGAAAGCCTACGAACCGGCGAACCCGCCCGGCATGAGCGCGGATGAGTTGATGAGGTATTGGAGGAAAGTGAGAAACGCAGGGTGATGGTCATCTATAATCCAATTATTTCCTGGCACTTATTGATGACAATCTCCTAATTCTATTTGACACGAAATGTTTTCTGTAGACACAGATTCGATTTTCTCAGTTTGACGATTTAAGCGCCACGCTTGCTTTACGTGGGTTAGATAGGAATATCCGCACTGGTATTCGCCGAAGGCGACAATTTCTGGATCTATGACTTCACCAACACCGCAATACCAGACAGCTAACATTTCATTATCTGCAAAAACAGGTAAGGCTACAGAATCCAGAATTTCGTGGAAAGGTGTGCCCTGTCGGTAAGCCTCCCATAAAATCATACCGGAGGAAAGTGGAAAACTCGTGGCAAAATAGAGTCAGGAGAGCTGGCCATGAAGGAGTCGAAGTTTTCAGAAAGTCAGA
>Ga0247727_10007684_pt1 | contig 20391 bp, 19 predicted proteins | sample WisWelCaveWW1625_FD_202498 | JGI IMG/M metagenome (GOLD analysis project Ga0247727, IMG submission 202498) | Biofilm microbial communities from Wishing Well Cave, Virginia, United States - WW16-25 | ecosystem: Environmental > Aquatic > Deep subsurface > Groundwater > Cave microbial mat | place... | reverse complement strand
TATTGGATCTATACGGACAGCCCCTGGTTCCCGCAGATCGGGCGCTGGGGGGGGCGCTATACCTTCGACTGGACGTTCCGGGTGGCCAAGCCGATGCGGGCCGCGAGTTCCGGCGACCTCGTACGCGAGTGGACGGAGGGTGACTTGAACTGCAGTCAGTTCAAGTCCGAGGTTCCCGCCTCTCTCGCCTCATTCATTTTTGGCGAGCTGAAACCGAACGACGGGATTTACAAGCGGGAGGTGGCAGGGGGGGGAGAAGTGAGCATGCGCTTCTTCACGGTCCATGGCGGGCTCGCCCATTTCAAGGGGAAGCCCGAGAACATCCTCTACAACGTCGAGCAGGGGCTCAGGACCTATGAGTCGGCCTTCGGCCCCTATCCGTTTCGTCAGCTCGGCATTGCGGAAATGGCCCCCCAGGTGGGCTTTGCCCAGAGCCCCGCCGGACTCCTGCTCTTCCCGGCCGCGTTCGCCGGCACTGCCGGCGGAGGGGGCGGGACGGACCAAGTCATCTTCCACGAGCTGGCTCACCAATGGTGGGGCGGCAACGTCGGTCCGATCAGCCCAGAGGATGATTGGATCAGCGAGTCGTGGGCCGAGTACAGCGCCGGCCTGATCACCGAGGCGATTGACAAGAAGAAGTTCCGCGTCATGCGCGATGATTGGAAGCGGAAGGCCATCGAGACGGACAAGTACGGCACAATCTCGACGGCGTATCGATCCAACAGCGTCGAGTACCCTGAGGCACGCACCAACCTTCTCTACAACAAGGGGCCGTGCGTCGTCCACATGCTGCGGTCCTGGATGGGATGGGAGAAGTTCTCGAAGTACGCCCACAGCATCCAGACAAAGTACGGGGGCATGAAGATCAACACCGACACCTTGGCGCGAGAGGCAAGCGCGGTGCTCGGTTACGACATGTTCCCCTTTTTCGATCAATGGGTGCGCGAGAAGGGCATCCCGAAGGTACGCTACTCCTGGTCGACATCACCCGAGTCGGATGGCAAGCACCTAGTGACGATCAAGGTGCGCCAGGAGGACGCGGCCAATATCAAGATCCTCATGGTACCCCTTCAGTTCGACTTCGGGAAGGGCGAGCCGGTCGAGGTCACCAAGCCAATCCTCAAAGCCGAGACGGAAATTCAGGTGCGCGTTCCATCGGTGCCGAAGGACGTCAGGATGGACGGCGACGCCAGTCAGCTTGCGATTTTCATCCCAGAGACGCCGCGCAAGTAGCGCGCAGGCCGTCCGGGGGAAGACTCAGATCCCGGGAGATTTCCCCGTCGCCGGCCTGAATCACCCAACGAGTCGCAGGATTGTGGTAAGGGGGTCACCCTCCCCGGAGAGGATGGCGGCAAGGCCCTCGAGGATCGGCAGGCGGAGGCCGTGCCGTCGAGCCAGATCGCGCGCCGGGCCGACGCTGCCGAGGCCCTCCACCACCCCGGGGACCCCGGCGAGAACCTCCTCCGGCGGCCGGCGGCGGGCCATCTCCTCGCCCATCCGCCGGTTGCGGCTGTGATCGCTGAGGCCGGTGCCGACAAGATCGCCGAGGCCCGGCAGGCCCTGGAACGTGGAGCGCCGCCCGCCGAGCGCGACACCGAGGCGGGCCATCTCCTGGAGCGCCAGCGGGAGGAGGGCCGCCTTGGTGTTGAGACCGAGGCCGAGGCCGTCGCACAGGCCGAACAGGAGGGCGTAGGCGTTCTTGAGGATGCCCCCGAACTCCACACCGACGATGTCGCGGCTGATCTTGAAGCGCAGGACCGGGGTCTGGATCTGCCGGCGCACGGCGCGCGCGATGCGCGCGTCCGGGTGCGCCAGGCAGACGGCGGTCGGCGTCCCGCGCGCCATCTCGTGCGCGATCGAGGGGCCGGACATCGCGAGGACCGGCGCGTCGAGACCGGTCGGGCGCTCGGAGGCGATCACCTCGCTCATGCGCAGGCCGGTCGTGGCCTCGAGACCTTTCGAGGCGCTGACGAGCGCCGGTGGCGGCGCGGCGGGCGACGCCGGGGCCGCGAGGGCGGGCGCGGCGCGGCGCGCCACGTCGCGCACGACCTTCGAGGGCAGCGCGTAGAGGACGACCTCGGCACCCCGCAGGGCCTCCTCGAGGTCGAGCGTGATGCGCAGCGCGCGCGGCAGGGAGACACCGGGGAGGTATTTCGAGTTGTGGCGGGCGTCGGCGATCTCGCGGGCGACGTCCGCCTCGATGGTCCACAGGACGACGTCGCGCTGGCGCCCGGCCCGGATGCCGGGGACGCCGCCGGTCAGGATGATCCCCAGGGCCGTCCCCAGGTTGCCGGCGCCCAGGATCGCGATGCGCACGCCGCTCACGCCGTCGCCTCCACGCCCCGCCCCGGGGCGCCAGCGTACTCTAGGGACCTGTCCGGGGAAAAGCAATGCCCGGTGCTATAATCCGCCGCCGCCCATGGGATACGAAGCGGTCATCGGCCTCGAAGTCCACTGCCAGCTGCTCACCGACTCCAAGATTTTCTGCGGCTGCCCGACGCGCTTCGGCGCGCCGCCGAACACCAACGTCTGCCCGGTCTGCCTCGGCATGCCGGGCGTCCTCCCGGTTCTCAATCGCCGCGCCGTCGAGTACGCCCTGCGCGCCGGGCTGGCGCTCCAGTGCGACATCCGCCCGCTGTCGGTGTTCGCGCGCAAGAACTACTTCTACCCCGACCTGCCGAAGGGATACCAGATCTCGATGTACGACCAGCCGACGATGGTCGGCGGGCACCTGGACATCGAGGTCGGCGGCACCGTGAAGCGCGTCAGGATCACCCGCATCCACATGGAGGAGGACGCCGGGAAGCTCCTGCACGAGGGGTTCCCGGACTCGGGGTCGCGCTCCTACGTCGATTTCAACCGTTCCGGCGTGCCGCTCATCGAGATCGTCTCAGAGCCCGACCTGCGCTCTCCGGAGGAGGCGCACGCCTGTTTCTCCTCGCTGCGCTCCCTGCTGGTCTGGATCGGCATCACCGACGGCAACATGGAGGAAGGTTCGCTGCGCTGCGACGCCAACGTGTCGCTGCGCCCGGAGGGGAGCGAAACCCTCGGCACCAAGGCCGAGCTCAAGAACCTCAACTCGTTCAAGTTCGTGCAGCACGCCCTGGAGTACGAAATCCGGCGCCAACAGGAAATCCTGGGCGGCGGCGGCCGGGTCGTGCAGGAGACGCGCCTGTACGACCCGAAACAGGACCGGACCGTCCCGATGCGATCCAAGGAGGAGGCGCACGATTACCGCTACTTCCCGGAGCCCGACCTGCCGCCGCTGCGCGTCGGGCCCGAATGGATCGAGGAGGTGCGGGCCATGCTGCCCGAGCTGCCGGCGGCGCGCCGGGCGCGCTTCGAGCGCGATCATGGCCTGAAGTCGCAGGACGCGCAGGCCCTGACCTCCGAGCGCGCGCTCGCCGACTACTACGAGGCGACCGCGACCGCCTCGGGCAACGCGCGCGCCGCCGCCAACTGGATCCTGACCGAGGTCTTGCGCAAGGTGCGCGAGAGCAAGGGGGCGATCGGGGAGGTGCCGCTCGCGCCGGGCCGCCTGGCGTCGCTCATCCGCCTGGTGGACGGGCGCACCATCTCCGGCAAGGTCGCCAAGGAGCTGTTCGAGGAGATCTACGCCAGTGGCGCCGACCCGACCGATCTGGTGCGCGCGCGCGGCCTGGCGCAGGTGACCGACGAGGGGTCGATCCGGTCCGCCATCGACGCCGTGATCGCCAGAAACGCCGACAAAGTGGCGGCCTTCCAGGCCGGGAAGACGGGACTCCTGGGGTTCTTCGTCGGCCAGGTCATCAAGGAGACCGGCGGCCAGGCCGACCCGGCGCTGGTCTCCCGGCTCCTCAAGGAACGGCTCGAGAGTTGATCCAGCTGTTCCATGTCACACGCAGATACGGCCCCGGCGCGCCGGCGCTGTCGGATGTCAGCCTGCACGTCGAGAAGGGCGAGTTCGTCTTCCTGACCGGGGCGAGCGGAGCGGGCAAGACCACCTTGCTGCGGCTCCTGTTCCGCGACGAGGTGCCGACCTCGGGGCAGATCGTGGTCAACAACGAAAATGTCGCGACGCTGCCGCCGGCGCGCGTGCCCTGGCTCCGGAGGCAGATCGGCGTCGTCTTCCAGGACTTCAAGCTCCTGCCGCGCAAGACGGTGTTCGAGAACGTCGCCTACGCGACCCAGGTGATCGGCCTGCCGCCGAAGGAGCAGCGGCGGCGGACCTACCAGGTCCTCGAGATGCTGGCGCTCAACCACCGGTTGCACCATTTCCCGGAGCAGATCTCGGGCGGCGAGCAGCAGCGTGTCGCCATCGCCCGCGCTCTCGTCAACCGCCCGCTCATCCTGCTGGCCGACGAGCCGACGGGGAACCTCGACCCCGACCTGTCGCTGCAGATCATCGATGTCATCAAGGAGATCAACTCCCACGGCACGACCGTGGTCGTGGCGACGCACGACCGCGAGCTGATCAAGCGGATGGCCCGGCGGGTCCTGGCGCTCCAGCAAGGAGTGCTGCTGCCCGGGGGTGCGGCGTGACGGCGCCGCTCGTCCAGGGAGTCCGGCACTGCCTGCGCGAGGCGCGCGACGGTCTCCTGCGCCATCCCGCGCTGACGATGCTGTCGGTCCTGTCGATCGCCGTGTCGCTCTATGTCTTCGGGCTGTTCGCGCTGCTCGCCTTCAACCTCAACCGGCTAGTGAAGGGGCTCGGGCAGGAGCTGCAGATGCAGATCTACCTCGAGGAGTCGGCGACGCCGGAAGAGGTGCGGGCGCTGCGGGAGGGGCTCTTCACCGATCCCGCGGTGGGCGACGTCCGGTTCGTGCCGTCCGAAGAGGCACGGAAGCGCTTCGAAACACAGTTCCCGGGGCTCAAGGAGGTGACGGGGGCGATGGGAGGCGCCATCTTCCCGGACGCCTTCGAGGTGATCCTGCGCCCCGCCTACCGCGACGCCGACGCGGCGGAGCGCCTGGCGCGCGGCTTCCGGCTGAGCGCCGGCGTGCAGGAGGTGCGCTACGACCGCGGCTGGTTCGAGAGGCTCAAGAGCCTCATCGCCCTGATGCGCGGCGGGGGCTACGGCGTCGGCACTCTTTTGATGCTGGCCGTGATGGTGACGATTGGCACGGTGGTGCGGCTCACGGTGCTGGCGCGGCGTGAGGAGATCGAGATCATGAAGCTCGTGGGGGCCACCGCGGGGTTCATCCGCGGGCCGTTCCTGTTCGGGGCCGCGGCGCAGGGACTGATGGGGGGCCTCCTGGCGGCCGGCGGGCTGGCGCTGAGCTGGAGGCTGTTCGTCGATTCCGAGGTCTTCCGCGAGAACCCGTTCATGGCGCTCGTCGCCGGCGCATTCCTGCCGATCGGCGGCGTCGCCGGCCTGGCGGTGGCCGGCATGGTACTGGGTCTCCTGGCCGCCGCCGTGTCGCTGCATCGCGCCGCCAGCGTCTGATCCCACCCCATCGCCCGCACGGCAGAGATTAGATCTTGCGGCGGTCCGATCCTGCTCCGATGGCGCCCGCGCGTTGCGCGAGCTCCAGCATCTCCTCCAGCCACGCCAGCCTTTGTGCCGGGGTAGCCGCGAGTGTCGACTTCAGGAGCTGCTTCCGCGCCCCTTCCCAGGTGGCATCCCAACGATCCGCAGGCTCGGGGGGCTCAGTCATTCTTGCTCGTTCTCCTCGCCTTGAGGATCGCCTCGAGTTGCTCGATGTCGGCCAGATCCTGCATGCGGCCCGCAAGTCGCTTGAGGTGGATCAAGTCGGGGATCGACGCCACATGGATGCTCGTGTGCTCCAGCGTGAACCTGACGGAGCGCGCCCACAGCTCTTCAAAGGGCACCGGATGAGTGACAAACAGATCGACCGACCGCAGCGGGTTCGAAGGGTCGAACATCGAGAAGACCTGCATCCCCCGGTCGCGAACCCATCCCTCGCGGATCGCCCGGTCGGCGAATCCCTTCGGGTCCACGGGGATTCGTGGCTGGAGCCCCATCTTGACGAGTGCGTCAATGGCCTTCAGCGCCTGTCGCTCGTCCAAGTCCACAACGAGATCCACGTCCACCGTCATGCGCGCGTGGCCGTGGAGCACCACGGCCAGACCGCCGACCACGACGTAGCGGACGCGGGCGTCATTGAGTGATTTGAAGAGGGGCTCGAAGAGCGCCATGCGCGAATTCTAGCCTATTCCCCGCTTCCCTCGCGGCGCCGAGGGGGGCTAGAAATCGGTCGCGATGTAGAACTGGCTGACCGTGCCGTCCTCCTTGAACGGATCGTCGACCCGGGTGATGTTGCAGGAGCCGGGTGGCGCGCCCGCGGTCTCACACGCCTCGATGGTGTTGTCGAGCTGCCGGGCGTATGACCAGGTGAGCTGGAACGGCCCGAGAAAGACGTTGAAGCCGAAGCCGTAGGAGCCGCGTCCGTCTCCCAGCTCGTCGTTCTCCGAGTCCCAGAAGTCGAACCGGCGGCGCAGGAAGCCGCCGTTGACGGGGTCGATGACCACGCTGTTCGGGTCGATCACCCCGTTGTTCGACGCCGTCAGCTCGAATCCAAGCTGCGGGTGCGCGTAGTCGCTGCTGCTGAACCATGCGGTGCCGACATCCGCGAAGAGGAAGCCCCGGAGATCCCTCAGGATTCCGATCGGGAACACGAGCGCGTCCACCAGCGGGAAGCGGAACTCCATGTTGAGGAACGCGATCCGGCTGCCGTACAGCTCGCGGTAGTCGTAGCCGCGCAGGTAATTCAGCCCCCCCACCGAATAGACGCTGTAGCCGTCCCCCTGGCTGATGTAGGACGCCAGTCGGAGGGCGAAGAGCGACCGCGCGGTGGCCCGGCGGTAGAGGCGGTAATCGAGCGTCGTGTTGAGAAAGGGGCCGGTGACGAAGAAGTCGGTGTCGCCCGAGGCGCTCATGCTCGGGGCCCATTGCTGCGAGATCTGGAAGCGCTGGCCGTGATAAGGGCCGAAGTTCTTGAACCGGGTCGTATCGCCGTTGAGGCTCCAGCCGACGTAGGGAAACTGCTCGTCGAGGGAGGCATACTCAGTCCCGGTGGGGGTCGCGTAGGGGCGATCGATGCTGCGCTTGAAGTAGCCGGAGGAGCCGCCGATGCGATAGAAGCGGTTGATCGGGTAGCTGATGTTGAATCCGGCGCCGGTGACGCTCGAGGACTGGCGCGTTTGCACCACGTCCCCCGTCAATGCCGACTGCACCACGTAGTAGTCGCGGTAGTCGCGGAAGAAGGCCCCGTAGTTGAGCCGGCGCTTGAGATTCAGGTACTGGAAGTAGAAGTTCGAGTAGGTCGAGACCGTCTGGAGATCGAAGAACAGCCGCTGATCGCCCAGGAGATCGGAGAGCATGACCGTGGCGTTGCCGAGCAGCGTGCCGTCGTCCGCCACCCCGACCAGGACCGACGGCGCGTTCTCGAGATGGAAGTGGATCTTGTCGTACTTCTTCTTGGCCGCCTCATCCAGCGACAGCCGCAGGGGCGGCTCGAACGCCTGGAGATCGGCCGGCTCGCGGGCCTGGTCGGCCGCCCGCTGCACCGACTCCGGCTCGCCGGGATCCATGCGATAGAGACGCATCCGGCCCTCGGTGTAGGCGGCGAAGGCGAGCGGCGCGACGCCGCTCTCGTCGGGCAGCTCCAAGGGCGTGAAGGCGCCGCCCGAGAGGCTCGTCAGGCGCTGGATGTCGCCGGTTTCCAGGTCCAGGGCGTGGAGATTGTAGATGCCGCCGTCGGCGTCGCTGGTGTAGTAGACGGTGCCCCCGGTGCGCGAGAAGGACGGCTGCAGGTCGTCGCTGTCGCCGAAGGTGAGCTGGATCTTCCGCGCCGGATCGGAGGCGTCCGCCAGGAAGACCTTGGTGTAGGTCCCGATGCGCCGGTTGTACAGGACCTGTTTGCCGTCCGGCGACCAGGCGGGATTGCTGTCGAAGAACTGGTCCTGGGTCAGGTTCCGGATGTCGCGGGTCTCGAGATTGTAGGAGAAGATGTCGGTCACGCCGTCCTTGACCCCTTCGAAGGCGATGACCGCGGGGTCGGGCGACCAGGCCGGCGACAGCTCGTCGTCGATGCCCGGGATGATGACGGACCGCTCGAGCTGGCCGCTGATGGCGTCGTGGATGAGGAGAATCCGCTCGTTCTCCTTGCGGGCGAAGAAGGCGACGCGGTCCCCTTCCGGCGACCAGGTGAGGTCCTTCTTCCCCTGGAAGGCGCCGTAGACGAGATTCTCGTAGCTGTTCGTGAACCCCTTCGTGAGGGGGCGGAAGACCTTCCCGTCCTTGGCCGACAGGATGGCGACGTCCAGATCCCCCCAGCGCGTGGTCATGACCGCCAGGAGCTCTCCGGACGGCGAGAGCGCGGGCGAGAAGTTGACGACGTCCTGATCGCCCGTCTTCTTCCGGGCGATCTCGCGCCCGTAGTCCTGCGGCTCCTTCTTCTCCAGCAGGATCGGCAGGTACTTCTTCTGGAGGTACTTCTTGAACTGCCGGTCGAACTCGTTTCCGTCGATGGCGAAGGCGTCCTGGATCGGCTTCTCGATGTTGTTCTGCAGCAGGCTCTTGCGGAACTCGGAGATGAAGGTGCGCACCCCCTCCTGGCCGTATTTCTCCTCGATGAAGCTGAAAGCCGCGTTGCCGAAGCGGTAGGTGAGGTAGTTGGTCACCTGCACGCGGTGGATCGGCGGGATGAGACCGTAGATCACGGCGTCGCGGATGATCATCTTGTCGAGGCTCGATTCGTCCTGGGCGAGGTAGCTCGCCATGCCCTCCATGACCCAGCCCGGGGTGTTCGCCCGGAAGGCCCGCGAGATCGACTCCTGGAACAGGATGCTGAACTGGAAGACGTGGGCCAGCTCGTGCCCGAACAGTGCGTAAAGCTCGTCGGGAGGCATGTCGATCGGCACGACCATCCGGTCCGCGAGCGGCTCGGAGAACGCGGCGACGTATTCCGGGATGAAGCCGAGCTCGATGTTGGTCTGCTCGAACTCCATGTGGGTCCGGTAGATGATGAGGTTGATGCGGAACTTGATTTCGTGGTCGAGAATCTGCGACAGGCGCGTGTACTGGGACTCGGCGAAGGAGACTATCTGCTCGAGCTGCGCCTCCTCTTCGGGGTAGTAGTAGACGTCGAAGTGCGGCGAGGTGTAGATGCGCCAGTCGAAGTTCTTGTAGATGATCTTGTTCTTTCCGAAGGCGAAGAGCGGAGCGGGCATGAGGAGGAGCGCCACCGCCAGCAGGATCCGCATGCCTCTCACTCGCACCTCCCGGGCTCCTATTCCGTGAACAGGCTGCGCTGCACCTGTCTCCACCGCGGCGCCACGATGCCGCGGATGTCCTCCGCCATCTGCTCGTAGAGGTCGAACATCCCCGCGAGCTCGTCGGTCCCCCGGCCGTTGTAAGTGTCCTCGCCGTTGAAGTGATCCTCGTCCAGGAGCTCTCCGGTGCTGCCCCGCAGGAAGAAAACCCTCAAGTCCAGGATGAACGCCTCCCGCTCGACGAACTGGGTGCGGCGCACGCGCTGGCCCGTGAGGGGCGAGATCGCGTCCACGTGCACGTATCCCGAACGGTCGGCCACCTTGAAGGAGGTCTGTCCCGTAATGATCAGGTCGGCCTCGTGCTGTTCGGCCATTCTCCTCCAGAAGCCGGTGTTGGCCAACAGCTGGGGGAGGGGCTGCTCCGGGAGGGGTGGGGGGTCGACGTCGATCATGCCGAGCCGGGCCTTCTGGCGCAGGTCGCGGCGGATCACCTCCACCAGCTCCTTGGTGAGGTTGAACTCCCGGACCTCCTGGTCGACCACCAGCCGCGTCACCAGGATGCGCCGGACGCCTGTCATGTCGATGCGCTCCGGCACCGGGACGGAGAGCGTGACGCGCACGACGTCGTGTTTCGCGGTGGCCGGGCCGGCGGCGGCGATGAGGACGAGGGGGAGCGCCAGGACGGCGGGGGCTCTACGAATGGCCGGGCGGAGGCGCCGGCGCCGCGGCATCCTCCCCTCCTTCGAATGCGGGGTGCAGCTTCTGGAACGAGACGTGGTTGTCGCGGATCTCGCGGCTGTCGGGCGCCAGGCGGCGGGCCTCGCGGTACTCCCGGTCGGCCTCCTGCAGCCGGCCGAGGCTCTCGTACGCCACCGCGAGGTTGTTGCGCAGGCGGGCATTCTCCGGATCGTCCCGCGCCGCCCGCTCCCAGCGGAACAGCGCCTCACGCCAGAGGCCCTGCTGCGCCGCCTCGACGCCGAACTGCATCAGCTTCCGGGGTGACATGGCGATGGCGGGCGCCGCCGTCAAGGCCAGCGCCGCGAGCCATGCGAGAGAGCGCGATCGAGGACGCCTGTGCATGAGGGAAATACGCCTTCCGCGCCCGAGCGCCGCGCACCGCCGGACCGAAAGAGCCGCCAGTATAGCCGACGCACCGGACCGATTCAACGAGCGGCGCCGGTTGACATGGCGTGGTCCAACAATAGATTATGCTGTGACTGTCGTCCGACGCCAGCGGCCCGGGACGCCGCAGGGGATCCGGAGTCACCCGTGCCTCGCATCGTCAAGGACTGCTTCGGGACCGTCATCTCGACGCTCACCAAGATGAAGGAGTGCGTCCGCTGCGAGTTGCTCGCGGAGTGCCGCTCCATCAACTGGGCGGCCCGCGAGGCCGGACCGGAGCCGATCGTCATCCGCCGTCCCGTCCCCGGCTCGCTGGAGGGAGGCGACGGGGCGGACCTCACGGAGACGCCCGGGGCCGACGCCCCCGCCTGAAGTCCCCCACCCCGACAGGACTTCCGGTCTCGCCACGCTCACGGAAGAGCCAGGCTCCGCGGGGCCTCGACAGAATGGCCGTCGGCGAGAACGGAGACCTCCAGCCGTCGCCGGCCGGCGCGCTCGGGATCGACCGGCATGTAGCTGATCAGATAACGGTGCCGGAGCGCTTCCGCGACCGTCGCCAGCGCCTGTCCGAGCGCCGGGAGATCGGCTGCCGGCAGGGATCGTCCGCCGCTCTCATCCGCTGCGCCTGCGAGCCGCCCGGTGTGCCCGGGCGCCTCCGTGGGGCCGAGAACCACGAAATAGAGGACCGCGCCCGCCTGTCGCGCGGCCTCCAGCGCCTGGTCAAGCGGATCGGGCGTGGGCGGCTCCGGGGTGGGCGGCTCGGCCGGCATCGTTCCGGCGGGGCCAGCGGGGATGCTGTCGGGCGGGGCGGGCTGTTCGCGGACGGCCATGACGATGAGGACCCGGGTTCCGCGCCGGGTATCGAGCGCGGCGGCGGCGCGTGCCAGGCGATCCGGCAGAGCGCCTGCCGGGATCGATGTAGGTTCGCCGCCGGCCTGCAGCCGGTCGGCAACAGCCCCGAGATCGTAGGAGAACACTCCCTCACCCGGCTTCTCCGGCGCGGGGGTATCCTCGACGACGAGCGCCGCATGGTGCCGCGGAAGGCTGCGCAGGAAGTCGGCCAGGCTGTTGTTCACGTCCGGCAGGGGGAGGGCATCGCCCGTGGCCATCACCAGGGCCAGCGAGGAAGGCGAACCGCCGCCCTCGAAGTGCACGATCGGCTGGCGCGCGCCGTCTTCGCGCAGCAGGAAGTCGCTCACGGTCAGCCCGTCCACCGGACGGCCGGCGGCGTTGCGGACCATGGCGGCCAGGGTCTCGACGCGACCGACCGCGCCCTCGGTCAGATCAGCCGACCGGCTGACCATGGAGACTTTGGCGCGGCGCCCCTGGCGGCTCAGGGCCCGGACCTCGATCGTATGGCGCCGGATGTCGTCTCCGAAATCGGCCTCGTGGGCGTACGGCTCGCGCACGTCGATGTAGGCCAGCCGCCCGTCGACGAAGAAATCGACCTGCTCGATGGAGTCGCCGCGGGGGATAATCGTTTCGATCCGCATCGTCCTCCGCCCGGTGAGATAGATGTCGGTGGGGCTGACGAGCGCGATCGAGAAACCGCGATCGTCCTGGCTGCGCGGCCCGGGCGCGGCGGCACCGTGGGTCCTGGACAGCGCCGCGCAGGCGACGAGCACGGCGAGAGCCTGGACTGTCTTCACGGGTTGTCCTCCGGAGGGTCGGCCGGGTTGCCGCCGCGGCCAAGATAAAGATCCTAGCGGGGGGCGTCAAGCGGCGCGCTGAGGGCGGTGCGCGGGGGCCTTGCGCCGGGGGCGCACAGGGATACGGCTGGCGGGAGACGGCATGGCAAAACTCGATGCGCGGCCCATTCCAGTGGCCCGCTCGCTCCAGGGACGCGTGACCGCGCCGCCCTCCAAGAGCGTCACCCAGAGGGCGCTCATCACCGCGTCCCTGGCGCCGGGCGTCTCGCGCCTGCACAGGCCTCTTCTGGCGGATGACTCCCGGCACCTCATGACGGCCTTGAGCGCCGTCGGGATTCCGATCAGCGTCCGGGGCGAGGGGGACACAGCGGTCGTCGAGGTGGACGCGACCTCGGGCGTGAGGGCCGCGGACGCGCAGGCACTGTTCGCCGGCAACGCCGGAACGGCGATGCGATTCCTGTGCGCGCGGCTTTCGGCCGAGAGGCGGACGTTTCTGCTCGATGGCGATGCGCGCATGCGGCAGCGCCCGATCGAGGACCTCTTGAAGGCCCTGCGCTCTCTGGGGGCGGCGGCAGAATCGGTCCGCGGCGACGGCTGCCCGCCGGTCCGGGTCGGCGGGCGTGGTCTCCCGGGCGGGCGGACGGTCCTCGCGGGTGGCCGGAGTAGCCAGTTTCTCTCGGCGCTCCTGCTGGCGGCGCCGGCGGCGGAGCACGGCGTCGAGATCGAAATCGAGGGCGACCTCGTCTCCCGTCCTTACGCCGATCTGACGATCGATGTCATGCGCCGTTTCGGTGTGCGTGCCTCGCCCGACCCGCCTTCCGGCGGGGCCGTCCGCTTCGGTGTGGCGGCTGGTCAGGCCTACCGACCGGCCGACTTCACCATCGAGGGAGACTACTCATCGGCGTCGTATTTCTTCGCCGCCGCCGCCGTCGTCCCGGGACGGGTGGAGGTGGAAGGGCTGGACCCGCGGTCGCTTCAGGGCGACGCGCGCTTCCTGGATCTGCTGGAGGCGATGGGATGCAGGGTGATCCGGAGCGGCGATTCTGTAGCGGTCGAAGGCACCGCTCCCCTGCGCGGCATCGATGCCAATCTGGGCGATCTTCCCGACGTGGCGCCGACGCTCGCCGCCGTGGCCCTGTTCGCCGAGGGGGAGACGCGCATCACGGGCGTGCCGCACCTGCGCATCAAAGAGAGCGACCGGATCGCCGCGCTGTGCGATGAGATCGGCCGACTGGGCGGGGAGGCCGAGCCGATTCCCGACGGCCTCGTCATCCGGCCACGGCCGCTGCGCGGGGCAGCCATCGATCCCCACGGCGATCATCGGATGGCGATGGCGTTCGCGATCGCCGGCCTGCGGGTCCCGGGGCTGAGCATCCTCGACCCGGCCTGCGTCACTAAGTCCTATCCCGGCTTCTGGACCGATTTCGATCGCCTCGCCGCGGGCCAATGAAGGGGGGCGGCGGGCGGGCCGGCGTCGAGCCGTGGCCGCCGAGGCCGTCGCGGCCAAAAAAAACCCCCCGCGGGCGGACCCGCGGGGGCTTGGAAAGACCCGTCCGATGTGCGGTTAGAACCGCAGCCGCACCTGGCCGTAGATGCGCATCACCGAGTCGTCGTTCACGGTCGTGACGAACGACGAGGTACTGGTCAAAGCGTCCCCGGGATCGAATTGCGAGATGGACGCCTCGAAGGACACGTTCTTGGTGTAGGCGTATCCGTACCAGATGTCGATAGCCTCGCCGAGCTCGTCGGTGAAGGCGGTCGCTGCCGTGAAGTCGAGGTCGGTCTCCTGGTCCAGGGCGTAGTCCCAGACCTGGGCTCCGAAGGTGTGGTTCTCGCCGTACCAGCCGGTGTAGCCGACGGCCCAGGCAGTGATCCCGCTGCCGCCACTGCCGATCAGACCGCCGCCGAGATCGGTCGGCTCGCCGCCGGTGAGCTGGAACCAGTCGCCGCGGCCGAGGCGGTTGTGGAAGTCGCCGAACATCGGCATGAAGCCTTCGTCTTCCTTGTCGCCCGGGACGGAGTCGGTGTCCGCCTCGTTGCCGCTGGCCTCCGCGTAGCGCCCGAAGACGCGGTGGACGGACGACTTGCCCTTGAAGTTCCAGCCGATCATCCCTTCGAGGACGCTGCCCGACAGGTCGGCGCCGGTCTCGAAGCTCCCGACGGAGGACAGCTCGCTGATCTCGCCGAACTGCATCGCATACTCGATGTTCCAGACCAGCCCGCTCTTGTCCGTCACGTCTTTGGCGAACCGGCCGCCGATGGTGTCCACGGTCAGCGGCGCATCAGAAGTGTAGGCCCGGTCGCGCAGCTCGAGGAGGTAGGCGTCCACGATCCAGCCCTTCTTCAGGTTCCAGGTTGCGTAGCCGCCCCAGAAGTGGTGCGTCTCCGGCTTTGAGTCGATGTCGACCATGTCGGGCGGCAGGAAGTTGTCAAAGTGCGTGACGCTTCCCTCGAAGGCGCGCGAGTAGAAGGCTGTGATGTCGACGCTTTTCAGGTCCCACACCGCGACGATGCCGTCGTGCGACAGGCCCGAGTAGAAGTCGAGGTCGCCCAGCATCAGCTCGTTGCCGCGGACGATCTCCTCGCGGCCGAACTGCAGGCTGAACTTGTCGCTCCAGAGCTTGTCGAGGGTCAGGTTGCCCTGGTACATACTGACCCCGGAGTCGATGCTGAAGCCAAACACGGTCCCGGTCTTCACCGGGCCGGAGATGACGTCGCCGCCGAACACGCCGGCGTTCTGGAACTCGATCCAGACGCTGACGTTCTTCGTGAAATGCCCCTCGGCCGCGATCCGGATCCGATACGGCCAGTAGTTCGCCTGGTCGTCGTTGGTGCCGATCGAGGGAATGCCAGCGGGATCCTCGGCGTCGGCGAAGTCCTGGGCGTTGGCGTTGTACTCGCCGCGGACGCGAACCTCGCCGTGGATGGTGAACGGCTTCTCGTCATCGGCGGCGAAGGTCACAGGCGGCGCTAGGAGGGCCGCCAGACCTACAACCAGAAATGCTGCGAACAGGAACTTCTTCATTCCGTGGTCTCCTTATGAATGAGCGACGATTGGTAACCCAGTTGACCAGTCCCCCGGACTGATTGAACCGCTTGTTTTCTCTGTCGATCCGCTCGATAGCGAGCGTGCAGACCTAGAGCCCGAATCTCTCGGATCGACTGCAATCCGATTGCCACGTAGGTTCAGATTTCGATGCCCATTAGGAAGGCTATTCAGGAGAGAGAGATACGGAGAATCAGAGGAGTCGGGTGAGGGGCTGAGTCAGTCTACGAGGCATCCAATATCTGGGATATTGGATGAATATCCAATAATCAGGATAATGCAGGCATTGGACGGCCACGCGGAACCGGGGGGAGCGTTCGACGCGGGATCATGTCAGTCGGTTTGACTGCGTGCTCTTTGTCCATTATATAGAGACGCGTCCGCTTGTCCGGGCACCAAGGTCCCCTCGATCCGTTCCGGATTCTCCTGGAGGACCACGCCGGATGCCAACAGCGAGGAGGGATATCATGATGGTGCGAGAGTCAACTCTGGTGTTTTTCATGGCGGCCTCCCTTGCGGTGCTGCCGATCCTCGGATGCGGCGGCCAGCAGAGCATGCCCGAGCAGCCGACCGAGGTGTCGGAGCAGGCGCCGCCACCGCCGCCCGTGGACGAGAGCGCGTCCAACGTCCCCGCGCCGCCTCCACCCGCCCCCGAAACGAAGGCCCATCCGAGGCGGACCGCGACGATCCCCGAGGAGCGTTCCGCGCAGCCGGTGGTGCAGGCTCCTACGGTGCCCGATACGATCACGCTCACCATCCCGGCCGGGACGCAGCTCGCGCTCGGTTTCGCGGCCGAGGTGAGCTCGGAGATCGCCGTCGCCGGTGACAGCGTCGTGGCAACCCTCAAGGATCCGATCAGCGTCGGCGACCGGATCGCCTTCCCGGCAGGAAGCGAGGTGCGTGGCACGTTCACCGACGTGAAGTCGGCGTCCAAGGGCTTCAAGGACACCGGCGGGGCCCTGTCGATGCAGTTCACCTCCATCGTGGGGCCTGATGGACGCAAGGCCACGATTGCCGCCGGATTCACCAAGGTCGCCGAAGGCAGCGCCGCGAAGAAGGGTGGCATCATCGGCGGCAGCGCGGTAGGGGGCGCCCTGCTCGGCAAGGCGCTCGGCAAGAGCACCGGAGGCGGCGCGGCCATCGGCGCCGCCATCGGAACCGCGGTTGCGGGGACGACCAAGGGGCGCGAGGCGCGCATCAAGCCCGAGGACCAGATCCTGGTAGCGCTCGAGCAGAACGCCCGCGTCACGCTGAAGCGCTGATCGGGCGGGACGTCTCTGCTATGCATGCCAATGACTGGCGTCGCATCGTTCTCTGCGGGTTCGTGGCCGGTACAGTCTCGACGCTACTGTCCATCGTTCTCGTGGCTGCGTTCGGCGGAGAGCTATTTGCCGCAATCGCGGAAAGACGCCCAGGTGGTCCTGCGCCCGGCGCGGATCCGTGGCTTTATCTCTTGGGCGTCGCTGCGGGCGTGTGGGCCATGTGGCTGTATGCGGTCATCCGTCCGCGGAGCGATTCGACCGTCAAGACGGGTGTGGTGGTCGGCCTCGCATGGTGGACACTCGCAAGCCTTCAGTCTTTGAAGTGGGTCGTGCTGTTGAACATCCCCGCGAGTGCATGGCTTCCGCTACTCGCGAACGCTGCGCTCACAATCGCGGCCACCGTCATCGGGGCTCTGTTATACGAAGCCGCGCCGCCTTACCAGTCGTTCCAGGCGACGCCTGACGGCGCGCCTGAACGCGGGCGCTGATCGGGCGGGCCATCCCGGGGAAAGACGGAGAGCCCGGCGCACCAGCCCGAGATCAGTCGGGCCTGCGTGCTCCGGGCTCCATGGCCGCGTCGCCGCGGCCGGGGGGCGGAATCCCCCCAGCGCCGGCCGCTCAGGCGGCCGGCGTCATTTCGCGGACTTGAGGTGGACGTCGACCGCGCACGGCATCACCTGCCTGCCGCCCTGGCCATCGTCCACCATGATGTTCATCACGAAGTGGGCGTCCCCCACGGCGTGCGAGCCCTGCTTGTGGAGCGAGTCGAAGGCGAAGGTCAACTCCAGACCGCCGGGGACGCGGCGGCCGCCGACCATGTGCCCGGCCACACCCGCCGGAGTGAACCCCTCTTCCCGGAGCCCGAAGCTCAGGGCCGGGCCGCACGAGCCGGTGCAGGCGTAGTTGACGGTGAACGTGACCGGCGAGCCGAGAGCGTAGTGATTGAGCCTGTACTTGCAGTCGTAGGTCAGGCTGTTGGAACCGACGACTTCGGAGCAGGTCTTCTCCTTCACCATCTGCTCCGCAGCCGGCGTGGCTGCGAACCCAGCAGCCAGCACCACTGCCGCAGCAAAGACGATCGGGAAGCCCTTCATCGCGCATCCACCTCCGGGCCGCTTTTCTGACCGGCCGGCCCCACGCCTCCTGAAGCAACGCCGATACCATGTCATCTCATTGAACCGTCGGATCGATGGCAGCGCCTAACTCGCGTGTCCTCCGTCCGGGGTGCGTCCTCTGAAAGCGTGATCTGACGCGGCTTCGCACAGAATACGGTTCCGATGCGACAGGCCGGGTCGCACCAGAGAGTCCTTTTCTGTCAGGGTGACGGGACGTGTCAGCGGCCGGGAATGGTCGCCGTGTTCAGGGTTTGAGCAGCGCCTGGAACTCGGCTCGATCCCGGAGGATTGTGAAGTCGTGTTCGGTCGCCGCCTGATCGGCCGGCAGGAACCCGCGGGCGCGCGCCCTTTCGAGACAGGCGAGGCTGCTGTCGACGTCGCGGCTCAAGGCGAAGGCCCGCGCCATGCGGTAATGTGCGACACCCAGCGGGCTGGGGGAGACCCGCTCTCCCGCGAGCCGGATTGCCTGCCCGGCCGTCGAGCCGGGGCGCACCACCTTCCGGCCATCGGACGAGCGAAAACGGGCCAGCAGGAGCGCCGTCTCCGCCAGCTCGATGGCGTCCTCCCGGGGATCGGAATTCTGCAGCGCCTTCTCGAGGAGGGCCGGGGCGGACGATTCTTCGCCCCCGCGTTGGAGACGAAGGGCGAGGCTCCGCGCCAGGCGGGTCGGCGCCAGCAGGCGGGAGGCGGCGGCGCGAAGCAGGTCCTCGGCCTGACGCCACCGGCCGCGCTCGTCGAAGTAGCGCGCCAGATCGGCGTACGCCATGAACAGGACCTCGCGCCCGCGGACCGATCCATCGTGATCGGGCGGCACGCGCTCGATCAGGGTGCTCAGGAAGTACTCGGCCTCGGCCGCCCGGTCGAGGCGGAAAAGCGCATACCCCTTGCCGTACAGGCTCAGGAGAGTCGGGAGCGAGGAATTCTGGGGGAGCTCGACGCTCTCATAGAGCTCGAGCGCCCCCGCGTAGTCCTGCATCGCCACTCGCAACGCGGCCGCTCCCTGCAGGGCGCGCGCGCGGGCGAATGGGAAACGCTCGAGGAGGATATCGTAGGTGCGTGAGGCCGTTCCCAGACTGCCCGCCCTCTGCAGGGTGCCGGCGGCGGCCAGCAGCGGCAGGATCGACTCGTGGTCGAGGTCGGTGGCCTGGCCGAGCACCTGCATCGCGGCCGCGTAGTCGCCATGTTCGCGCAGGGTCTCCGCCAGTCCCACGAGCACCCGAGGCTCGTCCGGGGACAGGTCGGCCGCCCGGCGACAGGCCGCAAGGGCCGCCTCGATCTCGCCCCTCAGGCGCTCGACGGCGCACAGGGCGAGGTGTGCCTCGGCCACGTCGGGGCCCTCCGCCACCCCCCGCCTGGCCTCTACGAGCGCCGGCGTCAGCTGGTCGGAGGCGGCAAGCGCCCTGGCGAGGGCCGCGCGGGCCGACGGATCGCGCGGATCGAGCGCGATGGCCGCCTTCGCCTCGTCGCGCGCCATCTGGAGCCTTTGCGGGGATTCATCCAGGCCAAGCGCGTAGAGGTAGGTCGCGATGCGCGACAGGCCGACATGCGCCGCCGCCAGACCGGAATCGGCCCTCATCGCCGTGCGAAGAAGGCGTTCGGCCTCCGCCTGGTCCTCCGGCCGAGGCCGCTCCAGCATCTGGAAGGCACGGCGCAGGTAGGAGGCCGGATCCGGGGGGCGTGCCTCGCGCGGCGGGACATCGGCAGCGTCGTCCGGCCACCCAAGGCCCGCTCCGCCAAGAAAGCAGAGCGCCGCCAGGGCGGAGGGGAGGATCAGGCTTCGGTGGTGGCGAAGCGCGCCAGGAGGTCGCGCCACCGGGAGCGTACCCTGCCGGCGGCCCGGTTGATCGGGTGCTCGCGGGACAGGAACCCGAACACCGGCTCGGATCGCCGGTCGTACCTCTCGAGCTCGTCGAGGGTCCGCCGGTGTTTCGGGCGGAGCGTGAGACCGCGCCGGAAGGCCGCGAACGCCGGACCGCGCTGGCGGTGTCGCAGGTAGACGATGCCGAGATTGCAGAAGAGGTCCGGATCGAAGAAATCGCGCTTGATCGCCTGCTCGCACATCTTCAACCCTTCGTCCGAACGCCCCTGGCCCAGGACCAGCGCCAGGCCCAGGAAGGAGCGGTACTTCATGCTGGTGCTCTTCTGAGCCTCCTTCTCCAAATCGAGGGCGCACTGGAAGTAAACCGTCGCTTCCTGGTAGGTCTTGCGCTCGAGACAGGCGAGGCCGCGCTTGTAGGCCTCGTCCGGATTGGCCGGTGGATCGACGGTAGGCATGCCCCCCCTTGGACCTTGGACAGCAGGCTCCAGACATGGACTCAATATAAGCCGGCCACCCGGCCCGTCAACCGCGCCGCGGCCGGGAGGCGTCGCGACGATAAAGGCCGCCCGGCGCCACGAAGGCGAGGGCGGCCTGTAGACCTCGTTCGAGCGGCGGGCGAGCCCGCTATTCTTCTTCGCTGCCCCATCCCATGCCGTACGTCGGGGCGGATCCGCCTCCGGCCGGCCGGTCGGTCGAGGCAGGCGTGACCGACGGGGTCGCGGCCGGCGTCACCGGGCCCGGCGTCTTGATCGGAGCGGCCGGTCCGGGCGACGGTGCCCGGGCGGGAGCGGGACGGCGCCCTGCGGCCTTCCTGACGGGCTTCTTCGAGGAGGCCTTCTTCGCGGGCTTCCTGGCAGTCGCCTTCCTGGCCCTGGTCCCTTTACCGGATGCCTTGCGAACCGCCTTCTTGCGGCTCGAAGCCTTGCGCTTCGCTTTCTTCTTGGCCACGGTCGTACCCCCTTGGTCCTGTCGCCCGTTCGCGCCTTCTGGGAACGGGCGGTAATTCATCACAAGGCGGCGCATTAGTCAAGACATGTCGGGACCTGGGCAGGGCGACGGACAAAGTCCGCCGGGAGCGCGGGGGGACTGGCGCCTCGCCGGTGCGAAGGACCCCGGCGAGATCCAGCAGGCCGTGCGGAGAGCGGCGTGACCGACTCGATG
>Ga0247727_10007683_pt1 | contig 20391 bp, 16 predicted proteins | sample WisWelCaveWW1625_FD_202498 | JGI IMG/M metagenome (GOLD analysis project Ga0247727, IMG submission 202498) | Biofilm microbial communities from Wishing Well Cave, Virginia, United States - WW16-25 | ecosystem: Environmental > Aquatic > Deep subsurface > Groundwater > Cave microbial mat | place... | reverse complement strand
CCGATTGGGGGGAGACTCCGCGCGCGAAGCGTTTCCACGTTGACATTCAAGTCGTCGGCGTCGATGCCGCGTTCCGCCGCGTGGCCACGGTGACCGATAGCGACGCGACGATCACGGGCCTGCCCGCGGGGTCCACGGTCCGCGTGCGCGTGATCGCCGTCAACGACGCCGGCAACGCGGCGCCCAGCGACGTGGTCGAGATCGTCATGCCGGTGGAACTGCCGTAGGAGCCCGTGGCAAAAGTCGATCGAAGCGAATTCGTAGGGTGGACCGAGTCTTCGAGTCCCACCAACTCCCGTGTTTTGTCACGGTGCGTGGTGGGACTCGAAGACTCGGCCCACCCTACGCGAGTTTTACCACGGGCTGGTAGGCCATGACGTAGTCAATGCGAAATGGCTTGTTGGTGATGAAGAGCGTGCCATGAGCGTGCCTTGGTTTGCATCTCGGACCGCAAACGCCAAGTCGACCGCTGGCGTCGTTGCGTGCGAGAGCTGGGCGGCAGGTCAGTCATCAAAAAAAGACGGCCTGGGCGGCACAGTTCCGTTGTGCCACCCAGGCATCTCGGGGTGCCTTCTTGCGAGGTCACTGCGTGTCGAGGTTGCCCTTCTGGCCGCGCTGAATCGTGTAGCCGCTGTAAACTTCTTCGGGCGGCAATTCCACGTTCTTCGCCGTGTAACCGATCGAGCCGACGCCGGTGTACGAATCCGGGTCGAATCCGTTGTTGAGGAATCCATCGCCGTTCAGATCGGAGAAGGATCGGACACTGCCGTCCACCATCAGAATGTTCGAGTGGGCCGCGCCCATCGTGCCGTGAACCGGCCCGAAGTCGCGGTAGTCTTGCAACGTGGCCTTAGTCCACGTCGTCCACCAGCCGCCCACGCCGCCGTAGGTCGTGCCCACGGCAAACGTCGGCGGTGCCATCGACGAGTTCAGGATCGGACCGTCGCTGAACGCCTCGCCGAGCCGCGAACCGGTGTCCACGTCGCCGATGACGTTCGTCAAAATCGCCTCTTTGATGTCGCCTGCACTCGTGTCGCCCAGCAGCGGGATGTTGCTTGACGGCGCCGCGCCGCTGTCGGACAACCGCCGATTGAGCGGGCCAAGGGTCGAGAGCCGTTCCTTGTTGGACGACGGGCAGCCGCTGACTCTCACGAGGTTTCCGTCCTTGTCGAGCTTCACGCCGCCGCGCACGAGCCACCAACTCGCGACGTAATTGCTGTTGTAGCCGGGCTTCCAAATCAGCTCCTCAACGAGCCGGCGACGATCTTCGCTACCCGCTGCGAGCGCCGCGCCGCCCGTGTAGGTCGTGCCCCACGGCGCGGTCCACGAACTCGGACTCGTGCTACTCACCGGCCATGTGCCAAGAATGATGCGGCACGGGTTGACGACGACTGTGCCGTCCGGGTTGACGCGTTCCGCGCTGCCGCCGAAATCCACGTTGCAGCTCGTCAAGCCGGTCGCTGTGATGCCCAGCAGGTCATTGTACTTTTCCGTCATTTTCACTTCGTTGGTCGGACAGAGCATCTTGCCGACCTGGATGCCGTTGTTGGTGAGGTCCGCGACCCAGCCCACTTCGGTGACCGCGCCGTCGCGCTTCCAATCCATCGCGCCGGAGCAGAAGTAGCCCTTGTTGTTGTCGGCGTACACGCTCATGCCGATGCCGAACTGACGCAGGTTGTTCTTGCACGCTGTGCCGCGGGCCGCCTCGCGCGCCGCCACCAGCGCGGGGAACAGCAGTGCGGCCAGCACGGCGATGATCCCGATCACCACCAGCAACTCCAGTAGCGTAAAGCCCCGCTTTCTTCGCAACGCTTTCATGATTCGTTTCTCCTGATTGAGGTTCTCGAAACTCGTTTGTACATCGTAAGCCGCCTCATCACTGAACCGGTTTGTTGTCACGCGACAGGCCTCATTGCCACACGAGGCCGTCCTCTTCGCATCCACGCTCCTCGTTCAATCCACCTCCCTTCCTTGCGACCGTGTTGCCGTCCTGGCGTATGACATCGGGCTTGGCGCCTCCTACTCGCGGATGCTCGCTTCGTGATGTCATGCCGAGGGGCCGTGCCCGTGATTTTGTCCGATGGCTGTTTCCGTGAGCCTCTATGTACGCGTCGCCCGTGAAGGCCGAATGAGTCGCCGGCTAATTCTTGATTAATCGCGACCGGTCGCCGCGCACCCGTCATTCCTCAGCGGCACGGTCGGAGGGTATCGGAGCGAAATGAAGGGCAAGTGAATCGCCGGTGAATTCGCGAAATTCGTCCGTGAAGATCGCGCGAACTGAATCACGCCGGTTCGCGAAAGCGGTAACCGACGCCGCGGACGGTTTCGACGAGATCGGCGTGCGAGCCGAGCTTGGCGCGGAGCGACTTGACGTGTACGTCGATCGTCCGTTCGAGCACGATGGCGTCGTCGCCGAGCGCGGCCGAGATGAGGTCGTTGCGGGTGAACGCGCGGCCCGGTTGGCGCACCAGCGTTTCGAGCAGCTTGAATTCGCTGAGTGTTAGTTCGAGCGACTGATCGCCGGCCAGCGCACGGTGGCGACGGCGGTCGATGATGATGCCTTGAGACGAGACGACGTCGGTCAAATCGACGGCAGCCGCGCGCCGGCGCTCGATCGCCTTGAGCTTTTCGAGCAGCACCTTGACGCTGAACGGCTTGGTCAAGTAATCGTCGGCGCCCATCGACAGGCCGACGAGTTGATCGGATTCTTCCGCCTTCGCCGTGAGCATGAAGATGACCGCGTCGCGCGTCGTCGCGTCGGAACGAAGCCGGCGGCAGACTTCGAGACCGTCGAGCACCGGCAGCATCAGGTCGAGAATGACAAACTCGGGCAGCTTGAGCTGGGCCTGGCGCAGCCCGTCCTGGCCGTCGCGCGCGACCAGCGCTTCGTAGCCTTCCTTTTTCAGGTTGTAGGCCAGCACGTCGGCGAGCGAGCGGTCGTCTTCAATGATGAGAACTTTGGTCTTCATGACTCTCGTGGCAGGTGTAGGCCGTCATGTTTGTGCCGTGCGATCTCGCCCTCGACGAGGTAGATCACGTCTTCGGCGATGTTCGTCGCGTGGTCGGCGATTCGCTCGACGTGGCGTGACGCGGAGAAGCAGTGCATCGCCGGCGCGACCATTTCGGCGTCCGATCGCATCAGTTCGTACAGCCCGTCGATGACCTCGCGATTGTAGCGGTCGACCTCCTCGTCGAGCGCACAAACCTGGCGCGCGGCCCGCGAGTCCATTTTCACGAACGAGTCGATCGCTGCCCGCACCATCATGATGGCCATGTCCACCATGCGGTCCAGCTTGGCGGGAATCGGAAACTCCGGCCGCGTCGCCAAGAACTCGCCGCGCTCCGCGATGTTTGCCGCAAGGTCGGCGATTCGCTCCAGGTCCGTATTGATCTTGAGCACCGTGGCGATCCGCCGCAGATCGACCGCGACCGGCTGGTGCAGCGCCAGCATTTTCAGGCACTCTTCTTCAATCTGCACTTCGCGCCGGTCAATGTCGTCGTCGCCGCGCAGTACCTGTTGGGCGAGGTCCAGCCGCCGCTCGCGCAGCGCCCGGCTCGCCTTGTCCACCGTCTCTTCGACGGACGCCGAGAGCAAGAGGATTCGGCGTTGCAGGTCTTCGAGATCGCGTTCGAGATGTTTCATGTCTTATCCGAACCGGCCCGTGATGTAATCCTCGGTCTGCTTCTCTTTGGGCCGCGTGAACAGGTCATTCGTCGGTCCGACCTCGATCAGCCGGCCTTGGTAGAAGAACGCGGTCAAGTCCGACACGCGGGCCGCTTGCTGCATGTTGTGCGTGACGATGACGATCGTGTACCGCTGTTTCAACTCAAAGATCAGGTCTTCGATGCGAGTAGTCGAGGCCGGGTCGAGCGCGGAGGCTGGTTCGTCCATGAGCAATACGTCGGGGTTCGTGGCCAGTGCTCGCGCGATGCAGAGGCGCTGCTGCTGGCCGCCCGACAGGTTCATGGCCGATTCGTCGAGCCGGTCCTTGACTTCTTCCCACAGCGCGGCCCGCACGAGCGATCGTTCGACGACTTCCGCCAGTTCCCTGCGGTTTCGCATGCCGGCGACGCGCGGGCCGTACGCGGCGTTCTCGAAAACCGATTTGGGAAACGGGTTCGACTTCTGAAACACCATGCCGACTCGCTTGCGCAGCTCGACCACGTCCACGCCCGAGGCGTAGATGTCGTGGCCGTCCAGCAGCACGCGGCCCGCGACGCGCGTGTCTTCGATCAGTTCGTTCATTCGGTTGAGCGTGCGCAGGAACGTGCTCTTGCCGCAACCGGACGGGCCGATGAGCGCGGTCACGCATCGTTCCGGCACGCGGAGCGAGATGTCCCACAGGGCCTGTTTTGGGCCGTAATAGAACGAAAGCTGCTGCGTGTCGATTTTTGTCGCGCGCGTATCGGGTTCGTCCAGCGCCGCGGAACGCTCACGCCCGCCCGCCACGGCGCTGAATGAAAAGGCCGGCGGCAGCGGCTCGGCGCGCTTCAGCGCGGAGCCGGGCTCGCCCGCAGCCTGACGATTAACGGCTTGCAGAAGCATGTGTACTCCCGGTTGCGTTGCGACGATCAACCCCGACTACCATCGAACGTTCTTTCCTGATCGATGCCGCAGGATCACGGCTGCGGCGTTCATCAATAACAGCAGCACGAGCAAGACGATGATGCCGGCCGCGGCCACATCGCGAAACGCCTCCTGCGGCCGAGAACTCCAATTGAAAATCTGAATCGGCAGCGCGGTGAACGGGTCCATCGGACTCTTCGGCACGAACGCCACGTAGGTCAGTGCCCCGATCATGATGAGCGGCGCCGCTTCGCCCATCGCTCGCGAGATCGCCAGCACCACGCCGGTGAGCAGGCCGGGCAGCGCCGCCGGCAGCACTTGATGCCACACGGTTTGCCAGCGCGTCGCCCCGAGTGCGTACGAGGCGTGCCGGATCGAACTCGGCACCGCCCGCAGCGCCTCCTGCGACGAGATGATCACGATCGGCAAGATCACAAGCGTCATCGTGAGCGAGCCGGCGAGCACGCTGCGATCGAACGCGAGCGCTCGGACAAACAGACCCAGCCCCAGGATTCCGTACACGATCGACGGCACGCCGGCCAGGTTCGAGATGTTCGTTTCGACGATTCGCTGCCACCAATTGCGCCGGCCGTATTCCTCAAGGTACACGGCCGCACCGACGCCGACCGGAACCGCGAAGAGCGTGGTCAGCGAAATCAGCCACACGCTGCCCCACAGCGCGGCCTTGATGCCCGCCTTGTCCGGGAACCGCGACGGGAAACTCGTCAGCAGGTTCCAATTCAGTCGCGACGCGCCGTGATACACGACGTTTGCCAGCAGCACGACGAGCAGCGCAACACTCGCGAGCGTCGCGCCCAAGCACGCGAACTCAAAGAGCTTCGAGATCGCGCGTCGCCAATTCAATTTGCGGCCTCCAGTAAACGTCATGAGTACACCTGCCGGAAGCGTCGCAGCACCGAGCGTGCGACGATGTTCATGGCGAACGTCATCAGGAACAGCGTCATGGCGACTGCGAAGATCGTGCGGTACTCGATCGTGCCGGCGGGCGTGTCGCCCAAACTGACCTGCACGATGTACGCGGTCATCGTCTGAATGCTTTCGAGCGGGTTCCACGTGAGTTTCGGCGTGGCGCCGGCGGCGAGCGTGACGGCCATGGTTTCGCCGATCGCCCGCGAGATCGCCAGCAGCGTGGCGGCCACGATCCCCGACAGCGCGGCCGGCACCACCACGCGGACCGTCACGTCGAACTTGGTCGAGCCAAGCCCGTACGCCGCCTCGCGCAGCGACCGCGGCACGGCGCGGAGCACGTCTTCGCTCAGCGACGCGACCGTCGGCAAGATCATGACGCCCACCGCTACGCTCGCGCTCACGGCGTTGAACACGTCCGCCTGCGGAATGAGCTGGCGAATGAGCGGCGACACCAGCACGACGGCGAAATAGCCGTACACGACCGACGGGATTCCCGCGAGCACTTCGAGCAGCGGCTTCACGACCGCCCGCACACGCGGCGATGCGTACTCGCTCAGATAAATCGCCGACATCAGGCCGACCGGCACGGCGAACAGCGCTGATCCGACCGCGATCCACATCGTGCCGCACGCCAGCGGCAGGATGCCGAACTGCTTCGGGTCAAAGAGCGGCGTCCATTCCGTGCCCGTGAAAAATTCGACGAACGAAACTTCGCGGAAAAAGAGCGCGGACTCAAACACGAGTACCAGCACGATGCCGAGCGTCGTCAGCACGGAGACGCCCGCGCAGAGAAAGAGCACGAAGTGGATCATTCGTTCGATCCACTTCCGCAACTCCGCTCGATGATGGACGGCGGGTGCCGCCGCTGAAGCGTGTGACACATCGAACTCCGCGGCTATTTCGTCGCCGATTCGAGTGCCTCCATGTTCCCTTTCGCCTCGTCGTCCGTGACGGGCACGTAATTGACGTCGCTCGCCAACTGCTTCGCGTTCGCCAGGTAGAATCGCACGAACTCGGCGACCTCCGGCCGGGCGAGCGACGATTTCTTCACGTAGACGAAGAGCGGCCGAGCGAGCGGCTTGTAGGTGCCGCCGCGCACGGTTTCATCGGACGGCTTGACCGGTCCGGCGCCGGCGTCGATTGCGAGCAATTTCAGCTTCGTTCGGTTTTCCGCGTAATACGCGAAGCCGAAGTAGCCCAGCGCGAACTTGTCGGCCGCGATGCCGGTCACGAGCACGTTGTCGTCTTCGCTCGCGGTGAAGTCGGACCGGCACGACTTCTCTTTGCCGTTGATCGCCTCGGTAAAGTAGTCGAACGTGCCGGAGTCGGTGCCGGGTCCGTACAGTTTGATCGGTTCCGCGGGCCACTTCGGATCGACGTCGCGCCACTTCTTCACGGAACTGTTCGGTTCCCAGATTCGTTTGAGTTGCTCGACGGTGATGCTGTCCACCCAGTTGTTTTGCGGATTCACGACGACGGCGAGGCCGTCGTACGCAACCTTGAATTCGAGATACTCGACGCCGGCCGCGGCGCACGCTTGCTTTTCGGGTTCTTTGATCGCGCGCGATGCGTCGCTGATATCCGTCTCGCCAGCGGAGAATTTCTTGAACCCGCCGCCGGTGCCGGAGATGCCCACGATCACGCGCACGTTCGGTTGGGTCTTTTGAAATTCCTCCGCGACCGCCTCCGTGATCGGAAAGACGGTGCTCGAACCGTCCGCCTTCACGGTGCCGGTCAACCGCTCGCTCGGTCGATCATCGGACGCGCTCGGGGTATTTCCGCCCGTCGATCCCTTGCCGCCGCACCCCGAAGCAACGACGGCGGCGACGGTGACCACCGCGAAAAAACACGCCCATCGCTTGCATGTGAGATTCATCCGCATTCTCCGTGGAGCCAGATCGTGCATCGTTCCGACTAGCTGCACGCTATCGGACGAGTGTGAAGATCGCGCGAAGAAGCGATGAAATGTGGTGTGGCACGCCTTGAGTCTGTTATCGGCGTCGTCAGGTGATCCGCGCGGAATTCCATGCCGTCGCGGCTCAGGGCGTGTCACAAAAAGTGTCGTTCACGATGCCAACGGCAGCCGGACCGAGAACTTGCTGCCGCGGCCGACTTCGCTCGTGACGCTGACGCTGCCGCCAAATGCTTGGACGAGATGTTTGACGATGGAAAGGCCCAGCCCGGTGCCGCCGAGTTCGCGCGAGCGGGCGCGATCGACGCGGTAGAAGCGCTCGAAGATGCGCGCCTGCTCGTGCGGCGGGATGCCGATGCCGGTGTCTTCGACTTCGACGAGGCACATCAAATTGTCTGGCCGCCAGCGCACGATGACTCGGCCGCCCGCGGGCGTGTACTTCACGGCATTGTCGAGCAGGTTGTTGAGTATTTCTCGCAGACCTTCGTCGTCGGCGAGCACGCGCACGGTGCAGGGCTGCGACTCGGCGACGAACGCGAGCCGCTTGCCGGCCGCGGCGGGTTCGTGTTGTTTCACGCACGACTCGATCACAGTGGCAAGTTCAAGCGGGACGATGTCGAATGACTCTTGGCCGGACTCGATGCGCGCGAGGCTGATGAGGTCGAGGATGAGCAGGTGCAGCCGGTCGGCCTGCTCCTCGATTTGCTGGACGAACGAGCGATTGGCCGCGCGGTCGTCGAGCGCGCCGGAGAGCAGCGTTTCGGCGTAGGCCTTGATCGACGAAAGCGGCGTCTTCAATTCGTGCGACACATTGGCCACGAAATCGCGCCGCATGGTTTCGAGCCGGCGCAGCTCGGTCACGTCGTGAAACACGAGCACGGCGCCGGGCGCCGGTTCGCCCGGCAGCCGCCTGGCGTGCAGCGCGAGCACGCGCCGCGACGGGCCGGCAATCTCGAACTCCACGCGGCGCGGCCGGTCGCTTGCGAACGCGTCCTCCACGGCCTCCTGTGCCGTCGCGTTTCGCATGAGTTCCCAGAACGGCCGGCCCGGAATGGTCTCGCCGGGCAGGCCGAGCGTCGTGCGCGCGGCGTCATTCGCGAACAGCACTCGCTGGCTCGCGTCGATTGCGACCACGCCTTCGACCATGCCGCCGAGCACCGTGGCGAGAAGCTGCTGATCGTCGCGAATCTGGCCGACGCGCACCGCCAATTCGCCGCTCATGCGATTGAACGCCTCGCCGAGCGAGCCGAATTCGTCGCGATTGGCCACGTAGACTCTGTGGCCGAAGTTGCCGGCGGCGACCGCTTCGGCCGCATCCCTCAATTGGCCGATCGGCCGCGTGATGCGTGCCGCGACCCACCACGTCACGACAAGTGTGGCGAGGGCGACGGCGGCCGCGATTCCCCAAACGAGCCGCCGAGTTTCCGCGAGTCGCGCCTCAACCGATTCCATCGTCAACGCGACGCGAACGAAGCCGATCGGCGCGCCGCCGTCGTCCACGCGCAGCGCGAGGTACATCATCGGAACCCCGATCGTGCGGCTCAGGTGCGTATCAACGCCCTCGCCGTGCGCCGCCGCCTGCTCGACCTCACGCCGGCTCAGATGGTTTTCCATCACGGCTGGATCCTGCTCCGAGTCCGCGATCACCGTTCCATCCGCTGCAATGATCGTGACGCGAGTGCGCGTTTCGCGGCCGAGTTCGGTCGCGATTTCTTGAATGAGTTGGCTCGAACCACTGATCAGTTCACTAGCCACGCGGCTCCGCAGGAACACGGCGTCGTCGCGCAGCCGCTCGTGCAAATACGAAACGACTTGCTCCGATTGCCGCGCAGCGACGAGTGCGGCAAAGACGGCCGTGGTCACGAGCATCAGCCCTGCGTAGGCAATGAACAGTTTCCAGAACAGCCGCGAGTACCACATTCCGCACTTTCGCATTTTAGAACCTTCGGGGCCGGCCGGATCGTATCCCGCGGCGACCTGGTACGCGATGCCGAAACCGACGAACGATCGCGTCGATGCGACCGTTTGCCGCAAGCTCTAATTCTGCTGTCGGTTGCGGCGAAGCACGCCGGCTTCTTGCTAAGCACACGGTCCGGCCGGTAAATAATTGACCAGAGTTGCGCATCTTATTTTCAAGCCCCCCGTGGTGGCCTGCGGCAGGATCTGGAATGACGCCAGCGGATGATAGCCGGATTGACCCCGCGGTAGTTGCGGAGTTGTACGAACGGCATCAGGCGGAGTTGCGTTCCTTCCTGATCGGTGTGCTGCGTGATTCGCACCTTGCCAACGACGCGTTGCAGGCGACCTTTACGAAAGCGATGGAAGTCGGGCACACGGCCATGAGAGAATCGCTGAAAGGCTGGCTGTTTCGCGTGGCGCTGAACGAGGCGTTGGCGATCCGCCGCCGGCAACAAACGCGCGATCGGGCACTGCAACGCGTGGCATGGTCGCGGCCGGACGCGAGCGAGTCGCCGGTCGAGAGCGTGGCGCGGCGGGAAACGGTGGATGTCGTTCGGGCGGCGTTGGACGAGTTACCGGCGGAACAGCGACGAGTCGTGTGCATGAGGATCTACGAAGAGAAGACGTTCGCGGCGATCGCGGAAGAATTGAATCTGCCGCTTGGAACGGTGCTGAGTCGCATGCAACTGGCGATTCGCAAACTGAGGCTGAAGTTGGAACAGGATTCGTGACAAGCAATCGGGCAGAGGCGGAGGGGTTTCGATGCAAACGAACGAACGCGATGAGCTTGACTGGCTGGCGTTTCGCTACATTTCGAATGAAATGACGGCGACGGAAGCCGACGCGTTCGAGCAGCGCCTGGCCAACGATCAACTTGCCCGCGAGGCCGTGGCGCGAGCGGTCGATCTGGTTCAGGCGGTGGCCGACCTGCCTGCCGACGTGGTTTCGCTCGCGACGACTCAACATTCACCATTCGCCGCGCGGTCGATTCGGCCGCGCCGCGTGCTTGGGCTCAAGACCTGGATTGCCGCCGCGGCTGCCGCGATCGTGATTGCCGCCCTTGGGCAGCAGCTCCTTAGAGATTCGTCCGACGAATCGGCACTCGCGAAAGTTTGGGCGAAGATGCGGAGCGGTCACGATGCGAACGACTCGTCTGACCGCGAGTTGCTGGCCGATTCCGAAGACTCGATGCTCGACGACGAAGCCGACCTGACGGTGCCCGCGTGGCTGATTGAAGCCGTTGGCGGCGAATCGGACTCGGACAAGTGGGAGGACAGCTAATGCGAATTCTCAGTCGATTTGCCTTTCTCATGTCGCTCGTGTTCGTCGCGTCCGTCGCGGGCGGCTTCGACGGCGACAGCGACAAGCCCGGCGCGAACAAACCGAATCGGGCCAAAGAAACGCCGAAGACGCTTGTCACGCCCGAAATGGAGGCGGAGGCAACGAGCTTTATCCGCCAGAATCACCCGGAACTCGTCGAATTGCTCAATCAACTGAAGGCCAGCAACACGACGCAATATCAGCAAGCCGTCCGCGACCTGTCGCGCGCCGCCACAACGCTGGCCACGACCGCGAAGAGCGATCCCAAAAAGCACGTGCTTGACCTCAAGGCCTGGCAGGTGACCTCGCAGATTCAAGTGCTCGCCGCCCGCATGGCGATGGGCCGCAGCCCGGACGTCGAAGCGGAACTCAAGGCAAGATTGCTGGAGCAGATCGACATTCGCCTCGAACAACAGGAACTCGACCGCGAACGCACGGCCGCGCGGCTGGAGCGACTTGACACCACGATCGCGAAAACGAAACAATCTCGCGACGAAGAGGCCAAGAAAGCGTTCGACAAGCTGGCGAAGTCCATGCCCAAACCCAGCCCGAAAAAAGATTCGAAGGCCGCCAACACCGGCGCGAAAAAGGGCGAGAAGGCCGATTTGAAGTGAAATGTAGTCACGCAGGTCAGGCTTCAGCCTAACTTGTTCGCTGCCGCGCTGCACGCCTGACGACGACTGGAGGATGCACAACATGACTCGATCGCTCTCAACGGCGGTTCTACTATTCGCGTGCGCTCCGCTCACGGCCGCCGAACCGGCGAAGGAAGTTTCTCCAGCGCAGAAGCGCTGGTCGGAAAAAGGATCTGGCGGCGTGCCCGGTTTCACGCGCCATGTGCAGCCGCTGCTCGCCAAGACCGGCTGCTCGAGCCGCGCCTGCCACGGCTCGTTTCAGGGCCAGAACGGCTTCCGCCTGTCGCTCTTCGGCTCGGACCCGAAACTCGATTTCGACGAACTGGTCAAGGACGAGAAGGGCTCGCGCGTCGATCTCGAATCGCCAGCCGACAGCTTGATCCTCGAAAAAGCGACCATGAACCTCGATCACAAGGGCGGCAAGCGATTTGAGGAAGACAGTTGGCAATACCGCATGCTGAAAGAGTGGATTGCGGCCGGCACTCCGTTCGAGTCCGGCACAGAGGCCACGATCGAGAAGCTCGAAGTCACGCCGAGCGCCAAAGTGCTGGCCAAGGGCGGCAAGAAGCAACAACTGAAAATCGTCGCTCATTTTACCGACGGCACGATCGAAGACGTGACCGCGCTGACGAAATTCTCGACCAACGACGACGCGGTCGCGACGGTGACCGAAGAAGGCCAAATCGCGTCGGTGAAATCCGGCGACACGGCGATCGTTGCGACCTTCGGCGGCGCGGTCGAAACGTCGCACGTGATCGTTCCGTTCCCCGGTGCCGGCCGCGAGTTCGAATTCGCGTCGCTCAACCGCGTGGACGACCTCGTCGCGGCGAAATGGATCAAGCTCGGCCTGCAGCCGTCCGCGGTCACGAGCGACACCGAGTTCCTGCGGCGCGTTTCACTGGACATCATTGGCACGCTGCCGACCGCCGACGAAGTCCGCGGCTTTCTGGCCGACAAGAATCCGAACAAACGCTCGAGGAAAATCGACGAGTTGCTCGAACGCCCTGAATACGCGTTGTTCTGGGCCACGAAGTTTTCCGACCTCACCGGCAACGACGACCGGACCGCTTCCCAACCGCGCAATAAGACGGTTTGGATGTGGTACGAGTGGCTGCAAGACAAATTCGCCCGCAACGTGCCGTACGACGAATTCGTGGCCGGCATTCTCACCGCGACGACTCGCGAAGGACGCAGTTTCGAGGACACCGCTGCCGAGCACAAGAAAACCGCCGACGCGCTCGACAAAGGGTTCCAGTTCCCCGACTACGCCGCGCGCAAGACCAACGACCTGTTCTGGAAGAAGGCCGGCAATAAGAACGACACCGTGGCGATGCAGATTTCCTATGCCTTCCTGGGCATCCACTTGGAATGCGCTCAGTGCCACAAGCACCCGTCCGATCGCTGGACGCAGGACGACTTTAAGAGTTGGCTGTCGTTCTTCTCGTCGGTTCGCGTCGAAGTGCCCAAAGACGTGCCGAAGGAGATGATTCCGGAGGCGAGAGGGCAAGGTAACCAATCGCTTCAATACCGCGAAGTGTTCGCACAACTTGAAGCCCCCGGCGGCGGCAAGGGCAAGAACAACAAGAAGGCCGGTAGCAAAGAGGACGCGACGAAAGGTCCGCGGCCCCGAGCGCTGGCCGGCAGCGAGTATCCGCTTGAGGAAGGGAAAGACCCGCGCGTGGCGCTGATGGAATGGATGCGGGCAGACGACAACCCCTTCTTCGCCAAGGCGATCGTGAATCGGATTTGGGCACACTACTTCGGCGTCGGCATCGTCGATCCGCCGGATGATTTGAACGCATCCAACCCGCCCTCGAATCCGGAGTTGCTCAACTGGCTCGCCAAGGATTTCATCGAGCACAAGTTTGACCTGAAGCACCTGCACCGCACGATTGCCGGCTCGCGCGTGTATCAGCTTTCGTTCGAGCCGAACAAGAACAACGCGCTCGACCGCCGCAACTTCTCGCACGCGATCTTGCGCCGGCTGACGGCCGAGGTTGTGGTGGATGCGATCAATCACACGACGGGCGCGGAGGAGAAGTACGGGAACAATCTCGCCCCGGCCGGCACCCGCGCCATCGGCTTGGCCCCGTCGCGCGTGGCGAGCAATCAGGGTCCCGGCTACGCACTGGCGATCTTCGGCCGGCCGCTCCGCACGCAGACGTGCGATTGCGAACGGTCGGCCGACGCTGGGTTGCCGCAGGCGCTGTACCTCATGAACGACATTGACGTGAACACCAAAATCTCCGCCAAGAACGGCCGGCTCGCTAAGCTGCTCGATGAGGTTTCCGATGACAAGCAACTGGTCGACGAGCTGTACCTGTCGGCCGTCGCACGCTACCCGAGCGCGAAGGAAATCGAAAAATCCCTCGATCACGTCGCCCGCTCTGCCGACCGCAAGGCTGGCTTTGAGGATGTGATGTGGTCGCTCGTGAATCTGCGCGAGTTTGTGTTTAACCACTGACCGTTGAGTTGAGTGGGCCGAGTCTTTGAGACCCACCCTGATGCAAACCCAGAATGGTGGGGCTCGAAGACTCGACCCACCCTACACCGAGACAAAACAAGCCACACTGGAGGACGTTCGACATGGCATTTCGTGAAATCCGCGACTGCGACGGCGTGCGACGCCGCGACTTTCTGAAGGTTGGGACGCTGGGACTCGTCGGCCTGAACCTGCCGAGCTACCTGGCTTACGCTGAGTCGGCAAAAAAGGCCGGCAAGTCGGCCGACAAGAGCGCGATCTTCATCTACCTGGGCGGCGGCCAGACTCACATGGACACGTGGGACCTGCACCCCGACGCGCCGGAAGAGTATCGCGGCGAGTTCAAGCCGATCGACACGAACGCCCCGGGCGTGCAGATCTGCGAGCACCTGCCGAATATGGCCAAGCAGGCGGACAAGTTCACGATCCTGCGCAGCGTGACGCACAACCTCGCGGCCCATTCGCCTGGCCAGATGTTTCTCCGCACCGGCAACCGCCCGCTGCCGTCGCTGCAGTACCCGGCCTACGGCTCCGTCGTGACGAAAGAATACGGCGCGCCGGCGGGGATTCCGCCGTACGTCGCCCTGCCCGTCCAGAGCACCAACGGCGGCGCGGAAACCGCGGGATACCTCGGCGTCGCTCACAACCCGTTCGCCGTCAACGACGACGCAAACAAAGACAACTTCAGCGTCCGGGCACTCACGCTGCCGCAGGGCCTGAGCATGGAACGGATCGACGCCCGCAAGTCGCTGCTTGAAGGACTCGACACCGCGTTCCGCACGGTGGATACGAAGAGCCAGGACCTGGCCGGTATGGACAAGTTCTACCAACAAGCCTACGAGATTCTCAGTTCGAAGCAGGCCCGCGCGGCGTTCGACATCGCTCAGGAATCGAGCGAAGTCCGCGACCGATACGGCCGCAACTCGTTCGGCCAAGCGTGCCTGCTCGCTCGGCGGCTGGTCGAGGCCGGCGTCCGATTCGTGTCGATCGACTTCAGCGGCTGGGACACGCACCAGGACAATTTCAAACGGCTGAAGGACGACAAGCTGCCGAAACTCGACGCGGGCGTCGCCGGACTGCTCGGAGACCTCGGCTCGCACGGCCTGCTCGACAAGACCGCCGTAATGATGACCGGCGAATTCGGCCGCACGCCGAAGGTGAATCAGCGCGGCGGCCGCGACCACTGGGCTCGCGCAATGTCGATCGTCATGGCCGGCGCCGGCATCAAGGGCGGACAGGTGATCGGCAAGACGAACGACAAAGGCGAGGAGCCGGCCGAGTTCCCGCTCACGCCTGAATCGGTCGCCGCCAGCTTCTACTACGCTCTCGGCATCGACTCGCACAAGGAGTACTACACCCCGACCGGCCGCCCAGTCCACATTGTCCGCGACGGCACGGTGATTAAGGAGTTGTTTGCGTAGCAGAAAGAAATATCGAATGTCGAACAAGGAATGATGAATTCTGAAGTTCGACGGGTAGTGTTTCCTTCGACATTCGATATTCCTTGTTCGACATTTGAATGTCCGTTCGCGTTCGGAGCACGGCAGAAAGTCAGAAAACTGAAAAGGTGACTAACATGAAACGAACTCTCTCCTTGACACTCGGCTTGATTGCACTCTCAGTTCCCGCCTTCGCGGGCGACGTGGTGAAGCCGGCCGACCAGCGGTTCGCCGACGCGGACGCGAAAGAAACGCCGAGCTTCCAGCGGCACGTCTTGCCGCTCATGGGCCGGCTCGGCTGCAACGGCCGCGCGTGCCACGGCTCGTTCCAGGGCCAGGGCGGTTTCCGCCTGTCGCTGTTCGGCTACGACTTCAAGTCGGACCATGACGCGCTGCTCAAGGGCGACAACCCGCGCGCGGACATCGAAGTTGCAGAAGACAGCCTCATGCTTCAGAAACCGACACTCGCTACGCCGCACAAAGGGGGCAAGCGACTCGATGTCGATAGCTGGCAGTACCACATCATCAAGAAGTGGATCGAGGCCGGCGCCAAGCCCGTCGGCGACGACGACCCGCACTTTGTGAAACTCGAAGTCACGCCCGCCGAAATCGTCTTCAAGACGGCTGGCGAGACGATCCAGATCAAGGTCGTGGCCCACTGGTCCGACGGCACCGTCGAGGACGTGACGCCGCTTTGCCGCTTCCGCACGAACGACGAGTCGATCGCCGAAATCGACGTGAACGGCCTGGTCAAGTCGCTCGGCAAGGGCGACACGGCCGTGGTCGCGTTCTACGACAACGGCGTCGTGCCGACGCAGGTCATGCTGCCAGTCTCAGACAAGGTCGGCAAGAAATATCCGAAAGTTCCGACACCGACCAAGATCGACGAGCTGGTCGTCGAGAAGCTCCGCAAGCTCGGCATGGTTCCGTCCGGCCTCGCGGGCGACGCCGAATTCCTCCGCCGCGTGTCGCTCGACATCACCGGCTCGCTGCCGACTCCGGATGAAATCACCGCGTTCCTCGACGACAAATCCTCGGACAAGCGGGCGAAGAAGATTGACGAACTCCTCGAACGGCCCGCGTACGCCGCGTGGTGGGCGACGATCTTCTGCGACATCACCGGAAACAATCCTCAGCAAATTCAACTTCAGGCGATCGGCAACTTTGGACAAAACGGACCGGTTGGCACGCAATGGTGGAGTTGGATTCACAAACGGGTCAAGGAGAACACGCCGTACAACGAACTCGTGCGCGGCATCGTGCTGGCCGTGAGCCGCAAGCCGGGCCAGGACTACGACGCCTACGCTGCGGATATGGGCGCGTACTTCGTGCCGACGAACAACGAGCGATTCAAGGACTACGCCGAGCACGACTACATGCCTTACTTCTGGCTCCGCCGCTCGCTGCGCAACAATTCGGAGGAGATGGCCCTCGCGTTCAGCCACACGTTTCTCGGCGTTCGGCTGACGTGCTCGCAGTGCCACAAGCACCCGTTCGATCAGTGGACTCAGCAAGACTTCAAGCAGTTTTCCGCGTTCTTCGACCGCGTGAGGTATCAGCGGGACCCCGACGCAGCGAAACGGATGGCGGAGCTTGAGTCCGAAGCGGGCGTGAAAGACTTGAAAGACAATCGCGAACGCCAGCAGCGTGCCCAGCAACTGCTGAACGAAGGCAAGCTCCTTCCGTGGCAGGAATTGCTCGTCACGAAAGCAAACAACAACGCCGGCCGTGGCCAGCCCAATCGAAAGCAAGGGCCGGCCGGCCGCACGATCACGCCCAAACTGCTCGGCGGCGATGAGGTCGTCGGGCAACTCGATGATCCGCGTCAGGCTGTGCTTCAATGGATGCTCGACAAGGACAACCCATACTTCGCCAAGTCGATCGTGAACCGCGTCTGGGCTCAGTATTTCGGAGTCGGCATCGTCGAGGCCCCGGACGACATGAACCTCGCTAACCCACCGACGAACCCGGCCCTGCTCGACTGGCTGGCCAATGCGTTCGTCGAGCACAGCTACGACCTGAAGTGGCTGCACCGCGAGATCGCCAACAGCCGCACGTATCAACTGACGTGGCGGCCGAACGACACCAACCAATACGACACCCGGAACTTCAGCCACGCCTACGTGCGGCGGCTGCCCGCCGAAGTGACGTACGACTCGATCGTGCTCGCCACGGCCGGCGCCGAACGCCTGAAAGAATTGCACGCCGATCCGACCGGCCGAGCCATCACTGATCTCCGATCTGGCCGCGGCAACGCCAACCGGGGCAATCCGAACGACGTCGCACGGGCGCTGAAAATCTTCGGCCAGCCCGATCGGGCGACCGCCTGCGATTGCGAGCGGTCGATGGAGCCGAGCTTGTCGCAGTCGCTGTTCCTCATGAACGACAATGAACTGTTCCGAATCATGGACTTGCCGAACGGCCGCCTGCAGGAACTCAGCCGCCAAGTGGCCGCTGCGACCAAGCCCGAACGCGAGAAGGAAAACCCAAAGGGCGATCCCAAACGGCCGGGCAACATGGCCCAGCGCATCAAAGAGATCGAACGACGAATCGATCAATTGGAGAAGGACGGCAAGAGCGAAGAAGCCACGAGGGTGCGAGGCAAGCTCGCTGCGATTCAGGCGGACGTGAAAGGGTTGGAAGAAAAGGCTAAGCCCGACCCGGAACCGGAAAAGCCCGCGCCGGCCGCGACAGCCTCGCTCAACACCGACGAACTCGTGCGCGAGATGTACCTACGCACGCTGAGTCGCTTTCCGACCGACTCGGAAATGTCGCGCTCGCGTGAATACGTCGCGGCGGCGAAAGATCAAGTGACCGGCGTCCGCGACGTGCTCTGGGCGCTGCTCAATACCAAGGAGTTCATCGTCAATCATTGAAACAGTAGGGTGGGCCGAGTCTTCGAGTCCCACCTTTTGCGAGTACCGTCCTGAAACACAACATTGGTGGGGCTCGAAGACTCGACCCACCCTACCTCTGAAATACCAGACAGGAGAACCACGCGATGGCAACTTATCGGACCTGCGACGGGATGGTGCGGAGAGACTTCGTGAAGATCGGCGCGCTGGCCGGCCTCGGACTGAGCCTGCCGGAGTACCTGCGTCGGGCGGCGGCCGGCGAAGTGAAGCCAGAGGCCAAGGGCAAATCGGCCATCTTCATTCACCTCGGCGGCGGCCCGACCCACATGGACACGTTTGACTTGAAGCCGGACTCCCCGGAAGAATTCCGCGGCGAGTTCAAGCCGATCAAGACGAACGTGGCCGGCATGGAATTCAGCGAGCACCTGCCGAAGCTCGCCGAGGTCGCGGACAAGTTCGCGATCCTGCGCGGCGTGTCGCACACGCTCGCCGCCCACGAACTCGGCACCAAGTACATGATCACCGGCAACCGGCCGCTGCCGTCGATTTCGTTCCCCGGCTACGGCGCGGTGTTGGCCAAAGAGAAGCCCGGCCCGGCCGACTTGCCGCCGTTCGTCGCCATTCCGAGCACGCCGCAGTCGCCCGGCTACCTCGGCGTCAAGTACGCGCCGTTCCAAGTCGGCACCACGCCGCAGGCGGGCAAGCCGTTCGCCGTGCGCGGCATCTCGCTGACGAACGGCGTCACCGTCACCGACGTGGAGCGCCGCACGCAGCTCGCCCGCGACCTCGACACGGTCTTCGGCGAATTCGAATCGCAGAACGACCTATTGAGCGGCCTCGACAAATTCTCCGAGCAAGCGTTCGACCTCTTGCGTTCTCCGCGTGCCCGCGACGCGTTCGACATCGGCAAAGAGTCGCCGTCGGTCGCCGAGCAGTTCGGTCCGAGCGGATTCGGCGGCGGCTGCCTCTTGGCCACGCGCCTCGTCGAAGCCGGCGTTCGGTTCGTCACCGTCTCGCTGGGCGGTTGGGACACGCACGTGGACAATTTCAAACGGCTCAAGGACAACCTGCTTCCTCAATTGGACGCCGGTCTTTCCGGCCTGTTCCGCACGCTCGATCAGAAGGGTCTGCTCGAATCGACCTCCGTGTTCGTCACGGGCGAATTCAGCCGTACGCCGAAGGTCAACCAGCGGGGCGGGCGCGACCACTGGGCACGCGCCATGTTCTGCCTCATGGCGGGCGGCGGCATGAAGGGCGGCCAGGTAATCGGCGAATCAAACGACAAGGGTCAAGAGCCGCTCTCACGCGCGATCACGCCCGACGAAGTGGCCGCATCGTTCTACCACTCGCTGGGCATCGACCACACCAAGGAGTACCACACGAACATCGGCCGGCCGGTGATGATCGTCCGCGACGGCAAGCTCATTCCGGAGCTGTTCGCGTAACGGAGTCGATACCAAACGAGCGTGTTTCTGAAGTCACGTATCAGCAGCCCGGCTGCACATCAGCCGGGCTGCTGTTCTGAATTGTGCTGCACGGAAAAGTCGAGGGGAGACGGAGCCGAGGACGTGAACATTCAGTTGCTGGTCATGGATGGCAAACACACCGGCCGGCGGATCGGGTTGCCGCGCACGCAGTTCGTGATCGGCCGCGATCCGAGTTGTCATCTGCGGCCCGCGAGCGGCGAGGTGAGCCGGCTGCATTGTGCGATTGCCGTTCAGGCCGGTCAGGTCCGCGTGCGTGACCTCAAGAGCCGCAACGGCACGTTTTTGAATGAGCAGCGAGTCACTCTGTCCGCGCGGGCGAACGACGGCGACGTGCTTCAGGTCGGCCCGCTGCGTTTTCAAATCAAATTCGGACCCGACGCGGTCCCTTCCACAACCAACGAACCCGCACCTGGCTGGCTCTTGCGAGACCCCGACGACGGCGAGCGTCGCGTGCTCGACCCGTCGGTGCAAACGCTCGTCGGCCGCCGACCATCGGTCGCCGGTCGTTCCGCGCTGCGACCGAGCGGCCCCGGCAACGGCGACGCCGTCGGTAACTGCCCGGCCGAAACCGGCGCCATCGCGGGCGAATTCCTGCGCGAATACTTGCACCAACAGCACGCCTCAACCGTCGGCTGAGAATCGCGACGGTCAATTCGTGACGGTCGCACCCACTCGCTATCCAGCTTTTTGCATGCTGGGGCGGAATGTCTTGCGCGTAAAGAAGTTGGTGCTCATGATGGCCTCCATCACAAACCATGCAAGGAGGCTGGTCATGGAGCACCAACTGTGGAAGGAGATTGTGTCA
>Ga0247727_10007682_pt1 | contig 20392 bp, 17 predicted proteins | sample WisWelCaveWW1625_FD_202498 | JGI IMG/M metagenome (GOLD analysis project Ga0247727, IMG submission 202498) | Biofilm microbial communities from Wishing Well Cave, Virginia, United States - WW16-25 | ecosystem: Environmental > Aquatic > Deep subsurface > Groundwater > Cave microbial mat | place... | reverse complement strand
TTTGGGGCAGCAGCGCGATGGCCAAAAAGAAGCTCTATGTGCTGGAGCGAAAGGGCTGGGTGGCGAGAATCGAACGCGGAAAGTACATCGTTATCCCGCTGGAAGCCGGCCTCGATCGCAAATGGAGTGAGGACTCTTACCTCATTGCCGGTGCGCTGGTGCAGCCGGCGGCCATTGCCTATTGGAGCGCCATTCGTCACTGGAACTGGACGGAGCAAATTCCGCGCATTGTATACGTCCAGACCACGAAACGAAAAAAGAACCAAAGACGAACTGTCTTCGGCGTTCTCTATGAATTCGTCACCGTTGCCAGACCAAAATTTTTTGGACACATTAAAGAATGGCGCGGTGGCAAAGCCTGTTTGATCACCGACAAAGAGAAAACCCTGATTGACTGCGCTGACGATGTGGATCGCAGCGGCTCCATCGAAGAGCTTGCCAAGGCGGTCACGGAAGGCGCCAAAGAAATTTCTTGGAAAAAGCTGCGCGAGTATGCGGCGCGATTCCCCAATGGCGCGGTTAAAAAACGACTGGGCTATCTATTTGAAACGCTTGTTCCCAAACTTCCGGCAGAAGCCGTAAATGTTCTCAATGAATGGCAACAGGAATTAACCGCCGGGATTAGCCCATTATTGCCTTCCGGAAGCACGAAGGGCAAAATCTCGACCCGATGGAAAATCTTAATAAATGCGGGGCGCTAAATGATAACCATCACTGAAATACGACGTATCGCCGACGCTTTGGGTGTCGCGCCGGCCGTGGTTGATCACGACTACGTGCTCGGTTGCTTTCTGCATTATTTAAGCCTCCAACCCGAGGTGCAGCGCAGTCTGATTTTCAAGGGCGGCACTTCCTTGCAGAAATGCTATTTCGCCGAGTATCGCTTTTCAGAAGACCTTGACTTCACGGCTTTGAAAACTTTTGACTCGACAACGATTCAAAACCTTGTCAACGAAGCCAAACATGCCATGCAAGAATCTCTCGGCATCAGAGCCGATGCGCAAGAGACGGTGGTGGAAACTATTGCGGACGATTATGGCAAAGAATCGTATGAGGCAAAACTTTATTACAAAGGCCCGTGGAAATATGGCGGCACGCCGCGTTCCCTCCGCATTCACATAAGCCGCGACGAACAACTTTTGTTTTCACCGAAAAATTTGCCGATCATGCACAATTATTCGGACCGCAAGGATTTGCCGCAAGCTGCGATTCGGGTGTACGCGCTGGAAGAAATTCTTGCTGAAAAGCTGCGGGCATTTTCCGGACAGCGCAAGTGGGCGGTCGCACGGGATGTTTATGATTTATTCATGCTCTCAAAAAGCAGTGTCGATAGCGATGCCGCCCTCGCCGCTTTTCCGCAAAAATGCGCCGCCAAAGGCATTTCTCGTGCAGAGAGTGACATTGCCAGAGTTATCCAAAGACGAATTGAGTACGAAAATAATTGGCGGAACAGCCTCGAATACCTTGTGCCGGCAACTTCGAAAGCAATGTTCGAAGCGGCGTGGGACACTGCTCTTAAGCTTCTTTTGCGGGCATCCAAGAAATGAAGCATCGCGCAAAATCTTGAATAACCCTCCAAAAATCCGTCGCTCCGATTTGCTTTTGTAAGAACCCACCTCAACCCATCAAAATCCGACGCAGCAAACAAAGTTTAAAATAAATCGACAGTTGCCGCATTTTCATTTCCTCGCGTATTGCTAACTTTCGTTATTGCAAGCTTTGGTACGTTGCTTGCGTTCTCTAAATTTGCAGCCTCCCATTTAATTCCTGCGTCCGGAAGGTATGAGATACATGAAATGTTAAAGTCATCATTCGGGCGCGCGTTTATTCGCAATAATGTCTGTCCCACCGGAGAACGTACCATGAAACGCGTTGTCTTGTTCGCCATTCTGGCGCTGAGTCCGCCAGCATTGCACGCCCAATATTGGAATGATTATGTTTTGGAAAAAGGCTTCAACAGCCGCGATTATTTTTTGCGGCCGCATCGCATCATCTCGGTCGGCTTGAAAAATATCGACGCCGGCTTGCTGGGAATTATGCCGGATCCGTTGAGCGAGATGTCGTTTCAGCCGGCGCTGCTGTCGTCGATTTCCGGCACGCGGCTTTACCTCGACCTCAAAGGCAGTGCGGAAAATCCGAAAACTTTTAAGTATCGCGTCTACCCAACTTATGCTTATGACAACGCCCGCTTCGCGCCGTCTTATTGGGGCCAGCCGGTCGAGCGCAAGTTGGAGCCGCTGCTTTCCGCGCTTTACCTCGGCGATGTCGCTGCGAAATATTTGCCAGGTTTAAAATATGCCGTTTCGTACGAGCTGATGCATCATCAGGGGACGTTTTATGAATACGTGCCGTTCTGGTATTACGGCGGCTACGATGCGTTCGGGGTGCGCTCCGATGCCAGCCGCGGTTTTCCGGAGCTCGAGCCGAATATCAAACAAGACGGCCTCGACGAGAAAACTGAAACCGCGCATTTGCTCGATGCCTATGTCTCGTTCAAGTTAGCGAAATTTCTCGCAGTCGGCGCCAAAGTGAGCCGCGTGCAAACCGATATCGCGGGCGATTACGTGCGGTTGAACCATTACAATGATCAATACAATAACAGCTATCGCTCGACTTATTTCAACGCGAAGAACACCGGCGCGACGATTCGGCAAAATGAAGTGAGCGGCGGCGTGCTGTTGACGCTGGCCCAACGCGAGATCGGTGTGTTTGCCGGCCGCATCGAGGGCGATCACCAACAAACGGGCTTCGATCGGGACAGCAGCTTTTATCAGTATGACGCCGGCACGCCGAATGAAAATTTCGGCCTGTGGCGTTATTCGCACGTGGGCCGGAGCCAATGGCGGCACGACGGGACGACGGAATATGCCGGCGTGCACGGGGAATTGCCGGCGCACAATGACGTGGCGTTCCGCTTCCGTTTTGAATATCAGAAATCTGCGGTCGATCTAACCAACGGCGATACGGTGCAGGATATCAGCTTCAATCATTACCGCTTTCGCTATTATCAGGACAATGTGATTTATAATTCCATTTCCAGCTCGCGCTTCACGGATGATCGCCGCGGGGAGGGCGACGAGAAGGTGACGCGCAAAACCGGCGCAGTGGGCCTCGTGGTGCCGATGTATGAAAAGAGTGAATGCACGGTCGGGGTTTACGCGGAATTTGAGGAGAGCAAGGTGTTGATGTATGAAGATGCAAAAGTGCGGCGCGCGAGCCATCAACACACGCCAACGCCGTGGAACAAAGTTGAAAGCCAAATCGGCATCGAAGACAAAACCCTGCGGCTGGACAAGCGCACTTCCATCACGCGACTGGCGCTGCCGATGGCGATGAGCTTTTATCTCGGCCGCGATTGGACGGCGCATTTCGGCGCGATTAAAAAATTTGACAAAGTTGAGTCGGACGAGGTGATTGACATTTGGTATCGCACGGATTCGACGGCGGTGATTCGGCCCGATGGCATTACCACGAAAAATGCGCCGGAGCGCGTCGACCGCTATATCGCGGTGCCGGCGCGGCGCAGCGAAAGCTCGACGAAGTTTCGCGCCGGCCTCGGCTTCCAGCCGGCGCGGCGTGTGCGCCTCGATGTCGGGATGGGCGCGACGCCGACGGAGTTGGAGACGTGGCAGTTTGCCGTGCTGTTGAATCTTTGAATACCTCGACTTTGCATTGGATAAATGGGTTTTAGCAGCCGGAGAAAAATCGGAGTTAGAGAATAAAAAAAGGAGAGCATTACTGCTCTCCTTTTTTATGGGCATCATGAGAAATTTTTAGAAACTAATAGGAACGACGACTGCCGCCGCGATCGCCGCCACCACTACCGCCGAAACCACGATTGCCGCCACCGCCACCACCGCCGAAACCACGATTGCCGCCGCCACCGCCACCACCGAAACGACGTTCGCCACCGCCACCACTGCCGCCGCGGCGATCGTTATTGCGCGGACGCGCCTCATTAACGGTGAGCGACTTGCCGTCCATATCGCGGCCATTAAGCCCTTCCATCGCCGCTTGCGCCTCGTCTTTCGACGGCATTTCAATAAAAGCAAAGCCTTTGGCCTCGCCGCTGAATTTGTCTTTGATAATTTCAGCGGATTCGACTTGGCCGAACGTTTCAAACAACTGCTGCAACGCTTCCTGCGTGACACGGCGGGAGAGATTGCCTACAAAAATCTTCATGGGAAAACCATCCTGAAGTAAAGGGTGAATAACATTAAAGGGATTAACGGATTGTATCATTAAAAACTACATTTGAGTGCTTGCGCATTATTACGAAGCGTAGGCGCGCTGTCGCCGGCTCTTACCGCCGAAGCGTTGGGGCCGCCGGCTCTCGCTATGGCGATGCTGCTGCTGCGGACGCGGCGCTAACGGGCGGCGATAATCAAAGTCCGGCACCGTTTGGCGCGGAATGTCGACCTTCGTCAAGTGCAGAATCGCGTCGAGAAATTCTTCCTCACCCGGCGCGACCAACGTCAGCGCTTCGCCGACAGCTTTGGCGCGCGCGGTGCGGCCGATGCGATGCACGTAATCTTCCGGCGTCATCGGCACGTCGAAATTAACCACGTGGGAAATGCCTTCGACGTCGATGCCGCGCGCCGCAATATCGGTCGCCACCAAAATGCGGTAGCTACGATCGCGAAAACCTTCGAGCGCCGCCAAACGCTGGCCTTGCGTGCGGTCGCCGTGAATGAGCGCGGCTTTCAGGCCGCTTTCTTTCAGGTGCCGCGCGAGACGCTCGGTGCGAACCTTCGTGCGCGCAAAAATCAACACCGATTCCATTTCACTGTTGCCGAGCAACTCGATCAATAAATCGGTTTTGAGATGCTGCGCGACCGGATATGCGGATTGGCTGACGCCTTCCACCGGCTTCGCTTGCCGGCCGATTTGCACGGTGGCGGGGTTTATTAAAATTTGTTGGCTGAGCTGGAGAATTTCTTTGGGCATGGTGGCGGAAAACAGCATCGTTTGACGTTGCTGTGGCAGGCGCGCGATAATGCGCTTGACGTCCGGCAAAAAACCCATATCGAGCATGCGGTCGGCCTCGTCGAGCACGAGCACTTCAAGCCCGTCAAAGCGCCCGACACCGCGGTTAATAAGATCAAGCAAGCGTCCCGGCGTCGCGACGATGACATCGGTGCCGAGTCGCAGCGCGCGTTCTTGCGGCGGCATACCGACGCCGCCGTAAATGGCAGCGGTGTAAACTTTAGTGTGCGCCGCCAAGCCTTCAAAGACTTCGTTGACTTGCGACGCCAACTCGCGCGTCGGCGCCAAAATCAAGGCGCGAATTTGGGCGCGGCGGGCTTGATGGAGCTTATGCAAAATTGGCAGCGCAAACGCGGCGGTTTTACCGGTGCCGGTTTGGGCGCAGCCAATCAGATCGCGGCCGGTCATGGCTTGGGGGATGGCTTGCTGCTGAATCGGGGTGGGCTCCACATAGCGTAAGTTGTGCAAGGCCTTGAGCAGATCAGGATGCAGCCCGAATTGTTGAAACGACATAGAATCCTTTAAATAATCGCGGAGAAAAAGTGCAAAGAGTTCACCTTTTTGCGAAAGCAAATAAAAAATGGGTGGCCCGGGAATCTCTTTGTCTTTTGGTCAAATCTCGATTTTTTCGCTAAAACCGTCTTCGCGAAGATGGTATCAGAGGTATGCTTGATTGCTCGGGTCAGCGAGGCAGGACAAGCTTAACTGAGAGATGAAAAAATTTCGGCAAAAGCCACTGTCTTTGAGGTGGGTTGCGCCTGGAGGAATTTAACTCGAGGAGAACGGCCACCTCACGTATCTGTTTTCAATACCGCTGCCGTCGTGACATAACTTAATGACGCAGCCCGTCCATGATACGTAGGTACAACATACGGAACGCTTTTGACAAAAGCAAGCATTTGTTTTCAAAACATAAAGCTAAGTTTCCCCGGCAGCACCTCAACCTCGATCGGCGTCGTGCCGAGCGACTCGCCGTCCGGCGTGAGCAGCGAGGGCGGGTCGGTTTCGAGGTGCAATCGTTTCGCACGAAAAATTTTGACTTCGGGATGCGACGTGTGGGTGCCGGAAAAAACTTTCGGAAAAGTTTTGATCAGCTCCCAACGCGAGATGGCGTTAGCCACCACGACATCCAGCCAGCCGTCGCGAATGCTGGCGTCCGGCGCGATCAACATATTGCCGCCGGTGATGCGAGAGTTGCAGATCGTCACAAACGTGTTTGGCTTTTCGATCACTTGTCCATCAAGCTCCAGGCGCATTTGATACGGCGCTAATTTCGCCAGCGTGGCGAAGACGCTGACGACGTAACCGAACTTGCCGAGCTTCTTGAAATCAAACGAACGCTGATTGACTTCGGCCGTGAAGCCGGTGCCGAGCACATTGATAAAATAAAACTCGTTTTTGTGCCAACGCCGCCCAAGATTTTCTTGGCGATTAAAACGGCAATGCACCACATCCACCGGTTGCGGCGTGCCGTGGGTAATTTTCCGCAGATAATCTTCCAGCTTATGGCTCGCCAATTCTTTTGCAAATGAATTGCCCGTGCCGCCGGGGATCACCGCCAGCGGCGCGCGTCCGCCGTTTTCGAGATAAATATTGACGACCTCGAATAAAGTGCCATCCCCGCCCAGCACGGCAATCGCCTGCCAATCTTCTTTAAGCAGGGGCGGCAGCGTCTCAAAAAGATGACCGGCATATTGGGAAATAAGTTGATGCGTGACGATATCGTGTTGCTTTAACCAGGCGATGGTTCGTTCTAAAACCGATCGACTTCGTCCCATCGCCGACGAAGGGTTGGATACGAGCAAAATAGGTTTCAAATCACCTCCGCGTAAGTTGCTCATTTCCGTTCTCCAAAAATTTCTCCCATTTGTGCGCCTCTTCAAGTATTTTATCGCGCCACCCGCACCCGCACAGCGCGGTCGCCTTTCATCTCGCGCACGATATCGAAGCCGACGCGCTGGCCGGTTTTTAATTGTTTATTCGGCACGGTCACCTCGAGATCGTTTTTATGGACGAACAACTCGTCATCAGCGTCGCTGGTGATAAAGCCGAATCCTTTGGCGGCATCCCATTTTTTCACGATTCCGTATTGCATGGCTGTTCTCCTTTTATTATTTGTCGTCAAAATGTGGGGCGTTTTTCAAACGATACAGCACAAACCTCAAAGATGCAAGGGAATTTTCAGCAGCCAAGCAATGCTCAGTTAAAAGTGGGTAGCGCCCCGCCGCGGCGGGGCAGCCAGAACGGCTGCGCTACGTTTTTCCATTAAAGACTGAGGCATGACGCAGCCAAGATAAATCTGGTATCTGAATTGTCCGGTTTGATAGAAGAGGCATTTGATTTTTGAAAAATTTGTATTAAATTGAACTTGCTCCATCATCAAAATATTCAAACATAACATATCAACAAACTACAGTGAGGCTCTAGACCGGCGGCTACGCCCGCAGGGTCTGGGTTACGGTATGACAGACACACGCGCAGAATTAGTTGAAAGTTTTTTTATCGGCACGGGCCACAGCTACGAAACGGTGGTGCGCTACGGGACGTTCGGCATCGATGCCTACTGGAAGCGCAAGATTTTTGCGAAAGTGCCGCCGGCACAGGCGATCTTGGATTTGGCGTGCGGCACGGGAATTGTTAGCTTCGGATTGCTCAAACGAAATCCAAATGCGCGCCTCGTCGGCCTGGATGTGACGGCGGATTATTTGCAAGTGGCGCGCGCCAAAGCGCAGCGGCTCGGCGCGAACATCGAATTCATTCACGCGAATGCGGAGAATGTGAGCTTGTCCGGCAGGTTCGACTGCATCACTTCATCTTATATTCCGAAATACGTCGACGCGAACAAGCTGCTCAAAAACATTTCGCCGGCGCTGCGCTCCGGCGGGAAGATGGTCTTGCATGATTTTGCTTATCCGCGGAACGCTTTCACGCGCACCATTTGGCACGGCTATAATCGCGCGCTGAACTTCGCCGGCAAGCGAGTGTTTCCGGAATGGCAGGTGGTTTTTGATAACAACTTGACCGCGCTGATTATGCGGACAAATTGGGTCAATGAATTTGCCACGGCGCTGCCGCAACATGGTTATGTTGATATCGAGGTCGAGCATTTGACTTTTGGCAGTGCGGCGATTATTTCGGCAAGAAAGTTGTAGTCGTGTCGCAATGCGAACGAGCTAGAACCAAATAGGCTACGCCCGCAGGGTTTAAAAAATTACCCCAACGGATGAAAAAACGACCAACGGATAAACTCAATGGAGAAATATGGAAACCTCACGGATAGACATTTTAAATAAAAGCTTGGAAGAAAATCCGCGCGACGCATTTACACGCTATCTCGTGGCGCTCGAATTGAATAAGCTGCAGCGCTTCGACGAGGCGATCACGCAGTTTGAAACTTTGTTGCGCGAGCATCCGCAGTATGTGCCGACTTATTATCAATTCGCGCAATTGTATGAAAATACGGAGCGGGCCGAAGAGGCGATTCGAATTTACAAACTCGGACTGGTTGCCGCACGGAACGCCGGCGATGCACACACCGCGAGCGAGATTCAGGCAGCGCTGGATATGTTGGAGTAAAGTTGCGTTAAAAATAAAAACCCCGATCATCAAATTGACATTGATCGGGGTTATGATATCCTACCAACATTTTGCGCCTGAAGGCGCGACTACGAAACGTTTCTCACGTTCCCATTTCCCACGAAGCCAAATACTTCTTCTGCTCCGCGGTCAGCTCGTCGATGCCGATGCCCATGGATTTCAGCTTCAAAGTCGAAATCCAATCTTCGATATCGCGGGGAACGTTGTAAACTTTGGCTTGCAATTTCTTGGCGTTCTTAATGACGTACTCCGTCGCCAAGGCTTGCGTGGCAAAGCTCATGTCCATCACCGAGGCCGGGTGGCCTTCCGCGGCGGCGAGGTTGATCAAACGGCCTTCGCCGAGCACGTACAAACGCCGGCCATCGGCTTGCACAAATTCGTCGACAAACGGGCGAATATCTTTATTGAGCGTTTTCGACATCGCGGCTAATTCTTCGAGATTGATTTCGACATTGAAGTGGCCGGAGTTGGCGATGATGGCACCGTCTTTCATTTTCGCAAAATGCTCTTGGCGCAGCACATGCATGTTGCCGGTCAACGTCACGAAAATATCGCCGATCTTCGCGGCTTCGGCCATCGGCATGACGCGATAACCGTCCAACACCGCTTCAATGGCGCGAATGGGATCGACTTCAGTGACGATGACTTGCGAGGCCATGCCACGCGCGCGCATCGCCACGCCTTTGCCGCACCAGCCGTAGCCGGCGATGACGAAATTTTTGCCAGCCAGCAGCATGCCGGTGGCGCGCATAATGCCGTCAATCGTGGATTGGCCCGTGCCGTAGCGATTATCGAAGAGATGCTTCGTCGTCGCATCATTCACGGCGATCACCGGAAATTTCAGCGCGCCGTCGTTCTCCATCGCGCGCAGGCGAATGACGCCCGTGGTAGTCTCTTCCATGCTGCCGATGATTTGCGGAATGAGATCGTGATATTCTTTATGAATGATCGACACGAGATCGGCGCCGTCATCCATGGTGATTTGCGGCTTATGCGCAATCGCCGCGTGCAGATGCTTGTAATAGGTTTCGTGATCTTCGCCTTTGATCGCAAAAACCGGAATCGCGTATTCTTTGACCAGCGCCGCGGTCACGTCGTCTTGCGTGGACAATGGATTGGAGGCGCAGGCCACGACGTCGGCGCCGCCGGCTTTCAAGGCGTGCAGCAAATTGGCGGTTTCGGTAGTGATATGCAAGCAGGCCGACAAGCGATAACCGGCGAGCGGTTTCTCTTTTTCAAAACGTTCGCGCACCATACGCAACACCGGCATCTCGTTCGCGGCCCAATTGATGCGTTTGACGCCCAGCGGCGCCAAGCCGATGTCTTTGATGTGATGATTCAAGGTCATTTCTCCTTACATTTATTGTTAGCCGGTTGGCCGGTTTGCCAGTTAACTCGTTGCAGCAATTTTCGATTGTACAACCGAAAAATCGTGTAACAGGCCAACTGGTTAACGGGCTAACCTTTGGTTAAATCCTTCACCTTCTCCAATTTTTCCCAGGAGAAGCTTTCCTCGTCGCGGCCGAAGTGACCGTACGCCGCAGTGGCTTTATAAATCGGGCGGCGCAAATTGAGATACTCAATAATGCCTTTCGGCGTCAAGTCCCAATTTTTACGAATGAGTTTTTCGATGTCTTCATTTGCCATCACGCCGGTGCCAAACGTGTCGACGGCGATCGAGACCGGCTCCACGACGCCGATGGCATACGCGACTTGCACTTCGCAGCGCTCGGCTAATTTTGCGGCAACGATGTTCTTCGCGACATGCCGCATCGCATACGCCGCGGAGCGATCAACCTTCGTCGGATCTTTGCCGGAGAAAGCGCCGCCGCCGTGCCGGCCCATGCCGCCGTACGTGTCCACGATAATCTTGCGGCCGGTCAAGCCCGTGTCGCCTTGCGGCCCGCCGATAACGAAACGGCCGGTCGGGTTGATATGATAAACGATGGTGCGCTCATCGATCATTTCCGGCGGCACCACGGCTTTGATGATTTTCTCGATGACGTCGTGGCGAATCTGCTCATGGGTCACGTCCGGATCGTGCTGCGTCGAGATGACGACGTTTTCCACGGCACGCGGCTTGCCGTCGACATAGCGCACGGACACTTGCGATTTGCCGTCCGGACGCAGATAAGGCAGAACTTTTTGCTTGCGAAGCTCCGCGAGACGCCGCGCGAGTTTGTGCGCCAGAATGATCGGCATCGGCATGTACTCTTTGGTTTCATTGGTGGCGTAGCCGAACATCATGCCTTGATCGCCGGCGCCCAAGCGATCCACGCCCATCGCGATGTCGGGCGATTGTTTGTCGATCGAGGTGAGCACGGCGCAGGTTTGGTAATCGTAGCCAAAATTCGCGTCCACATAGCCGATTTCTTTAATGGTTTGGCGAACCAATGCCGGCACGTCGACGTAACAATTCGTGGTGATCTCGCCGCCGACGATCGCAATGCCGGTGGTGACAAAAGTTTCGCACGCGACGCGGCCGCGCGGGTCTTGCGCATAAATCGCGTCGAGCACGGCGTCGGAAATTTGATCCGCGATTTTGTCCGGATGCCCTTCGGTGACCGATTCAGAGGTGAATAACATCGTTGCCATAAGCCTCTCCTAATAATTTGCAGGTAAAAAATAAATTATCAACTTTTCCCCATGGCGGCGCGCTGATTTTATCGAAATCATAAAAACGAGAGAATACCGGCGCTGCCCCGATTTTGCGGGCGTCTTAGGCCGCAGGAATTTGGGCCATGTGATTTTTTAAATACTCGATCTTTTCAACGGGAGTGGGATCGACGCCATTAAGCACCGCGAGATAAACACTGATCATATCGCCCAAACAGATTAAGGAGAAGAAACGTGCCAGCAGTGATTTCCCCTCTGCCGCGACGTCGATAACCGGGGCGCCGGATTGCTCGATCAAGCGGCGCGTAATTTCCATGCGCGCCTGCACGCGCGGGTTGATCTCCTCGGTGGCGGCAGTCGCATCGCGCAAATAAATCACTTGAAATTTTTTATCCATTTCGCGGCGCAAGCCCCAGCCGACCAATTCATTGTGATTCAGCTCCGGAAAAACATTGTGCCACGCCAGCACTTTGGAATTTTCGCAAAATTGTTCTTTCCACCGCCAAGCCACGGCTTCGTAAATTTCCGCGGCATAAATGAGCGGCAGGCGCTCGACTAACGCTTGGGCTACACGTGGCGCTTGATTTTCCGGCGCCTCATTTTGCGGTTGATACTGACGTCCGAGTTTTTCCAATAGTGCGATCGTTTCTTGAATATCGCGCTCCGGATCAGGAGCCAATCGGCAAGCATGCAAAATTTTTAACAACGGCACCACCAAATGCGCCAGCGCCGCACGCGGCGGAAATCCCGGCGGCAGCTTAAAGCACGGGAGATGATTCGTTGCGGCCATGCTGCCGGCTTTGCCGCCGGAGGTGATGCACACGATTTGCGCCCGTCGTTGCAAAGCTTGCTCGAAAGCCGAGAGCGTCTCTTCCGTATTTCCCGAATAACTCGAAACGATAACTAAGGTCTGTTGATCGACGAAATGCGGCAACTGATAAGAACGGCAGATGCAGAGCGGCACGGCAAGCTGGTTGTAAGTTAAACTCTTCACCACCTCGCCGCTCATCGCGGAGCCGCCCATGCCGGCGATCACGATGTTGCGAATTTGATCGAATTGCAATTCCACCCGCGTCGCTTGCGCGGGCGGCAACGCCTCGCGAAAATGCTGCGGCATGCCCAGCACGCGGCCCAGCATATCGGCGCGGTCAATTTTAGCAATGTCCTCTAACATAAAATTTTTTCCTATCAAAAATTGAAATCTTTAAATCGGAGCCGCATAAATTTTTTGATCGTCTCGGTAATTTCCTTTACCGTCGACAATTGCAGAATTTGCCTGGCCAGAACTTCGGCTTCGTGCCGCGCCGTGCTGCGAATAATTTTCTTGATCACGGGCACGTCGATCGGACTCACGCTCAGCTCATCGATGCCCATCCCCACTAAAAGCGCGGTGGCTAATCGATCGGCGGCCATCTCGCCGCACATGCCCACCCAAACGCCGCGGCTGTGGCCGGCGTCGATCACGCTTTTGATCACGCGCAGCACCGCCGGATTGAACGTCTCGTACAAATGCGCGATGCGCTCGTTGCCGCGATCCACCGCCAGCAAATATTGCACGAGATCATTCGTGCCGATGCTCAAAAAATCGACGCGCTCGGCGATGGCATCGGCCAGCAATGCCGCCGCCGGCACTTCAATCATCACGCCGACTTCTGTGTCCACCGCATAGGTTTTGTGTTGTTTTTTGAGCGCGCTTTTCGCCTCCGCAATCAACGCCAGCGCTTTTTCCAATTCTTCAATCGCCGAAATCATCGGCAGCAAAATGCGCAGATTGCCGTGGGTGTTGGCGCGCAAGATCGCTTTGATTTGGGTGATAAAAATTTCGGGGCGCTCGAGACAAATGCGAATCGCGCGCCAGCCCAACATCGGATTCGCTTCCGGCGGAATTTCGATCGACTGCGGATGCTTGTCGCCGCCGAGATCCATCGTGCGCACGATCACCGGATGCGGCAGCATGGTTTTCGCGATGCGGTTGTATTCGTCATATTGTTCGTCTTCGGTGGGCAAAGTGGTGCGCCCGAGATACAAATACTCGGTGCGGAAAAGGCCGATGCCCTTGGCGCCGTGTTGCAGCACCCACTTCAGCTCGTCGGTAAATTCCAAATTCGCGGCGAGCGCAATATCGTGGCCGTCCGTGGTGCGCGCCGGCTTGCGGCGCAATTGTCCGAGTTCTTCACGCCATTTGTCGCGCTTGTTTTGTTCGGCGCGATAATGCGCCAAAGTGGTTTTATCCGGATTAACCACCACCACGCCGGCGTTGCCATCGACCACCACGCGGTCATGGCGGCGAATCGCCTGAGAAATTTTGTGGAGGCCGACGACGGTGGGAATGCCGTAAGCGCGCGCCAGCAACGCCGCATGCGCGGTTTTGCCGCCAATATCGGTGGCGATGCCTTTAATCTTATGATGATCGAATCCCATAAACAACGACGGCGTCAAATCATGCGAAATGATGATCACACCGTCTTGCCGTTGCGCCAAATTTTGGGGTTGCTCGCCCTGAATATTTTGCACGACCTGTTTGCGGATGTCGTGCAAGTCGCCGGCGATCTCCGCAAAATGGCCGCCGCGCATGATCAATTGTTCGGTATACTGATTGACATGCTCTTGAAACGCATAATCGGCATTAACAAATTTGGCGCGGATGGTTTCAATGACTTCCCCGATGAAATATTCATCATCCAACATCATCCGATAAACTTCGAGGAGCCCATCTTTTTCCTCACCGAGCTGGCCCGCCACCGGCACATGGTCTTTGAGCAAACTCAGCCGCGCTTTTTCGAGGGCTTGTTGGAGTTTTGCAATTTCGCGCGGAATTTCAGCTTCCGTTATTGCCCGGCGCTCGGCCGGCGTTCGATCATCCCCAACGACAAAAGCCGTCCCAATGGCGATTTCCGGCGAGGCCGAAACGCCATGCAAGACGGTTTGTGCTTTGGGAGCATATCGTTTTTTGGGTCGAGCATCAAACACGAGATTTCACATCAGTCAGTTTCATCGAATTTTTTTTCAAAGAGTTCGGCGAGCGCCGCGAGCATCAGTTCTTCATCAGCGCCGTTTGCGGTCAGGGTCAATTCCGTGCCTTGCGCCGCGGCGAGCATCATGACGCCCATGATGCTTTTGCCGTTGACGACTTGGTTGTCGCGCCGGATATGCACGTTCGATTTGAAAGCCGCCGCGCGCTGCACGAATTTAGAAGAGGGGCGCGCATGCAAACCCATTTTGTTGAGGACAATGACTTTTCGTTCAATCATCGGACATTTCGCGTCAAAAGCATTTTTAAAATACAAGTTTAAAAGATACATAAATGAACACTCAGAATCAAGGAAAAGTTTAGAAGGTCAGTTGGGGCAGGGAGATCAACTCCGCCCACAGTTGTGAACCATTTCCCTGCTTGACTTTTCGGTAAGAATTGTTTACTTTAAAACTTTACCGCCAGTAATAAACATTTTGACGAATGGAGAATTCTGCAATGAACTTTAACGATTTTCTGGATTTCTTAAATAAAGTTGAAAAAGAAATCCCGGATTACATACTACAAAATTACCGCGAAAGACAAAACTTCAACCCCATGATAATAGACAGGAGCGTCACAAGTTACATTAAAAGAGGTGGTAAAAGGCTGCGTCCGGCGGTGCTTTTAATGGCATGTGGTGCCGTTGGGGGAAATGAAGATTGGGCCCTACCGGCAGCTGCGGCTGTCGAACTGTTTCATACATGGACGTTGGTTCACGATGACCTCATTGATAATGATGATCTTCGAAGAGGACAACCTACGGTTCATGTTATTGCTAAAAACAGTGCCCTTAAAAATCATGCTTTCAATGAGATGCAGGCGACAAAGTACGGACAGGATATAGCGATTTTGACCGGTGATGTGCAACACGGATGGGCAATTTCTCTTCTTACGGAAAAGCCTTTAGTAGAAAAAGTGGGACCTAGTGTCATATTTACTATTATAAATAAACTTCAAACCGATGTGCTTTGTACGCTGGTACATGGTGAAGTAATCGATGTCGAGTTTGGCATGAGGGAAAATGGTATTTTGGAGATACCGGAAGATGATATAATAAATATGCTTTGGATGAAAACCGGCGTGCTCTATGAATTTGCGGGTTTAGCCGGCGCGATGATTGGAAAAAACACGGCAGATACGGGTGATGCGGAGATTTTTGCTATAAAGAGTTTTTGTTCAAACTGCGGTACCGCATTTCAATTAAGAGATGACATTCTCGGCATCATAGGCAATGAAAAGGAATTGGGCAAACCAGTCGGATCGGATATTAGAGAGGGCAAGAAAACAACTATTGTGAGAGCTTCGCTATTGAATGCTTCGCCAAAGCAAAGCGAAATCATTAGAAGCATTCTTGGCAAACATGATGCGAGCGACGATGAAATAAAAATTGCTACTAAACTGCTGATAGATCTAGGCGGCATACACCATACCCATGAATTGGCCGCTCAATATGTAGAAAAGGCAATTCCATTTTTATATGATATAAAAGCTTCAAGATATAAAACACTCCTTGAGCAATGGGCTTACTATCTAATTGAAAGAAATTACTAAAATACGCTATGAAGTGATTCCCGAACTCTCTCCGTCAACTATTAAGATAATAGTAGTTTCAAACCAGCGCTCGAAATCATGAAATTTTGAAAAGGCGAAATAAAATGATGAGGAGAATCAAAGTTTTCATTAGTTCATCTATGTTTGAGTTAGAATACGAACGAGAGATAGCTACTGAGGCTCTTAAAGATCTAAATATTCAACCTGTTCTATTCGAAGTCTTTCCCGCTTTAAGTGAATCTCCCCGCGAAGCTTATCTTGAAAGCGTTAAAGAATGCGACATATTCATCCTCATTTTGTGGAAATCCTTTAGTCCGGCTGTACTAGAAGAATATCGCGAAGCCGTCAAAAAAAGCAAACCCATTTTGATTCTTTTGAAAAGCTTGGATAGAAATGAACATCGGGATAAATCATTGGACGATTTTATCGGCGATTTAATGTCTGGCGAAAAAGGCGCTTATTTCATCCGTACAGTTTTTAAAAAATTTCGAAGTATTGCTGAATTAAAAAATGCTCTAAAGGAAGGCGTCATAAATGAGATCAGCAAGTTCTATGAAGATCCAGTTCATACGCTTTCTAAAGAAGAGATGTATGAATTGGGAACTTCAATAGTCAGAACCACTCAAAATAGATTGTACTTATATCAAAGAACTCCTTCCCTGTTTTTAGGCGCTCGAAACTATTTATCTAGTTCTAAAGGCCAATACGCTTATGAAGTAGAGTTTGCTGAATCTTTGGAAAAATGGATAAACGACAATCATCATTACAATGACAAAGAAATGATGTATTTGTTTTCTGGGAGTGCAACGAGAACTGAACTTGTAGAGAACGCTTTAGTGGGAAACAAACAATTCATTGGAAACGTGATTGAGCGGCTGCGTCGCTATAAAAGTATTGAAGAAGAAACGGGGTTTCGCTTTAGGTTCAGTGTCTTAGATACGCCGATTTCAGGTCCGATGCTAGTGGGAGATAATAGATATGCAATTTGGATATTGGGCAAGGAGGATGCGGTTTCATTATCTCAAGAAAATGAAAAAATATCATCTATTTTGATTAGAATGCTTAAAACGCATTGCCAGATTTTACGCTCTGTCGAGGAAACTTTGAATATTTTTGGAATACCTGCGTAACGTTGTAATCTTGTGAAATTTTAAGCGGAACAAGTCAACAGTGAAGAGCAGGTGCTTTATGCTGCATAAAAGATTTAACGGCTTCTTTGCCGATCTTGAGCGCGAGTTGAAAAATTTAGAGGCCGTGGTGACCGAGTTGCAAGACACGCTGCAAAACGTTTCGGGCAAACCAAACCAGATCGTTATTCGAGCATGCGCCAGTATATTGCACGATTTTTATACCGGCATAGAAAAAACATTCGCACGTATTGCCACTGAAATTGACGGCGGCACGCCGCGCGGCTATGATCGGCATCTACAATTATTGCGGCGCATGCTCACGCCCATTTCCGATGTCCGCCCGCAGGTTATCGATATCCCTCTGGGCGAGGAATTGGATGAATACCTGCGATTTCGCCATATGTTTCGCCATCAATCTGGGTTTCACCTAAAATGGCCGCTGGTGAAAGATTTGACCGATCACTTACCTGACGTGCATCAACGGTTTGCCGGACAAATTCGTGCTTTGATGCAATGGCTGCAGACTATCGACCGCAATGACAAACTCGACGATTCATCTTAACCGGCTTTCATCTCGGAGATATTTTTAATCACCTCATTCCTCAGCGCGACTTAAAAACTTCAGCATGGGGAGAACCACATGCGATCTCTCTTTTTGGTTTTATTTCTGCTTTACTGCCGCCTCGCCTCGGCGCAAGTTATTCTCACCGAAGTTATGTTCAACCCGCGCGGCAACGAGAATGCTTATGAATTTATCGAAATTTACAATACCAGTTTAACGGATTCGGTTTTGTTGGCCGGCTGGAAAATCGGCGATCAAACCGAAACGGATGCGCTCGTTTCGCCGGACTCGCTGTATTGGCTCGCGCCCCAACAATTTGCCGTCGTGCTCGATCCGAATTATTTTCAAAACCCGGCGGTTTACGATTCCCTCATTCCGGCCGCGGCGCTCATTCTCACGATCAACGACAACTCCTTCGGCAGCGGCGGCTTGTCGAATAGCACCGCCGAGACCATCGTCTTGCTCGATGCTGCCGACAAAACGGTGACGCGCTACACTTACTCACTCGGCAATGCCGACGGCTTTTCCGACGAAAAAATTTTTCTAACCGCCGATGACACGCCCAGCAATTGGGCCAACAGCCGCCGTATCGATGGAACACCGGGCGCGCGCAATTCCGCTTCGCCCTATCGCGTTGACGGCGAATTGCGCGCGCAAAGTTTTTTCATTCTTCCGCAAACCGTGCGCGCGGGCCAATCCGCCAAGCTTTCCGTCACTTTGCAAAATGCCGGCTTGCAATCGATCGGTTCAGCAACGGTCGAATTTTTCATCACGCAAAGCAATGCCGCTTTGAATTTGCCTTTGCAATTGGGCGCGGCGAATTTAACTCGCGCTTTGTCTCCAACCGATTCGCTGCGGATAAGCCTCGAATGGCCGCAGAGCCTCGCCGGCCGCCATGAGCTTGCAGCGATTTTGCACTTGCCTAATGACGAGAATGCGCGCAACGATACGCTACACACGACATTGAGTGTCGGTTATCAACGCCATCTCGTGCGGATCAATGAAATTTTGTTCGCGCCGAAACCCGAGCAGCCCGAATGGATAGAAATTTACAATCTACAGACCACGCGGCTGTCGTTGAGCGGTTGGACATTAGAAGATGAGAGCGGCACGCGCGCGGCGGTTCCTAAAAATATTGCCATTCCGCCGCAAAGTTATCGTGTAATCGCCGCGCATTCCAGCGTTGCCGGCTTTTTTCAAATTCCCGATTCTCTTGCGGTGACACTCGCGCCTTTCCCCACACTCAACAATTCCGGTGATATTTTGCTTTTGCGCGATTTCAGCGGTGCGGTGATTGACTCTGTGGCCTACCAAATGAGTTGGGGCGCTGCCGGCGTTTCTGCTGAGAAAATCTGGCATGAGCGTAACGATCTCACCGAGAATTGGCAGCCGAGCCAAGATCCTCGCGGCGGCACACCTGCGGCCCTCAATAGTGTCAGCCCGCGCGATATCGATCTCGCGATGGTTCGTTTGCAATTTGATCCGGCTCGGCCTCGCGCCGGCAATGATGTGGATTTAGTTGCAACCATCCGCAATAGCGGTCGCAGCGCCATCCACCGTTCTATTGTAACCTTTGCCGATGATCACAATCACGATGGCCAAATCCAATCCGGCGAGGAGATTGGCAAAACGGCGTTCGAACAAGTTTTATCTCCGGAAGATACGGCCACGATTCGCCAACGCTGGGTGCAGCCACTTTCCGGAAAACATGCGGTTCTTGCCGTTGTCGCCACGCCGCTTGATGCGGTTCCAGCGAATGACCGGTTCACCGGCCGCTTATCGGTTGGTTATGATTCTCGCCGCGTCGTCATCAATGAAATTTATTACGCTCCGCGCTCCGGCGAAATCGAGTGGGTCGAATTATTGAATCGCAGCAACCAATCAGTTGATCTTTCGGCATGGCAATGGCGCGATGCCGGCGCGGATTTCCCGCTCGTCTTTCCTGATTCAACTTTAATTCTCGCGCCCAACGAGCTGGTATTGCTTGCGCCAAATAGCAATATTCCCAATGCCGATCCGCAGGCGCGCAAAATCATTGCAAAAAACTGGCTCACCTTAAACAACGATCACGAGCAGCTTGTTTTATCCGACTTTCATGATCGTAGGCAAGATAGTTTGGCGTTTTCCCAAGATTGGGGCGGTGATACGGGTGTATCGCTCGAGCGCATCAATCCCAATTTATCCAGCACGGACAGCACGAATTGGAGCAGTTGTGTCGATCCCACCGGCAGCACGCCAGGCCGTCGCAATAGTATTTTCACGGAATTCATTCCGCAGCAAGCGACGATCACGGCGTCGCCTCAGCCATTTTCTCCTGATGGCGATGGACATGATGATTTCGTCATTATTCAGTTGCAAGTGCCGGCCACGACCGCGGCGGCGCATCTCAAAGTTTATGATCTACGCGGACGCTTGGTGCATCAGCTTTTAAACAATGCGCCGGTCGGCGCGAGCTATCAAATTTCCTGGAGCGGGCGCGACCACACCAACCAACTTTTGCCGATGGGAGTCTACATCCTTTATCTGCAAGCGATTCAAGCGACGGGCGGCATTTTGGTTGAAGCGCGCACGACGTTGGTTTTGGCGAGGAAGCTCAATTGAATGGAGTGTCAAGCTTAAGCTTGACACTCCGATGATTGTTGCAAGTATAAATTTTCATTGCATTTTAATTCATATCCGCGTATATTTTTTGACTGGAGCAAAATCGACCGATATGTCAATGGCCACGAGCGCACACCCTCGGGAAATTCAGACGCGCGTGCAGGAAATTCGCCGCCGAATCGCTGCCGCCTGCGAGCAAGCCGGACGCGATCCACTAGAAGTCACACTGATCGCGGTGACCAAAACGGTGGCATGGGATGATATTAGCGCGGCGCATTTTGCCGGGGTGCGATGCTTTGGCGAGAATCGTGTTCAAGAAGCGGCACAAAAAATTTC
>Ga0247727_10007681_pt1 | contig 20392 bp, 20 predicted proteins | sample WisWelCaveWW1625_FD_202498 | JGI IMG/M metagenome (GOLD analysis project Ga0247727, IMG submission 202498) | Biofilm microbial communities from Wishing Well Cave, Virginia, United States - WW16-25 | ecosystem: Environmental > Aquatic > Deep subsurface > Groundwater > Cave microbial mat | place... | reverse complement strand
CCGATCTGGCTGCGACGGGGATTGACGGCGTGCTGTTCCGGGCCGAGGCGCCGTCGGGTCCGCAGGAAGGGTTTTCCCCCTCTGCCTTGCGTGGGTTCGAGCGGAATTTTGCGGTCAAGCTTGATCCAACAGCGCTCGTGTTCCCGGATACGACGGCGGGCCGCGTCGCGCCGGTCCGAAACGGCCAGCCGGCGCGACAGGAGGGGACGCAGGACTATTGGCGGTGGCTCGGCTGGAAGTCACGGGAAACGATCACGGTGCTGACGCAGCTTCGGCATGCGGTTCGGCGGCGCGCGCCGGTGTTGCAATTCGCGCTGGAGTTGCACCGTGAGGCGGTGTCCGATCCCATGACGGCGCTGCTGCACTATGGCGAGGACTTGCTGGAGGCCAAGGCCGTCCGGTTCGATTTTTACGTGACGGCCGACGGGCCGCCGCCGGCATCGTTTGTCACAGTCCCTCCGCCGAACAGTGTCCCAGCCATCGTCCGTCCGGGGGGCACGTTTGTGAACCGCGCGGTCGAATTAGTCGGCGCGGCCGACGACATCTGGCTGGCCAAGCCGCTGCCGGCCGGCGATGCCGCGCGGCCCTGGGCGCGCGTGGCGCCGGCTGCTGATCGCGCCACGCTGGCGTCCGGTCTTGGACTGATCTATCTGGAAAGTCCCCTGGAGGTTCCTTGACCCTTCGGCCCCCTCGACTTTGCTCGGGGCCAACCGTGAGTGGGATCGAACGGTCGGCAGGCTCAGGGTCAATCCTGAGCAAGCCCCGCCCGGGAGGGCGGGGTAGTCGTGGGATTGACAAGGCGGGGAGCACTCTCTACGATCACCCTCGATTTTCTCAATTCTCATTGAAGGCTGAGAGGAGACTATGTACCCGAAGGATCTGAAGTACCATAACGAGCATGAGTGGATTCGCGTTGACGGCAAGCAGGCCACGCTCGGGATCAGCCATTTCGCGCAGGATGCGCTGGGCGACATCGTGTTTCTCGATCTGCCGAAGGTCGGCGCGGCGGTGACGGCGAATCAACAGGTCGGTGAGGTGGAGTCCACGAAGACGACCTCCTCCATCTATTCGCCGGTGAGCGGCAAGATCGTGAGGATTAATACGGATCTCAAGGACCATCCTGAAGTCGTGAACTCCGATCCCTATGGCAAGGGCTGGATTGCCGTCATCGAGTTGAGCGATCCCAAACAGGTGGACGGGTTGATGACCGCCGGGCAGTACGAAGCCTTTCTCTCCTCACAGAAAAAATGATCGCACCGAAGCACATCGCCATCCTGGGGGCCGGGCCAGGCGGGTATGTTGCCGCCATCCGGGCTGCCCAGCTGGGTGCGCGGGTGACGGTGGTCGAGAATCAGGCGCTCGGCGGGGTCTGTCTGAATTGGGGCTGCATTCCCAGTAAGGCGCTGCTCGCCGTGGTCGAGCTGGGCGACAAAGTCAAAAAAGCGGCCGACTACGGCCTGACGATTGAAGGTTCGGTCGGCTATGACCCGGTCCGCATGGTGGCCCGCAAGAACAAGGTGGTCGAAGGCCTCGTCAAAGGCATTGCGACTCTCTTCAAAACCTGGAACATCGAGCATATCGAAGGCACCGGCGAGTTGCTGGATGCGAAGTCATTCCGCGTCGCGAAGCGAGACGGGACGGAGGCGACGGTGCAGGCGGACGCCATTGTGATCGCCACCGGTTCCTCCTGGCCCAACCTGCCGCTGTTTCCGGTGGATGGCAAACAGATCATCACGAGCAAAGAGGCGCTCGATCTTGGATCGGTCCCGAAGAGCCTGCTGATTGTCGGCGGCGGGGTCGAAGGCTGCGAGTTCGCCTCATTATATAGTGGCCTGGGGACGAAGGTGACGCTGGTCGAGATGATGGTCAGCGTGCTGCCGTTGGAGGATGAGGAAATTGCCTCGTTCATGGCGCGTGAGCTGAAAAAGCGCGGGGTCGAACTGTGCACCGGTACGACCGTCGAAAAAGTCGAGCGGCAGCCGGGTCTGGTGCGCGCGACGTTGAAGGACGGAGCGGTCGTCGAAGTGCAACAGATTTTGGTCTCGATCGGGCGCGGATTCAATTCGAAGGGCATCGGGCTTGAGAAGGCCGGAATACAAGTTGGCAAGCGGGGAGAAATCCTCGTCAACGATCGCATGGAAACCAATGTGCGCGGGGTCTATGCGATCGGCGACGTGGTCGGGAAGGCGATGCTGGCGCACGTGGCCTCGGCGCAGGGCAAGGTGGCCGTCCAGAATATTCTCGGCCACGCGAGCAAGGTCAGCTACAATCTGATCCCGGCCGGCATTTTTACCCTGCCGGAAATCGGGCGGGTCGGCCTGACGGAGCAGCAGGCGTGCGAGAAAGTGCAGGCAGTCGGGCGCAATCCTGACACGGATGTCAAAATAGGACGGTTTCGCTACGCGGCCCTGGGCAAGGCGCAGGGTTCGGGCGACGTCACCGGCATGTTCAAGATTATTGCCGACGCCAAAACGCAGAACATTCTCGGCGTGCACATCATCGGGTCGCATGCCGCCGATCTGGTGCATGAAGCGGCCATGGCCATGCATCTGGGGGCGACCCCGGCGCAAGTGGCCGAGATGATCCACGCGCATCCGACGCTGTCGGAAGGTCTCATGGAAGCGGCTGAAGACATCGAGGGGATGGCAATTCATCTGGCGAGAAAGAAGTCATAGGATGATGCGGTCGCTGCTCATTAAAGGTGTCATGCTGGCTGCAACGGTAGCCGCCGTGCTGTGGATCGGCTGGCCTGTGCCGAAGGAAGAGGCCCGGCAGGCTGAATCGGTTCAACCGATTGCCACGCAGGTTCCGGCAGCGTCACCGGTCACGGCAGCGGCTCCCGCGAAGGCAGATTCGAAGGTGAATCTTAATCGTGCCAGTGCGGACGAGTTGCAAGCGCTGCCGGGTGTCGGGCCGGTGCTGGCGCAACGCATGGTGGAGTGGCGCAAGGCGCATGGCCGGTATCGGACGGTGGATGATTTGCAAGAGGTCAAGGGGATCGGGAAAAAGCGAATGGAGCAACTGCGTCTCTTGGTGACGGTTTGACCTGCATTATGTATGACAGTTCGTCGCGAAATCACGCAGTCGCGTCGCGAGACGGGCGCGTGGAGACGGGAGAACCCGAGGCGTACTTGAAACAGTACGTCGAGGGGGCGAGCGGCGAACCCGCCCGCCTGCATGCCAGCAAGTTGCATGCAGGCTTGTCGCGGCAGCGAATCCGTGATTGCAGCAGAAGTGTTCATGCATAATGCGGGTCTAGCATGAGCGAACTGACGCGACAGATGGACTTGATCCTCCGTGGAGCCGTGGAGGTCATCCAGCACAGCGAGCTGGAAGCCAAGCTGGCCCGTTCGCTGAAAGAAAAGCGCCCGCTGCGGATCAAGGCTGGGTTCGATCCGACGGCGCCCGATCTGCACCTGGGCCATACGGTACTCATCCACAAGCTGAAGCATTTTCAGGACCTGGGACACCAGGTCATTTTCCTGATCGGTGACTTTACCGGCATGATCGGCGATCCGACCGGCGTGTCCGAGACCCGCGTGGCGCTCACCAGGGAGCAGGTCCTGAAGAACGCCAAGACCTACGAGCGGCAGATCTTCAAGATTCTCGATCCGAAAAAAACCACCGTGGACTTCAACAGTCGCTGGATGAGCCCGATGAAAGCGGAGGAGTTGATCGAGATCAGCGCCCACTATCGCGTGGCGCGGATGCTGGAGCGGGATGATTTTCGCAAGCGCTACCAGGAGCAGAAGCCGATCAGCGTCCACGAGTTCATGTATCCGCTTATCCAGGGCTACGACTCGGTGGCGTTGAAATCGGATGTCGAACTGGGGGGGACCGACCAGAAGTTCAACCTGCTGGTCGGGCGCGATCTTCAGCGCGACTACGGTCAGGACGCGCAGGTGGTGTTGACGATGCCGCTGCTGGAGGGCACCGACGGCGTCAAGAAGATGAGCAAGAGCGTAGGGAACTATATTGCGCTGGAGGACAAGCCGGAGGAGATGTTCGGCAAGCTCATGTCCATCAGCGACGCGCTCATGCTCCGGTACTACGAATTGCTGACGACCGAACATCTCGATCGCATAAAGGCGATGCATCCCATGGAGGCCAAGCAGTCACTCGCCGAGCAGATCGTGGATCGGTACCATGGCGACGACGCCGGCAAGAAGGCCCGCGCCGGGTTTCAACAGAAATTCCAGGAAAAGGAATTTCCATCCGAGCCGGATGTGAAGATCACGCTGACCAGGGCCGATGTCAAAGATGCCAAGGCTCCAGCCATCGGCATTGTCGATCTAGTTTCCAAAACGGGGTTGGTGTCGAGCAAAAGCGAGGCTCGACGTTTAGTGGTTCAGGGCGGTGTCGAGATTGAGGAACAGAAGCAGCAGGATCCTAATGCCATGATTGCGCTTACATCAGGCCATCAATACCGGCTCCGCATCGGCCGCCGCAAGTTTGCGCTGGTGGAGTTCAAGCCATAGCGCCGTTGCCTTGACTTGGTTGAAGGCGGCCTGTACGATGCGAGCCACTTTATTCGTCTTCATCGAATCGGGAGCGGGCGTAGCTCAGTGGTAGAGTCCTTGCTTCCCAAGCAAGTTGTCGTGGGTTCAAATCCCATCGCCCGCTCCAAAACACCGTCGTTCGATATATGTGAAACGCTCATCGTCAGCGTGAGGGATGCGAAGATTTGAACCCACGACATGGGGGATTTCGAAGGGGGTGCGCCCCCTTCGTGGGGAGATACGAGGGGGCTGGCCCCCTCTGTAGGAGTCGGCGAGGCAGGTTTCAGGGCTGAGCCGACGACGGAGTGCGGTTCAAATCCCATCGCCCGCTCCAAAACACCGCCGCTCAGTAGGAGTCTTCATGCCCTTCAACTTCATCGTGATCGCCCGTGACGTGTCCATCGTGTTCGGTCTGGTGCTGGCAAGCAGTTTTGCCGCTGCGCAGATCGTTCAAGCGATGGGTGGGGAGGTCACTCCGCTCGTGATCGGTTTGTCGAATATCTTCTGGGGAACCGTCGGCTTTACGATCAGTGGATGTCTGGCCAAGGTGCAGCGATTCAAGCATCTGTTCATCGTTGCGATCGGACTCTGGCTCGTCAGCTTTGTGAACGTGGCGATGGGACTGACACCGCTGCCGGTCTGGGCCGTCGGCTTCCTGTTGATTCTGGTGATGATGGGACTTGGAGGCGGGCTCTCGTATCTGTTCGTCAGCACGCCGCAGGAAGAACAGCCACCGTCAGGGCAGAACAATCCCCCGACAGACGGGCCTGCGCCGCACTCAGCTTAAACGGATTTCTTGACGAAGCCCGAACGAAGGCAGCGGGTGCAGACTTTGATGCGTTTGGAGGCGCCGTTGATCAGCGCCTTGATGGTCTGCAAGTTGGGATTGAAGGTCCGTTTGGTCTTGTTATTGGCGTGACTGACGTTGTTTCCAGACTGACGCCGTTTGTTGCAGATGTCACACGTGAAGGCCACGATTACAACTCCTTCTCACTCAGGTTCGCTGTTCCAAAAACTGAGCGTATGGTAGCATAGCCTCGCTTTGCCTGACAAGCCTTCCGCATCGCCGCCGACCCGACTGGAGCGCCTGCAGCAGCTCGTGCAGCGCCTCGCCCGTCCGATAGAATTTGCCAGTCGTGACGCCTATGCCCACCTGGGAACGGTCAAGAACCTGGGGCCGTTCGTTTCAACTCAAGTGCTCGATGCGCTTGCCGGCGATGTTTATCCTCCAAACGTGGAAACCGATCTGCTGGCACTCCGCGCGGTGTTCGGCGACTTCGACGCCTTAACCGATCCTGCCGAGCGCTGTCAGCGAGTGGTGGATGCGCAGGCAATCCTGAGCCGGCTCAACGCGCCGGACGCCTTCGAGCAGAAGACGTCCGCCCATTCTGCGCCGGCCGAGCTGTGGAACCTGCCGATTCAGTACGCGAAGGGCGTGGGACCGAAGCGCGCGGCCCTGCTGGCCAAGCTTGGCGTGGCCACGGTCGAAGATGCGCTGTGGTACGTCCCCCGGCGCTATGAAGACCGTTCGGCGCTGCTGCCGATCGGTCAGCTTGTGCCCGGCGCCGTCGCGACAGTCTGCGGGACGGTCGGACGTGTCCGGTTGAGCCGGATTCCCCGCCGGCGCATGAGCATTCTAAACGTGACGATCGAAGACGACACCGGCGCGCTCCAGTGCGTGTATTTTAACCAGCCTTATCTGAAGGATGTCTTCAAGCCGGACTGCCGCGTGATGGTCAGCGGAACGGCCCTGGCCGGCCGCAAGGGGTGGACGGATCTTCGGATGGACGTGCCGCAGTACGAAGTGCTGGACGATGAGGATGCGCCGCTGCACGTCGGCCGGATCGTGCCTGTCTATCCTGAGACGAAGGGAATCACGAGCCGCCAGCTGCGCACCCTGATCAAGGGCCTGCTCGATCAGTATCTGGAGGGGATGGTTGATGTCGTGCCGGACGTGGTCCGGTCGCGGCAGCGGCTGTTGCCGATCCGGGCGGCTCTGCGGGAGGTGCAGTTTCCCCATTCGCCAGGCGATCTCGATGCATTGAACCAAGGAATCACGCCGGCTCACCGACGGATGGCGTTCGAGGAATTCTTTTTGCTGCAACTCGGATTGGCCTCGCAGCAACAATCGGTCAAAGAGGAAGCGAAGAACGTCCGGTTCGACACGGCCACGCCGCTGGTCGGCACACTGCGCGCGCTGTTGCCGTTCCGCCTGACCCAGGCCCAGGAGCGGGTGTTGGGGGAGATTCAGCGTGACATGGCGTCTTCGCGCCCAATGAATCGGCTGGTCCAGGGCGACGTGGGATGCGGAAAGACCGTGGTGGCGCTGCTGGCGATGGTGACGGCCTGCGGGTCCGGCTGTCAGGCGGCGCTGATGGTGCCGACGGAAATTCTGGCGGAGCAGCATTTTCTCAACACGCGCCGCTTGTTGGAAGGGCTTGGGCTCAAGGCAGTGCTGCTGACCGGCGGCGGCACGCCGAAAGTGCGCGCGGCAGTCCGCAAGCAGATCGAGACGGGCGAGGCGCAGGTGGCGATCGGGACGCACGCCTTGATTCAAAGGCATATGCAGTTCTCCAAGCTGGGTCTGGTGGTGATCGACGAGCAGCATAAATTCGGCGTGCTCCAGCGCAAGACCCTCCTGGCCAAGGGGTACCGCCCGGATGTGCTGGTCTTGACGGCCACGCCGATTCCCCGCACGCTGGCCATGACGGTGTATGGCGATCTGGATGTATCCGTCATCGATGCGCTGCCGCCCGGACGCAAGCCGATCCGGACGAGGGTGTTCGACGAGCCGGAGCGGCGCCGGGCCTATCAGTTCGTGCAGGATGAGGTGCGCGCCGGCCATCAGGCCTACATTGTGTATCCGCTGGTCGAAGAATCGGAGAAAGTGGACTTGCGTGCGGCGACCGAAGGAGCCGCGCGCATGCAGGAATCCATCTTCAAGTCTGTGCGCGTCGGTCTGCTGCATGGCCGGATGAAAGGCGAGGACAAAGAGCGTACGATGGCGGCGTTCAAGGCCGGTGAGATTCAGGTGCTGGTCTCGACGACGGTCATCGAAGTCGGTGTGGATGTGCCGAATGCCACGGTGATGGTGATCGAGCATGCGGAACGGTTCGGGCTGGCGCAGCTCCACCAGTTGCGCGGCCGCGTGGGGCGCAGCGCGCAGCAGTCGTACTGCCTGCTCATGGCTTCCACGGCCACTGGCGAGGAGGGCAGTGCCGCGCGTCAGCGGCTCGACGTGATGGTCCGATCGAATGACGGGTTTGTGATTGCCGAAGAGGATTTGCGCCTGCGCGGGCCGGGCGAGTTTTTCGGGTCACGGCAATGGGGCGTACCCGAGTTTCGTGTGGCCAATTTGATCCGTGACCACGCGTTGCTGGAGCAGGCTCGCCGGGAAGCGCTGGCGACGGTGCAAGCGGACCCCCGGTTGTCGTCATCGGGCCACCAGGCGGCGCGGGATGCGATGCGAAGGCGGTGGAAGACCAAGCTGGTGCTGGGAACGGTGAGCTAGGCGCGAGACGCGCGGGAAAAGCGGGAAACGCGAGACTCGATTCGCGCCCGTATTGCGAGTCACGCTGGAGGAACGACGTATGAGATTGCTGCAACGGATGAAGCACGATGTCAGGGCCGGATGGGCGTCGCTTCGGTATGGGACGGCCAAGGCCGCCACGCGGGCTCTGGAAGAAACCGAATTGCTCCGGTTGCGATTGGATTTGCGCAAGTTGGACGAGCGCATCCGGGATCTGTGCGGCGATATCGGCGAACGGGCGGTGGATTTGCACGAGCGCGGCGAGTCGGCCGAGCACGTCCTGGCGGATCGCGAGATCAATCAGATCGTGCAGCAGGTCTCGATGCTGCGGGCGGAACGGTCGAAATTATTGGCAGAAATGGACGACATCCGGGGCATCGAGTCGTAGGAAGCTGATAACCGCTGTCTATGCTCTTCGCTGGGATTGATATTGGAACTCTGACCTGCCGGTTACTGATCGGCCGCGTGGCCGGAGACGACCGGCTGACCGAGGTGCATTCGGACCGACGCATTCTTCGCCTGGGCGAGGGCGTGGATCGCGATCGCCTGCTCCGTCCTGACGCCATCGCGCGCGTCGTTGAAACATTGCGTGACTGGCGCACCGTGATCAATTCACATCACGTGGAGGCGCAGATTGCTGTCGCCACCAGTGCCGTGCGCAATGCCCGGAACCGGGAGGAATTTCTCGGACGGGTCATGCAGGAAGTCGGGTTCGAGATCGAAGTCATCAGCGGCGAAGAAGAGGCACGTCGGACGCTGTTGGGAATTCGCTCCGGACTGCCGGCCGGTGTCACCACCATTCTCGGCCTGGATATCGGCGGTGGCAGCACCGAATTCATCCTGGATCGGCCGGGCCAGGCGCCTGTCATTCGCTCGATCGAAATCGGCGTGGTCCGGCTGACGGAGCGTCTGCTCACGAGCGATCCTCCAACGGCGGATCAAATTCAGTCGGTCCGCGAACTGATTCAGAAGGAAACTGAGCAGATTCGGACGCTGCTCGGAGAGCTTCATAGCACGACCTTCGTCGGAACGGCCGGCAGCATCACGACGCTAGCAGCCATGGCGCAGAAACTGACGACCTACGAGCCGATCCGCATCCATAATTACCGGCTGAGTCTTGAGACGATCCGCGGGCTCGAGCGGGAGATCCTGAGTCGGACGAAAGCGCAACGCCGGGAGATGCCGGGCCTGGAAGCAGGCCGCGAAGATGTGGTGGTAGCCGGCACGCTAATCTTACAGACCGTCATGGAGACGCTGGGGTTTTCGGAGGGACTCGTCAGCGATGTCGGCCTGCGGGAGGGGATTCTGCTCGATCTGGCGGCGCGCCTTCAGCGATGAATGTTAGCGTTGTGAGTACCAGCGGAATCCTTTTGTTTCCTTAATCGTCGGTCTGGGCGCCGCGCCAGGTTTCTCCAGCAACAGCACTTTGAAATCCCACAGGCCGAACCAGGCCGGATCGCTCACGGCGTGATAATGGCAGCCTGACAACTTTGGCAGCATGGCTCCTAACGTCTGGGCCAATTCCTTCTCAGTGTAGACACGGATGGCAAATGGTTTGTTCTGCACTTGGCAGAACCGCTGAATGGCATAGGCGGCGCCGGTGCAGAGGACCTGCGTATCCGGTTTCATCATCAGAAACTTCGGCAGCGCGGCATACTGTTCCTGAAAACCGAGCCATCGTGCGGCATGACGCAGGTGGGTGTATTGCACTTCGTATTCGGTGTGGCCCGGCAGTTTGACCGGCTCGGGCCAGCCTGTTTCAACCCCGAACTCGATCAGGATCGCGCGTCCGCCCGGTTTGAGCACGCGCCAGAGTTCGGAGAGAAACCGGACTGGCCCAAGGTTGAAGACGAATTCGTCCGGCAAGTCGGGATCGAACGGCAGGCGGATGCGGCGAATCCAGTCGATTGCTTCCTGGTGAACGGCTGTGCGGCCCTTGCCGGTTTCCAATTCTACGCGTGAGAGATTCACCGGCGTCATGTCGGCGAGGTTTTCATTGTCGATGACGATATCCACGCTGGCGTTGCGCAGCGGGAGCCATTCGGCGTTCGCCTGCGTGCCACTGCAGCGCCAACCGGCTGTCCCGGCCAGCTTCAGTTGTGCTTTGACGAACGGCGGAGTCAGATCGAGAAAGATGTAGTGGAGGCCGTTGCGTTCAGCCGGAGATAATTCCGCGGCGATTTCGCGTGAGACATAGCCGAGACCGCCGCCAACTTCGACGAGGGCGCGGGGTTTCGTCGCCCACCAGCCGAGTTGCCGGAGATGTTTGGCGAGCAACCGTCCGTAGGTCAGCCCTTGCAGGGCTTCGCTGGGTTCCCGGAACAGATGGGAGACGGTCGTTTCAATCGTGTCGAAATGGCCTTCGTGCTGCACAATGTCACGGGTGTGAAATTGCACCAGCTGCTCGCCGCCCTCGAATCCCTGCCGCCCGGACCAGCCTTCCCGGATTTGCTGGAGGAGCAGATCCCATTTGATGTCGAGCCGGTGCTCGCCGGTCGGGGGCTCGGTGCCGTAGTAGCAGAGCGAATAATTGGGGAGCGACCAGCGTTCCAGATGCCAGCAGCCGTTCTGTCCTTCCGGTCCACAGACCCATTTCCCGAACCGGCTGAGCAGTTCCCCAACGGTCATGTGGCCGTCCATGGCGGTCAGCAGTTCGAGGCCGGCTCGGTTGAGCCGGACGAGGGGAAGCGCGTCGTCCAGCGGCGTGAGCCACCATTCGTCGGCGCCGTGTTGATAGGTAATCATGTCCGGCATGCGCCAGGCGCGCAGCGCAAGAACCTGATCGGTCAGGGTGAGCGGGTGATGAGCGACGGCAGCTGGTTTCATGGCAGTGATTCAAGACAACCAAAACTTGATGTGGGGCGTAAGGTACACGAAGGGTCGGAGAAGGAGCAAGCAATCGCTGCGGGAACCGATCAGATTTGAGGCGGGACGGTGGAGTCGGTCACGGTCAAGGTTCCCCGCATGATGGGATGGACGCGGCAATGATAGGAATAGCGGCCGGGAGACAGGCTTGGTACGGTGTAGCGTCCGTCGGGCGGCATCGTGCCCGAATCAAAGGCGCAGGGACCGTCGGTGATGCAGTCGTCATGGGTGATCGTGTGCTCTGTGGGAGTGGGATTGTCCCATCGGATCGGCGTGCCGGTCGTGACAGTCGCGACGGGAGGAAAGAAATAGGGCGATCCGTTTTCGATCGTGATCTCGAAATGCGGGGGAAGTGCCGCGCCCGGCAACGCCCCAATCGTCACTATGGCGCCGATGATGGCAATTCGCACGGCTGACACGGACGGTTCCTCCTGCGTCTGACTGTATGATAACACTTCTCTAACCATTTAGAGACAGGGAGACAAGTGAGGATTCATCGTGCCCGGATTCGCTTAGTTTTTGGGGCCTTGTGCGCGGGGCTGTCGGCGTTGACGGTCGTGGAGGCGCCGACCTCGCTACTATGGCTCGCCGCCCTCGGCGTGACGGAGTGGGGCTACTGGCTGGTGCCGGTCTCGTTGCTGACCTGGCTGCCTGGTTGGAGGAGTTCACGAAGCGGGTACATCGGCGCCGGGCTGGGCCTGTCAGCCGCGCTTCTGCTGCTGACGCCGCTGGTGCGCGCCGTGGTGCTCGTGCAGGCCTGGCCGGACGAATTGCCGCCGTTTATCAGAGAGGCCGCGCCACGGTCCACCGCCGGCGCGGCCTCGAGGACTGCGCCCGTCATCCTCTCGGATCTGCTGCTCGGGGTGCCGTTGACGGACGTGGCCAAGCGGGAGGTCGTCTACACCACGAAAGGTACTCAACGCCTGTCGCTCGATCTCTATCAGATAGAAGGGCAGCCGACTGGGGCCGGTCCTGCGCCGGGCGTCATCGTCGTTCACGGCGGTTCCTGGCAACATGGCGACCGCGCCGAATTGGCTGCCCTCAATCGATATCTGGCCGCGCGCGGCTACGTGGTGGCTTCGGTCGGGTACCGCTTCGCACCGGCGTGGCCGTTTCCGGCAGCCCGGGATGATGTGCGCGAGGCAATCGCGTTTCTCAAAGCGCATGCCACTGACTATGGTCTTGATTCGCATCGGCTGATGTTGCTGGGACGTTCTGCCGGTGGGCAGATTGCGTTGTCGCTGGCCTATGCGGCGTCCGATCCGTCCATTCGCGGCGTGGTGGCACTCTATGCGCCGGCGGATATGAACTATGCCTATGAACATCCCAGCAATCCGTGGGTGCTCGATTCCAGCGCAGTCCTGGAAGCGTATCTCGGCGGGAATCCGTCCCAGGTTCCCGCTGTCTACGAGGCGGCATCACCGATCAGGTTTGTTTCGCCCACGACTGTGCCGACGCTGCTGATCCATGGAGGGCGTGATGAGCTGGTATTCCCCGCGCAAAGTGAACGATTGGCTGCGCGGCTGGCACAGACGCAGCGGCCGCATTATTTTCTCCGGCTGCCCTGGGCGACGCATGGCTGCGATGCGCATTTCAACGGTCCGTGCGGGCAGATCAGCACGTATGTGATCGAACGATTTCTCGGTGCCGTCACGCGATAGCTCGCATCGTACGGGCAGGCATGGACGCGTAGCAGGCTTCTCGCTATACTCCGCGCGCGAGGCCCGATGATGTCTCTCCGGTGGTTTCTCTTCACGATTGCCTTGAGTGTACTGCCGGCGCCTGCCGTGGCCGATGCGTTTACGATTCTGGAACCAGCAGCAGGCACCGTCGTCGCGCCGGGGCAGGTCGTGATGGCCCGCACGGACCTTGGAACCGAGACGGGCGTGCATCGCGTGCGCTATTTCTGGTATCGGCAGGGTGAGGAACCGGCTTTGCTCCAGCAGGCGTCGCTTGCGCTGGTTGCGACCGCCGCATCGACGCCTCCATATGGCGGTGCGCTCGCCATCCCGAGGGACGCGATCGGTGTGATGCGGCTGCTGGTTGTGGGAGACGTGTCCCGTGGCCGATTGGCCGGGCGTGAAGAATTCGACGAAATTCTGCTCCAGGTCGAGCCGCGAGTTGAGCTGGTCGGCGTCGAGTTCGAAGTCGAAAAGCCGTGGCGGTTGGACACCATCGGCCGCCTGCTGGAGGTGCCGGTGCTCGGCCAGTTTGCGGACGGCGTGACGAGACGAATCGGCGGCGGATCAGCCGGAAGCCGGTACGAGTCGTCCGATGCGCGCGTCATGGCCATCCATCCGGACGGCATTGTGCAGGTTGTGGGGAACGGGAAGGCCCTGCTGACGGTGGTCAATCGTGGCAAGTCCGGCGTGTTGGAAGTGGTGGTCAAAGGCGAGGCGGAGCCGAACGGGGCGCCGGTGGCCAGGACTGGCCCGGATGTGACTGTGAAGGGGGGCGCGAGGGTGGCGCTCAGCGGCCTTCAGAGTGCCGATCCCGATGGAGATCCGTTGAAGTACGAATGGACTCAAATACGCGGGCAGAGGGTCTCGCTGCTGGATGCCAATTCTCCGACGGCGACGTTTATCGCTCCCAGAGTGGCGGCGCGGCGCCTGCTTCAGTTCCGGCTCAGCGTGACGGACATGAAAGGGCCTGATTCGATCAAAGGCGCGGATAGCTTCCCGGCATTCATCAATGTCTGGATCGATCCGTAATGCTTTGTATTCCCTGTGTTTTTTTAGGTGCGATGCAGGCTGGTTGCAAGCCATAACCCTTTCATGCTAGATGGGGGCCGCAACGGACATCAGTGATGTGCTGCGGATGAGGGGGAGGAGATGGCGAAGAAAAAGAAGAAGCAAACGGCCAAGCGCGCGGCTCGGAAACCAAGGAAAAAATTGAAGGTGGCGAAGTCCCGTGCGGCGGGAAGAAAAAAGCGCGCGCGAAAAGCGAAGCGAACCACCGCCAGGAAAACCGTCGTCGCGGCGACGGTGGTGCCGACGGCCAAACCTGCCGGTCTGTCGCAGCGGCCTCCGGCGCCGGTGCGCTCAGTCAAGCCGCAGTCTTCGCGACAGGATTCCTTGCGTGAATCCATGCCGGACGATCTGGAGATCGATGACGATCTCGTAGACGAAGTGCCCGGTGCGATACGGGATGAGATGGATGACGAGGAACCGCTGGATGAAGAAGGGCGGGGCGATTATCTCGACAAGCCGGACGAGCTCTCTGGAGAGGACGAGGAATGAGCAGGGCGCTGCCCGCGCCGGCCCGGGCCTGATGCGCGTGGCAGTCTGCCGGTCTGCGTGCTCGTGCACCCACCGCAGTTTCTAAGCCGGCCCAGCCCGCATTATTCATGACGGTTTCTACTGCACCCGCCGAAATTTCACCACCATGACCAGCCATTTTCTGTTTGTCGCCGGCGCGCTTCGCGAACGGAGTTCGCGGGACAGCGCTGAGTTGCAATTGTCGCGTCAGATCTGGGGGCTCCGCAGCGCCTTGATCGGCGAAAACGTGCAGCGCTATGTGTCCGACGAATCGTGCGGGTTGGTCTATGTGCTGAAGGAAGGCCTGTGCGCGCATTTTTCCATTGCGTCCGGCGTGCAGCCGCTCGATCAATTGGATGCGTTCGTGCGCGATGAGCTGCGGACGGAGGCCCGGTACGGGTACGTGGCCATCACACACGTGCGCCGCTGGCCCTCGTCGTCGTCCGAGCAGAGCCTGGCGCTTCTGCGGCGGGTTCTGGAGGTGCCCGATCATGCCGAGTTGACGCGGCGCCTCAATCTTGGCATGCACCGGCTGACACAGGAGCAGCATGAGGTTTTGCTGAAAGCGGTGGAGGGCGTCTCGTGATCAGCCCGAGGCAGGCCGGCCTGCGAATAGGACGCGGAGCCGCGCTGATCGCGGTGGCGCTCGGCGGCTGGCTGCATGGGCTGACCGGCTGGGAGGTGTCCCAGGCGCAGAGCGCCTGCGTGATGGAGCGTGAGCGTACCGATCAGCCGGCGGTGTTCGTGCGGCATCTCGGTTCGGACTGCACCGACCAGGAGCGCGAGGCGCAGGCCATCAAGGCGGACGAAGTGTTCGCCGCCTTGAAACAGGGTCGGGGAGTGGACGTTGTCGGGGCGATGATCGTCGGCGATCTGCTCTTTGATGCGCTGCCCCTGGTCAACGTCGAGACCCTGCCGGATCTGCCGGCGGCCATCCGCGAGGCGTTTCTTGCCGGACAGATCACAGAGGTTCGGAGGCTTGCCGGTCCGATCGTCATCACACGGTCGGTGATACGAGGAGCCATTGGGACGCGACTCACGGACGGTGCCATCATTGTCCGGGGGCCGGTCGCCGTGACCGGGACGACATTCGAACGCACCGCCGATTTTTCCCACATGGTGTTCCTGGGCCAGGTGGACGGTTCCGAAGCGGTGTTTCTCGGTCCGGCTCTGTTTGTCCAGGCGCGGTTCGCGCAGCCGGTTCGTTTTGACAAGACGGCCTTCGGCCCCCATTCCCGCTTTCACCGATCCGTCTTCAGCGAATCGGCCTCGTTTCTCAGAGCCGGGTTCAACGGCCTGGCGGAGTTTCTCGAAGTGACGTTCGAGAAGGAGACCAGTTTTTCACGCGCCTATTTCAAGATGGGGACCGGGTTTTCTGGAAGCCGGTTCGGGGGCATCCTGGACTTCTCCGAAGCGGTGTTCGAGCGCGAGGCGTTTTTCACCTTTGCGGTCTTTGCCCAGGATGCGTACTTCCGGCAAGCCACCTTCCGGGGCACGGCGGACTTTTCCGATGCGCAGTTCAATGGACTCGACGATTTTTCCAAGGTCCTGTTCAGCGCGCAACCGAATTTTTCCCGCGTGACAGTCAGCCAGGCGAAGCGGTCGCCGGGGGGTCTGCAGGATCCCCGCATCATGTACGGCATCGCCGCCATGCTGGCAGCCTTTACCCTCGTGTTTTTGTGGACCATGAGGAAGTAGTAGTCGACCACCCACCCACAACATATAGAATTTATCTTGCATGTCCCCACATAAGGTTGTATAAATACACGACTTTTGAGCCGATTGCCGGGGAGGGCTGGGCAGTGCTGGACGAGCCTGAATACGGGGAGCGGATGGATCAGATTGAGCAGATGGAGCTGCCGTACCAGGTCCGGCTCGAGCACTTTGAGGGGCCGCTCGACCTGCTCCTGCACCTGATCAAGAAAAACCAGGTGAATATTTACGATATTCCCATCGCCATGATCGCGCAGCAGTACCTGGATTATTTGAGCATGATGAAGTCGCTCAACCTTGCCGTTGCCGGGGAGTTTCTCGTCATGGCGGCGACGCTGGTGCAGATCAAGTCACGGATGCTGCTGCCGGTGGATGAGACGGACATTGACGACGAAGACGGGCCGGACCCGCGCGAGGAATTAATCCGCCGGTTGCTGGAATACCGGCAGTTCAAGGACGCCGCCCGTCAGCTCGACGACCGTGAGCGGCTGTGGCGCGAAATCTATGCGCGCGAGCCGATGCCGCTGCCGGCGGTTCGATCGGATGACGTCTCCTTGGACGAGGTGAGTCTCTTTGATCTTGTCGACGCGCTGCAAGGGGTCCTGGCGCGCCTGCCGGCCGGCAGGCTGGTGGAGATTGTTCCGGAGAATCTGACCGTCAAGGACCGTATGAACGCGATCCTCGAGGTCTTGGACACCAGAGAATCGGTCACGTTCCAATCTCTGTTCGACGGCCAGACGCATCGGCTGGTCGTGATTGTCTCGTTCCTGGCCCTGCTGGAGATGGTGAAGATGAAATTGGTGCGGTTGTTCCAGGGTGAGGCATTCGGCGCCATTCTGGTGATGCGAGCCTTTGCGCCGATCGCTGATGATGAGCCTGTTGAGCTCTGAAGCGGCGGAGGGGGGAGCTATGGATGACATGGACAAACTGGAGTCCGGCGAACTGATACAGGGGGAGTCTGCTGTCATGGAGACAACCGCCGATGCCGCTCCGATGACCGAGGGCGAAGAATCGGCCCGCCTGCAGGTATTGGAGGAGCGTGAACTCAAGGCGATCCTGGAGTCCCTGCTGTTTGTCTCCGCCGAACCGATGCCGCTGGAACGACTCATGGTGGCGCTCGGGACCGTGTCGAAGAGCGAGCTCAAGCAGGCCCTGCAGTCGTTGCGGGAGGATTGCGATCGCGAGGGGCGCGGCCTGCAGATGGTCGAACTGGCGGGCGGCTATCAAATGGTCACGCGGACCGAGCATGCGCCCTGGATCAAACGCCTCGCCAAAGCCAAGGCCTCGCCGAAACTGTCCCGCTCCGCGATGGAATCGCTGGCGATCATTGCCTATAAGCAGCCGATCGTGCGCTCAGAGATCGAACAGATTCGAGGCGTGGAGGTGTCCGGCGTGCTGCGGACGCTGTTGGAGCGAAAACTGATCCGGATGGTGGGGCGCAAGGACGTGCCGGGCCGGCCGATCATGTACGGAACGACGAAACTCTTTCTCCAGCAGTTCGGCCTCAGCGATCTCTCGCAACTCCCGCCGCTGCGTGAATTCAAAGAACTGGGTGAAGCGGAGCAGGCGATGCTGCCAGTTGAGGACGGATTGCAGATCGGCAATCAGGAGGCTGTTGCCACCGGCTCCCCCGATGAGTCGTCCGAAGCGGAATCCTCGCCGCGGCCCTGACGGCATGTTTTGACGCCCGCTGCGCACGCCCTCTTCGCATGTCCTCTCCTCGACGCCCCCTTAGAATGGTCGGTCAACATTCCTGATGCGAAGACTGCCGTGTGGCGCTGGATGCGTCTATGCGGATGGAGCGAGGCGGTCGCGATGAGCCGGTATGATCACGTTGCGTAAGAGCGATTGGCTCTTTGGCGGGGCGGTGGCGCTGGTGATAGTAGGCGTGTCGCTGTTGCCGTCACCACGCGATCGCAATCCCATCATGCCGACCACAATGGAGCATAGGGGGCTTTCCGAGAAGGACTGCATGCGGTGCCATGCTGCCGGGCAGAGCCGGCCGTTTCTGGAGCGGCATCCCAGGCGGCAGGACTGTTTTCGCTGTCATAAAGGGTCGGAGAAGGCAGGAGGCAACACGTGAGGATGCTGTCATGGTAACGGTGCTTCTGTTCGGACTGACATTGCAGCAGAGCGTCGGAGAGTCCGAGTTGCAACTCGACGTGACCGGTCCGGTGACGGTGAAGGGCTTGCTGGAATCACATCAGGAGAAACTGGCCGGCGCGCTGCCGTTCATGCGTAACGGCGAATTGCTGGTGACTGTGAACAAAAAAGTCGGGTCGCTGGAGTCAATGGTCAAGGATGGCGACATCGTGAAGCTGACGCACCAGGCGCATCCCATCTTTGACGGCGCGATGTGGCAAAACCCGTGACGGATGTTGAAAAAGGTCTGCAGCGTCGTTCTCGCGTCGCTTAAAGCCTGCGACGTACAAACAAAAGTACGCCTCGGCTTTTCGCTCGCTGCGGCCTTGCTGGCAGACTTTTTTGAACATCCTGAAGCTGAGCATCCAGATAAGCCAGATGCCGGTGGAGTGATGTGGACTTAGGCTGAGGCAGGTGGTTCCGTGACGGCGCCCATCGAACGGTATTTCCGGTCGCGGTGGGCCAGCAAGTCATGAGGCGAAAGTTCGCCGAGCTGGCTCAGGTGGCCGGCGAGCGATTTCGCAACCCGTTCGGCTGTCATGCGGACATCGCGGTGCGCCCCGCCGGTCGGTTCCGGGATCACGTCATCAATCACACCCAGCCCGCGCAAGTCGCCGGCCGTCATCTTGAGAGCGCTGGCGGCGTCCTGCACTTTGGCCGGATCGCTCCACAGAATGGCCGCGCAGCCTTCCGGTGAAATCACCGAATAGACCGAGTGCTCCAGCATCAGGACGCGGTCGGCTACGCCCAACGCCAGCGCGCCGCCGCTGCCGCCTTCCCCGGTCACGATGGAGACGATCGGCACGGTCAGCCGGGACATGACCAACAGATTCCGCGCGATGGCTTCGGCCTGCCCACGCTCTTCGGCGCCGACTCCCGGGTAGGCGCCAGGCGTGTCGATAAACGTGATGATCGGCCGGTTGAACTTCTCCGCGAGTCGCATCAGGCGCAGCGCTTTGCGGTATCCCTCAGGATTGGGCATGCCGAAATTCCGCTGCATCCGTTCCTTGAGCGTTTTCCCCTTCATATGCCCGATGGCCATGATGGACTGGTTGTTGAAGCGGGCGAATCCGCCGACCACGGCCTGGTCGTCGCCGAAGGTACGATCGCCGTGGAGTTCGACAAAGTCCCGGCAGAAGGCGCTGAGATAGTCGAGCAGCCCCGGTCGCTGCGGATGCCGGGCCAGTTGGGTGCGCTGCCAGGGAGTGAGGCGGCTGTACAGCTCCACCTCGGTTTGAGCCAGGCGGGCCTTGAGCTTGCGGATGTCCTCTTCGACGGCCGGCTTGGTCGAGCCGGAGCCCGCCAGTTTCTCAATCCGCTCTTCAAGCTCGCGGAGAGGCTTTTCGAATTCGAGATAGTCTTTCATGCCACGTTGCCCATGTATTACAGCATGACGACGGCGCCTTTGCCTAGCACATTTTCAACTTCGGCCACAAATCCTTCGCTCGGCAGAATCTTGACGTTGAGAACGGGCGCTGTCTCGGCTTCGATGTCCGGCGGCAGGCAGAGCGTAAAGGAAATGGCGGTCGGGCCAGGGTGGCGACGCAGAATCTGTTCCACCTGGCCGAGCTGCGTTGAGGCGTCCGGTCCGTCGTTGACGCGGATGTTGATGCGCGAGACCGATCGGGCGAGCAGGCTGTCGAGGGCTTCGATTTTCGTGCCTTTCACGCGCGTGCCTTTTTCAGCCCGGTCCACGATGCCGGTGACCTGGATGACGCGCTCCGGAGCCAGGAGGTCCGAGGCGGATCTGAAGAGATCCGGAAACACGATGATTTCCACCAGCCCTTGCGGGTCTTCGATTTGCACATAGGCCATGCGGTCGCCTTTTTTGGTGGTCAGCGATTTGACCGTCGTCACGATGCCGCAGAGCTTCACTTCCTTGCCGTCGGTCACCTCGCCCAGCGTCCCGGTCGTCGCCGTCGAGAATTTCTTCAGCGCCGCTTCGAACCGCGAGAGCGGGTGGGCCGTAATGTAGAAGCCCGTCAACTCGCGTTCGTACTTGAGCATCTCGCCCTGATCCCATTCCGGCAGATCCGGCAGAGCGGCCTCGGTCAGGCCGTGGGCGGACTCGGCAGATGGATCGTCCCCGAAGATGCTGGTCTGGCCCCTCTCGCGTTCCTGCTGGGCGGCCGCGCCCTCGTCGACGGCCTGGTCCAGCACGGCCATGAGTTGCGCGCGCCGCGCGCCGGTTGAATCGAAGGCGCCGGCTTTGATCAAGCCTTCCAGCATGCGTTTGTTGACCTTGTGGAGGTCGATGCCACGGCAGAAATCAAAGAAGGACCGGAACGCACCCTTGTCGTTGCGCACGGTGATGATGGATTCCACTGCGCCTTCCCCGACGTTTTTGATGGCGGCCAGGCCGAAGCGGATGCCTCCGTCGGCGACGG
>Ga0247727_10007680_pt1 | contig 20393 bp, 16 predicted proteins | sample WisWelCaveWW1625_FD_202498 | JGI IMG/M metagenome (GOLD analysis project Ga0247727, IMG submission 202498) | Biofilm microbial communities from Wishing Well Cave, Virginia, United States - WW16-25 | ecosystem: Environmental > Aquatic > Deep subsurface > Groundwater > Cave microbial mat | place... | reverse complement strand
TCCTCAACATCAGAGAAGATTTTCACATAACGGTACCTTGTCGCCAAGCGTTGCGCCGCATCAGTGTCACGGTCGGTAATTGCCGAAAGGACTCCACCGGCATTTTTGATCGCCTTGGCATGCCAACGGCCCATCAAGCCGGTTCCGATGATCCCGACTCGTAGCGAGGTGGCATCGGAAGTCACATCACGAATGGCTTCGGCTGGGAATTTGTTTAAGCGACCTTTCATGCCAACCGGCTTTGTTTTCACGCGACATGATCGCAAAGGCATTGCCATCCAAATCATCATGATTATTGTTCTGTAATGGCCGCGCAAGATAGGGTTGCATCTCCACCGCCCGCTCAGATTGTGCTGAATCGTAAGCGGCAAAGACCAGCGCCAGCGTATTGCGATTGTCTCTCGCCGTACAGTAAGGCTCGCTGCCGTTTTGGATGGCGTGAATAAAATTGCGAAAGTGAGCCGCGGTTGCTGAAGCAAATGGATTTATTCCGTCCTTGGCAATCGTTTTGGAGCGGTTCCCATTTTGTAATACCGCCTTGCCCCCCCAAACCAGGTTAAAAACCGCGAAAGGACGTCTTTCTCGTGTATGCATGCCAAGCTCGAATCGCATTTCTCCTCCAATGGCGGTGTGAATCGTCGCGAATTCTCCATCCAATCGCATCGCCAAATAATTTTCCGGGCCTTTGCTCAATCTATCCAAAAGAATCGAGGCGCCACGCCCATCCGCAAACTCAACCGAGATAATATTAACGACCTCGTCTTTTTTGTCCGGCCCGGGAGCCGGCATGTGAGAAAAAATTTTGACGGGATTATCGCCGAAGAAGAACCTGATCAATTCAAAAACGTGCACGCCAAATTCAAAACATAATCGGCGTTGCATCTTGCCCCGCCAACCGGTCTCAGTCTTTGCGGTGGGATGAAAGGTCTGCCAGGCATGAAGAAAGAGCAACCGGCCAAATTCGGACGAGCCAATAAGCGCCTTGGCCGCCCGATGGATATTCATGTAGGGAAATTGATTGTTCACCACAAATAAGCGATTGGCTTTCTCTGCGGCATGGATCATGGCATCAGCTTGGGATAAGCTCACCGCCAGAGGCTTTTCACAGAAGACGTGACAGCCATAATCCAGGGCCAGCAGAGATTGCTCGTAATGCAGAGCCGGGGGGGTACAGATGGAGACAATATCCGGCTTGGCCTTTGCAATCATTTCTTCAGAATTATCGTATACTTTCGGCAAATGCCATTTTTTTCCCACCCATGCTCTGGCCGCAGCATCAATGTCGCATCCGGCAACCACGGTCACCCGCTCGCCGAGCCGAGAATATGCCGGCAGATGAATATTATGGGTTACAGCACCCAACCCAATAATGGCAATGCGAATCATATCGTACCGCTCGACACTGGAATGTCCGACCTCACAATGTTCGCAGCCGGAGCTTGCCCCAAAAACTGTAAAGCAAGCTCCGCTCCTCCCGGCTCAGGAAAAACGCCAGACTGCCTATGAAAAGGAAATAAATCCCGACCTTGAATAAGGCGACGATGATATTATGATCGCCGGGTTTGCTGAAAATAATGCCAACGAGAAGCAAGGCCGACAGACTATATCCCATGAGCAAGCCTAGTTTCCCGGGAAAAGAAAAGCCATGCGTTAATCGCAGCCGTGCCAACGTCATGAGAAAAATCGCGGCGCTGGCAATGGCAAAACTGATTCCGACGCCAAAGATGCCATAAAGTGGAGCCAGTAACCAGGAAAACAGCGCCAAAGCGAGATGCCCCATGCAGGTTATGGCGGCGTAGGTTTTTAAATCATCGAGGCCGATAATAAGAGCTTGATAGACGCCGGCTAATTGTAAAACACATTGCGAAAAGACGAAGAGAAAAACGTATTGACCGGCATCCGTAAATCGTTGCGAAAACAACAAGGTCAACAGCCATTGTGAAAATAGCACGATCGGCATGGCAACCACACTCAAGACAATAATCAATGTCTTCTTGAATTCAGTGGCGGTACGGAGCTTCTCCTCCTTGCCGATATTGCGATTCATGATTGGCGTCAAAAACAGGCCATTCGCCGGGTTTAACACCAGACCGATTGAAATCGCCAATGCCATGGCCGCCTGGAGCAACCCCGCTTCCATTTCGCCAAAGTTCTTGAAGACAGCGTACCTTGCAACCAAAAGCGAGAGCGAATAAGTCGAAGCGCCAAGATACAGGAAAAGGGAGAAAAGGATAATATCAGGGCTACGCTTCAGCTCGTCAAATACCTTGACGGTCTTATCGTAGAGCGGCAAGTTGAGCGTCTGGCGTAGATAAATTAACGTGCCAATCGTGACCAGCGCGCCGGCCAGGACATTGCACCAGTACAGACCAATGATGCCGCCTATCGAAACGCCAATGCAGGTTGAGAGCGTTGAGGCAGCGGCAGTGACGAAGGCCATCGTCGCGGCGGCCTTGAATCTTTGCGCCGCGGCAAGCACGTTGCTGAAAAAGCCGCCAAGAATCATGGCAGGAATACCGCAGAGAGCAATAAGCAAAAAACTTCTATATTTCACGATCTCAGCACCCAGCAATGGTTCGGCGCGAAAGACAACCAAGCCGAGGGTGGCCCCCATTCCTGCCAAGGCTTGTAACAACAAGGCGTTCAAGAAGCTCACGTAGCTTCTTCTGAATGTCTGGAAGCCTTCGCTATGGGCTCGGGAGAGAAATTTAACCGCTGCAAAAGGAATGCTCAATGCGCTTAGGTGTGCGGCAAACTGAACGACCTGATCAACGAGACTAATGATGCCGACACCTTCAGGACCCAGCAGCATCGCGGCAACTTTTGATCTGATCAGAGTGACAAGAATAGCCAGAGCCTGGATCGCGCCGATAGTGGTAATTATCTTCAACATTCAAACGGTATTTTGCTCCTTTTCCGGTACGGTTGGCATTTCAGCCATGTCGCAAAGGCTGATCCCCACATCTTCTTCCACAATTTTTTTAAATAATTCGACAAACGCTTCCCGGCTAAAAGGTTTAAATTTTTCCGAGGCCAGATAAGCACGAGCATTCTCTTTATAACGTGCAATATCTTTTTGGCGCAATGCCTTTAAGAAGGCGCGCAAACCTTCGTAGGTTGAAAAATTGCGCATGTCAATAAAACAATTTGCCGGCACGTAGTCGGTGATGTCAGGAGTTCCCCGATAGACTGGAATTGTTCCTGCAAAAAAACAATCAAAAATCTTCTCTGTGATCCAGCCCTTGAGGACCATGTTCTCGAAACAAATCGCGAAGGTATACCGGCCCAAAGTCTCTGCTTTGGAAATTGCCGGCCCGCGGTAAGCCCGGCAAATAGCTAACCACCGTGGGTCACGGCGGAAGCGTTGCCAATGATGCAAGGCCAGGCGCTGGATCCGGCGCAGGGAGTAAGGAACCCAGGTCTTGCCCACTCGGTACGATGGCTCATTCCAGCCAAAACCATAAAGATCGATTTCTCCGTTTCGACTAAAAAACTCCAAAGCTCGCAAGCGCTCCGTGTATAATTCCTGCCAGTAAACCCGCGGGAGCTTATTGGCATTGATCATGACGAGGAACTTGCGATTGGTTTGGCGCCACGTGGTTTCGTGAACCGCATCGAAAGGCTGCGGCCAGCGAAATGAATGCAACTGCAAAGGTCCGCCGACAAAATGCTCCAGCGACGGGCTGTCGCTCCAGGAAAAGAGACGCTTGAAATACCGTTGAACTTGATGCAATTCCCTATACAAAGAAGGCTCGACGATCGGACATTCCATTGCGAAGAATGCACTCAACACCGTATCGCGGCGTTTTGCCATCCGGCGATAGTTGGTCAGCATTCCCATCGAGACATAGACATTTTGAATCTTGTTGGTCTCCGGCGGCATATAATCGGCCGTGTGGACCGCAATGCCTTTCGACGTGAAGAAATCCCGCAGGCAAGTATATGGCGCAAGGATATGATCGCCGTTCAGGCGGCCATCATCAACTTTGAACAACTGATCTTTCAAAAAATGATGCGAGGGTGGATCAATGTAAAGCGCGATGTTACAAACGTCATTCATCTGACTATACTGGCATGGGTGAGTCGAATTGGCGCCGGCGAAACTCATTTCAAGCCCATTGCGCCAACCAGCGTTTGAGAAAAAACAAGCTATGGAGGCGAGAGGTCAAATCGGCGCTTCCGGATGAATGGAGACGCGTCATTTTCTCCGGAAGCGCGAGATCGATCAAATCCTCAAGAGGATTTTTGTCATGATCTTGCGTAAATAACTGGAGCAAATCATCATTGATCCAATGCTTCAATGGCGGAGCAAAGCCCATCTTGCGGCGATACAAAACGGAATCCGGAAGCCAGGGTTTTAAGGCGGACTTGAGCGCTTTCTTGGATTGCTTACGGCTGGCTAGTGCGCCCGGGGGGATTCTTTCCGCCAAAGCAATCATATCCCGATGGAGATACACCGGACGCACTTCCAATGAAACTGCCATACTCGCGCGATCCACCTTGACCAAAATGTCGCCCGCCAAGGTCAGTTTCAGATCAAGGTAACGCATGGCGTTTAACAATCCGACTTCTTCGGGAGGAGCCTGGCGCAGCAGCGGGAGAATTGAATCAATGGGTGTATAATGCTTGAGCGTTTCGGCTAAAGGGCCGCGTGCGGCGGCGCGAAGATCGGCAATGGAAAAGACCGTGGTCAGCATATCCAGCATCATCTGCGAGACATCCATTCCGTAGTGCGAAAGCTTGCGACGAAACTGGGAGGCTTGTGGAGAGAATGATGGCATATAGCCGGCCAACAATTGAACGAAGGCGCGGGGAACGAGTTGCTGTACTTCCTGACGCATCATCAGGCGCTGGTATTTACGATATCCGGCAAACATTTCATCGCCCCCGTCTCCTGACAGCGCCACAGTAATGACTCTCCGCGCCTCACGACAAAGATAAAATGTTGGCAGATAGGAATAATCATTGAACGGTTCATCGTAGTGCCACACGAGCTTTTGCAAGACCGCACGCATATCATCCGCCTGCACCATCTTTTCCGCGTGGGTTGTTCCATAGAGCTGTGAGACCTCGCGCGCCCAGCGGCGTTCATCGTGGTCTTTCTCGTGAAATCCCACGGTGAAAGTATGCACCGAACAGCCCGCTTTGCTGAGCGCGGCGGTCACTGAGGAAGAATCCACTCCGCCACTGAGAAACGCGCCGACTTGAACATCCGCATAAACCATTTCTTGACTGGCCGTCTGGAGCGTCTCTAAGATTGTCGGACCCCAATTCACAACGGAATGATCCGGTTGGAATTCCATATCCCAATAAGCCACTGGATTTTCCACGATCACGGTCTCTCCCCGCTTCCTGGCCACAGACATATAGTGGCCAGGAGGCAATTTATGGCAACCTTCCCAAATGCTCTTGGGATCGACGACGAATCCGAATGATAGATAGTCGACCAGAGCAGGATAGTGAATGACACGACGAAAACCGGGCCAGAGTAAAAGTGCTTTCAGCTCGGAGGCGAAAACGAAACTGCCATCAATTTTTGCATAATAAAATGGCTTTTCTCCGACGCGGTCACGGGCACAAAACAGACGTTGATCCACGGTATCCCAAATCGCGAAGGCGAACATGCCGGACAATCGGCTCAGGCATTGGTCGCCCCAATACCGAAAGGCCTCCACCAAAACTTCGGTGTCCGAACGGGTTTGAAATAAAACCCCTCGGCGGAGTAGTTCCTTGCGCAAGCTTTGGAAGTTATAGATTTCGCCATTGAAGATGATGACAAAGCGGCCATCGTGAGAGACCAGGGGTTGGTTCGCTTCCGGGGTTAAGTCGACGATCGCCAAACGACGGTGTCCAAAACAGACGCAGGCGTTCTCCGATTGCCAGAGGCCGGCATGATCCGGACCACGATGCACCATGCAATCGCGCATCCTGGTGAGGCAATGCTGATCAATCGGCTTCGTTGAAATCGCACCGACAATACCGCACATTAGGGTTTCATGATATTTTGTCGTTTTCGGCTGCCCTTCGCATGCCAGTGCCGGTAAAATAAATTGGCAAGTGAAGGGATTCTCGGCAAACGTGCCAGACCCAGCAACGCTAAAAGTAAGACCAGCAAACGGTAGCGCTGTATTCTGGAGCTGCCCAATATTTGTCTGGCATGAACTTGCTGCAGGATTGCCAATGATTGATCCAGCCGATCGAGAATGTAACAATTGATCGCGCACATTAACCGATCTTCGGCGCGATGTGCTTCGTATGCGGCAAGTGCATGGGAGGTTGCTAAAGCCTTTCCTCCTTCTGCCAGATGCAAGTCCATGATCTGGAAGTAACGCTCAGAATCGGTGCGCAGATAATGATACCGATGCGACGAGTTGTCGTGGCCATGACGATAACACAGCAAATAATCTTCGAGGATGCCGACCGGATACTTCCGGGCAATTCGCAACCACATTTCCAGATCCGCGCTGTTGCGAAACCCCTCATCATGATAAAATCCGACGTCGTGATAGACCGCGGCGCAAACCATGCTGCTGGGACACCAGAATAAATGGTTTTTGTGCTCGAGCAGGGCATTAAAAATCAGCGGATAGTCGAGAGGGCGCTCGCCACGCACTGCGAGCGGAATTTCAAGCCGACCGAACGTACTTCCTTGGGCGTCGATGAAGATGGCTTGGCAGAAGACGGCGCCGGCATCGGGGTAGCGTTGAAGAAATTCCACCTCGCGCTCGACAATACACGGACAATAGACATCATCCGCATGATAGGTGGCGATATACTCGCCACGTGCCATCGCGATGCCATCGTTGACGTTCCCATAAATTCCCCGGTTCTGCGGTTGTCGATAGTAATGTACGCGGTCGCCGTAAGAGGCAACAACAGAGGGTGTGTCGTCCGTTGAGGCATCGTCCATAACTAGCACTTCAGTTCGGGGGTAGGTTTGGGTCAGAATCGAGTCCAGGCTTTCACGCAGGTAACGTTCGCCGTTAAATACGGGAACGATGATGGAAACCAAAGGCAAACCGATTTGGTTTTTCGCTACGCCTTTTACTTCCAGCACGCCTCTCGATGAAGCAGTGGAAAATGCCAACGCATTTGGTTCATCCATTTTACCGCTCAGTCAAAAGGACACCGAGCCGTGAAGCCACTTCCGCTACCTTGTGGCTGGCATAATACCATTTGATCGTACGCCGGAGACCTTCCTGAAAGCTGGTCTTCGGTTCCCAGTCCAGAAGCGCTCGCGTTCGGGTCAAATCGGCGGCCCGGCTGAAAACGCCAACTGGCTTGGAGTTGTCAAAGACGATTGACTTCGGCTTGAAGCCCGTCTCCGCAAAAATCATCTGCGCCGCATCGATAATCTTGATATGCTCTGCCGTGCCGACGTTGACGGCTGAGGCCTCCTCAACCCGCTCACAGGCTCGGATCATGCCGTCAACGATGTCACCAACGTAAGTGAAATTCCGATCCTGCTGGCCGTTTCCCCAAATCTCATACGGATCCATCTTAATGAAAGCTTTTGCAATCAACGCCATGACGGCGTGAGTTTCATTCTCCCGTTCGCCGTAAGCCGTGAACAGGCGACAAGATACGGACTTCAGGCCATGCTGCTTCCAATAGGCCCGCAGTGTCATTTCTCCCATGAGTTTTGCCCACCCATATTCCCCATCCGCAGCGGCACAGCCTTTCTTGAAAGGATCGGCCCATTCTTCCTTAAGATAGATGGTCTTTCCCGCGACCGGTGCCCTTTGGCGTTGTACTGGATACACGCAGGCCGAGCTCGCGTAACAAATGCGCTTGACCCGAGCCCGCCACGCCTCGTCGAAAACGATACCATCAAGAACGAGATTCGATGCACATTCCGCCGGATGGGTATCAATGAAGCCACGGCCACCATGGCAGGCGGCGAGATGAAACACGATCTCCCGGCCATCCATCACTTCTCTTGTGAAAGCACGATCGCGCAGATCTCCCTTATGAAACTCGATATGGCGTAAACTATCTTGCAAGTTCTCCAATTTTCCACTCGAGAGATCATCGGCGACGCGAATGTTTGCCCGAAGCGCGACGAGCTTGTCCACTAAATGACTGCCGATAAACGAGGCGCCGCCGGTTACGAGAATCTTCAAACCATTCCAATGTTCCATAATGCGCTCTTTCCGATTAACTAACAACAATTATTCCAACGTCGTGCGAGCCTTGACACATAACGACATCTCTCTATTTCAGCAATATCGCCCTCTTGGTTGCCACCCAATTTCCCTCGCGCAATTGATAAAAGTAGGTGCCGGACGGCAACAAATTGCCGTGATCATCTCTTCCATTCCACGGGATGCTGTATTCACCGGGTGACCTTTTTGCCTCAACCAACGTCCTAACCAATTGCCCCTGTTGATTATAGATTTTAAGGGCCACCCAATTGCTGCTTTTAACAATGAAGGCGATCTCGGTTTGCGGATTAAATGGATTGGGATAGTTTTGTCCCAGAAAAGGGTCTCGCGGCGATTGGATACTCTCGTCAACGGCAAGGGCACGATCGGTGATGAAGGTGGTCACACTTTTTTCCGGTAAACTCATGTTAAATTGGCCATTCGAAACTGGTAGCGGGGCGAGTTGCTGCCAGTTTTCATTTGGGCCGGTTCGGATTGGTGTCAGAGATTTCGGAATCAACTCCCCGGCAAAAGAAAAAGTCGTCAAAGTCACAGGGCCGGAATTGATCGCCACCACAGCCAGTTCATTGTCCTTGGCAAATGCCGTCACCTTGATGTTGTCGTTATCCGAAGTGGCCTGAAGACGAATATAACCTGGCCGCACATAGCGGGAATATTGCCCGGTGTAATAATACCGCTTGTAAGGCGTGTAACCTTGATATTGGAGACCATTAAATTTTAACCCGATGAGAGTGTTGCCTGGATATTGCGTTTCCGACCATTCGCCAAAAAATGCCCAAATGTAATCAATCGCGCTCACCTGATAGTTGGTGATGAGCTCGTGTATTGTCTCCGCCCATTGAAAATCATCCGGCGTATACCATTCCGTCATCCAAATCGGCAGCTTATATTTTTGGCCCAAATCCTTCATGTCATTCTTATCTGTGGAGCTGCCACCATAAAGATGGTAAGCCAGAGCGCCGACATATTGTCTGGCATCCGGATCCTGAAGAATGTAACTGCAGCGCTCGTACGCTTCTGCAGCATTTAAATCATCCGTAATGACAAACTTGGTACGCAGGCCTGCCGCCCGCAATTTTGGTCCCAACAATTTAATCACGGTTTTGAGATACTCTTTGGACAAAATACCTCCGCGTGAATATCCCGGCTCATTCTTGATGGAGTAAAAAGGTGGCTCAACGCTTTGATCACGCCAACGTTTGAGAATGCTCAAGGCCCATTCGACATACTCTTGCGGATTCGATTCATTCATCCAGCTTTCTAAAACGATGGGCGAAAGGAAATGGGTGGTTACCCCATGCGCCATCGCTTGTTTGACATAGTCAATGTGGGCATCGTTTCTTTTCCATTCAAAGTTAAACTTGGTCAAGTCGGTTACCTCTGGATCGTTATTGTCGTTGATGACTTCAACGTCAGCTTCGGTGGCCGGTCGAACCCGTGTCAGGCCCAAGTTATCATAAATCAAACGCATGATTTCTTGCTGCGCCGCCGGCGGAATGATGGCGCCGCGTTGTCTTTGCGGATCCCAGCAATTACAGAGATGCGGATCATCAAAGACGCGCTCTGTGGAGCCAAATCCTTCCATGGTTTGAAAACGCAGCTTGGAATCAATGACGATCATAGCGACAAGCGAAGAATTGCTGCAACCGGTGAAATCCGCTCGTGCAGCCGATTGTGGTTTGACCCCGCCTAATGCCAGGTGACTACCCAGGCCCGGAAATCGGCACCAAATGGGAAACAGAGCGGCAAATGTCCAAACGGCCAAAGCATTGAGCAAAAGAATCAGGCCGCCCCTCATGGAAAGGAAAAGCAACCTGGATGATAACATATGGGCCATTGCTCAGCAAAAGTTAGAAAAAATTTCTGAAAGTTTTGGCTCACGAAAATGGAACAACTCACGGAAGCAAAATACTTTGTAACTATTCAGGTGTTCCAAAAAGGCACAACGATTTTGGACAAAACTATTAAAAAAAGCTTCATTTGAGAATAGTTACTCGGAATTTTTACAAAGCGCTTGTGGGGTGATGTATGCTTTGACGATATCGGCGAATGCGCGTGGCTTGTAGTGTAATTCCTTAATGGCCTTGGTCGAATCATAAAAGTGGCAACGGCTCGCGCAATAATGCACCTCGTAAGTGATGCGGGGGCGAATTTCGGCAAGAACTCCGATTGGTTCTGAAATCCCTGCTGCCAAGCCGGTGACCAAAGAAGGGACGGGTACAAATACCCTTTTTAATTTCAAATATTGGGCGGCCAGCTCAGCAATTCGGCGGAATAAAATATTCTCTCCCCCCAGTATATACCTCTCGCCCTTCCTGCCGTGCCACAACGCCTTGAGGCTGCCGTCGACAACGTCATCAACATGCACGGCGCAAATTCCGCCGAGGAAATATGGCACAATCTTGCTTCGTCGAATCTTGTCAATCATCTCGCCGCCGCGAAAACGATTTATAAAAGGACCAAAAATCGAGCCCGGATTGACAACAACGGCATCCAAACCATTTTGTGCCTCCTTTAGCACTTCCTGTTCCGCAAGATATTTTGAAATGTGGTAATTCAGCTTGCTTTGTCCGAGATTAAAAGAAAAGGTTTCGTCTGCCGGGCAGTCTGCCTGGGCAGGAATACCGATGGCTGCGACAGAACTGACGTGAAGCAGCCTTTTAACTCCGCGCTGCTTACAAGCGTTGACAACATTTCGTGTGCCTTCCACATTAATCCTGGTCTGGATGGCGCGATGATTTCGCCAGTAAGCAATATGGGCAGCCGCATGAATAACGTAGTTGTTGCCCTCGACAGCACGATTAACCGCTTCCACCTCGGTAATGTCACCGATCACATGATGAAGCGATAAGGCGTCAAGCGGCGAAATATCCGAAGTGGGCCGTCGTAAAATCGTGACTTCATGCCCCGCGCGGATTAATCGGCGGGTGAGGTGAGAGCCCAGAAATCCGGTAGCACCGGTGACGAGCACTTTCAAATTGTACACTTCACCTTGTTTAAATATTATCCTGGCCGGATTTTTAATGGCCCTGGCTCGAGCGGCGGGCGCATGGCGTTAAAACGCCATTTCGCCAAAGTGAACATGGTGCGCGCCAGACGGTCACTGATTACATCGGCCAAAGCTTTTGCTGACCGGTAGATTGCTCCCGATCGCCTGTCGTCTTTGAGAATGCCTTTGCGGTTGATCAGATAATGTTGAATGAATTGCGCCACCCACAAAAGCGCGCGCACTTGCTCCTTGGATAAATTCTCATTTCCGATGATAGCCTGATGGCTGTTGATATAAGCGTATTCATCCTCTCTGACCAAACCCTTGGCAACGGCCCATTCTCTGAGCTTCGTTCCGACAAACGGGGAGGCGGCGGTAAACTGGATCCAATCGGCCTCCATCTTTATCGCCAAATGAATCGTGTGGAGAATAGTTCGTACCGTGTCGCCTGGCAAGCCGATAATGAAGAAGCAAAAAACCTTGATACCCAACCGGCGGCATAACGTCACGGTTTCAATGATCTCCTCATTCGTGATCGGTTTACGACCGACATTGGCCTGGATTTCCACCTCGGCGCTTTCGACTCCAAAGTTGATTTCTTCACACCCAGCCGCAGCCATCGCGCGGATGGTCTCTTCACTCAGGCAATCCGGTCGTGTCTCACAATGCCATCGAAAGACAAGTCCGCGCTGCCTGATTTCCTCACAGATTTCAAGCACGCGTTTCTGTCGCAGAGAAAAAATGGGATCACGGAAGATGATGTATTGAATGCCCAAATCTTTTATCAGATGCTCAATCTCATCAACGACATTAGTCGCGGAGCGATATCGAAACGGCAGGCCTTGTCCAACCGGATAAGGGCAGTAATGACACCCGAATGGACATCCCCGCGAGGTTTGCATCGGCAGAAATGGCACCGGCGCTGTCCCCACGGATTTAGGGAGCGTATACTTTTTATAGGGAAGCATCTCCCACTTGGGGAAAGGTTGGGCGTCAAGGTTCTTATTAAATACACGCATGGGGTTGCTCTGCCAACCGCCATTGTAACGATAAGTCAAACCGTGTATTTTTTCCTGTACCCGTCCGCCAGTAAATAATTCGTGCACTGTCTCGTCCGGCTCGCCCTCAATAATGTAGTCTAACACTTCTTCTTTCTTGATCCGTCCAAGCACATGGGGTACAACCGGGCCGTAGATGGCTATTTGAGCTGTCGGCGCAGTTGCCTTAATAGCCCGGCATACTGAGAGATCCCAATCCAAAGTTGGTAAAGAGGTGCGAACCACGACTAAAGCCGATTGTCCATTTTCAGCCACATGCTGATCGGCCATCCGGCGCACCAGATCATCCTGGCTCAGCTCCAAGCCCAGGCACTCAAACACCTGGATCGCAACTTTTTGTTCCGCCAGATAGCTGGTCAGGTAAACCAGATCCACCGGCGGAAGATAGGTCGCACCAACTGGAAAAAGCTGCCCGAAGCCTCCCATCGAATCCTTGTTGGATACATATCCGGGAGGATTGGGTGGGTTGACAACGAAAATTTTGCTAAACTTCATAATTTTGCCTCCTGAGGAAAGCGCTGATCCCCGACGCTCGATGTCGGCTCAACTGTCTGCTTCACTTTTCAGTGATCTTGTGTGGCTTCGATTAAAGCGATCCAAGGTTTCAGCATAAAGCGCAACGGTACGGTGGGCGATGTGCTCCCAAGAGAAATTTTCCAGAGCATAGGCACGCAGCCTGGTGGCGTCAAACTGATCACGTCTCGTCAGAACATTATCCATCGCCATGGCTAGGGCCTCTTCGTTTTCCTTCGGCACCAGAACACCAACCTTGTCATCAACGATGTCTTCCGGTCCGCCACACCGAGTGGCAACGACCGGTGTGCCACAAGCAAGGGCCTCAACGAGCACCGCACCAAAACTCTCAGCACGACTTGGGAGCACCAATAACGCACTCTCTTGCATGTAACGCCGAACTTCGACGGGGGGTTTTATTCCATGAAATTCAACACATCGGCTTAGCCCAAGCTCTTGTACCAAACGACGGAGACGCTGCTCTTGTTGCAGCGTATTTTGATAGAAGCTACCACCCACAACGATAAGCTTCATCTCAGGGCGTCGCACCGTGAGCCGGCGCATGGCGTTGAGCAGAACGTCGAATCCTTTGTTGAAGTTAATGAAACCAACATAGAGTATCTGATTGGGATTATATTTGCCATCATTGTGCAAAGCCGTAAAGGTGGACCCATCAACGCCGATCGGAATGATTCGGATTTTTTCCGGTTCCTTGGTAAAATGGATCATGGTATCCCGCACGGAACGGCTGACCGCGATTTGAAAGACGCTTTGTTTCGCTGCCCACACTGCCTGCCGGCGCACAACGTTTGAACGATCCATCCAGTTGGGTCGCCAAGGCGCATGCTCGGTGATCACAACCGGCTTATGAAACCGACGGCCAAGCCATACCGCCACCACACCATCCGGATAGGCAAAATGCGCGTGAATCAGATTGAAATCAAAATTCTTCCTGAGGATATTCACTTGGCGGCGGATGCCTAAACCATACGCGAGGGCTTCGAGGTTGTAAAGATAACGTCCCGGCCCGACGAAAAAACGCGGATGCAGCACTTCGACGCCATTTTCACAGTCACGACGCACTACCTGCCGAAATCGACTGTATTCCGGAAAGCCGGCAATGGGCGGACAATAGGGAACCGGCGAGATGACCTTAAGCTCACACATCGGCTCGCAGTGCTGAACCAATCCCTTGACCCAAAGACCCAGTTGCGTCAAGACATTATTTGGATAATTCCTGGAAAGCACCAAAACTCTGTAAGGATGATATGACAAATTCAGCTCCGGCGTTTTTACGAGATCTTCCTTATTTTCAAAATAAAACCACTTCCCAACCAATTGAGTTTCCCGGAATGCCATGATTCCAATTTTTCGGTGATCCGCATTGCCAACCGGGGGAATATTTCATCGAGAGGGGAAAGCAAGAGATTAAAATTTAAATAAGCCACATTCGTAACTTCACCGCCATATCTTCGCATCAGCCGTGAGGCGCTTTTTGCCGTATACATTTTGGCAAATGCGGTGAGCGCCGCTGGCCGTGGACGTCCAATAAGCCCATAATACAAAGGTCGCAGCAAAGTCATCAGTGGATAAAAGATAAAGTTTCGCCATGCCGCCCATGGGCTATGGAAATTGGGAAAGCTGATGAGAAGCACGCCGTTCTTTTTTAAGACTCTGAGCATCTCCCCGATCGCCAAATCGTACGCGCTGATGCGATCGATGACGCCCATACAAATCACCACATCAAAAAAGCCCTCAGGAAATTCCATACACAAGACGTTTCCCGTGGAAAAATGCGCGTTTCTCAACGCGCCGAAATTTCTGCGGCACTGTTTTATCATTTTGGCAGAAGCATCCATCCCCCAAAATTCAAATCCCAAGGCAATTAATTCCTCCGCCATGATGCCGGGCCCGCACCCCACATCCAACAATCTGCCTTCGTATTGGTCAAACAATTCGACCACTCTTTGCTTACGCACGCGAAAGGCATATCCTGCCGGCGACTGTTCACGATACCGTTGAAAATACTCCGGGGCGACTCGATCAAAATAGGCGATTGACTCGCTGTTGGTGCGTTCCGGTTGGAATGGCTTCACTGCAAAATTTTTTTCGAGTGTTTGCATACCGCTTTGCTGTTGTTTCGCGATGGCTCCGGTGTTTTTATGCTTGCGCCAATTGCCAGAGCATTTTCATTGTCTTTTCCGCCGTAATCCGCCAGGTGATCGTCCGGGATCGCTCCAGCCCTTTTGCGGCCAAGGTTTTTCGCAAATCAGCGTCAAAAATCATTTTTGCCATTGCTTCGCGCAATTCCGCAACCGCGCTCGACGACGTGATCAGCGTTGCACCCGGCGCAAATTCACGCAAGCTCCCCCGGTTCACGGTGATAACCGGCGTTCCGCAGGCCATCGCCTCGATGACAGGAATGCCGAATCCTTCCGCCTCCGAAGCCGGATAAATGAAAAATTCGGCCGCATTATAAAGCGGAGGAAGATCCGTGTGATAGACATAAGGGAGGTGAATAACAGAATCATGTATCCCAAGCTTTTGGGCACTTGCCGGTATGTTTAGCTTGAGATAGTCCGGACCGATAAGCAACAAAATATGCGGAACGTTTTCGCTTTTTTTTAATTCCGCAAAAGCTTGCAAAAGATTAGGGATGTAGTGCCGTCTGGCCAGTTTTCCAACGAATAATATAAATGGTTTATTGCTGGCGAGATATTTTTGTCTGGCCTGTTCCAATACTGTACAATCATGGATCGGACGAAACGCCTCGCTGGCCGCAAGATAAGTCACCTTAATTTTATTGGGCGGTATTCGATATACCTGGATGAGTCGCTTTTTAACGGAATGGGAACAGGCACAGACTTTACCAGCCCGGCGCGCACTGTACCGGTATAACATTTCGTAAGCGTTGGCTCTCCACCAATGATAACTTCCGATTGTATTTTCAGCGGGACCGAGATTGGTGACAAGACATTTTCCGGCGTAACCGAGTGGGATCGTATAGGACGGACAAAACAATACATCCAAATCCTTGAAGACAACACGCAGAGATTGCCATTCCCACAATGGATCGGGAAGCGCCCTGCCAATGACTTCGACATGGTAGCGACTCAAGGGAAATGCCAACCTCTCTTGTTCAAGTGGTGTATGAGTATACAGCGTGATTTTGGAAAATGGAACGTCCATCTGACTCCATTCTTTGAGGACGCATTCCATATATCGTCCGACGCCGGTAAATTTTCTCGTAAAGCGGACAACATTTATTCCGAGATGCATATCACAAGCCGCAACCGAAAAGAATTAATCGCGTAATCCCACAACGCGAACGGGCCGCAACCAAATAAATGGCAAAATGATTTAATGACAAAATCATTTTGCCATGATTAAAAAGTTGGAGACATTCAAAAATTGCATAAAACCATTATGAATAAAGGGCGAAATGTAATCATACGGAAATGAATTATAAAAAATCTTTATTTTGGAGATACCCAATGAGCTCACCCACAGACCAGCTTATTAAAAATAACAGCAAGAGTGGTAAAGATAAAAAAAGCTTATCGCCATGCCTTTTCTTTTGCAGCACGCCTCGCCCAATACGCATTAAAAGTAAAAGTGGAATAGCCGGAGACCCGACGATGAGACCAACTTTTTTCAAAGCTGGAAACTGGCAGCCGCGCAATCTGCCAAAATTGCGGCCATGATAAAATCTTTGCCGCATAAAAGCGCCAAGGTTATAGGACTGCTTGTGAAAAACGGTTATTTCCGGGGTTAATAAAAGTTTTTTCCCTTCTTGACATAACCTGGCATGCACAAACGACTCCCAGAAACCGTTTTGCCACACGTCCTGGCATGATTCCAAGGCCCGCATTTTATAAGAAGCGTTATCACCCGGCAGGTCTTCAACAAAGCCCGCGGGGAAGGGTTTCATGTAATGGGTATAGCGACAAAAATAGATGGCCCAATCCACCAAACTTGCCGGTTCACAGTTTTCGATGGCCCCGCCGATTGCCGGGTAGGAAGTTTCATGCGCCTTCAGAATTTGCGCAATCCAATGCTTGTCCGGCACGCAGTGGGCCGTGGTGAGCGCCACGAGGTTTCCCCGGCAATGAGAAATGCCATGGCTCCAAAGCGCCGGAATCAGTCGCGGCTCTGAAAATTTAATCAGCTTCAGGTGGGGAAATTTGGATTCAATAAATTCCGTGGTGCCATCGGTAGAATAATCCACCACAATAATTTCCACCGGTCCATTGGTCGTCTGATTCGTGAGTGCGTCCAAACATTCGCAAATGGACCGGGAAGCATTGTTGGAAGCGACGACAACTGACAGAATGGGATCAGCCCTTTCGAGATCTTTTATGCTTCCGACCATGCTTTTCCGCGGTTTCGAGCGCTAGGCTCGCTTCGGCCAAAGCCTCCCCCTTGCCACTGAAGACCTGGCTTTTTTGCAAAACAAATCGTTGTATGCCCGAATGGTAAGCTTCTTTGGCGCCTGGAGAGATATTTCGCTTCACCCCGAAGAACAAAGTAGAGCAAGCGATTCAACCATCGCCAAGGCGGCATCTGAATACCCAAGCCTTGATATCCGCTCGAATTAATCGTCGCATTTAGCCAGCCCCTGAATGTCCCATAGAGGGAGGGTAAAAAATTGGCATAAGTTGCCTGCTCAATCAAAAAACCGGTTGCCGCCAATTTATATTTGAGCTCGGCAAGTGTATACCTATGGAAATCAAAATCCCGCTCGTCGACCTCACTGTTTTTTTTCAATCGTGCATTGCTGCGTAACAAAAGAAAGCCCTTGGGTTTTAATACACGATACATTTCTGCCAAAGCTCTCGAATCTCCGCCATCCTTTGGCAGATGCTGAATAACGTCGTTACAGACGACTAAATCAAATGTACCTGATTGGAAAGGCAAATGGGTGACAGCAGCTTGCGCCAGAAGAGCCGTTTCCCGCCCTTGGCAAAATTTTATTGCATGGCTGGAAATATCTATCCCCACGGTTGATTGGGGCCGGCTGTATTTTTCCAGCCACGAAAGCATCATGCCGGTGCCACATCCGGCGTCCAGGATGCATAAGCCGTTACCCTGAGCACGATAGCGTTCGATGAGCTGTCGCGCAATCTCTCGCATTCCCAAGTACCACCAGTGCTTTTCTTCCAGTTCAAAAATGCGTTGATAATACTCGAAAGAATAGATTGAGGGATTTTCACGCATGCCGAAGTGCTTGATTATGAGGTCATGGAACCTTTGCCCAATTTGGCATCCCATCCTGGGCCAACCCATTTCAAGAGGAAAGCAAATAATGGCAATCTTTTAAGTCGTCGATAAATGTGCACCTGCAGTCGCACAAAACGCGAAAACTGCGATAGCGCCTGATCATCGATATCCGTGGGAACGAACTCTCTGATCGCAAAGTATTTGGCGGCCATCTTGTTTAGCTTGCGAAACGAGAGCAAGCGTATGTTCTCATAGCTGGCGTTGCGCCACCATTGCACATATCGCGCCTGCCAGGCGCGCGGCAGAAAGCCTACACCCCAAAGATAAGCATACGGATCCCGAGCCAGGGAAAACCGGTTAACGGTGTTGAGAAGCAGGGAGCCATTGGCTTTTAACACACGCGCACATTCGGACAAAACCTTGGACGGATCACGTGCAAATTCCAAGGTGGAAGACGTGACAATCAGATCAAACATGCCATCCGGGAAAGGTAGATATTCCGCACAGCAGCACACCAATGGTGAAACAGGCAGATGGCTGTCCATGAAGCGGCGACGGCTTGCGTGCAGCCAGCGCATGGCAATATCGATCCCGATGACCTGTTTGTAATGTTGCACCGCAACGGTGAGAAAGTTGCCGGTGCCGCATCCGATCTCAAGGACACTTGCAGCAACGACAGGCTCATTAAACGTGCCGTTCTCGAGCAGACGTACAATTCGTTGAGCCCTCTGCTCACCCAGCAGCGCGCTGCGGATAAAGTTGCGCCGCAGGAATTCCGGTGTGATGTCACTAAAGCTCCAGTAGTATTTGAGCAAGGACTCGAGGTTATGACGTTTAAGGCCGGCCAAGACGATTTCGGTGCGTTTACGATCTTCCTCAAAATCCAAATAGGGATCAGGAAAAACCCGAAAATCGGGAATGCCATCGTGTCGAGGATATTTTTTTTTGCAGGAAGAGCAGGTCATCGTCTCCATGGCAAGCTCCAAGTTACCATGACATCGCGGGCAAATAAATGAAAGCTCCTGCCATGGCAGCGACATTAAGCGGTTGGATTTGGCGTCAAGATCTTGCATACGGTTTTTCGGAGCGTTATCATGAATTTTTGGATCCTTGGCACATACGTTTATACGGGTTCGGCAATCGGGAGAATCCGAAGTTTCTCATCCTTGCTCAGTGGCTCCGGTTTTTTCCATCCTGCGGCATGCCATAGAACCTTGCCCAACTGTTTTGGCTGAAAGGTAATACTGGGCCATAGAAAGATTTCATTCGTGCAATAACATTCCTTGTTATGAATCGAGCGCCGGAGCGCTTCGGCTTGCTCCGAATACCATATCTCGCGGAAACTCTTTTGCCGCAGATTTCCCAGCGGGGGATGGTTTTCACAAACACTCACGTCGCCGTTGGCATACACGACGGCGCTTAATACACCGGCGCGGCAAGGTATCACCTGCCTTTTTTCCTCTGCAGTATGCACTTTGGCCCACTGCAGCATGGGCTCAACGATGCTGCCATATCGCCCGTTCTCACGATCAATCCACAATCGTGCGACGTAGTTGGCAAGCTTCTGGTATTCCAGCAAGCTCGGGCCCTGCAAAGAAGGATTCTTGCGATCACCACGTATGAGCGCTAGATTGTGATGGTCCATTGCCGGGCAGCGGTCATAAAGATAAGTTGTCAAACGGTGAATTTCATCCATATTATCGGCAGTAGCCGTCGAGATGGCATGGATCCGCAATCGCTTATCCTGTTTTTGCAGTTCCACGAGCGCATCATACGTTTCCATAGCTTTTTGAAAAGAACGGTTTGAGCCGCGGAAGCGGTTGTGAAACTCGGGCATACCATCAAGAGAAAGCTCAATGACAAAAAGTCTCAGGCTTGGCTCCTTCAAGACGGCGCTAATGTCGTCAACCGTTTTTTTCGTATAAAAGCCATTGCTTGGAACATAAATCTGCTCGACGCGATTATTCTGAATGAAATAACGACAGATTTCCGCAAATTCTTTGCGGATGAAAGGCTCACCACCTGAGAGATTCAGATTCTCAATCCGCTTCAACTCATCGGATAAGGCAAAAATCTCATCAACCGTCAGATCATCACGCCGGTTCAAGTTACGCCAGTAAAAGCAGTGCTCACAGGTCAGATTACAAATGGAATTGATAAAGAAAATAAGAAATGGCGGACTTGGCACGCGGGGAACGCTCAGGTTCTTCCATGAGATTCTGGTGTGCCGGACTATTCTATCAAAAATGTTCATTTTTATCCTCTATCGGGCGATATAAACTTCCTTTGGTGTGCGGCCTGAGAGATTACCTAAGAATTCACCCCACGACCACGCCAAGGTTAGCGCCGTGAGGATAGGTATGGCCTTGAAAAAAATCCCCATGTTTTTTTTTCTGAGCCAAGCCATGCTCAACATGCGACCCAGCAACAAAAATGGGATGGCCGGGG
>Ga0247727_10007679_pt1 | contig 20393 bp, 17 predicted proteins | sample WisWelCaveWW1625_FD_202498 | JGI IMG/M metagenome (GOLD analysis project Ga0247727, IMG submission 202498) | Biofilm microbial communities from Wishing Well Cave, Virginia, United States - WW16-25 | ecosystem: Environmental > Aquatic > Deep subsurface > Groundwater > Cave microbial mat | place... | reverse complement strand
GGCACATGTTTCCGTTCGCGCTGGGGTTTCGCGGGGGCAAGGGCGTGGCCACCACGATCGGGGTGGTGCTGGGGACCTCGCCGGCCGTGGCCGGGATCATGCTCCTTTGCTGGGCGGCAGGCTTTACGGCCTGGCGGTATGTGTCGCTGGCGTCCATGATCGCGGCGGCGTCGATTCCGCTGGCGCAGACGGCGTTGAAGCAGCCCGCCGGAGTGATTGGCTGGAGCGGGGTCCTGGCCCTCTTGGTGATCGGCAAGCACTACGCGAATATTGCGCGGCTGCTCGACGGCACCGAGCACCGGTGGACGCGTGAAAGACGTGTCAATGATTCGTGAAGTTGTCCGGTGTTCATAATTCGTGATCTGTCCGGTTGTCGTGGTGGGTAAGCTTTTCTACCGCGCGCCCGTGGCCGTTGAGCGCCTGACCTGCGAGATCATAGCGGCCGAGCGTATGCGGGCCGTAGCCGATGCTCAGGGTCCCATCGAGATGTTCGTAGATCCGCACGCGGCACTTCGCGAAGCTGCACCGCAGCGGGGAGGGGTGCAGCTGCAGCGTGAGCCGCGCATACTGGACGGTGTTGTCGTGTGCCACCGTGCGCGCCTGCTGGACTGAGAAGATGCGCTCCAGGTCGGGCCGATGACAGGGCACGAAGGCGCTCCCCGCCTGCGTCGCCGGCACGCCCCAATGGCGCCGGTGATACGCGAGCCAGTGGCGGCGCAGGAAGGTATTCGCGGCCTCGTAGCCACGGATGCCCCGCAGGGCCAGCTCGTGGGGCAAACGGCCCTGCCAGGTCCCAAAGAGCCGCTCCATCCGCCCACGGGCCTGGGGGCTGTTCGCGGGGATGAGCTGAATGCCGAGCTCCTGCAAGGCCCGTTGGATCTGCGTCGGATCCGTGGCGGTCTGCGGCCGATGCGGGCTCTGGCCGGTGCGCGTGGTGATGAAGTGGCTCCCCTTGTCGGTGTAGAGGGCGCAGAAGACCCCGTGCTGCTCGACGGTGCGGCGCAGTTGGCCCAGGCAGCTTCGGGTATCCTCCTGGGGCACGAAGACCGCGTCGTAGACCTCGCTCGTCGCATCATCGAGGATGACCACGAGGTCCTGCTGGCTGCCATCGCGGGTCGGCCACCAGGCGTGGGTGCTGGCGTCTTGGAAGAGCAGCATGCCGATCAAGGGGCGCCGGGCGCGGCGCAGCCGATGGCCGCCGCGCCGCGGCGCCTTCGCGACGAGGCCCGCGCCTTGCAGCGCCAGCTTGACCCAGTGGTAGCTCACGGTCATCCGGTGGTGCTCCCGCAGCTGATCATGAAAATGGGCGACGTTCCACCCGCGGTAGCGCTCGCGGTAGAGGGTGAGGATCTGCTGGGCCTTCGCGAAGGGCATGCGCTTGGGGCTGGGCCGCTGCCAGCGCCGATCGAAGAGCCCGTCGTAGCCCCAGCGTTCGTAGCGCTCGCGCCAGCGGCGCATCGACCGATCCGAGATCCCGAGGATCTCCGCGGCTTGGATCCAGTGTAGCTGTCCACTCATGGCTCGTAACATGACCTCTTGCACCTTCATCGCCCGCTCCGTGGCGTGGTGCGGATAGTGCGTCATGGTCCACCTCCAGACGCATCACCCTACACCGTGCCGAAGCGGACAGATCACGAATTATGACACCCGGACATATCACGAATTATCGACACTGCCGGCACCTAGTAGTAGACAGTCGATAACCGTGTGCCTATAATACGGTTGGTTTGTGATTTTTTTCACAGAGTGCCATCCCGCATCCCGACACACAATGATGCTCGAAGCGGTCTTTTTTTATACCTTTACGTCGACCATGATCTTCGCCGCCCTCCTGGTGGTGTTCAGCCGCCAGCCGGTGTACAGCGTCCTCTCCCTCTTGGTCGTGATGTTCTGCCTCTCGGCCCTCTTTATCATGCTCGGCGCCTTCTTCATGGCCGCCCTCCAGATCCTCCTCTACGCCGGGGCCGTGCTGGTGCTGTTCCTCTTCGTCATGATGCTGCTCAACCTCCAGCCCGAAGCACTCGCCCGCATGCGGGTCTTCACCCTGCGCACCGTCGGGACGGCGGGTGCTGCCGTGTGGTGCGCGCTGATGTGGAAGCTGTTCGTCTCGACGCACCCAGCCAACCCGCTCTCGCAGATCCCGCCCCCCGCCGGCCTGGTGGAACCTATCGGCCGGCTGCTCTTTACCCGGTACCTGCTGCCCTTTGAGCTCGTCTCGTTCATCATCCTGGCCGCGATCATCGGCGCCGTCACGCTCGGCAAGCAGGAACGGTCGAGCAAATGATTACCCTGAATCATTACCTGCTGGCCAGCGCCCTGCTCTTCGCCATCGGCCTCATGGGCATCATGACCCGCCGCAACGTCATCATGATCCTGCTGTGCATCGAGATCATGTTCAACGCCGCCAACCTGGCGTTCATCGCGTACGCCCGCGCGCTGGGCGATCTGGGCGGACAGATCATGGTGTTCTTCATCATCATCGTGGCGGCCGCCGAAGTCACCGTCGGGCTGGCGATCGCCATCCTGCTCTCCCGCCAGCTCAAGACGCTCAATGCCGATGAGATCAGCTTCCTGAAATGGTAGCTGCTTCGCCGTGGCTGGCGTGGACGATCCTCCTGGCACCCCTGGCGGCCGGAGTCGCCATTTGGCTCAGCTACCTGCCGCCCATCAGCGTCGGCAAGCCGCGCAACCGGCTGGCCGCCGTGCTCGCCATCGCAGCACTCCTGACTTCGTTCGCGTGCACCGTGGCGCTCTTCGTCCAGGCGCTGGGCGGCCGCCTGGCCCTGCCGCAAGAGCTGTCGGTCTCCTGGATCAATCTGCCCGGCCTGCACATCACCTTCGGCATCCTGATCGACCAGTTCTCGCTGCTCATGGCGCTGGTCGTCACCGGGGTGGGGAGCGCGATCTTCATCTACGCGACCGGCTATATGGCCGAGGAGCGCGCGTTCAGCCGGTTCTTCGGCGTGCTCTCCCTGTTCGCGTTTTCCATGCTCACGATCGTCCTCGCCGACAACTGGATCCAGCTGTTCATTGGCTGGGAGCTCGTCGGTTTTTCTTCGTATTTGCTGATTGGTCACTGGTATGAGAAGCCGTCCGCCGCGGACGCAGGCAAGAAGGCGTTCATGGTCAACCGCGTCGCGGACTTCGGATTTCTGCTCGGCATCCTGGCGCTCTGGGCGATCTCGGCCGCGGACCCGGCCCATCGCACGTTTAACTTCTTGGCGCTGGAGCGCACGCTGCCCGGGCTCGTGAGCGCGGGCGCGGTGCCTGCGGCGCTGCTGCCCATGATCGGCCTGCTGCTGTTCTGCGGCCCGGTGGGCAAGTCCGCGCAATTCCCCCTGCACGTGTGGCTGCCGGATGCCATGGAAGGCCCGACCCCGGTGTCGGCGCTGATCCATGCCGCCACGATGGTGGCCGCCGGCGTGTATGTGCTCTGTCGCTCCTTCTGGCTGTTCCACGACCTGCCCGGCGTGCTGATCGTGATCGCCTGGGTCGGCGGGACGACCGCGTTTTTGGCCGCGTGCCTGGCGCTCGTCGAGAACGACCTCAAGCGCATCCTGGCCTACTCGACGCTGAGCCAGCTCGGGTACATGGTGATGGCGCTGGGCCTGGGCGGCCAGGTCGCCGGCATGTACCACCTCACGACCCACGCGTTCTTCAAGGCGCTGTTGTTCCTGGGTGCTGGCAGCGTGATCCATGGCACGCACGAGCAGGACATCTGGAAGCTCGGCGGGCTGTGGCACTCGATGCGCGCGACGTCGGCGACGTTCTTGGTGGGGTCGCTGGCGCTGTGCGGGCTGTTCCCGCTCAGCGGGTTCTTCAGCAAAGACGAAATTCTGATCCTGGCGCGCGAGCACAACCTGCCGCTGTACATCCTCGGCACGGTGACCGCCGGCATGACGGCGTTTTACACCGCGCGCCTGTGGTTCGTGGCCTTCACCGGCAAGGCGCACGGCCACGGGCATGAATCGCCTCCGGTCATGACCGTGCCGCTGGTGGTACTCGCCGCTCTGTCGGTGGTCGCGGGCTTCATCGGCATTCCCCAATTTCTCGGCGCGCACCACGGCGAGCTCCACTGGGACGTGGTACTCACCTCATCCGCCGTCGTCGCCGCGGGCCTCGCGCTGGCCTGGCTGGTCTACCGGAAGAAGGCGGTCACGGCCCAACAGCTCGTGCACGCCCTGGCCCTGCCCCACTCGCTCCTCATGCGCCGCTACTACATCGACGACCTCTACGACTGGTTCGTGGCCAGCGTCCAGCAGCAGCTGATCGCGCGAACCTGCGAGTGGGTCGAGCAGCACATCATCATTGAGCTGTTCGTCAATGGCATCGCCGCGCTGACCCGCGCGCTCGGCGGGCTGATCCGCCTGCTGCAGACCGGCCGGATTCAGACGTACGCGCTGGCATTTCTGGTCGGCGTTGTGTGGCTGCTCTCCACGGCACTCCGGCGCTGATGCCCCTCGCCCCTGTTCTGGTCACGCTGTTGGCGCCGATCAGCGCCGCGCTCATCCTCTGCTTCCTGAAAGACGCGCAGCAAGCGCTGGTCCGGCGCATCGCGGTGGCGGCCACGGCGCTGTCGCTGCTGGGTGCGCTCCAGCTGATTGCCACGTACGACGTCGCGCGCGCCGGGTACCAGCACGAGGTGCTGGTCCCGTGGATCAGCGGGCTGGGCATCGGGTTCCATGTCGGCGTGGACGGCATCAGCGCCGTGCTGGCCCTGCTCCACGCGCTCTGCGCCTTCACGGGCGTGCTCATTTCATACGCCATCAAGGAGCGGGTGCGTGAATACTACATCTTCTACCTGATCCTGATCGCCGGCGTGTTTGGCGTGTTCCTCTCCCTTGACCTGTTCTTCTTCTATTTCTTCTATGAGATGGCCGTCATCCCGATGTTCCCGTTGATCGGGATCTGGGGCAGCGACGTGAAGGAAAAAGGCGCGGTGCGGTACTCGAAAGAGTACGCCACCATGAAGCTGACGATCTACCTGACGCTGGGCGCGGTCGTCGCACTCGTCGGCCTGCTGTGGCTGTACGTGCAGTCCGGGGCCAACACCTTCGACATCCCGGCGCTGCAGCGGCACTTCGCCAACACGCCGCTGTCGCCCGAGCTGCAGCGCTGGATCTTCCCGCTGCTGGCCGTCGGCTTCGGCGTCATCGCGCCGATGTGGCCGCTGCACAGCTGGTCGCCCATCGGTCACGCGGCCGCGCCCTCGGCCGTGAGCATGCTCCACGCCGGCGTGCTGATGAAGCTCGGCTCCTACGCCATCTTGCGCCTGGCCGTGGGCCTGCTGCCGGACGGGGCGCAGTACTGGATGCCGTGGCTGGCCAGCCTGGTCGTCATGAACATCCTCTACGGCGGCTTCGTGGCCATGTCGCAGCGCGACCTGAAGCTGATCATCGGCTATTCGTCATCGAGCCACATGGGCTACGTCCTGCTGGGCATCGCCTGCCTCACCCCGCTGGCCGTCAACGGCGCGGTCCTGCTCATGTTCGCGCACGGCCTCATGACGGCGCTGGCCTTCGCCATCGTCGGCCAGCTCTACGACCAGACGCACACGCGCTACCTGCCTGACCTCGGAGGCCTCGCGCACCAAGCACCCTTCATCGCCGTCTGCGGCGTGATCGCGGCCATGGCGTCGAGCGGCCTGCCGGGTTTCGCGAACTTCGTGGCGGAGCTCTTGGTGTTCCTCGGCGGCTGGGACAAGTATCCGGTGCAGACCGTCTGCGGCGTGTTCGGCGTCGTGATCACCGCGGTGTACATGCTGCGCGTGGTCCGCGGCACCTTCTTCGGACCGCGCAAGCCAGCCTTCAACCACGTGCATGACGCCGGCACCCTGTTCGACCGGCTGCCGTATGTCGTGTTGATCCTCGCGCTGCTGGTCGCGGGCTCCTGGCCCCAGCCGATGCTGCGCCTGATCGACGCCGGCACCCGCCCGCTGCTCCAGCCGTTTCTCGGGATCACCCCATGAACTTGGCCTTGATCAGCGTCGAGCTGGTGGCGTGCGCGTGGATCCTCGTCATGCTGGCGGCCGACCTCATTGTGCCGGCTGACCGAGCCGGGGGCCCCGCGGCGCGGGGTGGCGAGGAAATGCCGCGCGCTGCTGAGCGCGCGGCTGGGCGGCGGTCGTCGTTCTGGCTGTGGGCGCTGGCAGGGGTCGGCTTGTGCGCGGCCATGCTGATGGGCCAGACCCAGACCGGTACCTTCCAGGACATGTTCCTCGCCGACGGGTTCAGCCGCTACTTCAAAGGCCTCTTCCTGCTGACCACTGCGTCGGTGATCGTGATGACCCGTGAGTTCGGCGGCCTCTCCGGCGAGGACCGGCCCGGCGCCAAGGCCCGCGCGCCCCTCGGCGCGTTCTACATGCTCCTGTTCACCGCGCTGCTCGGCATGCTGACGCTGGCCTCGATCAACGACCTGCTCATGCTCTTCATCGGCCTGGAGCTGTTGACCTTCTCTCTGTATGTCATGGCCGCCTATCTGAAAACCGACGCGAAGGCGGTGGAAGCCGGCATGAAATACCTGATCCTGGGGTCGGTCTCGACCGGGTTTCTGGTCTACGGCATCGCCCTGCTCTACGGGTTCGCCGGCAGCACCAGCTTCCCCGTGCTGCGCCAGGCCCTGGAGACCGGGCCGGTGCCGCTCACCGCGCAAGCTGGGATGCTGTTCGTGCTGGCGGGCTTGGGCTTCAAGCTGGCCGCGGTGCCGTTCCACATGTGGGTACCGGACGTGTATGAGGGCGCGCCGACGCCGGTCGTGGCCCTGCTGTCGGTCGGCTCGAAGATGGCGGGGGCGGTGGCGATCTTGCGCGTGCTCTACGGCCCGTTCATGCCGCTGGCCGGCATCTGGGCGCCGGTGCTGGCCGCGCTCTCCGCGGCGACGATGCTCTACGGCAACCTCGCCGCGATCCCGCAGCGCAACATCAAGCGGCTGCTCGGGTATTCATCGATCGGCCACGCGGGCTACTTGCTGATGGGCCTCTCGACCGGCACGCGGGCGGGTGCTGAGGCAGTAGGCTACTACCTGCTGGCGTACCTCTTCAGCAACCTGACGGTCTTCCTCGTCGTGGTCACGGCCTCGGAGGCGGTGGGCGGGGACATGCTCGACGACTACAAGGGACTGTCGAAGCGCTCGGGCGGGCTGGCCGCGGCCCTGTTCATCGGATTGCTGTCGCTGGCCGGCGTGCCGCCGCTGGCGGGATTCGTGGGTAAGCTATTCGTGTTGTTGGCCGCCACCAGCGCCGGCCAACTGTGGCTCGTGGCGATCGGCGCCGTGAACGTGGCGATTTCGCTGTATTACTACCTGATGGTCGTGAAGCGCATGTACCTGGACGCGCCGACGACGGCCGCACCCATCCGGCTGCATCCGTCGACGGCGGCCGCGCTGCTGCTCCTGATCCTCGGCGTCTTCGCCGTGGGCATCCTGCAGGAGCCTTTCCTTACCGCGATCGCGACCGCATTCGCCTCATGAGGCCGCGGCACCGGTCGCGGCGCGCAGGATCGCCGTCAGCTCGCTGATCTTCACCGGTTTCGCGATGAACCGGTGCCCGCCGATCATGTTTGAGGACTGCGCCGCTTCATCCGGCCGCACCAGCGCCGTCAGGAACACCACCGGGATCCGCTCGGTCTCCTTGTGCCGCTTCAACTCGTTCACCACTTCATCGCCGGGCATGCCGGGCATCATCAGGTCAAGCAGGATCGCCGCCGGCTGCTGCTGCCGGGCTTCCTGAATCCCCTTTGCCCCGTCGTTGCACACCAGCACCTCGTACTGCCCGGTCGCTTCCAGGTTCTTCTTCACGAAGAACGTGAAGTCGGTTTCGTCGTCGATCACCAAAATGCGCTGCTTCATGCGGCGGCTCCTCCGTGGTGGACCGGGACGGTGACGGTCATGCTCGTGCCCTTTCCCGCTTCGCTGGCGATGGTCAGCGTGCCTCCGTGGCTCTCCACGATCGTCTTCGAAATCGAGAGACCTAAGCCCGTCCCTTTCTTGTCCCGCTTCGTGGTGTGAAACGGCTCGAAGAGCCTTGGTAAGTGCTCCGGGGCGATGCCGGTGCCGGTATCCGCCACGGTGATGCGGCAGACCGTGCGGCCCCCCTCCTCGGCGGCCGACGTCGCCAGCCGCAGAGACCCGCCGTCCGGCATGGCCTCGATGGCGTTCATCATCAAGTTGAGCAACACCTGCTGCAGCTGGTTCTTGTCGACGCGCACGCGCGCGGCGCCGTGCCGGTAGTCCTTGGCCAGCTCGACGCCTTTCAGCGACCCGCTGTGGGTCAAGAGCTCGACGGTGCCGTCGACGAGGCCCGCGGGATCCGCCGGCTCCGCCTGCAGTTCGGAAGGACGGGCGAACTTCAGCAGGTCGCGCACGATGGTGTCCGCGCGCTGGACCGAACGGTCGATGATGTCGAGGGACGCGGCCGCGTCGGCGTTGGACCCCACCTGGTCGCGCAGGCAATCCACGCCGCTGAGGATGATGGCCAGCGGGTTCTTCACTTCGTGCGCCACGCCGGCGGAGAACCGGCCCAGCGCGGCGAGCTTCTCCGACTGGATGAGCTGCTGCTGGGCCCGCTGCAGCTCATCGTAGGCCTTCATGAGCTTGTCCTTGGACACGGTGGTCTGCTCCAGGCGCTCGGTCATCCGGTTGAACGACTCGGCCAGTGCGCCGATTTCTCCGCCCGCGCGGACCGCCGTCCGGTGCGACAGGTCGCCGCGGCCGACGATGCCGGCGTCGTCAGCCAGCCGGATGACCGGCCGGGCGATCGCGCCCGCGATGAACATGCCCAGCGCCACCGCCAGCAAGACGGCGCCGGCGGACGCGGCCAGGCTGACGCGGCGGGCGGCGGCCACACTGCGGGTCATCGCGGTCCGCTCGGCCTTCAGGCGGTCGACCTGCACGCTGATGGCCTTGTCCACCACCCGCTGCAGGCGCCGCTGCGCGGCGCCCAGGGCCGCCAGCGCCTCCGACGGGTCGCCGGCCGCGCCGGACTCCTGGGCGGCGGCAAACTCCTTCCAGCGCTGGCGAAAAGCCGCATCGTACTCCTCGACCACCTGCAGCAGTTTGTGCTGGCCGGCATCGCGCGCCACGCCGGCGAACAGCGCCATCCATTCCTGGTACGCGGCTTCGAGCAGGCGCAGTCGGTCAGGCGCAGCCGGCTGACCGGCAGTCACCACCATGTCGAGCGAGCCGGCCTTCAGCTGGCCCAGCGCGACGAGCAGCGGAGTGGTCCAGTTCGCGAACCGGTTGAACTGCGTCTGGATGGCGCCGACACGGTGCGCCCAGGTGGCCCCCAGCGCGCACAGCCCCAGCGCCATGGCCAGGAACCCCACGCTGAGCTGCTGCTGCAAGCGCACGGACTTCAGTGCCCGTTGGATGCGTGCATGGACGCCGGCTGGCCCTCGAAGAGTTTCGATAAGAACGCCTTGAGCGCCTCCCAGGAGGCCTGGTCCGCTGCTTCATTGTACATGATGCCGCTCTCCGGGCTGTTCGCCTCCGGCACCGTGAAACTGTGCTTCGCCCCGGGGTAGATGACCATCTCATGGTCCGCACCGGCCGCCGTCATCTCTTCTTCGAACGCGGCGACCTGCTCGGGGGTCACGTGGGGATCGTCGCTGCCGTGCAGCACGAGGATCTTCGCCTTCAGCGCTCCGGGCGCCGCCGGACTTGGCGTGTCCAACCCGCCGTGGAAGCTGGCGACGCCCAGCACATCGGCTCCGCTGCGCGCCAGCTCCAGCACCGTTGTGCCGCCGAAACAGTAGCCGATCGCAGCAACGCGCGTGGGATCGACATGCGGATTCGCGCGTAGCGTCTCAAGCGCCGCGGCGATGCGGCCCCGCATCAGCTGCCGGTCGTTCCGGTAGATGCCGGCCAGCTGCGCGGCCTCGGTGTGGTCCTTGGCGCGCACACCCTTGCCGTACATGTCCACGGCGAACGCCACATAGCCCAGGCCGGCCAGCTGCGCGGCGCGGCGCTCGACATACGGCCCGAGACCCTTCCACTCGTGCACCACGAGTACGCCCGGTACAGCCCCCTCGATATGCGGGTCATACGCCAGGAAACCTTCGAGCACCGCGTCGCCGTGCGTATACTCGACGCGCTCCGTCTCCACGTGCGCCTGCGCCGCCCCCGCCCACAACACCAGCACCGCACCAGCCAGCGCGATTCGCGTCATACGTACCTCCTCATGCGTGTCATGCCGAACGATGATCCTGGATGCGGCGCACGGCGCGCCGGACCAGCGCGCGTGGCAGCAGCCGGACGGCGAAGGCGATGAGCTTGTTCCGCGCGCCGGGGATCACGATGGTCTTGCCGGCCATGAGACCCTGGTAGCCGGCCAGCGCCACGTCCACCGCGGTCATGATGCGCTCGCTCATCATCTTCGTGTGCCCGACGTTCGCGCGCGCCTGGAACTCGGTCTTGGTCGGGCCCGGGCACAGCGCCGTCACGCTCACTCCTGTCCCGGCCAGTTCGTTGGCCAGCGCCTCAGAAAACGACAGTACGTACGCTTTGCTGGCGTAGTAGACCGCCATCATCGGGCCGGGCTGGAACGCGGCGGTGGACGCGACGTTGAGGATCTTCCCGGCGCGGCGCGCGAGCATGCCGGGCAGCACCAGCCGCGTCAGGTGCGTGAGGGCGGCCATGTTGACCTGCATCATGCGCAGCTGGGCATCCATGTCTGACTGCGCGAACGGCCCGTGCGTGCCGAAGCCGGCGTTGTTGACGAGCACGTCCACCTCGACGGACGCGTTGGCGAGGTCGCGCATCAGGTCGTTCGGGGCCGAGGGGCGCGAGAGGTCATGCGGCAGGACCACCACCGACGCGCCATGCCGCGTCTGGAGAGTCTGCGCGAGGCTGTCGAGCCGCACGCGGTCGCGCGCCACGACCACCAGCCGGTAGCCGTTGCGCGCGAAGACCAGCGCCAGCTCGTAGCCGATGCCGCTGGAGGCCCCGGTGATCAGCGCGGTCCCGGGCCGCCGTGCGATGCCGTCCGTCACCACGCCTCCTCGCGCACCAGCGCGAGTAACTCGGCGAAATCCGCCACGAACCGGTCAGGCTGCGCGGCGCGCAGCTCGCTCTCGTCGCCCAGCCCGTGGCCGACCGTTACGGTCATGATGCCGGCCCTGCGCCCGGTTTCTACGTCGACGGCCGAGTCGCCGATGAAGACGGTGTCATCCGCCGCCGCTTGGGCGCGGGCCATCAGCGCCTGGACCCCGGCGGGGGACGGCTTGCGCGGATACGTCCCCTCCCCGCCGATGATCTCCAGGAAGTAGCCGGCCACGCCAAGGCCCTCGAGCAGCTGGGTGGAATAGGGGTTCGGCTTGTTCGTCACCACGCCCTGCAGCCGCGGCGTGAAATGCTCGAGGAGCTCGCGCGCGCCGGGGTAGAGCCGGCTGTGGTCCATCAGGTGCTGCCCGTAGTACGCGCGGTACACGTGCATGCCGTGGTCGATTGCATCCGACCCGTCCGTGTTCAGGCAGCGCGCGATCAGCTCCAGGACGCCGCGGCCGACAAACGGCTTCACCTCATCCGCGGTGAGCGCGGGCAAGCAGAGCTGGGCGAGCATGTGGTTGGCCGCGATGGTGATGTCCTGCAGCGTGTCGACGAGCGTGCCGTCGAGGTCGTAGAGGATGAGCCGCTTCAATGGAAGTAGCCCTTGAGCACGTACTCTTGCACCATGCGCTGGGTGTTGAAGAACGAACCGTTCAGGGCGATCGCATGGCGCATGATGTCGATGAAGCCGTTGCGGTTGCGGTAGAACAGCGGCAGGATGACCCGCTCGAGTTTGTCGTACAGCGCCGCCGCGTCTTCCGCCATGCGGTCGTTCGCCGCCGCGTGGTGGCCGTTGTCGGCGCCGATGGCCCATCCGGTCACGCCTTCCAGCAGCCCTTCGACCCACCACCCGTCGATCGTGCTGAGGCTGGGCACGCCGTTGAGCGCGGCTTTCATGCCGCTGGTGCCGGAGGCCTCGAGCGGCGGCAGCGGGTTATTGAGCCACAAGTCGGCGCCCGCGGTGATCAGCTTGCCCATGGCCATGTCGTAGTTCTCGAGGTAGACGACCTTCACCTGGCTCCCGAGCCCCCGCCCGGCCTGCACGATTCGCTGGATGAGGGCTTTGGCTTCCTGGTCGTTCGGATGCGCTTTCCCGGCGAAAATGACTTGGAGCGCTCCGGCCTCAGCGGCGATGCGCTTCAGCCGCGCGACGTCGTGAAACAGTAGGTCGCCGCGCTTGTACAGCGCCGCCCGCCTCGCGAAGGCGATCGTGAACGTGTCCGCGTCCATGGCGGACGCGGCGCGGCCGTTGACGAACTCGATCAGCTGCCGCTTGGCCTCCTGGTGCGCGTCCCAGATCTGCTGGGGCGGGATGCTCAGCGCGTGCCGGAGGCTGAAGTTGTCTTCCCGCCAGCTCGGCACGTAGCGGTCGAAGAGCGCCTGGAAGGGTGCTGCCGCCCACGTGCCCACATGCACGCCGTTGGTGATGGCGTCGATGTCATCGGTCTCGAACATGAGCTTCGAGACTTCGCCGTGCCGCTTGGCCACGCCGTTGACGTACCGGCTCATGTTCAGCGCCAGGTGCGTGAGGTTGAACTCGCCGTTCGAGCAGAACAGCTCCTGCGTCTGCTCGATGTCGTGCCGGCCGAGCACCTGGACCACCAGGTCCAGTGAGAAGCGGTCATGCCCCGCCGGCACCGGCGTGTGCGTCGTGAACACGCACTGCTGCCGCACCGTCGCGATATCGTTCGAGGTAAACGAGTCCCGGCCGTCCTTCTGCGCCTGCTCGTCCAGCAAGGCCAGCGTGAGCAGGCTGGCGTGCCCCTCGTTCATGTGAAACCGGCTGATCGTGCGGTACCCCAGGGCGCGCAGCATGCGCACGCCGCCGATGCCCAGCACCGCCTCCTGGCACAACCGGTAGCGCGCGTCGCCGCCGTAGAGGAAGTGCGTCAGGGTACGGTCCCACTCGGGGTTCTCCGGAAGGTCAGAATCCAGGAAGTACACCGGGATGGCGAAGCCGTCGAAGCCTTTGACGTCATACCGCCAGACCCGGAGGAACACGGTGCGCCCCTCCAGCACCACCGACACGGTCTGCGCCAGGCCCTTGAGGTGCTCCTGCACCTTCCAGCTCACCGGCTCCTCATGCTGCAGGCCGTCCGCGTCGATGCGCTGCGAGAAGTAGCCTTTGCGGTGGAGGAGCGTGACCGCCACCATGGGCACGCGCAGGTCGGCCGCCGCGCGCAGTGTGTCGCCAGCCAAGACACCCAGGCCGCCGCTGTAGGTGGGGATCCGCGGGTCCACGGCGAGCTCCATGGAGAAGTACGCGATAAGACTGCGCTGGGGCACTAGGCGTCCTCGGTCTGCATCAGCCGGCAGAGATCTGGCGGGGTCTTGCGGAGCAATCCGGAAATCGTTTCAGCGGTCGCCATCCTCACAGATGAACACGTACGCCGGGCGGATCACCGGGCGGTAATCCGGGGGTGCCGGAAACGGAAACGTCACGGTTTCGTAGACTCCGGCCGCGGTGCGGACGAACCCGTGCCCCGCGCCGCGCAGCAGGCCCCAAGTAAACCCCGCTGCGGCCCCTGAGGTGCCGGTCGTCTCCTGGACGCGCTTCGGGACTTCGACCCATCCGGTGACCAGATTGGTCACGCCGCGGGCCAGCTTATTCAGAGCACCCCGCCAGCTGAACACCGGCCCAAGTGAAGCGGTCCCGACCTCGGTCCCGGCGGCCAGCGCCCCCGCCGCAGCCGGCGCCGCGAACACCGCGGCGGATCCAGCCGCCGACACGCCGCCCACGGACGCTTCAAGCCGGTCCACGCGCTGAACGATCGACTGGATCTGCGTTTCCATCTGCCGCAGCTGGGGATCGACCGATCCGAACAGGCAGCCGCTGAGACTCGCGCCAGCGGCGACGCTCACGAGACACCGCCATACACGCATGCTGCTGCTCATGCTACCAGCCCCGCGAGGCGGTTGCAAGGCACGGGCGCAGGCTTATGGCGACGGCGATCCGGAGCGTTGGGATGGGGTGCCTTCACTGCCGTACGGCACCTCCCCGGTGCCGGGCGGAGGCGGCAGGGGTGCGGCGGGAAGCCGCTTGAAGTCTTCGAGGTCGAGCTGGACGAACTTCTGCGGCGCGTCGGTGAACTGTTTCGAGCCGGGGTTGATCAGCTCTTTGATGTCCAGCCACATGCCGTCGCGCGAGTACGCGGCGATGTCGTGCCGCTGCGTGTCCATGCGGATGGCGTCTTCCGGGCACGCCTCGACGCAGTAGCCGCAATAGACGCACAGCCCCAGGTTGATGTCGAAGCTCCGGGGGAACTTTTCGACGTTCGGGTCCGGGTGCTCCCCGGGCGTGATGTAGATGCAGCGGGCCGGGCAGATCGTCTCGCACATCATGCAGGCCACGCAGCGCGGCGTGCCGTCCTCGCGCTTCGTGAGCCGGTGGCGCGTGCGCAGGCGCGGTGAGGTATTGCGCAGCTGGTCCGGATACTGGATCGTCACCGACGCCGGCCGGTTCCGGAACAGCCCGACCCGGTGCGCGATGTGGAGAAATAAATTGCCCCAGAAGTGCGTCGAGGTCAGCCACAGCCCCTGCGCGATCGCCGGCAGGTAGGCGCGCTCCAACCAGGTGAGCTTGCGCCGCTTGTGCGCGTCGCGGATGCGGTGCAGCAGTTGGTCGCTCAGGGTCGCCATCAGCGTGCTCCGGCCGCGACGATGACGACTGCAGTCACCGCGATGTTCAGCAACGAGAGCGGGAATAGCGTCTTCCACCCCAGGTCCATCAGCTGGTCGTACCGGAAGCGCGGCAGGGTCCAGCGGATCAGCATGAAGAACCAGATGAATGCTACGACCTTGACCGTGAACGACAGTAGGCCGAAGAGCACGTACGCCAGGTGCGACACCGGCACGACCGCCGCGGCCCAGGGGAGGTGGAACCCGTCCGGCATCAGGTACGGCACCTGCCAGCCGCCGAAGAACAGCGTCGTGGTCAGTGCGGCCACCAGCACGACCTCCACGAAGTCGGTCAGAAAGAACAGGCCGAACTTCATGCCGCTGTACTCGGTGAAGTAGCCGATGATCTCCGGCTCGGCTTCCGGCAGGTCGAAGGGCACACGTTTGGTCTCGGCCAGAGCCGCGGTCATGAACACGATGCACGCGACCGGCTGCAGGAACACCCCCCACTTCGGCAACCAGCCCCAGAGCAATTCGCCCTGGCGCTGCACCATCAAGCCGACGTCGAGCGTCTCGTAGCACATCACGATGCCCACGAGCGACACGCCCAGGGCGATTTCGTACGCGATCATCTGCGAGGCGGCGCGCAGGCCGCCGATCGTGGACAGGTTGTTGCCCGACACCATGCCGGCGAGGATGACGCCGTAGCTGCCGATGGAGGCCAGCGCGAGAATAAAGAGGATGCCGGCGTTGATGTCCGCAACCTGCAACGGGATCACCCGGCCCCACAACTCCACAGGCGGACCGATCGGGATGGCGATGAACGCGAGCACCGCGAAGAAGACTGAAATGAGCGGGGCCAAGGTGTGGAGAAACGCGTCGCCCTTCGCCGGGATGAAGTCTTCCTTGGTCAGCAGCTTCAGGACATCGGCGATCGCGTTGAGGATGCCTAGGCCGCCGAGCTTGCGCAGCACGAAGTTGATGATCCCGCCGCCCAGCCACCACGGCAACGGGATGGTGAAGTAGGCGCGGTTGGCGCCGATGCGGTCCTGCATCAAGGCGCTCTGCTTGCGCTCGAGCCAGGTCTGCATGCCGGCGAAGTTCAGCACCCCGCCGAGCACCAAGGCGCTCACGCCGAGCTTGATCGCCAAGTCGACCAGCATGTGCCTTAAACCTTCCCCGCCCCGTTCTGCAGCATCGCGCCCTGCTCGCCGATCGTCTGGTAGACCAGGCCTTTGAACGACGCTTCGTGTTGTGCCAGGTCCATGAACGTCGAAAACGCGTCGGTGAAGCGGACGGCGACACCCGACTGTGCGGCCAGATCCGACAGGATCTGCCACTCGGGCCTCGACTCGCCCAGCGGGTCGAACGCGGGCTGGATGCGCTGCACCCGGCCCTGGAAATTCGTGAACGTGCCGTCCTTCTCCGCGTACACCGTGCTGGGCAGGACAACGTGCGCCGCTGCTGCGGTCGGGTTGGCATTTGCTCCGACAAACACCAGCAGCTCGAGCTGCTTCGCGAGCTCAGCTACTTTTGCCTCGCCGAAGAGTGCGGCCAAATCCTGGGTGAAAATGAAGAGGACTTTGAGCTGTTTCTTCGCGGCCGCGTCGATCAGGCGCTCGGCGCCCTCAGCCAGGCCCAGCGCCTGCGCGCCCTTGGTGTTGGGCGAGCGGTCCGCCTGGAGGAGCAGGTCGTCGCTGGTCCCGGGCTTTGGCCGCACGAACGCAACCTGCTTCACGCCCAGCGCCGAGAAAAAGCGCTTGGCCGCGTACAGGTCCTCGTTCGTCATGTGGCTTGAGAGAATGGCGCCGGCTTGATCCGGCTGCTTAGCCTCTTGCAGGCGCTTGAGTGCCGCGGCCACGACGGCCAGCGCGTCGTCCCACGGGCTTGGCCGCAGCTGTCCGTCGCGGACCGTCGCCGGCTCGACCAATCGGTTCTGGTCGATGAACTTGTAGCCGTAGCGCCCGACATCGCACATCCACCACTGGTTCACGTCCGGGTTGTAGCGGGGCTTGAGCCGCATCACCCGGTCGCCCTTGGCGATGTGCCCGCGCCATTCGCGCTCACGGTTGTAGTGGATCTGGATGTTGCAGCCGCGCGCGCAGCCCGGGCAGACCGAGTTGGCCGAGCCCAGATACCAGACACGGCACTTAAAGCGAAAATCGCGGTCGGTCAGCGCACCCACCGGGCAGATGTCCACGACGTTGCCGGAGTAGTTGTTGTCGAGCGTTTTGCCCGGGTGCAGGCCGACCTCGGCATGGTCGCCGCGGTTGAAGATGCCGAACTCGCCGGTCTTGCTGATCTCGTCGGTGAAGCGCACGCAGCGCGAGCACAGGATGCACCGCTCCGCGTCCAGCATGACCGTCGGGCCCAGCGGCACGGCCTTCGGCTTTTTGATCTTCTCTTCGTTGAACTTCGGGTCGTAGAGGCCGTGCTGCATGTAGTAGTCCTGCAGCCAGCATTCGCCCGCCTGGTCGCAGACCGGGCAGTCGAGCGGGTGGTTGATCAAGAGGAACTCCAGCACGTCCTTGCGCCCGAGGAGCGTCTTGTCGCTGGTCGTGTTGACGACCATGCCGTTTGCCGCAGGCGTGTAGCACGCGATCTGGAGCTTGGGGCTCCCCTGGATCTCGACCAAGCAAATGCGGCAGTTGCCGGCGATGGAGAGGCCTGGGTGGTAGCAGTAGAACGGCACCGGGCTGTTGGCTTTCTCGCAAGCTTGCAGCACCGTCGTGCCGTCAGGGACGGTGACGGCTTTGCCGTCGATCGTCAACGTAATCTGCTTGACCGCATCAGCCATTGAGCATTCTCACGTCATCCATGCAGGGCCGCCGCCGGCTGGACGCCGAGGTTGCACCGCTTCTCGCGGACGTGGAACTCGAACTCGTCGCGGAATTTCTTGATGTAGCTCTGCACCGGCCAGGCCGCCGCGTCGGCGAAGACGCAGATCGTGCGGCCTTCCATGCCGCCGCCGATGCCCAGGAGATTGTCGAGGTCCTGCGGACGGCCCTGCCCGTTGCGGATGCGGCTGATGATCTTGAAGATCCAGCCCGTGCCTTCGCGGCACGGGGAGCACTGGCCGCACGACTCATGCGCGAAGAACTTGGCCGCGTACCAGAGCGCCTCGAGCATGCAGGTGGAGTCATCCATCGCCACGATGCCGGCCGACCCGGCCATGGTGCCGGCGGCCAGGAGCGCATCGAACTCCATGCGGACGTCGATCTCATCCGCGCGAAGAATCTTCGCCGAGATCCCGCCGGGGATGACCGCCTTCAGGCGGTGCCCGTCCGGCACGCCGCCGGCGGCATCAAGGAGCTGCCGCAGCGTCACGCCATGCGAGGCTTCATACACGCCGGGCTTGCGCACGTGGCCGCTCAGGGAGAACAGCCGGGTGCCGCCGCTCTTGCCGTAGCCCAATTTCGCGAACCAGTCGGCCCCGCGCGCGATGATCGACGGCACGCACGCCAGTGTTTCGACGTTGTTGACGACCGTCGGGCTGGCGAACAACCCTGAGACCGCCGGGAACGGCGGCTTCAACCGCGGGAAGCCCTTGCCGCCTTCGAGCGACGCGAGCAGCGCGGTTTCCTCGCCGCAGATGTAGGCGCCGGCCCCACGGTGCACGACCACTTCGAGGGCGTGTTGCGTGTTGAAGATGCTTTTGCCCAGGAAGCCGTACTTGTAGGCGTCATCCACGGCCTTCTGCAGAATGCGAGTCGGGTCCGCGTACTCGCCGCGGATGTAGATGTACGCCTTGCGACAGCCGGTGGCGAACGCCGCGATGATGATGCCCTCGATCATCCGGTGCGGGTCCTTGGCGATCAGGTACCGGTCCTTGATCGTGCCCGGCTCGCCCTCGTCCGCATTCACGACAAGAAACTTCGGCTTGTCGGTCGTCTTCGGGATGAAGCTCCACTTCTTGCCCGTCGGGAACCCGGCACCCCCGAGCCCGCGCAGGCCGGACTTGCTCACTTCCTCGATCACCTGCTCCGGCGTCATGCCGGTCACGGCCTTGCGCGCGGCGGCGTAGCCGTCATCGCGCACGTAGGTCTCGATGGATTCGGCGTCCTTGGTGTTGAAGCGCGCGGAGAGCACCGGCTCCTGCAGCCCCACGACGCCCTGGTAGACCAGCGGGATCGGCGTCAGACGATCGGGCTGTGAGACCAGCGTGTCGATGACCCGCGCGTTGATCGGCCCGACATAGGTATCGTTGACCTGCATGACCGGCCCGGTCTCGCAGGCGCACAGGCACTCGACGGTGGAGAGCGTGTACGTGCCGTCCTTGGTCGTCTCGCCCGGCCGGATGCCCAGCCGCTCGGAGATTGAGGCGATGCAGCCCTCAGCACCCCGCAGCGCGCAGGCGATGTTCCGGCAGACTTGGACGTGGTATTTGCCGACCGGTTTCTGGTTGTAGAGGGAGTAGAAGGTGACGACCTCGTGCACGTTGGACGGTGCCACGTCCAGCACAGCACCGACCCATTCTTCTGCCTGGGGCGTGATGTAGCCGAGGCGCTCCTGCACCAGCCGCAGGAGCGGCAGCATCGCGGCTTGTTTCTTCTCGTACCGGGCGAGGATGGCGTCCGCCTGCGGCCGCAGCGCGTCGAGATTGCTCGTGCTCATCGGTCCAGTTCCCCGCCGATCATGTTCACCGACCCGAACGTGGGCACGAGGTCCGCCAACTGGCTGCCGAGGATCATCTCCGGCACTGCGCTCATGATGGTGAAGCACGGCGGGCGCACCCGCACCCGGAACGGCCGGTCGGAGCCGTCGCTGACCACGTAAAAGCCCAGCTCGCCGTTGGCCCCTTCGACCGCGCTGTAATACTCCCCCGCCGGCGGCCGGATGCCATGGCCGGTCATGATGAGCTTGAAGTGGTGCATGAGCCCTTCGATGTTCCCGTAGGTGTCCTCTTTGGGCGGCAGCACGGCGCGCTTCTCGGCCGCGTTGACCTGCTCGTGGTGGCCGCGGGTCGAGCCCCACAGCGTCGGGTCGGGCGTCACGTGCACCTGTTTGAACCCGCCCACCCGGCCCATCTTGGCTTCATCGACCATCACGTCGGCCGGCAGGACGCTGCCTTCGTAGTCCACGTTGATCGGTCCCGCTGGGATTTTCGCCAGCGCCTGTTCGATCAAACGCATGCTCTGCTCCATCTCTTCCATGCGCACTAGGTAGCGGTCATAGTTGTCGCCGTGCTCGCCGGTGGGCACGTCGAACTGCAGGCGGTCATACACCAGGTACGGGGTGGCCTTGCGCACGTCCAGCGCGACGCCGGTGCCGCGCAGGAACGGCCCGGTGATGCCGTAGCTCAGCGCGCGCTCCTTGGCGATGATGCCGGTGCCCTGCATGCGGTCGACGAAGATGCGGTTGCGGGTGAGCAGCTTGTCGCACTCGATCAAGACCTTGCGGATCTCCTGCAGCGTCGTGCGCGTCTGCGCCTCGAAGCCGTCCGGCAGGTCGGCCTTCACGCCGCCGACGCGCCCGTACGAGATGGTCAACCGCGCGCCGGCCACGGCCTCCACCAGCTCCCAGAGCCATTCGCGCGCCTTGATCATGTAGAGGAACACGGTGAACGCTCCCAGCTCCATGGCCGAGGCGCCGACGCAGGTCAGGTGGTCGGTGATCCGGGAGATTTCGCTCATGATCACCCGGATGTACTGGCACCGCTCCGTGGGCTGGATGCCCATCAGGCCCTCGACGGCCGCGCAGTAGCCGAAGTTGTTGATGAGCGGCGAGACGTAGTT